>Ga0070661_100000944_pt1 | contig 20698 bp, 22 predicted proteins | sample KBSC43metaG_FD_64663 | JGI IMG/M metagenome (GOLD analysis project Ga0070661, IMG submission 64663) | Corn rhizosphere microbial communities from Kellogg Biological Station, Michigan, USA - KBS C4-3 metaG | ecosystem: Host-associated > Plants > Roots > Rhizosphere > Soil ... | reverse complement strand
TGTATGCCCGCATAGTTGAAACGTAATCAGCAGTCAGCAAAAGCGTATAAGCACGCCGTTCATATGTCTGGTTAGACAGACGTCAATAATGGGCTGGAGTTCGGGACCATCGTTGCGCTGTGACGTCACCAGAGTGGATCATGACGAGCAGCAACTGCCGCATTGAAGGTGCCTGTAGGCATCTTCCTCGCCAGTCAAGTCGACCGTTCGAGTGTATGGCATTATATTTCTCGAGCGTGCAACAGATTAGGAGACGCCATGTTATCCGACTTGAAGGACGCGCCTGCGGCATGGCGTGCTGAGGATTTGCAAGCCGATCAGTCGTGGACGTTTAATCTAAACGACAGAGCCCGTCGCGACTTGGTGGCTGCGCTGAGAAAAGCCCATGAGACAGGAAAGAAACTATTGGATTATCGGCGCGCTGACTTCGATCTCGGTTCAGCGTGGCCGGTGATTTCGCGCGCCCTGGATGAGGTGAAACGCGGTCGAGGGGTCGTAATCATCCGTGGTCTGCCGCGCGAAGAGCTGAATGAGAAGGACTTCGAGCTTTTGACCTGGGCGATCGGACTTCACACGGGAGTCGCGCGACCGCAGGGAAAGGCGACGCATTACATTTCCGGCGTCCGCGATGCCGGCACGACTTATCGATCAGGCACGGGCCGCGGCTACTCATCGAATGCAGAGCTTGACTACCATACTGATACCGCGGACATCGTTTTCTTGAGCTGCTATAACCGGGCATTGTCCGGGGGCATGACGATAGTGACCAGTTCGCTCGCAGGCTATAAGGTCATGTGCGCGGAGCACCCGCAACTCGTAGAGTGGCTACATCGCCCCGTTGCGTTCAGCCGGCAAGGCGAACAAGCACCGGATGAAGAATCTTATGTGGTGCAGCCGATTTTTGAAATGGCGGGCGGGAAAGTCTTTAGTAGATGGAACTGGAATCGCGTCACGTCCGCGCAGGAAATAGCAGGCGCGGCCAAGCTTACGGACAAGCACCGCGAGGCTTTGAACCGATTCGACCAGATCGTCCGGCGTCCTGACCTCGCGTACTCAATGTGGCTGCAGCCTGGAGACGTGCAGATTGTGAATAGCCACGTTACCTTGCATTCGCGCACGGAGTTTGTAGATTACGATGAACCGGCGCGTAAAAGATTGCTATACAGATTGTGGCTCGCGCCGCCGGACAGTGAACAGCTGCCGGAAAGTTGGCGCGCGCTCTATCGGGCGATCGAGCCGGGCACCGTGCGAGGCGGTATCCGTGGCCATGCCTATGATGAGGAGTGCCTCAGATTTGAGGAAAACCACGCGCGCGATCTCGGGATGAGAATGCCGGTTGCCCTGAATAATCAGCGAAACGGAGCCTCTACCGCCCACAGCCGCTAGCTTGCACGGGTTTTGCGACTGCATTGAGCGCTAAGTTACAAGACTTGTGCGACGGACGGCCTTTTCATTACAACAATGACGGTCCCTTATCACGGTAAGTAGCTTGCTTTGACGGTGCGCGCTAAACGTGGTGGAGATCAATGGTCGCCAGGCCGCCTTCAGTGGATATACTTGTGCGGAACATAACTCGCGCATCGACCACGATGTATCAATGGCCTCGGCTACTGCCTTCGCAACTCGCGTTGACAGTGCGCATTTCGGCAGGGGTACTTTTCCTCATGCTCTCACTCGCTACGCGCGCACAGGACCCGTTTATCCTGTCGCTCGCAACCGCCATTGATCAGTCTTCCCTTACGCCACGCGAGCGGCTCGGCCTGCGCTTGTTCTTTGACAGCAACCTGTCGGAACCGGAAGGCACAGCATGCGCCTCGTGCCATGATCCGCGCCGCGCCTTTACCGGCAACAACAACACGCTGATCGGGGTGGCGCAGGGTAGCCGGTCGGACCAGTTCGGTATCCGCGACGCGCCCACGGTGATGTACCTCGCCACTGCACCGCGCTTTGGCAGCATTGAGAGGAACGGCAAACGTGTACCGGCGGGCGGTCATTTTTGGGACGGCCGCGCCGACACGCTGGAAGAACAGGCGAAGCAGCCGCTGTTTAACGCGATTGAAATGAATAACGCCGATATTCCCTCGCTGATCGCCAAGGTGGCAAATGCCGCCTACGCCGACCAGTTTCGCAAGGAGTGGGGCGAAACGATTTTTAATGATCCGGAGGCGGCGCTCGACGCGGTGGCTGCCTCGATCGCCGCCTTTGAGCGCACGCCGGTGTTCCAGCCGTTTACCTCGAAATTCGATCACGTCATGCGCGGAGAGGCCAAATTCACCGAACGCGAACGGCGCGGCTTGAGTTTTTTCACATCACCGCAAAAGGGCAATTGCGCGCATTGCCATAGCGTCGATGTGGCTTCACGTGCTCCGCAGAAGTCGCTCTTCACTGACTTCAGTTTTCGCGCGCTGGGGTTGCCGCGCAGCACGCGCATCCCGAAAAATGCCGACGCAGCGTTTGTCGACCTCGGGTTGTGCGAGCGTGTGCCGGTGGCCGGTGTGAAACTGCCGCTCGCTGCAGCCAAGCCGACCGTGACAGACCCTGCAACCTGCGGTTTCTTTAAGACGCCGACTTTACGCAATATCACGATCACTGCGCCCTATATGCACAACGGTTTTTTCGACAATCTGCGCGACGCTGTGGCGTTCTATGCCACGCGCGATACGCAACCCGCGCGATGGTTTTCCGAGGGCAAAAAGTTCGATGATCTGCCGGCCCAGTATCATGCCAACGTCGACGTCGATACGCCGCCCTATCAGCGCCAGCCGCAACAGCGCCCGCAGCTCACGAACGAAGAAATCGACGACATCGTGGAATTCCTCTACACGCTGACCGACGGTTACAGAATGGATTGGAACGGGAGCGCAAATAAGCCGCAGACAGAAATTGCGCCGCTGCGAGCTCCTGGCCCATCGCCTTCGCAACCGGCTTCATCCCCGGCTTCGCGCAGCGACTATTGAGTCCGGCGAGCACGGATTGAAGCACTCGTAGCGGTCTCGTCCCGCGTTGGCCCTCTACCGCGAAGACGGCGGAGAACTAGTCGCAAACGGGGAAAGTGTCTACACTATGAAACGACGCTGGTCTTCAAAGCGTATAGCAACCCCGTGGCGCACGTGAGATGCCACGAGCATTCAATTCAGGCGAAGGAGGAGTTATGAAAAGCGTCATGGTAGGAATGGCATTGGGGGCGATGCTGGGAACTGGTGCGCTGGCACAGACGCAGCAGGAACTTACAAGGGACGGCAACGGCGGCAGCACCGACAATGTGCTGACGTACGGCATGGGGTATCACCAGCAGCGTTATAGCAAGCTGGATCAAATCAACAAAAGTACCGTCAAGCGCCTGGTGCCCATATGGAGCACGTCGCTCGCCAACGAGTATGGCGAACAGGGCCAACCGTTTGTTTATGACGGCACCATGTATGCAGCGAACGTCAAGCGCGTGGTTGCGATGGACGTGGGCACGGGCCGCATCAAGTGGAATTTCGATATCGAGTGGGATCCCGCCGTGCCGCGCGTGGTGTGCTGCGGGCTGAACAACCGCGGTGTCGCCCTGTTTGACGGGAAGGTGTACGTCGCCGCAATCGATGCGAACGTGTACGCGCTGGACGCCAAGACCGGCAAGCAGTTGTGGAAATCCAAGATTGCCGAATGGAAGGATGGCTACTCCATCACCGGCGCGCCCAGCGTAGTCAACGGCATCGTGATGAGCGGCATGACCGGTGGCGAGTTCGGCGTGCGTGGCTTCATAGTGGGCCTCGATGCACAGACCGGCAAAGAAGTCTGGCGTCGCCACACCACGCCGGATCCGACCGAAAAAGCGTATTCGACCTGGCCGCAGGATGATTCGTACAAGCGCGGCGGTGCCTCGACGTGGATCACCGGCTCGTACGATCCCGAACTTGATCTTTCCTATTGGGGCACGAGCAACGGCGGCCCGTGGACCTGGAAGGCGCGTCCCGGCGATAACCTGTGGGTGGCTTCCGTGATTGCGATTCGTCCGAAGACCGGCGAAATCGTATGGCATTACCAGTGGACGCCGGCCGAAACCTATGACTTCGACGGCAACAATGAAAACGTGCTCGGTGAACTCACTCTCAACGGCACCAAGCGCAAGGTACTGATGCACGCCGACCGCAACGGTTTGCTGTACGTGCTGGACCGAACCACCGGCGAAGTGCTCGCGGGCAACCCGTATGTAAAGACCAACTGGGCAACCGGCGTAGATCTCAAAACGGGTCGAGTCGTTGAGACCGATGTCGCCAAGCGTTTGCGCGCGGGAGAACAGGTTGAGGTCGAACCGCGCTGGACCGGCGGCAAGAACTGGATGCCGATGGCCTTTAACCCGGGCACGGAGAAGCTCTATTTCTCGATGCTCGAGGAAACGGCGATTTACCAGCTTAACAAGGAGCTGCCGGAGTACAAGCCGGGTGAGCGTTATATGGGTGTCACTAACACCACCAAGGACCGCGACACTAGCAAGCCGTGGGGTTACTGGGGTGCGGTTCTCCCGATGACCGGCAAACCCGCGTGGCGCACGCCGCTGATGGACCTGCCGAGCTGGTCGGGCGCTATGGTCACCGCGGGCGGTTTGGTATTTACCGGCAACACTGCGGGCGACTTCGCTGCATTGGACGAAGCGAGCGGCAAGATACTGTGGCAATTCAAGACGCCGTCGGGCGTGAATTCGCAGCCCATTACCTATACATACAAAGGCAAGCAATACGTAACCGTATTCTCGGGTCTTGGTGGCGGTACATCGGCGAAGCGTGAAACCGCCGGCAAAGTACTGCCAGCTGGCACCGTGTGGACGTTTGCGCTGATGGACTAGGCCCGAGCCCGGTTTTCTTGACACGATCCCACCGGCTCAACCCGGTGGGATTTTTTTGACATCGCAGAGTGTATTTGCACCTATTATGAAAAACGCAGAACTCCAGAAGTGTGTGGTCGGAATGGTGCTGGCGCTTGCAATGAGCGCACACGCGGAGGATTTTCCGCCGGAACAAATCAAGCTGGGCGGCGATACATACTCACGGCATTGCGCGCCGTGCCACGGTGTGCGCATGAAGAATCCGGAAGGCGCATTCGATCTCACGAAGTTTCCCAAAGATCAGGAGAGCCGCTTTCGCAACTCGGTGACCAAAGGGAAGAACAGCATGCCGCCGTGGGAAAGTCTGCTCAAACCCGAAGAGATCGATGCGCTGTGGGCGTACGTTGTGGCGGGCGAAAAACAATAATCCCGCGCGGCAGTGTTGCAAGACTTTGTGCGGCCGCGCTGAGTCTTGCGACAACGGAGCGTCGACCGGTTGCTCCATTATTAACTCCTAGCACTTGCTTGCACATCGACGAACTAAATTTATCTACATGCGCCATCCATGGGTTTGCACACAGGGCTAACCCATTTGTCTGTTGAAGATATCGACGCTGCGCAACAAGTGTCACTGCTGGAATGTAGTGCTCGTGAGGTACTGAGCAGGCGTCGTACTTTGCGGTGGACCTAGGCCACTAACGATGATTATCGTTATTGCGGGCGTAATAGGAGCTGGCAAGACGACGGTAGGCCGCGAGCTGGCAGCTCGACTCGGATGGCTGTTTCTTGATGCCGACGATTTTCATTCTGCCGGGAACTGGCAGAAGCTTAAGCGCGGCGAGCCTCTTTCAGACGAGGACCGCCGGCCGTGGCTGCAGCTCTTGCGCAAAGAACTCGTACGCCTGCTGGCGCAGAATAAATCAGCGGTGCTCGCGTGTTCGGCGCTGCGGCAAAGCTACCGCAAGCAACTTGCGCCCCAAGATAATCAGTCGGAGGACATCCGCTTCGTTTATCTGCGCGCTGATCCGGCGGTGATCGCAGCCAGATTGGCTAAGCGAACCGGGCACGCGGCGTCACCCAGCCTTTTAGAAAGCCAACTGGCGGTGCTTGAAGAACCGGTGGATGCCATTACGTTAGATGCGGGGGCGCCGCCGCCGATGCTGGTCGACTCCATCATCGTGGCTTGCGGGCTCGAAAGATTCAGGCGCACCCGCGCTGATGATCACTGATTGTCGGCGCGCTTTGAATGACTACGTTTTCGCCCGCCACTATGAACACGCTGGTCTCAGGCTCGAGAATCCGCAGGCTACCGCGCTTATGTATTGAGCGTTGCATGGATGATAGACTGAACGGTCAATCCCTAACCCTGGCGCTCTCGCAACGGCCGAAGGTGACAATGGCACTAATCCGATGTCGCGCCTGGTGAAAGATCAACGCACCAAATGGAGAGTGAGAAATGAGCACCAATGAACGTGCAGTGCTTGCGGGCGGTTGCTTCTGGGGCATGCAGGACCTGATCCGCAAGATGAATGGCGTGATTTCCACGCGCGTCGGCTACACCGGCGGCGACGTGCCGAACGCCACCTATCGCAATCACGGCAGTCACGCCGAAGCGATCGAGGTCGTGTTCGATCCGGCGAAGCTCAGCTATCGCCAGCTGCTCGAATTCTTTTTTCAGATCCACGACCCGACGACGCGCAACCGCCAGGGCAACGACATGGGCGCGAGCTACCGCTCGGCGATCTATACCACCAGCGACGAGCAGAAGCGCGTCGCAGCCGACACGATTGCTGATGTGAACGCATCCGGTCTATGGCCGGGGCGCGTGGTCACCGAAGTAGCGCCGGCGGGCCCGTTCTGGGAAGCAGAGCCGGAACATCAGGATTATCTGCAGCGCATACCGAACGGCTACACGTGTCACTTCGTGCGGCCGGGGTGGAAGTTGCCGGTCAGGGAAAAAAGCAAGACCTGAACAGCGACCAACTGCATTAACGCTCTTGTTGAGCGAAGGCGGTTGGCCCGATCGCCTGCGAGTCTTAGACAGCAAGAAGCGACTGTCAACGCGATTTCAAATTCGCATAGCAATGGCGGCGTTTTTCCGTTTCCTGTGGCTCGCCGTGCGGGAGTAGCCGCCTCGACACTTGTTGGAGATCATGATGCTGCAAAATTCCCCTATGTATTCGTACATTCCTGCGCGCGACATGGCGCGTGCGCGCCGGTTTTACGAGCAGACGCTGGGCCTGAAGGCGAAGCAGGAAATCAACGGCGGTGTCGTCTATGAGTTCGCCAAAGGCACCGCGTGTTTTTTGTATCCCACGCCGAACGCCGGCACATCCAAGGCCAGCCAGGCGTTCTGGGCTGTAAGCGATGTTGCACAGGAAGTGGCGGAGCTGAAAAAGCGCGGCGTCCAGTTCGAGCACTACGATGCGCCGGAAATGAAAAGGGAAGGTGACATCCATACCGGCGGCGTTGCGCGCGCTGCATGGTTCAAGGACAGCGAGGGCAACATTCTCGCGGTCATCCAGGGCGAGTAGAGCAGGCGCTGTCTAAGCGGTCGCGCAAATCTGTGCGCTGTATTGTTTCGAGCGCGTCTTCCGCCCCGTGATGAGTGAGACGCGCGACAGTCCACCGCTAAAATGCGCGCGTTGCGAGCTTTATCGGCGAGAGCAGCAACTTGACTTCCATAAGAGAGAGACAAGGGTTTTACGTCGCGCGGTCATCTAACAAAACCGTGATGCGTGCCGATTACTTTTCACGGGCGCGATTCGAATTAGAAATAATTTCTTGTCGATTGTCGATTTGGGGCCCGTCTCAAACGACGATAGGTACTCGCAACCCAAAAGGAGACAACATGAAGTTCATGATGCTGATGATTCCCGCTGTTTACCAGGGCGGTAAAACGCCGCCGGATTTCAAACCGGAGCGGAAGGATATGGAAGCGATGGGACGGTTCAATGAAGAAATGGGCAAAGCGCTCAAAATCGAATCGCTCAACGGCCTGCATCCACAGGCGAAAGGTGCGCGCGTGTCGTTCGCCAAAGGCAAGCCCTCCGTGACCGACGGACCCTTCATCGAATCCAAAGAAGTGCTGGGCGGTTACTGGCTGGTGGAAGCGCCGTCCAAGGAAGAAGTCGTGAAGTGGGCGCAGCGCTGCCCGGCGGGCGACGGCGACACGATCGAGATCCGGCAGATCTTCGGCCCCGAAGATTTCGCGCAGTAACGATCTTCAATACGAGGAGAAGAGAGCATGGTCAATCCAGCAAAGAACACGATTTGCCTTTGGTACGATAAGGACGCCGAGGAAGCGGCGCGGTTTTACGCGAGAACGTTTCCCGACTCATTGGTGGGTGCGGTGCATCGCGCGCCGGGTGACTTTCCGTCGGGAAAGAAAGGGGACCCGTTGGTCGTCGAATTTACGGTGATGGGCATTCCCTGCATTGGGCTCAACGGCGGACCCGGGGTCGAGCACAACCTGGCATTCTCGTTTCAGGTCGCAACCTATGACCAGGCCGAAACGGATCGCTATTGGAACGCGATCGTCGGCAACGGCGGCCAGGAGAGCGAGTGCGGCTGGTGTAAGGATAAATGGGGACTGTCGTGGCAGATTTCGCCGACCGCGCTGACGAAAGCGGTCTGTGGTCCCGATCCCGCCGTCGCTAAGCGCGCGTTCGATGCCATGATGACGATGAAAAAGATCGACGTCGCTGCGATCGAGGCGGCGGTGCGCGGCTGAGATTGCAACTTAGAATCGTCGTTGCACCAGGGCCAGGTTCGAATTAATTGGCGTCGCATGATTCGAGCCCGGCCGCTTTAAATGTTTTCATTGGGAAACGATCGAGCGACGGGGGAGCTATTACTAATCGTGCCCGACGCTTTGTTTCGTTCTCTTCTGTCGCGTGAAACGCAGCAACTTGGCTATGCTTTCAATCATGCCGCAAGCGTAGACTAGCGTTGTAGCGTGATCGCGGTGCTAACGTGAGACGGCGAAACCACACAACGGTTGCACGCGAGGCGATCAATGAATGCGGCTTCTGCTAACCCGACAAATTCCCTGTTGTCGAACCTTCCCGGCCTGCTGCCGAATCTGGAGGCTCTGTATAAGGACATCCATGCACATCCGGAGTTGTCGATGCAGGAAAACCGCACGGCGGATCTCGCGGCGAAGCATCTACGGAGCAATGGCTATGAGGTGACCACTGGCGTCGGCAAAACGGGTGTCGTCGGACTGCTTAAAAACGGCGACGGACCGACAGTCATGTTGCGCGCCGATATGGATGCATTGCCGATTAAGGAAATCAGTGGTGTCGACTACGCCAGCAGCGTCACCGCGACAGACGCTGAGGGGAACACGACGCCCGTCGCGCATGCCTGCGGTCATGATATGCATGTGGCATGGCTCACAGGGGTCGCTGCGTTGTTTGCACAGCAGCGTGGCTCCTGGCGGGGGACGTTAATGGCGGTTTTCCAACCCGGCGAAGAGACGGCGCAGGGTGCGCAGGCAATGATCAAGGACGGCTTATTCGCACGCTTCCCGAAGCCCGAAGTCGTGCTCGGTCAACACGTCATGGTCGGACCGGCAGGCGCCGTTGCCGGGAGCGCCGGACCGATTACATCCGCCGCCGATAGCCTGCAAATCCGGGTGTTCGGGCGCGGTGCGCATGGTTCTATGCCGCAAGCCAGCATCGACCCGATTGTCATGGCAGCAGCGATCGTGTTGCGCCTGCAAACAATTGTTTCCCGCGAAGTTGCCGCAACCGATTCTGCTGTGGTGACCGTGGGCGTGCTGCAAGCAGGTACCAAGGAGAATGTGATCCCGGACGAGGCCATCATTAAACTGAATGTTCGGACTTTCGATGAGGCGGTGCGCAAGCACGTGCTTGCGGCGATCGAACGCATCGTCAACGCTGAAGCGCAGGCGTCCGGTGCGCCGCGACCGCCGGAGATCACACCGTTGGATAGTTATCCGCTCAACGTCAACGACAAGCAGGCAAGCGACCGCGTTGCGCAGGCGCTGCGCGCTCATTTCCCGCCCGACTGGGTCCGTCATACCGGACCAGCGCCTGCGAGCGAGGACTTCGGCTGTTTCGGAACTGAATGGAATGCGCCGTCGGTTTATTGGTTTGTCGGCGGGACCGATCCCGCAATCTATGCCAAGGCAAAAGTAGCGGGACGGATCAACGATCTGCCGGTTAATCACAGCCCTTTGTTTGCCCCGGTCATACATCCAACCTTGGAGACTGGCGTTGAGGCCATGGCGGTGGCCGCGTTAGCCTGGCTTGCTAAATGAAAGATCGATCAAAAATAATAATATTGGAGCGGAAGGTGCGCCGTTGCCTCTAATCGCCGATCTCGAACAGAAAACGCTCCATGATCTGGTACTGATTTTCGATCTTTGCGGAACCTTCGTCTTTGCGATCAGCGGCGCGATGCTCGGCGCTCGACGCAATCTCGATATCTTCGGGATGCTGGTGCTTTCATTCGCGGCGTCCAGTGCAGGCGGTATTACACGAGACCTCCTCATCGGCGATGTTCCGCCCGCCGCGATCAATGACTGGCGCTATTTTGCAGTGTCTCTTGCGGCCGGATTGCTGACGTTTTTCGGCTCTTCACTGGTCAGGCGTCTGCGCACGGCGATACTGATATTTGACGCAGCCGGACTTGCGCTCTTCGCCGTCGCGGGCACTCAGAAAGCGCTTGCCTACGGGATCAATCCGTTAATTGCGGCGCTTCTGGGCATGCTGACCGGTATCGGCGGCGGCATCGCACGGGACCTGCTCGTTGCCCGGACACCCGTCGTATTGCGACTTGATTTCTACGCGCTTGCTGCCCTTGCTGGCGCGGCACTTATTGTTGTCGGCGATCGACTGGACTGGCCGGTAGTGCTGACCGCTATCGCAGGCGCAATTCTCTGTTTCGGGCTTCGCCTGACGGCGATCCGCTATGGCTGGAACTTACCGACGGCGCGGCCGCTCGATAGCGACGACGAGCATGGCAAGCATGATTGACGTCAGCGGCAGATGGCATCGTCGAATAACGCGACGCACAAATTCGTTATAAGCGATCTAGCGTCTACGGGGCAGCGAGTTGGCCGCCGAGCTACTCGGTCTAAGCTTGCCTTCCGAGGCAATTTCTCCCATTACTACAGACTTTGAATTGTCTGCGTTCATCGGCGTTTATCTGCGGCTGACTCTTCCTCCCCTTGACGCGAAGCTATCCCGCTTGCGGGACAAGGGGGGAGCGAGGTGGGGATGGCGGCATCAACGCGCTTGCTTCTGTATCTGTTCAAGCTTAAGCTGCGTCGCGCGCGCGCAGTTTTCCGTCACGACGAAATAACGCGCTACCCAATCCGCGCCGATCTCGTAAGGATGCGGGCCGTTGCCGCGGCCGGCGAGCATGCGGTTTTTCTTTACCGCTTCGTCGAACTCGGAATGGTTTGAAAGGAGAACCGTCGCGCCTGTCTCTTTCGCTTTGGCCGCAATGTGGCGCTGCGAGTTGATGTACGTCTGCATGTTCTTGATGCCCCATGCCGGGTCACTGTACTCGTAGACCATCGCAGTACCGCCGGAATAGACAACGTTCAACGGCTTGCCGCGATCGAGCACCTGGAACGTGAACGAGAGCGTGCCGTCAGTGTGGCCGGGCGTGAACCACAACGTGACAGTGGATTCGCCGAGCGTGATCTTCATGCCGTCGGTGCCCACGATGTCGCGCTTCGGAGCCATGCTCGTAAAGCGCTTCGGCACTTTCTCGACGAGATCCCAGTCAGGGCCCGACATTACGACGCGCGGATGGTAACGAGTCTGAATCATCTCGGCGCCGCCAATGTGGTCCTGATGAGCGTGCGAGATGATCAGATACTTGATGTCTTTCGGATCGAGGCCAACCTTCTTCATACCACCGATGATTAGCTCTTCAGAGTTGTACGGATAAATCGTGTCGATCAGGATAATACCTTCGCGCGTCGTCAGCGCCCATGCGGAGTGGACCTTGCCGCCGACGAAATACAAGTTATCGAAGACCTTCGCGGGCTCGGCATACCAGGAGGAGCGGGGCGGTGCTTTGCTCGGGTCAGATACATACGGCGCCGGTATGTCGTTGAAGTCTTCGCTTCGGCTTGGCGGAAGAAAGCACGTGCGAACGAGTGTTCCCAGGAACTCAAACTCGGCTGCGTTCTTTGCGGCCAATTGCGCGGCTTCGACCTCTTTCGACACGGTTGGGTCGGGCGCCGCTTTGATCTGCGCAAAAGCGCCGCCTGCGAGTGTTACCAGGGCAAGAATGAAACCGAAAAATGAGATACAACGACGTGCCATGGAAACTCCCCTAATTAGATGGCCGCGGTGCATTGAGTCATGCAGCGTTGAAAGAGCATTCTAAACTCTACGGACGCTGGTGTGACGCGTTTCGTTCTGGGCCGCTGGGCGGCGCAAAATCCGCGTGGTATCTTCTCCGGTCTTCGCGTTCGACAGCGGTATGTAGTTCTGGGCGACGATCGAATGGGGCCACGGACATGAAAACTCACTGATCTTTCAATCGGCAAATGTCGTTTGACGATCTCAACGGTATCGCCGGCGGTCAACACCTGGTGCTTTGGCACCGAAACAACGGCGCCGATGTGGACGCACGGGAGTACCGAGACCGCTATCGGCGGGTGTTGGTCAGCGGCCTAAGCCAATCCCGTATCGTCTACCTTGATACTAACTATTGGGTATGGCTGCGCGATGCCGAAAGGGGCACCGGGACTGCCGACGCAGTCCGGATGTTGAAGATGCTACGCGGCATGGTGCGTTCTCGCGAACTCGTCTGTGTGAGCCAATTGCACTCGTTAGTGGAACTTGCAAAGCAGGAGGAGGCAAGTCTGCGTATAACTGCCGGCTTAGTCGATGAATTAACCGAAGGGATCGCCATCGCGGCGCCCGCCGACCTTATGGCGCACGATTGCGCAGAATTCATAGACGCAAAACTCGGCCTTGAAATAGGCGGCGGTTTTTGTCCATGGACGAAGATCGGCCAGATTCACACACATGATTTGTCCGCTCCGCTACTGGATGAGGCCACAGAAAGCGATAAAAATGTTGTGTTGAAAGCAGCCGTTGACACGTTTTGGAACGCGTCCTTGGCGGATGTCATGGAAAGTTTTAAGTGGGATGCTAGAACCAGCTTGAACGCAGACATCGACCCAGCAATTTTCGCCCAGATCGAGCAACGGAAACGCGAGCAGTTAGCTAGAGGACTTTCTCGTGAGCAGACTCGGGCGAATGAATTTTATGATGTTGTACATGATCGCATGCGACCGGTCTTCAAGGCACAGTTAGCGAAATGGCACGCGCAACATGGTTTCTCAGCAGGGCCTGAAGCCCCCGTGCGCGATGTCCAGCTTGTCGTCGATTCGGCCGTCGCGGAATTCAACGCGCATACGCTGGGACGCTTTCTTCCGACGGCGGCGTTACAGACCGAGCTCTACACGCTGTACGAAACGGCACGAAACAGGAGTAAACCGCTTACGTCGAATGACAACGTCGATTGGAACCACGCGAGTAACGCTTTGGCCCACTGCGATATATTTCTGACTGAACGACATCTTGCACACCAGCTTCGCCAAGAGCTCAAAGCCAATCAACAGTACGGATGCATGGTGTTTGGCAGCATGCCAGAGGCGCTTTGCACGTTTGCGTCATTGTAGTTTTGAAAATCGATCTCCAACGAGGCGAACAGAATATACGCGGCATATTTATCACAACATTCGCTGCCGGTGCGCTCGGTGCGCTGTTTCTGCCATCGGCGGCGGAAGCGCAATCCTACCCAATCCGCCCCGTCCGCCTCGTCGTTCCCTATCCACCCGGCGGCACCACCGACTTCACCGCGCGCGAAATCTCGCAAGCTCTCTCGGAATCGATGGGCCAGCAATTCGTTGTGGACAATCGCAGCGGCGCTGCCGGAACGATGGGACATCACATCGTCGCCAAGGCTGCGCCCGACGGTTACACACTCGTCGTCGGTACCTTTGGCGGTCTCGTTACCGGCCCTGCCCTTATGGGCGCGCAGCTGCCCTACGATCCTGAAAAAGATTTCGTGCCGATAGGGCTCGCGGTCCACACGCCGTGGGCGTTAGTGCTAAATCCAGGCGTGCCGGCGAAATCGGTGAAGGAGCTCATCGATCTCGCAAAAGCGTCACCGGGCAAGCTTAACTATGCGTCTACCGGCACGGGTACGCCGAATCATCTCGGCATGGTGTTGCTGCTGCTGCACGCGAACATAAACATGATTCACGTTCCATATCGCAGCGCGGGGCAGATCACCGTCGATCTGATCAGCGGACAAGTGCAAAGCGTGTTCTCCGGCGTGCCGCAGATATTGCCGCATGTGAAGGCCGGCCGGTTGCGTGTCATCGGCGTCGGTCATCCGGTGCGGCTCTGCGCATTGCCGGATGTGGCGGCGATTGCTGAAACGGTGCCCGGCTTCAACAACTCCGGCTTCTACGGTTTGCTCGCGCCGCCGAGTACGCCGCGCGTCTTGGTCGATCGCCTGAACGGCGAGCTCAAGAAAGCGTTCGGCGCGCCGGAGACAGTGATGCGCCTTGAAAGTCAGGGTGTCGTTGCAGCTACCAGCACGCCGCAGGAATTCGCTGCGCTGATCCGCAAACATCTCGTGCTGTGGCGCAAAGTCGTGAAGGACGCGAACATCAAGCCCGACTAGAAGCGGTCTAAACAGCAGGTTTAAGCCACAGATCTAGAGCATTGAGCCGCAGATAAAGTGTAGTAGCCGCAACTTGATCTGACAACGACTGTCCGGTTTCGGCAACTGTGATTGCCTGCTTTGGGGCGGCCGCGACCGGGGCCTCAAGACCCAACTCGGTCCGTCAAGACAACTTGCGTTAGCGTCGGCTCGGGGATCGTGCGGGATCGAGTTTGGGAAATCGGACACCGGTTACGGTTCGCGAAGATGCAGGCTTTGCGTCGCGGTGTCCCACGTCCACATCGGTTTGTTGGATCGAAGATGAACACCTCCGAGCCAACGATCTCGCTCGATGCAGTCGAACGCGTCACGATGACCTGCCAGTACCTGCTCGCCTGCCTCGGTGAGACGCAGTCGCTGGCCACGCGAGTCGTCCGAGATTTCTGCGTGTGGGAATGCTCATGCCCAGTGTTGTAGTCGGCTGATTGCAGTCGCCACGCAGGGTTAACGCTGCAGGCACTCCTTGGGCTGGGGGGGCCATGTGCAGAATGGAACGATTCCGCCCAGTACCGCGCGTTCAGTCTTTTTTTACACGACCAAAATTGGGTCAAGGGGGGGTATGGCGCACGTGGCGCTGCGGTGATGTCCTGGTGCCGGCGCGCGCCCCCAGTCGCGCGCTCGTCCCCCTGCGCTTACTTAACCGAGACCGTGAGGTCGGTGTTCCAGATGATGTCAACTTTGTCGCCCACCTTGACCTTATCGAACACGGCCGGATCGATGACCCGTCGGCTGTATTTCCACCCGTTCGGCGCCTCAAAAGTGGCCGACGACGCGCCCTTGTCGATGGCGACGATGCTCGCCGTCATTCTCCGCACCATCACCTTCGTGCCGCTGGTCTGCTCCTTGGAGTAGGCCTCGTCAATGGTATCGACCGGCGGCTCGCCCGGCGGCTTCAGGCGCACGAGAACGTTGTTGTTGTACGTCGCCTGCAGGTTATTCCCCACTTTGAACTCCGAGAAGCGCTGGACGCTCTCGGGCACGTTGACGGCGACCATCTTGCCGTCGGCTGTCTTGACTTGCATGGCTCGCCTGTTGTAATCGATCGATTCAATGGTGCCCGCAATGGTGATGGTCTCTGTCGGGAACTGCTTGACCTGCGCCCAACTCGGCAAGGCAAACGCCGCGACCACTGCGAACGCGGTCAGCATCGTAGTTTCTCGTTTCATGTTTCTACTCCTTTAGGTTTGGCCAATCTGGATGGTTCTATGGGTACGCCAAAACACCGTAGTAGCGCCGGGTCGTACGACTGAAAATCTTGGTCGCCAATTGAGAGCGTGCCATTGAATGACCATAGCCCACTTCGCCAGTCAGGCAAATTGGCCTTTAGTCCCATACGTCGCAACGAACTGAACGGTTATCAGTTTATTACGCGGCCCGTGTGAGTTCGGTGCAGGTGATCTGCTTGCCCGGACAAAACGTCAGCATGACTTCGCGGCCGTCGCCCAACGTGCACGAAACCGCGACCGTCCGGTTATCTTCGCAAAGCCCGAACGAGTCGATGGTCAAAACTTTGTCGCACATGAATTTGCGGCCGCCGCCACGGATTAAAGTCAGACCACCACGCTCGAGTGTTGCGACGTTGCTCATGACCTCATTGAAGTGTTGCGCCGGCGCGCCACCCGCAATCGCTTAATCCGTTTCAGCAGCGCCTTACAAGAGCCCCCGCTTCGGCGGGGTTTCGTATTGGGTCGTTGAGCGACGAAGCGTCGATTGATCACAAAATTGAAACGCAACAACCAGTGGCCGGTTGTGGCCGATTGCGGTGTCCGCGATCGACTGCTGGCGACGTAGCCCATTCGTTCCTGAAAGCGGTCGTTCACGCGAGATCACTCGATCACCTTGTCCGCGCGCAGGAGAATCGAGTTAGGAATTAAGACGCCGAGTGCGTTGGCCGTCTTTTTGTTTATCATTAGCTCTAACGTTCTTGGCAGCTCCACCGGCAGGTCGCCCGGTTTCGCACCTTTGAGAATCTTGTCCACTTGAGCGGCAGCTCGCCGATAGGTATCCGCAATATTTGTCCCGTAGCTTATAAGTCCGCCCACTGTCACATACTCACTGAATCCGTAAATACTCGGGATTTTTGCTTGCGAAGCAAACTCCGCAATATTCTTTCTGTAGGTAAATACGAATGGATCATTGAGCACAATTATCCCGTCGGGACTTGATTTCGGAATAACGCGCAGCGCATTTTGTAGTTGCTGCAGTGTTTGCGCCTCATAAAAGTGCAAAGCAAGACGTAAACCCGACGCCGACTCCTTGATCCCCTTGGACTCACGTTGTGCATTAGAGCTGCTCGGATTCCAGATCACTGCGACGCGCGTCATTCGCGGAATGATCTCCTTCAGTATTTCAAGCCGCTTTACGGCAACATCCGGCAGGTTTGCGACGATCCCAGTGATATTGCCGCCTGGATGTGCGAGGTTCCCAACGAGTCCAACGTCGACCGGGTCGCTAACCCCTGCCATCACGATAGGAATGGACCTCGTTGCATTTTGTGCAGCTACTGCGACCGATGTCCCTCCGGCCAAAATCACGTCGACTTTCTGCTGGACCAAATCGCGCACAAGTCCTGGCAGTCGCTCGAGGTCTCCGTCAGCCCACCGATATTCGAAAGTTACGTTTTGCCCCTCTGAATAGCCGAGCTTCTGAAGGCCATCCCGGAAGGCGGCAAGAGAAACTGCATGAGTCACTGGTGAACCCGCTACTATCCAGCCTATTCGAGCGGCGGGAGCGGTTAGCTGTTGGGCCCGCAAGCGAAGCGGCGCCGCAAGCGCACTGGCGCCAAGCGCGATGATCAGATTGCGACGATTGTTCAAACGCGCGCTCCCGAGAAACCACGCGACTATTATGCCGGAGTAATGTTTTAGCCAGCAGAATCACGCGTTTCTATCGAGACGCAGGCCCACGTTACGATCATTGAAACGTAACAGCGAACGACCGCTTGTGGCCGATTCTTGCCTGTCGCTAATTTTCCTAACCGCTTCGTCGAGCTTCCCCGTGGCATCCGTGAGGCATGTTTTCTTCGCCGAGAGCCACGCGGTAATTTGTTTGAATCTTTGCTGCTCGGATGCGAGCATGCGATCGACCTCGTTCGGTCAGGCGCGTGCGCACGGAGACATCGGCGTTGATCGCATCGCGCAGCACGGACTCAGGCAGGTTGAGATCTGTGCCGATGGTCTCCTGTGCGGCGCGATTCAAAATCGAGACCCTCACCTGCGACGGAATAACTTTCTCGGCCACCCTCAACGACGCACATAACGTAAGTGCGTCGCAGATGGACTATCGAGCACCTTATCAATGCGAAACTGCGGCGCGGGCTCGCGCAGGTTATCGAACAGACGCCGTCCGCCGCCGAAAAACACAGGTGCCAGGGCGATTTCCAACTCGTCGATGTAACCCAGATTGAGGTACTGCTGAATCACATCCGCTCCACCATCGATACGAATATCACGTTTGCCCGCGGATTCCCGCGCTAACTCAAGTGCGCGCTCCGGCCCTTCATTGATGAAGTAAAAGGTCGTCCCGCCGGGGCGCACCCAGGGCTCGCGCTTCACATTGCTAAGAACGTATACCGGTGTGTGAAACGGCGCTTGCTCTGGCCAGACGCGTTCGCCTTGATCGAACATTCGCTTGCCCATGATGTTGGCGCCGATGCGCTCTATGGTGCTTCGAACCAAGTCATTGACCGGGCCTGTCTCTCCGCCTGGTCCGAAACTATGGCTCTCACGGAAAGCTTGCTGCTTGAGAAGCCAGCCCATCAGCGCACCCCACTTGGCGCCCCAGTTCTTGTACCCGGGGTTTTCCATAGTCATCCCAGCCGGCGCCATGTAGCCATCGAGGCTAAGTCCAATGTTGACGAATACTTTGCCCATGAATTTCCTCTCGCGTATTCGGACGTCGGCTAACTTAAGAAGGCGTTCATCGCCCGATGAACGGCCCGCCGGTCCGTTTGGTTGGTGTATATCCTGTAGTCGTTTGCCACGGGACAAATCGACAGGCAAAAAAGTTTTTTGTGATTACTGCGTCGCCCGCCAAATAGGGCAGCAATTACCCGCCGCAGTCATTCAATACATCGTCGCCTTGAACCGCTCCGGCGCGGTCTTGTCATGATCTTTTGCCACGATTCGCGAGCTGCTCACATTCGCGAGTATGGTGCCCGTGCTGAGAAAACTTTGCGGTCGACGTGCCGGAGACAGTGATGCGCCTCGAAGGTGAGGGCGTCGTTGCAGCCACCAACACGCCGCAGGACTTCGCTGCGCTGATACGAAAAGATTTCGTGCTGTGGCGCAAAGTCGTGAAGGACGCGAACATCAAGCCCGATGCCATCACGGCGAGCCTCTATACCCGCTGTCGGGCGCCGACCGGGATGATGGCCCTCGACCGGCCGGTGCGCTAGGTGCTCGAGTACGCCTTCACGCGCTACTTCCGTGACCAGCCTTCGCTCGGCTTTAACAACCTGCACTCCATCGGGGCCGGCCTGGAGCTCGACTCGAGCGCGCACGACATCTTCATCACCCGCACCCGCCGGGTCGGCCGTTACCACTTCGGCACCAACGTCTCCCGCTTCGGGATCAGCCTCGCGGTGACTTTCTAGGGCTCAGAGCAGCCACTCGATTGGCAGCCAGGAGAAGATCCGGACCTTCATTCGCCGGGCCCAGCTGGTCTCGGGCTCGTCGTCTAGCGCCGCGCCCAGGCCGTCGTGCCAGACGAGCGAGCCGTTGGCGTCGAGCTTGACTCGGTACGCCAGCGCCGGGGAGGCGTTGTCCAGAAATGTCGACAAGCGCTCAGCCAGCGACGCGCTGTCGATGAGCACACCCATCTCGGTGTTCAGCTTGGCCGAGCGCGGATCGAAGTTGAACGAGCCGACGAAGACCCGGCGCCGGTCGACGGCGAAAGTCTTGGCATGCAACCCGGCCGTCGAATGCTTGCCGATCTCTTCGCCGCGCTTGAGGATCGGCGCCGCGCTCGGCTTCATCTCGAACAGGTGCACCCCGGCGCTCAGCAGCTCCTTGCGCCGGCGGGCGTAGCCCGAGTGCACCGACACTTCGTCGGTGCTCGCCAGCGAGTTCGTGAGGATCCTTACCCTTACGCCGCGCCGAGCCAAAGCGCTGAGTGCCTCGGTGCCCAGGGGTCCCGGCACGAAGTAGGGCGACACCAGATCGAACTCCTTCACCGGCGGGCCGAAAGCCTGGATGAGCTTCGGCAGCAGTTGCAGCCGGTTGTCCTCGTCCGATTCCAGGGTCTTCTCGGGATCGTCGTAGACGACCCGTGCGGTGGTCCATTCGAACTTCAGCTGACGGGCGAGCAAGGCCTGGGCCTGAGGCGTGCGGTTCAGGGCTTCGACATAGGCGCGCGTGGACGGGCTCTCGTCGATGGCCCGCGCCCGCGCCGCGAACTCGGCGCGGCTGATGGCCGGCTGGCGATCGATGATAAGCCGCGCCGGGTACGCCGAGTCGCTGTTCCAGTAGAGGTCGAACTCCGTCGAGATCGCACGTACGGCGTCGCCGGCGACGAGGACGTCCATGTCGGCGAATGCCAGCCCCTCGCCCGCCTCGAAGTACTCGTCGGCGATGTTGCGGCCGCCGACGATCGCTAGCTGGTTGTCTACGGTGAGCGACTTGTTGTGCATGCGCCGGTTGAGGCGATGGAAGTCGCCGAGGAAGCCGAGCCCGCGCGAGCCCCGGCTCGTGAAGGGGTTGTAGAGCCTGAGCTGGATGTTGGGCTGCGCATCGAGTAGCGCGAAGATCGCATCCCGCCCCTGCATGTTGGCGTCATCGAGCAGCAGGCGGACGCGCACGCCGCGCTCCGCCGCCTGCAGCACTTCTTCGTAGAGCAGCGTGCCGCTGTTGTCCGCATGCCAGATGAAGGTCTGGATGTCGAGCGACCGGGTGGCGGCGCGAAGCATCGCGAGGCGCATGCCCAGGGCGACCCGGCCATCGGCGATCGGCTCGATTCCGGTCAGCCCCGGGTGCCGCTCGGCCTCCGGCGCGATCACCTGGCCGAGGGGCGTGGTCGCGGTGTCCTGCAAGGCGTACGACTCGGTCCGGCCGTCGAGCGGCGGCAACGGCGCACAACCGGCGATGCCGACCGCCAGGGCAAGAACCCACGAGGCCCGCGCGATCGAGGAACGCTGCCGGCTCATGCCCGGTCCTTTGGCAG
>Ga0070661_100000937_pt1 | contig 20872 bp, 18 predicted proteins | sample KBSC43metaG_FD_64663 | JGI IMG/M metagenome (GOLD analysis project Ga0070661, IMG submission 64663) | Corn rhizosphere microbial communities from Kellogg Biological Station, Michigan, USA - KBS C4-3 metaG | ecosystem: Host-associated > Plants > Roots > Rhizosphere > Soil ... | reverse complement strand
CGTCCGGCTCGCCTGCGTCGCCGGCGCGTTCCCGTTCGCCCAAGCTCCGCTGGCGGTCAAAACCGCCGAGATCCGCGCCGCGGTCGGTGCCGGCGCGACCGAGATCGACATCGCGATCTCCCGCGGCCTGTTCCTTTCCGGCCAGCACGACGAGCTGCGCGAGGAAATCGCCGCGATGAAAACCGCCTGCGGCCCCGCCCACCTCAAGGTGATCCTCGAAACCTGCGAGCTGCCCGGCGACGACGCGATCCGCGAGGCCTGCCAGCTCGCGCTCGAAGGCGGCGCGGATTTCCTCAAAACCTCGACCGGCAAGGGCAAATACGGCGCCACCCTCGCCCACACCCGTCTCCTGCTGGAGGCCGCCGCCGACTGGACCGCCCGCCACCGCACGCCCGTCGGCGTCAAGGCCGCCGGCGGCATCCGCACCGTGAACGAGGCCCGCGCCTACCTCGCCCTCGCCGCGGAGTTCTTCCCGGAAGTCACCGCCGCGAACTTCCGCATCGGCGCCTCCGGTTTGCTCGGCGAGCTGGCAACCGTCCTAACCGGCCGGAGTTAGACCCGCATCATTCAAGTTGCGGGATTCTTCACGGAAACATACATACGGCAGCCCCTCCTTCTCATGACTCAACTCCCTCCGCTCGCCGCCGTTTGCCTCGCCACGCTGTCCTGCGCGCTCGCCGGCCCCACGCTGACCGTGAGCGACAAGGCGGGCCGCTCGATGGAGATCGAATTGAAGTCCGTCTCCGGAGACCGCGTTTCCTTCTTCCGCAAAAACGACGGCAAGGCGTTCGAAGCGCCGCTCACCACCTTCGATTCCGCCTCCGTGGCGAGCATCCGCGCGCATCAGGCCGAGCTCGGCCCCGCGCATCCCCACTACGGGATCGACGTGGTCGTGGACAAACGCCGGCAGAAGCGGGACGACAGCTGGTATCTGGTCGAGCAAACCGTTTCCGCCAAGGTTTCGCTCAAGAACCCGGACATGAACCTCCCGGCCCCGCCCGTCACGGTGAAGGTGCTCTACCTCGCGGTGAACCGGAGAACCGGCAAACGCTACTCCGTCCTGTCCTCGCAAAGCTACCCGGTCACCCTCGGTCCGGGCCAGACCGACACCCGCGATCTGCAACCGAGCACCACGGTCTACGACAGCGACAACAAAGGCACCGGTAACATCGGCGGCAACCAATACGAGGGCTACCTCCTGTTCATCCTCGACGGGAAAGGTGCCATTCTCCAGCACAAGACCACCTGCGCCAAACTGGACGACTTGTTCCGCGACGAACCGAAATTCAAGGACGCCTATCTGACGCTCAAGGCGAACGACGAGCTCGACGAGAAATTCAAGCCGACCGGCCAGACCTCGAGCTACATCTCGCCGAACTAACCTCCGCCTCAGCTCACCAGCCGCGCCGACTCGCCCGCGATCGACCGTTCGGCGTCCCAGCGCGTCGCGATCGACGTGTCGCCCGGCGTCGTCGACGCCAGCGCGCCGTGCGCCGCGCCGTATTCCACCGCCAGCCGCGGATCGTTGAACTCAAGGAAACCGAATTGCAGCCCGGAGGCGAACGAATCTCCGCCGCCGACGCGGTCGAGAATTTCCAACCCGGAATAACGGCGGCTGCCATAAAAGCGCCCGTCGTGCCACAGCAGCGCCGCCCAGTCGTTGCGGCTCGCCGTGATCACCCGCCGCAGGGTGTTCGTCACCACCTTGAGGTTCGGAAACTCGCGCACCGCGGCTTCGATCGCCGCCCGCACCGCCACCGGCCCGTAGCCGGACTCGCCCACTCCGGGCAAACCGAGCGGCGCCATGCAGTCGATCAGCACGTCGGCCGACCGCACGATCGCCCGGTTCACCTCGCGCGCCCGCTCCACACCGCCGCGTTCCCGCCACAGCGATGCCCGGAAATTCAGGTCGCACGACACGATCGTCCCGTGCCGCCGCGCCGCCTCCACCGCCTCGACGGCGACTTCCGCCGTGGTGTCCGACAAGGCCGCGAAAATCCCCCCGGTGTGGAACCAGCGCACGCCCAGCCTGCCGAAAAGATGGTCCCAGTCGATGTCGCCCGGCTTGAGCTGCGAGACCGCCGTGCGCGCCCGGTCGGACACCCCCAGCGCGCCGCGGATCCCGCTCCCGCGCTCGGTGAAATTCAGTCCGTTGCGCGTCTCACGGCCGATGCCGTCGTCCTCGCGCCACCGGATGAACTCGGTCGAGACGCCCGCCTCGACGATCAGCCCCTCCACCAGCCGGCCGATCTCGTTGTCCACCAGCGCGGTGACCACCGCCGTCCGGCAGCCGAACACCTTGCGCAAGCCGCAGGACGTGTTGTATTCGCCGCCGCCGGCCCACGCGGTGAACCGCCGCGCCGTGCGAATCCGCCCTTCGCCCGGATCGAGCCGCAGCATCACCTCGCCGAGCGACACTTGGTCGAACGCGCAGGCGGAACGAGGTTTGAGCGGAAGACCCATGCGCGGCGGCTACGGGCGGATCCTCGCCCGTCCCGCGCCGCCGCGCTCCGCACCCGTTGCGCGATCCACCGCGGGACTTGAGCCATTCCCGCCCCGCTCGGCCAGCAAGGCATCGCCGCCTGCCTCGACAGCGGGGGCAACAAGCTCCGGTTCTGCTCGCAGCGGTGACGGCCGCCGCACGCTCAGAACGTCCGGCGGAACATCGATTTCACGCTGCGCTTGCGGAACAGCAGCGCGCCGATGCAGATGCCGATGGCCAGGGTGAACAGCAGCGAGGCCGTGATCACGAAGTAGTGAACGGTCACGGCGAGCACCTCCGGGTTCTGCTTCGCCGTGCTCAGATCGGTGATCCGGATGCAGCCGAGCATCGCGCGGTAGGCGAACAAGCCGGGGATCATGGTGATGCAGGCCGGCATGGTGAACACCACCGGCGGCGTGTGCACCCGGTGGGCCATGAAAATCCCTGCCAGGCCGATGAAGACGGCTCCGCTGAGCGTGGCGGGGATGATTCCCACCTGGTGCTGGAGCAACAGGAAGCGGATCGCGTGGCCCGCGCCGCCGAGCAAACCGGCGACCCACAGCACGCGGCGCGGCGTGTTGAACAACAGGGCGAAACCGACCGCCACCACGAAGGCAAGCAGCAGGTCGCGCGCGATCTGGACGAGGATTTCCATGGCGGATCAGAAGTTGTGGAGGCCTAACAAAAGAATGCTGAGCGACATGCCCACCGCGATGCACAGCAGGATGAACCCGCCGAACACGCCGCGGGAGATGCCGGTGGGGATGTTGCCCTCGATCAGGTCGATGGTGCTGTTGATCAACGGCACGCCGGGAATCAGGTAGAGCACGGAGGTCGCCAACGTCTTCTCCGGCGAACCACCGAGGTGGAAAACCATGTCCATGCCCGCGATCAGCGTGGTGATGAACGAGGCCGTGACGAAGGCGATCATCGGGTTGAAGCGCAGCTTCAGCACCTCCTGCCTCACGAACAGGCCGGTCAGCGCCGCCACGAAGGCGACCCCGGCGTTCCGCCAGTCGCCGCCGACCAGCAGACAGAGGCTGGCGCAGGCCGCACCGATGCCGGCGAGCACCGACCCGCGCGGGTGGTGGGACAGCTTCCGGATCGCCGCCCAGCGTTGCTCGACTTCACCGATCGACAGACGCTCCTCGGCCACCCTCCAGGTCAGCAGGCTGGCCTCGGTCAGGATGCCGAAGTGGACACCGGGCAAGGGCACGCGCCGGAAGCGCGCGACGCGCTCGGTGGGATCGACCTCGCTCTTGAGGGAAACCATCAGGCCTGTGAAGGTGACGAACAACTCCATCCGGTAGCCCCAGGCCTCGGCGACCCGTTCGAGGTTGCGGGCGACACGGCCGGTGTGGGCGCCGGAGGCCAGCAGGCCGGCCCCGAGATCCAGCAGGAAATCGGCCACGCGGCATGCGGGTGCGCTCGCATGCTCATCGCGGTCCTGGGTGAGTGGTGGTGATGCGTCGGGCATGGGAATTCGACCGTGGGCGCGCCGGATTCAGGCGGTCGCCATGGAACCAAGATGCCGGAATCCGCGTCCGGGCGACAACGTGGAACTTGCGAATCCCTGCGCATCGGACGCGATCCGGGCGGCGGCGGAAACCGATCTCGACGGGAGGCGGCCCGCGTGGTTAGATCATGATCCCCGGTTTCCATGCATCGCCCGGACCCGGGGCTCCGGCCGTTTTCCCGGCCGGGGAAAACCCAAAACCCACCCTGCCATGACACGTTCGCTCCGTCGTTCGCCAGGTTGTTTCGCGCCGGTTTTCGCCTCCCTCGCCCTCGGATTGGGCGCTCTGCCCCCACGCGCCGCCGCGCAGTCGTGGGCGGAGGGCGACCACGCGCTGGGCGAATGGAACGGCCGGCGCGACTCGCTCGAATCCGCCGGCCTGACGGTTTCCGGCAGCTACGAGGGCAACATCGCCGGCAACGTCTCGGGCGGCTTCGGCCGCGGCTGGGCGTATGCCGACAACATCGACCTGACTTTCGATTTCGACCTCGGCAAGCTGGCCGCCTGGCGCGGCGCGACCTTTCGCATCGAAGTGCTCGACCGCAACGGCTCGAACCTGTCCGCCGACGAGGTCGGCAACGTCAACACCATCCAGCAGGTGTACGGCGGCACCACGTTTTTCCTCTACTGCCTGAGTCTTGAGCAGAAATTCTGGGACGACAAAGCGTCGCTCAAGATCGGCCGCTTCGCGATGAACGAGATCTTCGCCTCCAGCCCGATCTACTGGCTCTACATGAACAACGGCTTCGACGGCAGTCCGAAGTCGCTGTTCTTCACCGGTGCCTTCACCGCCTATCCGGGATCGAGCTGGGCGGCGCGGCTGGAGGTCAAGCCGACCGAGGAGTCCCGTTTCCTGCTCGGCGTGTTCCAGGTGTCCGACCGGACCTACGAGCCGGACGACCACGGGGTGAACTTCGACATCCGCGGCGACGACGGCGTGACGGCCGTCACCCAGCTCCAGTGGAACCCGGAGTTCTCCAAACGTCCGGTCGGCGGCAAGGACGGCGGGTTGAAAGGGCTGCCCGGCCACTACTGGGTCGGCGCCTACCTGTCCGACTGGGAGTTCCCCCGTTGGAACGGCCTCGGCGCCCGCAGCACCGACTACGGTGTCTACGTCCACGCCGACCAGATGGTCTGGCAGGAAAGCCCCGGCAGCGACGAAGGCCTGCTGTTCTGGGTCGCCTACGTCTATCAGCCGAACGAAGACGTGCAGACCATCCCCTACGAGATCAGCGGCGGCGCGGTTTACAAAGGGCTGCTGCCCGGCCGGCCGCAGGACCAGCTCGTCTTCGGCGCGCTCCACGGCCGCTTCAGCGACGACTACGCGCTGAGCCGGGCCCTCGCCGGCGACGGCTGCCCGTCCTACGAAGCCATTCTCGAGCTCGGCTACCGGATCCAGTGGACGAAGTTCCTCTACACCATGCCGGAGTTCCAATACGTCGCCCGCCCCGGTGGCACCGGCGAGCTCGGCGACGCCCTCGTCTGGGGCCTGCGGGTCGGCGCGACGTTCTGAAACCCCGCCGGCGGATCGCCCGTCCATGCCATGTCGTCAGGCTCACCCTGCCGACGCGGCATTGGGCGTGCGGCCCGATTCCGGGTTAGGTTCCGGCCATGAACCCGTCCGAACCCCTCGATTCCCGCGTCCGAATCGGCCACGTCCACCTGAAAGTCGCCGACTTGGAACGCTCGCTCGCCTTCTACCGCGACGTCCTCGGCTTCGAGGAAACCCAGCGCTATGGCAACAGCGCGGTCTTCCTCTCCGCCGGCGATTACCACCACCACCTCGCGCTGAACACGTGGGAAAGCCTCGGCGGCAAGCCGCCGGCGCCCGGAACCACCGGGCTGTATCACGTCGCCCTGCTCTACCCGGACCGCGCCACGCTGGCCGACGCCCTGCGGCGGCTGCAGCGCGCCGGCATCCCGCTCGACGGCGCGGCCGACCACGGTGTGAGCGAGGCGCTTTACCTGCGCGATCCGGACGGCAACGGCGTCGAACTCTACCGCGACCGCCCGGAAAGCGAATGGCCGCGCGATGCGGCGGGCAACTTGGCGATGGTCACCCGTCCGCTCGATCTGCGCGCCCTGCTCGCGAACTGAGCGTCAGCGGGCGGCTTCGACGCTCCACTCGAAAAGCGAAATGGAGGAGCCGGCGACGTCTTCGGGAAACACGAGGCGCAGGTAGCGGGCCTTTACCGCCTCCTTCACCTCGATGGGCGAGCCCACGGCGGGCGTTTTCGTGAAATCCGCGACCGCGCGCCAGGTCTTGGCGTCGTCCGATGCCTGGACGGTGAAGCGGTAGGGCTTCCACGCGTATTCGAAGCGAAGCGCCTGGCTGCCGATGGCTTTCACCGACCCGAGATCCATTTGCAACCACGCGCCCTTCTCGGCGGGCGCGGCGGCCCAGCGGGTGGCGTAGTTGGCGTCGACCACGAAGGCCGGCAGATTGTGTTCCGTCGCCTGGCTGGACGCGGTGACCGTGGCACCGAAGGAAAGCGCCTTTGCCTCGGCCTTGCCCTGCACCAGCGCGGGTCCTTGATGGGTGGGCGTCACCTTGGCGATGCGACCATCGGCGGTGATGCTCAGCTCGTCCACGCAGGCCTGGCGGCTGATGAACTTGGGATCGAACGGGATGCTGTGGCGGTGATAGAGGATGTAGTCCTTCCCGCCTTCCTGGAACACCGTGTGATGGCCCGGGCTGATGACGTTCCGGCTCTTGTCGGTGACCAGGATCGGGCTGTTGTCCGGCTCGGTGAACGGCCCGTAGGGGTTGTCGCCCACGGCGTAGTGGACCTGGTAGGTGTCCTTGACCGTGATGCCGTTGGAGTAGGTGAGGAAATATTTGCCGTGGCGCTTCACCATCATCGGCCCCTCGAAATAGTGCGTCGGGGTGACGTCGCGCGGCTCATCGGCGAAACCCGTGAAGTCGGCGTTCAGGCGGGCGACGAAGCAATGGCCGTTTTTCCAAGCGAGGCCCGAACCCCAGTAGACGTAGACCGATTTGTCGTCGTCGACGAACAACTCGGCGTCGATCATGTGGAAACCCGGACGGAAGTTTCTCGTGATGAAAGGCTTGTCGCCGAGCACGTTCCGCCAAGGACCGAGCGGATGATCGGCGATGCCGAGCCAGACTTCGTTGCCAACGGAAACCGCCATCAGGAAGCGGCCGTCGGGAGCGCGCACGACCGACGGCGCCCAGACACCGTTGCCGCCGGACTCCGGGCTGGTGCAGGCCGCCTTGGTCGGCCAGGCCAGCACGCGGTAGCTCCAGTTTTTCCAATCTGCCGATTCCCAGCAGCCGAGCGTCTTATCGCCCCACGGATCGAGCGTGGCATAAACGTAGTGTTTGCCCTCGAAGCTCACCACCGACGGGTCCCCGTAATAGCCGGGCAGGATGGGATTGGCGGCGGCGGGCTCCTGGCCGGGCAGAAGCCCGGTGGCCAGCGCGGGCGAAAGGGAGGCCAGCAGAAGAGCGGCGGCGGCGAAGCGTGGGAACATGGGCATCATGATTCGTGCAAGGCGATACGCCTGGCAAGCCGCGAGCTTTTCACCCGGCGGCGGGAAAAACTCGACCCCGGCGGGTCGTGCCGCCACAAGAGCCGCCTTTTCCGCCATGCCGAAACTCGATCTTCCCATCCGCGCCGCGACGGAAACGGCGATCGCCCATGGCCTGACGCCGGACCGCTGCGACATCCTGCAGGACGGCAGCACGCTGGTGCTGCGCCTGTCCGAATCGCTGGTCGCGCGCGTGGTCCAGGACGTCGACGGCCCGCGCCAGGGCACCGAATGGTTCGCCCGCGAAAATGCGGTCGCCTTGCACTTGGCCGAGCACGGCGCGCCGGTCATCCCGCTGCATCCGGACCTGCCGCCCGGCCCCTACGAGCACCTCGGCTACCCGGTGAACTTCTGGCGTTTCGTCACGATCACCGGCGAGGAGCCCGACCCGGAAACGATCGGCCGCACCTTGTTCCAGTGCCACGAGGTGCTGCGCGGGTTCGACCAGCCGCTGCCGGAGCTGGCGATCGTCACCGAAAGCCTCGATCTGCTCGCCACCCTGGAGCGCCGCAAGTTGCTCCGGCCGGAGGAAATCGAACTGCTGCGCCACCATCTCGAAACCTCGCTCGACGCGCTCGCGCCGCTGCCGAAGCAACCGCTGCATGGCGACGCCCACCCGGGCAACCTGCTGAACACCACGCTCGGCCTGCTGTGGACCGATTGGGAGGACACCTTCCTCGGCCCCGTCGAGTGGGACCTCGCGTCGATCATCTGGAACGCCCGCGTGCTGGACGAGGACCACGCCACGGCCGACGCCATCCTCGACGCCTATCGCCAGGCCGGCGGGCGAATCGACGACGCCGCCCTGCACCAATGCCTGATCGCCCGCGCCGCGGTGATGACCGCGTGGTATCCGGTCCTCTACCCCGACCCGAACCCGGTCCGTCAGATGAAGCTGCGCTTCCGCCTCGATTGGCTGGAAGCGGTAAGGCAGCCCTGAAAAGCCGCCGGGCAAAACCCAAAAGCGGGCGACTCAGGCGAGGCTCCTCTCTCCCCGACGCCAACGCGTCCACGGCGACAGCGAAGGGCGAGCCCCGCGAACCCTGGCCGCACCGCCCCCAGGCATTCCCGCCCCAACGGGGCGAACGGAACGCCCGCCCGATGCCGACGCCTCCGCCACCTGCTTTATCAAGGGACAGGTGAAATCCATGCCGGCCTGTGGCGATCCGGTGGATGACTCCACTCAGATGGAAGGGGCGACTCTCACGGCTGAACCCGGCGTGACTTCCAGCCTTGCCCAGTTCTCCTGATATTCTATTCTGATAGAAACCACCCCCATGAAATCCATGTTCCGCCCCCTCCAAGCCTCGAACATCGAAAAGGCGACCCTCGAAGTAAAAAAGGAAGTGCGTGGCGGCATCGGCGCCCCCCACGCCAAAGCAATACGCGGCTGAGGAGAAGAACGCCGGCTCCCTCCACGCCACACTTTATAGCAACACGGGTATCAGTGAGCCCCCCGCCACGCCCTTCCCCCATATCCTCAAAGGCATGTTAAAAAACACCGACGATGTCATATCCTCGATCGAGGCCGGAACTATTTCTGAACACCTTCATCAAAACCTCGAACTGAAAGAACAGTGGGACCAAAAGCACGGAAATAAACTTAGCGCCCTCGCGAATAAGCTCGATCAAATCAGCTGCCTCCTAGTGGTCGGAGTTAGCGATACAGGCAAGGTAGTTGGGAAAGACGAAAAGTGGGCAAAACAAACAGAAGAAAACATCTCCCAGCATATCAACAAACTTCTGGATCCAATTCAGGCCTGCAAAAAAATCGAGTGTCGAGACACAGGCCGGGGCTGGATTGTAGTCATCACGATCCAAAATTCAGGGGAGGTTACCTATTGGGGCGATCATTCTTATGTCGCGGCAGGCACAACGACAAAGCAAATGACCCCTGAAGAGGTTCTGCAACTTCGGATTCAACTCCCAGGCCTCACCGACTATAGCAAGCAATATCATAAATCCACCTACAACAAATCGATCATTCAACGATTTTCATCGGAAGTTGCAAAAAAATCCACCCTTTTAGAGAAGTCTGGAGAGGGAGATGACCCTGAAGAATGCTTACGAACTTTGGGTCTTTTTGAGCGACAGGCTGCACGCCTCCTATTCGGAAAGGCTTCATACCGAGTAGTTACTTTTGATGAAGAGGAAGAACCTACATCGAACGAAAAACACGAAGGATTACTTTCCCTTCTTCTTCCTGAATCGATTCAGGCAATCTGCCATAAAGACGGAAACCACTTTTCAGAGAAGGCCCTTAAAGAAGCACTTGCCAATGCAGTTGCTCATTCCGCATATTTCGAGAGCGACGGGGACATCATCATTGAAATTCACCCCAATCGCATTGTCGTCGCGAATCTATGCCTCCAAGAATCAACCTATTTTGCAAACCGATGGTTTTCCAGAAGCCACAAGACAGTGAACGGGCTACTCATGGAAACCTTACGCGTAGCAGGTTACGTAGACGAACTAGGACGAGGCAAAAATCTAATCTTCTCTGAATCAATCAGAAACGGGCGACGCGCGCCGGAAGTCCACATCGAAAATGCAGGCAAATACCAGCGATGGAAGCTCACCATATATGGGGGAAAAGAAGACGAAAAATTGATCCGACTCCTCAATCGCTGCCGTGAAATCTTCCAAGATGAGAAGAAGTCGTTGATTGCATTAGCATTGGTATTATGGCACGAACGGCCAGTTAAAGAAATTCGCCAGTTTGTTGACGGCGATTTCGACCGGCAGTTTGCAGAGGTTTTGACCCATCTTAATGGGCCACTCCTTTACCGAGGCGATGATCAACAAATCATCATGCGCCGTTGGGTGAAGGTTCTCTTGGGTGAAGGCAAGGATTCGAAGGCCTTGTCTAGTGCTGAGGAGGAGTCCCTCCGCCAAGCGGCTTACGACATTCAAATGAAATACAAAGGAGGCGAAATAACCCCTTTTGAGTTAAGGCGATTGGCATCAATGGGAAACACCAAATCAGAAATCACATTGTCATCCGTAATATTAAGACGCTGGTGCGACGAAGGAATCGTAACAAAAAAAGGGCGTGGAAAATATCAATTTGTCGCCAAACCTAAAAATATCGAAATAAGCTATGAGGAGATTTTGAAATTATTCAAGCGATGAAAATTGGGGGGCGTGTCTGCCCCTTTATCAAGAAAGGGCGCGGCGGAATCACCGGATTCCCCCGCGCCGTGGTTTCATACGGCCATCTCCTCGAACTTCGTGACGGCGATGATTCTCATCTCGCGCAACCCGCAGGGACCTTCCCAGGATACGGTTTCGCCGCAGCGGCGGCCGATGACGCCGATGGACAAGGGCAGGAGGACCGAAATCCGTTCCTGATCCGGATCCGACTCGGCCGGCATGACGATCTGCAGATTGAAGTAATCCCGAGAGTCTCTGGGGGAAACCAACGAGACGCGGTCGTTGAGACCGACGTGGTTCCACAGGTCGTCCGTGTTTGGCGGCGTGATCGCCTTGGACAGGATTTCCTCAAGCGCGGATTTCTGAGCGGGGCTGGGTCTTGGGAATTGGGAAGTAGAATCGATGATGGAACGAAGGCACAGTCGGTCGGCCTCGCTCAAATAGAGAGAAGGGTGCATGATAAATGAGTGGTTGGCCGCCTCCGGAACGATGGAAGCGGACGTTCGGTTGGATGTTCGCGCTCTTCAGACAGCTCCGGAAATAAACCCACTCAAGGGAGCTGCCTGCTCAAGCCCGGCCCGCCGACATGCGATGGCGGCACCAACCGATGACGCGTCCTGCAAGCAGGCAGGCGCGGGAAACGGTATGGTGGTTGGGACTTGGATGCACGACCTCCCACCCTTCGCCCCTTATCACGACGGATCAAGTTCCATTTTCACCGCAAAGGCGTCAGAGCGCCCGCCATTGGCGGCTTGAGCCGCCCGCGGAATGAAAGCGTGATTTCCCGGGGCGCGGTCGGCATCCTCGCGGTCCCGTTCGCCCCTTCCCTGTTTTCCCTGTTTCGCCCATGTCCTTCACCTCGCTCGGCCTTTCTCCCGCGTTCCTCAAGATTCTGGAGGCGCGGGGCTTTGCGGAGCCGACGCCGATCCAACGCGACGCGATCCCGGCGGTGCTGGCGAAACGGGACGTGCTGGGCATCGCCAAAACCGGCTCGGGCAAAACGGCGGGCTACGTCCTGCCGATCCTCCACCATCTGCAATCCGCGGTTTCCCGTTACCGCGAACCAGCGGTGCTGGTGTTGGTGCCGACGCGTGAGCTGGCCGATCAGGTCCACCAGGTGTTCCAAACGTTCATCCCCGCGCTGCCCGAGCGACCGAACTGCTCGGCGGTCTTCGGCGGGGTGGCGATCAACCCGCAGATGCAGACGATCGGCAAAGCGGACATCCTCGTCGCCACGCCGGGACGTTTGCTGGAATTGGTCGAGAAAAACGCCGTGCGGCTGTCGTCGATCGCCACCCTGGTGCTCGATGAGGCGGACAAGATGCTCAACCTCGGCTTCAAGGAAGAGGTCGACGCCATCCTCGCCCTGTTGCCGCCGAAGCGTCAGAACCTGCTCTTTTCCGCCACCCTCAGCGACGACCTGAGCGCCATCCAGCAGCTCGTCCTGCACGATCCGCAGGTGATCAAGATCGTTTCGGAAACGGACGACATCGAGTTGATCAACCAGTCCGCCTATTTGGTTGCCGAGGAGAAAAAGGGACCCTTGCTGCGCTACCTGATCAAGCAGGGGAAGTTGACGCAGGTGCTGGTGTTCGCGTCCTCCACCTTCCGGGCGGATCGGATCGTGGCGAAGCTGATGCAAAACCGGATCCACGCCGCCGCGATCCATTCCAAGCTGAGCCAACAGGCCAGGCGCGACGTCCTACGGCAATTCAAGGCGGGCGAACTGCGGGTGCTCGTCGCCACCGACCTGCTCGCCCGCGGCGTCGACATCCAAGCCCTGCCCTGCGTGATCAACTACGAGCTGCCGCGGTCGCCGAAAGACTACATCCACCGGATCGGCCGCACCGGTCGCGCGGAAGCCTCGGGCGACGCGATCTCGCTCGTCAGCCCGGAGGAACTGCACCATTTCCGGGTGATCCAGAAGAAGATGGGCAAACGCGTGCCTCTCCTGCACGCCGATCAGCTCGATTTGCAGGGGTATTGAGAAGGGGGAAGAGGCGGAATGAATTCCAATGCCTCTAATACCAAATTCGTGAGATTTTGTGACTTTTCAGGGTGGCGGAAAGGGAACCACAGATTTCACAGATGCCACTGATTTTTCAGAATCGCCGACTTCCTTCAGTCGTCTTTTCGCCACAAGCAAGTCATTGAAAATCTGTGGAATCAGTGAAATCTGTGGTTTTCTGATTTTTGCTTGGTGAGCGAGCTTGGCCAGCCGGGCTCCCTTGCGGGAAAAGTCCGATTATTTCGGGAATTCGGTATAAGGATTCGACCTCGGCAAAGGGTCGCGGAGGGGACGGGAGCCCGTGATCCATCCGGCGCTTCTGGCACGCCTTTCAGGGTGAAAATCCAAGAGATCCCCCCAACCCGGGGTGGTCGTCGCTATCGCTCCTCGACCCCGGGCTACCGGCTGTAATCCTTTCAGGATAAAGATTCCCGGCGCTTTGGCGCGCACACCCAAAAGAGGCGGAATGGCTTCCGCGCTCCCGGTCAGGACCCGCGTTGATTGTCGCGCTTCTTCGGCGGGCGAGCGGTGGGTTTGCCCGGCTTGAACGGCTTCGCGGACTGCTTCGCCTCCATCTCGCGCGTGCGCTTCCGCCAGTCGCGCTTCGCCGGTTTTTCGTCCGGCTGGGCGGCCTGCGGCGGTGCCTGGTAGTTGAACCCCTTCAGGCGCTTGCGATCCAGCCGCTGGCCGATCGCCAGCTCCAGGATGCCGAGCAGGTTGAGGTCGTGTTTCGGCACGAAGCTGATCGCCTTGCCCGCCGCCTCGGCGCGACCGGTGCGGCCGATCCGGTGGATGTAGTCCTCGGGATTGACCGGAAAGTCGTAGTTCACCACGTGGCTGACGCCGTCGATGTCGATGCCGCGGGCGACCAGGTCGGTGGCGACCAGCACCTGGGCCTCGCCGGCTTTGAAATCCTGCAACGCCTTGAGCCGCTGCTCCTGGGTGCGGCCGGAGTGCAGCTTGACCGCCTTCACGCCCGAGCCGCGCAGGAATTCGGTGAGCCGGTTCGCCCCATCCTTCATCCGGACGAACACCAGCACCTTGTCGAAGCCCGGCCGCTTGAGCAGCTCGCGCAGCATCGCGTTCTTCAGGTGCGCCGGCACCTCGTAAATCCACTGTTCGACGGTGTCCGCCGGGTTCACCCGCTCGCCGATCTGCACCAGCTTCGGCTCGTGGAGGAAACGCCGCGCCAGCGACTCGATCTCCTTCGACAGCGTGGCGGAGAACATCAGCGTCTGGCGGCGCACCGGCAGTTCGGCGATGATCGTCTCGATGTCCGGCAAAAAGCCCATGTCGAGCATCCGGTCGGCCTCGTCGAGCACCAGCATCTCCAGCGGGCGGAAGTCGATTTTCCCCTTCTCCAGCAGGTCGAGCAAGCGGCCGGGCGTGGCGACGAGGATCTGCACGCCCTTGCGCAGCGCCTTGATCTGCGCCTCCTCCTCGACGCCGCCGTAGATCGCCGCGGTGCGGACGAGCTGGAAGCGGCCGTAGTTCCGGATGTTCTCCTCGATCTGCACCGCCAGCTCGCGCGTCGGGGCGAGCACCAGCGCCTGCACGCCGCGCGGGCGGTTCGCCCGGTTCGCCTTGGCGAGGCGGTGGAGCATCGGCAGCACGAAGGCCGCGGTCTTGCCGGTGCCGGTCTGGGCGATGCCGATCAGATCGTGGCCGTGCATCACCTTCGGGATGGCGGCCGCCTGCACGGGCGTCGGGCGGGCGTATCCCGCGCTCTGAATGGCCCGGAGAATCCCGGCTTCGAATCCGAATTGGCTGAACGGCATGCGCGGACCATAGCCCGCAAAACCATCGGGGCACGGATTTTCATCCATGCCCCGCGGGATCGATGGCGACCGGATCCGGTCAGGGCGAAAGCGCGCCGGGCGCGGAAAGCACGCCCTCGCGTTCGCCGTCGAAGGTGTAGCCCGTTGTCGGCGAAGGATAGGGCGCGAGGCTGACGTTCGCCGCACCGCCGCGCAACCGGGCGCGCACCTGCTCGGAGGTGACCGTCTGGCTGTTGGCGAGCGTTTTCTGCCAGATCAGCGCGACGACACCCGCGGTGTGCGGCGAGGCCATGCTGGTACCGGACATCGAGGTCGTGCCGCCGCCGAGCTTGGTCGAGAGGATGCCGACGGACTGGATGAAGCCCGCCTTGCTGATGTCCTCCTCGGTTTCGCCCGGCGCGGAAATCGTCACCCCGATGCCGGTGGTCGCGTTCCACGCGCCGTCGCTGGTGAAATAGGAGGCCGTGTCCTCGCCGATCACGCCGGGGAAGCCGCGGTAGGCGTTGGTGCCGGCCTTCGCCGTCGCGCTCGCAACCGCGATCACCTCCGGGTAGGTCGCCGGCACCTGCTGGGAAACTTCGAGCGACGCGTCGTTGCCCGCGGCCACCACCACGGTGACGCCGTTGGCCGTCAGATTTTGAATGGCGGCGCGCTGGACCGGGTTGTCGTCGAGCGTTCCGGCGCGGCCGAGGCTCATGTTCACCACCCGGATCGGCGGGTTCACCAAGTTGGCATTCGCCGCCACCCAGTCGAGACCGGCGGTCACCCCGGCGTCGCTGCCGCTGCCCGAGGCATCGAGCACCTTGACGCCGTAAATCGTCGCCTGCGGCGCCACGCCGACCACGTCCTGCGTGTTGTTGCGCGCGGCGATCGTGCCCGAAACGTGGGTGCCGTGGCCGTTGTTGTCCTGGGCACTGCCGCCGAAGGCCGAAAACGACGCGCTGCCGAGCGGTTTGAGGTCGTTGTGGTTGTAATCGACGCCGGTGTCGACCACCGCCACGCCGATGCCGGAGCCGGTGTAGGCGAGCAAGCCGGGGGCCGCGCCGATGCGCTTCACGCCCTCCGGCACGATCTGGCCGACCGAACCGCCGCCGGATGACGGCTTGCCGATGGCGGCAACGGCGCGGTCGGGCACGACGCGCACGACGTTCGGGTCCGCCGCCAGCTTGGCGAGGATCCCGGGCGGCACGGTGCCGGCGAACCCGTTGACCGCCTTGCGATAGACGAAATCGGGGGCGACGCCGTGGGCGGGCGCGACCGCCGCCGGGTCGACGCCGGGTTTCACTTCGACGAGATAGCGGTCGGGAATCGGTTTGCCCGGCGCGGCCTTGTCGTTCGGCGCGGGCGTCGGCGCGTCGTCGTTCGCGGCCCGCGAGGCGACCGGGAGCCACGCGACAAGTCCCAGAGCCAGAATTGGATAAGGTTTCATGGAGGGAATGGGGGAGAATGGAAAACTACCCCCGACGCGCCTCCGGGTCGAGCGAGCAATCGCGCCGCGAAACCGGGCTTGTCTTCGTTCGCCCGCGCGCGGCTTGATGCCGCATGACCTTCGAGTTCGCCACGGCGGGACGGATCGTATTCGGGCGCGGCACGGCGCGGCGGCTGCCGGAGCTGTGCCGCGAGCGCGGCGGACGCGTGTTCGCCGTGACCGGCGCGCACCCGGAGCGCTTCGAGCCCGTGTGGGCGGACCTGCGGGCCGCCGGGCTGGAGGTGGGGTTTTTCCCGGTCGCGGGCGAACCGACGGTGGAAACGATCCGCCACGGGGCCGCCGCGGCGCGGGCGTTCCGCGCGGAGCGGGTGCTCGGGCTCGGCGGCGGCGGCGCGGTGGATGCCGCCAAGGCGGTCGCCGCAATGGCCACCCAGCCGGGCGACCTGTTCGATTATCTCGAAGTCATCGGCCGCGGCCGCCCGCTCGACGCCCGGCCGTTGCCGATCGTCGCCGTGCCGACCACCGCCGGCACCGGCGCGGAGGTCACGCGCAACGCCGTGCTGACCAGCCGCGAACACGGGGTGAAGGTCAGCCTGCGCGACGCCGCGATGCTGCCCGGCGTCGCCGTGATCGACCCCGAACTCGCCCGCGATTGCCCGCCGGCGGTCACCGCGGCGAGCGGCATGGACGCCCTCGTCCAGTGCCTCGAAGCCTACGTTTCCCTCAAAGCCCAGCCGATGACCGACGGGCTCTGCCTGGAGGGCATCCGCCGCGCCGCGCGGTCGCTGGAAACGGCGGTGCGCGACGGAGGCGACCTCGACGCCCGCGAGGATCTCGCGCTCGCCGCCCTGTTCAGCGGCATCGCCCTGGCCAACGCCGGGCTCGGGGCCGTCCATGGGTTCGCCGCGCCGGTCGGCGGGCGGTTCGCCGCGCCGCACGGGGCCGTCTGCGCCGCCCTGCTCGCCCCGGTGTGGCGGGCGAACGTGGCAAAACTCCGCGCCAGCGGGCGAACGGAGCGTCTGGAACGGTTCCACACCGTGGCCCGGCTGCTGGTCCCGGACGGCGACGCCGACGCCGCCGGGGCGTTTCTCGAAGCCCTCGCCCGCCGGCTGGCCATTCCCGGGCTCGGCGCCTACGGCATCCGCGAAGGCGACTTCGACGACCTCGCCCGCAAAGCCGCCGCCGCCAGCAGCATGAAGGGCAATCCGGTGGAACTTGATCAAGAGGCGCTCCTGGAGATTCTCAAAACGGCGTGGTGAAAGCCCGGCCGGGACGGAGATAGCCCCGCCAGATCTGATTTTGAATCCCCCGGCGACTCGCCCCGTTTCACCTCGCCTCCTTATTCTCCCGGAATGCATGAAACGTCGCCTCACAAAGGCTGGCATTCACGGGGCTATCTGTCGCATCTCGACGCCCCGGGTGAAATCCAAGCGCTGACCTTCCGCCTCGCCGACGCCCTGCCCGCCAGACTGATCGAACGCTGGAAGCGCGAACTCACCGGAGAAGTGTCGCTGGGACCGCGAGTTGCCAAACTCGCTCTGGACGAGCAACACAGCGAGTTTGGCAACTCGCGGTCCCAGGCAGGCTCACCGGCCCAACGGATCCTTCGCGAACGGATCGCCCGCTATGAGGACACCGGCCATGGAGAGTGCCTGCTTAAGGACTCCACCTGTGCCGGCTTTGTCCAAGCAACCCTGCTTCACCATGACGCTCAACGCTACCGGCTGTTGGAATGGTGCGTCATGCCGAACCACGTTCACGTCATGATCCACTGCCTGACGGGATGGCAGTTGGGAAAAATCGTCGCGACGTGGAAAAAATACTCCGCACGGGTCATCAACCAGCATCTCCGCCGCTCCGGCCCCGTCTGGGCGAAGGACTACCACGACCGCTACATCCGCGACCTCGATCATCTCGCCGTCGCCCGCGCATACATCCGCAGCAATCCGGTGAAAGCACGGCTTTGTTCCCAACCGGCCGACTGGCCATGGGGCAGCGCCTCCTGGGACCGCGGGTTGCCAAACTCGCCGTTCTGACGCAGCGCGTTTGGCAACGCGCGGTCCCAGTGACTCTCACCCGTAAAACACCTTCCACAGCACCAACCCGTGGGCCGGGGCGTTGACGCCGGCCGCGCGGCGGTCCTGGCGGGCGAGCATCGCGTCCACGTCCGCGGGCGAGAACCGCCCTTCGCCGATCTGCACCAGCGTGCCGACGATGCCGCGGCACATTTTGTAGAGAAACCCCTCGCCCTCGAGGATCACGGTCAGCCGCGGCCCGCTCCGCTTCAGCTCGCAGCGGGTGAGCGTGCGGACGGAGTCCTTCAGTTCGCCCGGGCAATTCGCGGTGAACGACCGGAAATCGTGCCGTCCGACGAAGCGCTCCGCCGCGTCCCGCATCGCGTCGAGATCGAGCGGCCGCGGCACGTGCCACGCCTGCCGCCGCAGCAGCGGGTTCATTGCCGGGTGGTTCCAGATCGTGTAGCGGTATTGCTTCCCCTTCGCGTCGAAGCGCGCGTGGAACGCCGCCGCCACCCGCCGCGCGGACCGCACCCGGATGTCGTCGGGCAGCAGCGCGTTGACCGCCAGCGGCAGGTGCCGGTCCGGCATCTTCATTTCCGCCTCGGGCACCTCGAAATGCGCGACCATCCCGCGCGCATGCACGCCGGCGTCCGTCCGGCTCGAACTTTCCAGCCGCGGCGCGCTGGGAAAAAGCCGCGCGAGCGCCGCCTCCACCCGGTCCTGCACCCCGAGCCCCGACCGCTGGGATTGCCACCCTTGGTAGGCCGCGCCGTCGTAAGCTAGGATCAGCTTGTATTTCCGCAGGTGCACGGCGGATTCCAACCACGGCACCCCGCAAAAGGCGAGCGTCACCGCCGGAGCCAGCGCGCCAGCATCCGGCCCAGCATCATCGGATCGTCCCACGGCACCATCGACCAGCTGCGGGAATCCGAGCCCGGCAGCCAGCGGCGGAGCTCCCGCCAGTCGCGCCGGCGGATGCTGCCGAGCGGATGGTCGGGGAAATAGCAGCACACCGGCTTGCGGGCGAAGACCGCGGGATCGGGCGATTGGAGCCGCTCGCCAGCCAGCCCGACGAGCGCGGCGACCGCTTCGTCGAACGCCACGCCCGCCCAGCGGCCGAGGCAGAACCCGGACGGCGGCCGCGGGTGAAACTCGATCAGGCGCGGCCGGCCATCGGCCGGATCGACCACCCAGTCGAACCCGCAAAGGCCGTGGAAACCGGTGCGCGCCGCGACCCGCTCCACCAGCTCCGCCATCCCGTCGGGGAGGCACAAGCGGCGGGCGATCGACGGCCCGTTCGGCGACCAGGTCCGCCATTTTTCCGAACTCGTCCACGCCAGCAGCCGGCCGTGGCCGACCACCATGTCGGTGACGCCGACGATGCCGCCGAGCGCCTGCTGCACCAACACGCCGGCCGGATCGCCCAGTTCCCGCCACACGGCATCGGCCTCTTCCGGCGAAGCGATCTTCCGGACGCCGCTGCCGCCGCTGGTGCCGCTGCGTTTGAAAAACACCTCGCCCCAGCGGGCGACGGCCACCCGGACGTCGTCCGCCCCGTGGCAAACCACGCCCTCCGGCACGGCCAGCCCGGCGGCGGCCGCCCACTCGTGGAACGCAGAGCGGGAGGCGAAGGATGCGGACCGCGGCAAATGACGCCGGACCTGCGGAATGCGCTCGGGTGGCAGGCGGAGCAACGCTTCGACAAACGGCTCCTCGGAGATCACCAGCAGGGCGGGCTCCATGCGCGCCACCATTTCCTCCAGCCGTTCCACCGCGCCGGGCAGGCTCGAATCGAAGTCCAGCCGCTCGTGCACGTAGCGCGACGCCCGCACCGAACACCCGGGCGGCGAGGCGAACACGACCCGCGCGCCCGCCCGTGCGAACAGGCGCGGCAGCGAGCGCGTGAGGTAGTTGCAGCGCGGCGCGGCGATCAGGATGGCGGGCGCATCCCCGCTCATCGGAACTGGTTCCGCTCCGGCTGGTAGTGGTAGTCCGCCTCCGCCAGTTTTTCGACCAGCGCCCGCTCGTCGAGGTGGTGGGTTTTCACCAGGTCCTCGAGCGAGTCGCAGTGGTTGCGCAGCTCGGTGTTGACTAGGCCGAACAGCAGGTGCGGGTCCATCCGCTGGTAGTTGGAAAGGTCCATGCGGTCAGAGCGGCGGGCTCCACTGGTAGAGCCAGGTTTCGCTCAACGGCGCGCCGTTCGAGCTGAGGTGCATGCGGAGGTTCACCGGCTCGATGCCTTCGTCGACGCCCTTGAGGTCGAACATCACGCGGTAGCCGTCGATCGCGCCCAGCGGGCGGGCCGAGGCGATCTCGATCTCACCGCGCGAGGTGGTGATGACCGGCTCGACCTTGGCGTCCTTGCCGAGCATCGGCAGCGAGCCGCCGGCGAGGTCGATGACGAAACGCCACGACTTGTAGGTGCGCTTGCGGCCGACCACGCCGCCGATGCCGGTGCGGGTGGTGACGACGGTGGCGAGCGGGCTGCCCACCGGCATCGCGCGGCCCCAGTGCAGGCGGTAGCTGAAGAGCGTTTCCTCGCCCGGCTGCGGGCTTTTCTCCGGGTTCCAGAATGCGACGATGTTGTCCATCGTCTCGTCCTCGGTCGGGATCTCGACGAGCTGGATCGAGCCCTTGCCCCAGCGGCCTTTCGGCTCGACCCACAGGCTCGGACGGCGCTCGTAGAACACGCCGTCGTCCTGGAAGTGGTCGAAATTGCGGTCGCGCTGGATCAGGCCGAAGCCGCGCGGGTTTTCGTCCTGATAGGCGTTGAAACGGAGCCGCGCCGGGTTGACGAGCGGGCGCCAGATCCATTCGCCCGCGCCGGTCCACATCGACAGGCCGTCGGTGTCATGGATCTGCGGGCGCCAGTCGTTGGCCATGCGGCGGTCGTTGGCTCCGCACTGGAACATGCTGGTCAGCGGCGCGATGCCGAG
>Ga0070661_100000928_pt1 | contig 20998 bp, 20 predicted proteins | sample KBSC43metaG_FD_64663 | JGI IMG/M metagenome (GOLD analysis project Ga0070661, IMG submission 64663) | Corn rhizosphere microbial communities from Kellogg Biological Station, Michigan, USA - KBS C4-3 metaG | ecosystem: Host-associated > Plants > Roots > Rhizosphere > Soil ... | reverse complement strand
GTTTGAAGTCGTGTTTTTGGCCGTAAATGTAGGCGCGGAGGGCGTGGGCGCGGTAGGCGCCGGGATCGAGGGCGATGGCGCGGTCGAGGTCGGTGAGGGCGGGGGCATAGTCGCCCTTGTCGGTGAGGGCGTCGGCGCGGAGGTAGAGGTTGTGCGCGGAATCCGGCGCGAGGCGGAGGAGGGCGGTGAAATCGGCAACGGCGGCGTCGAGGTCGTCGTCCGCCTGGTGGAGGAGGCCGCGTTTTTCGAGAGCTTCCTGGTTTTTCGGGTCGAGGGCGAGGGCCTCGGTGTAGGCGGCGATGGCGGCGGAGTCGTCGCCGGTTTTTTGCGCGGCGGCGGCCTGCATCATGCAGGCGAGGACGGTGGGGCGGGAGAGGTCGAGGCCGGGGTGAAGAAGCGAGAGGGTGGCGAGGACGGCGAAGGTGTTCATGCCCAGGTGGAGCAGGATGGGCACGAAGGTGGAGCCGGAGTAGTGGCGCGAGAGGGCGAAGACGAGGCCAACGAGGAAGAGGACGATGAGCGTGGGCCAGTGGTATTGGACGTGGAGGAGGACCCAGAGACAGTTCGGGATGAGGAGCGCAAGGACGGTGGTCCACTGCGAGCGGGCCATGCCTCGATACATGAAGCCGCGGAAAAGCGGCTCCTCGACCAGCGGGGCGCCGAGGGCGATGGCGGCAATGATCCACGGCACGGCGGGGCCGGGGAGCAGGAGGTTGAGAGCGAAGTCGGAGTCGTCACCTGCGCCGAGCGCGTGCAGGAGCCATTGGCTGCCGAAGAGGACGAGGGCGAGGACGGGGAACCAGAGCAGGAGCTGGGTCCAGCGGAAGCCGCGCAGGGCGAGGAAGTCGGCGAAGCGGCCGCCGCGCTGGATACGGACCATCACCCACAGAGCGCCCCAGATGGTCGGGAGCGTGGCCAGGACGCAGATCGCGAGCAAGAGTGGGTCCGTGGCCAGCTGATGCAACAAGGCCGAGGGCATGACCCGGTGGTTCTCGAGGAAAAACTGGGCGCCGCGGACGGCGCCGAAGATCGCCGCGACGATGAATTGCGTGACGAGCAGGACGGCCGTGCCGGCAAGGCCGAGCCCGAGCGCAGCCCAGAAGCCTCGCGGCGGGCGGGCGGCGGGCTCCGGCAGTGGCGGTGGCACGACGGGGGCGCCCGTCAACGCGGGCGCGGTGGAAGGTTCGTCGAGCACGATTCCCTCCCTCCGGCGGCGGCCTACGTGTATTTGAGGACTTCCTCGATGGTCGTCTCGCCGTCGTAGATCGAACGGAGCCCGTCCTCGCGGAGGGTGGTCATGCCGAGCTCGACGGCTTTTTGGCGGAGGACGACGCCGGGGGCGCGCTGGTTGATGAGTTCGCGGATGGGGTCCGAGATTTTCAGCAACTCGTAGATGCCTTTGCGGCCCTTGTAACCGGTATGGTTGCAGGCTTCGCAGCCCTTGCCGTAGTAGAAGTTCTTGTCGCCGATGTCGTAGGGCGAGAGGCCGAGCTGCTGGAGGATGGCTTCGCTGGGCTCGTAGGCTTCGCGGCAGCGGGTGCAGATTTTGCGGATAAGGCGCTGGGCGAGCACGCACTCGAGCGAGGCGCTGATGAGGAAGGGCTCGACGCCCATATCGACGAGACGCGTGACGGCGCCGGTGGAGTCGTTCGTGTGCAGTGTGGTGAAGACGAGGTGACCGGTGAGAGATGCCTGGATGGCGATCTGCGCGGTTTCCATGTCGCGTGTTTCGCCGACGAGAATGCGGTCGGGGTCCTGTCGCAGGAAGGCGCGCAGAACGCGGGCGAAATTTAATCCGATGCCTTCGTGAATGGGGACCTGGATGATGCCTTCGACCTCGTATTCGACGGGGTCCTCGGCGGTGAGGATCTTCGTGTCGATGGTGTTGATGACGCGGAGGCAGGCGTAGAGCGTGGTGGTCTTGCCGGAGCCGGTGGGGCCGGTGACGATGAAGATGCCGTTGGGCTTCTCGATGGTCTCGAGGATGTGGTCGTAGATGTATTTCGGCATCCCGAGCGTGTTCAGGTCGAGATTGACCGACGAGCGGTCGAGCACGCGGAGCACGACGCTCTCGCCGAACTGCGTGGGCAGCGTGGAAACGCGGAGATCGACCTGCTTTCCGCCGATGACGCGCTGGATGCGGCCGTCCTGCGGGAGGCGGCGCTCGGCGATGTTGAGGTTCGACATGACCTTCACGCGGGAAATGACGGGGAGGGCGAGGTGGCGCGGCGGGGGATCCATCTCGTAGAGGGAGCCGTCCACGCGGTAGCGGACCTTGAACTCGGTCTCGAAGGGCTCGAAGTGGATGTCGCTCGCGCGGGCCTGGATGGCCTTGTCGAGGATGAGATCGACGTAGCGGATGATGGGGGTGGCGTTGGCCTCGGCGGCGGCGGCGGCGGCGTTGAAGACTTCCTCGCCGCCCCCTTCGGCGAGCTCGACATTGGTCTCGCCGAGCTGGGCGAGGATGTCCTCCATGCTCGTGTCCTCGGTGCCGTAATGCGAGTTGATGAGCGTGCGGATGCGCTCGACGGTCTGGCCGACGCAGGGCTGGATTTCGCGGCCGAGGGCGAAGCGGAGATCCTCGACGGCCTGGCCATCGAGGGGGTCGATGAGGGCGACGAAGATCGTGTTTTCCGTGGCGCCGATGGGCAGCGCGCCGTGGAGGCGGGCGAGGCCGCCGGGAATGAGGGCGAGCGTCTCGGCCGGCGGAGTGAACTCGGCGAGGTCGTAGCGTTCAGCACCGATGGAGTCGGCGATGGCCTGGTAGAGACCCTCCTCGGTGAGGAAGCCCATGTTGACGGCGGTTTCCTCGACGGGGCGGCCGGTTTCGGTGGTTTCGCGTTCGATTTCCTCGGCTTCGGCGGCCTGGATGAGGCCGGCATCTTTGAGGATGTCGAGGACTTGGGCGGTGTTCATTTTCGCGGGAGGAAGTTGGGGGTTACGCGAGGTCGGTCATCGTGGTGGTGATCACTTCCTCGGCGGTGGTGAGGCCGGCGAGAACCTTGCGGACGCCGTCCTCGCGCAGGGTGCGCATGCCCAGCTCGCGGGCGCGCTGGCGCAGGGCGATGGTGGAGGCGTTGTTGTTGATCATGTGGCGGACTTCGTCGTCGATGAGGAACATCTCGAAGATGCCCATTCGGCCCTTGTAGCCACGGCCGCGGCAGGCGTCGCATCCGACGGGCTTCTTTGGCTGGGCGCCGGACATCTGGCTGGGCTCGAGGCCGAGGGTGTGCAGCTCGTATTCAGTGAGCACGGTCGGCTCCTTGCACTTCGGGCAGAGGCGGCGGACGAGGCGCTGGGCGATGGCGGCGCGCACGGAGCTGGAGACGAGGAACGGCTGCACGCCGATATCGACGAGACGCGGGATGGCGCTCGGCGCGTCGTTTGTGTGCAGGGTGCTGAGCACGAGGTGGCCGGTGAGCGAGGCGTTGATGGCGATGCTCGCGGTCTCAGCGTCGCGGATCTCACCGATCATGATGATGTTCGGCGCCTGGCGGAGCATGGAACGCAGCGCCGCGGGGAACGTCATGCCGATGTCGGCGTTCACCTGCACCTGGTTGATGCCCGACATTTGATACTCCACCGGATCCTCGACCGTGATGAGCTTGCGGTCGGGCTTGTTGATGTAGTTCAGACAAGCGTAGAGCGTGGTCGTCTTGCCGGAACCCGTGGGGCCGGTGACGAGGACGATGCCGTCGGGCAGGCTGATGAGCTGCTCGAACTGTGCCTGGTCGTCGCTCAGGAAGCCAAGCTCGGGCAAGCCGAGCACGAGCGAGGACTTGTCGAGAATACGCATGACGACGCTCTCTCCATGCACGGTGGGAATCGTGGAAACGCGCAGATCGACCGCGGCTTTGCCGATCTTTACCTGGATGCGGCCGTCCTGCGGGAGGCGCTTCTCGGCGATGCTCATCGTGCCCGTCATGATCTTCAGACGGCTGAGGATGGCGGCCTGCAATTTCTTCGGTGGGCTTTGCATTTCCTGCAGCACGCCGTCGATGCGGAAACGCACGCGGAAGCTGCGCTCGAGTGGTTCGAGATGAATGTCGCTCGCCTTGATCTTGTAGGCCTCGAGCAGCAGCGTCGTGACCATCTTGATGATCGGCGCGTCGCCCTCGCCGGTGGAGTCCTCGTCGAGGCTGAAGCCCTCGCCGGTGGCTGCCTCGCCCTCGGGCGGGCCGTAGTATTGTGTGAGCGCCTGCTCGAGTTGCTCGGGCGTCGTGCAGACGAATTCCACCTGGCGCTTGAGCAGGAAGCTGAGACTGTCGAACGTTTCGAAGGCCATCGGGTCCGCAATCGCGATCGTCACGGTGTCGTCGCGCTCGGCGATTGGGATGGCCTGGTAACGGCGCGCGTCGATCGGCGTGAGGATGCCGGTGATGTTCGGCGGCACGGTCACCTGCGCGAGGCTCACGAACTCCATGCCGCTGTTCGCGGCGAGGGTGCGGGAAATATCCTCGTGGGTGATGAGCCCGGCTTTCACCAAGGCGTCGGACACATTGCCGCCGTCGGCGGTTTCGCGGGTCTCCTGGACTTGGGAGCGGTTGATGAGGCCCGCTTCCAGGAGAATATCTACTACGTAATCGTCATTCAGAGGCACGGGGGAATTCCTTTTCGGTGTTGTCTAGGGGCGCGGCGCGAGGTTGTCAAACCCGGTGGCGGCTTGCGATGCGTTTGTTCGCAAAGTTCGCGCCACGGGCGCCGACCGGCGGTGCACCGCGCGGGCACGCCTTCCGGGATTTGATGACACAATCCCGGGAGAAGGAGCTTGGCGCGCGCGTGCGCAGCTGGTGGTATTTTCGCGAGTTCCCCGTTTCCTTTCTTCACTTCTCGCATGAACAAATACCGCACCTACCTCATTTTTGGCGCTCCCGGCAGCGGCAAGGGCACCCAGGGCAAGACGCTCGGCACCATCCCGCGATTCTTCCATTGCGCGTGCGGTGAAGTCTTTCGATCGATCGACACCCGCACGCCGCTCGGCCGCAAATTCGTGGAATACTCCAGCCGCGGCGAACTCGTGCCCGACGAGGTTACCGTCGAACTCTGGCGCGTGCGGATCCTTCACTGCGTCGAGGCCCACATCTTCAAGCCCGACATCGACCACCTCGTGCTCGACGGCATTCCTCGCAACATCGCCCAAGCCGAGATCATGCGCGACATCATCGACGTGAAGCACGTGTTTCACCTCTCGTGCCCGGATCGCTCGAAGCTCGTCGAGCGCCTGAAAAAGCGCGCGATCAAGGACAACCGCCTCGACGACGCGAACGAATCCGTCATCCGCCATCGCCTCGAAACCTACGAGCGCGAATCGAAACCGCTGCTCGACTACTACGGCAAGGATCTGATCTGCGACATCGACGCCACCGAGGAGCCGATCGCGGTCTTCTCGAAAATCGTCGCCATCGCCGCGCGGGACTCCGAGCTCGAGGCCGCCGCCGCAGCGAGCGCGGCTTAGCCGTCAGCGACCGCATGCGCGTTGTTTACATGGGCACCGGCGACATCGGGTTGCCGGCCTTGCGCGCGTTGATCGACCGTCCCGATTGCGAAGTCGTTGCCGTCGTCACGCAGCCCGACCGCCCGGCCGGCCGGGGAAATCGCCTGCGCGCGCCGGCGATCAAGACAATGGCCGCCGCCGCGGGCATCCCGGTGCTCCAGCCCGCAAAAATGCGCGCGCCGGCCGCGGTCGCCGAACTCGCGGCCTTTGCGCCGGACGTCATCGTCGTCATGGCCTACGGCCAGATTCTGCCCCGCGCAGTGCTCGATCTTCCGCGGCTGGCCTGCCTCAATCTCCACGCCTCATTGCTCCCGCGTCACCGCGGCGCCGCGCCCATTCAGGCGGCTATCGTGAGCGGCGACGCCGAGACCGGCATCACCGTCATGCACATGGCCGAGGGCCTCGACACCGGCGACATCCTGCTCATGCGCCGGCTGCCGATTTACGCCAATGAAACCGGCGGCTCGTTGCACGACCGGCTCGCCGAACAAGCGCCCGAGGCCCTCGAAGCTGCGCTCGACCTTCTCGCGGCCGGCGCCGCCCCGCGCACGCCGCAGGACGAAGCCCTCGCCACCTACGCCGGTCGGCTCACCCGCGACGACGGCCGCATCGATTGGTCGCGGTCCGCCGTCGAAATCGAGCGCCTCGTCCGTGCCATGAATCCCTGGCCCGCGGCGTCCGCGGACATTCCCCTCGCGGCCGGCGGTCACGCGCGCCTGAAAATTTTCGCGGCCGCGCTGGGTCCCGCGGAGGCCGCCGCGCCCGGCACGGTGCTCGCGGCGGACGCGGCCGGCATTCGCGTTGCCGCAGTCGATGGCGCGATCACGTTGGTCGAGGTGCAGGGCGAAGGCGGCCGTCGCATGCCCGCCGGCGAATGGCTGCGCGGCCACGCCCCCGCCATCGGCGGCCGCTGCGCGTAAGGCGGCGGGGTTTTTCCTTCCCAAGGCGGGGACGTTCCGGTTTCATCCGCCACCAGCAGAATGACCGACCCCGCGACCCCGAAATACAAGCGCATCGTCCTTAAAATCAGCGGTGAAGCCCTGCGTGAGCCGGGCAGCCGCGATAATATTTCGCCGCAGATCGTCAGCTCCGTCGCCCGCCAGATCGCCGAGGTGCGCAATCTCGGTGTCGAGGTCGCCGTTGTCGTCGGCGGCGGGAACATCTGGCGCGGACTCGCCGCCAGCCATCGCGGCATGAATCGCACCACCGCCGACTACATGGGCATGCTCGCCACCGTCATCAACGGCATGGCGCTCATGAGCGGCCTCGAGGACATCGGCGTCTCCGTGCGCGTGCAGACCGCCATCGAGATGAACAACGTCGCGGAGCCCTTCATCCTGCGCCGCGCCACGCGCCACCTCGAGCTCGGCCACGTCGTCATCTTCGTCGCCGGCACGGGCAATCCCTTCTTCTCGACGGACACCACCGCCGCCCTCCGCGCCAACGAGATCGGCGCGCAGGTCATCCTCAAGGCCACCAAAGTCGATGGCGTCTATGATTCCGATCCAATGAAAAATCCCGACGCGAAGAAGTTCGCGCAGATTAGCTACGGCGAGGCGCTCAACCGCCGCCTGCAGGTGATGGATTCCACGGCATTCAGTCTTTGCATGGACAACCGCATGCCGATTATCGTTTTTGACATGTCCGACACGACGAACATCCGCCGCGCCGTCATGGGCGAGCCCGTGGGTTCCCTCGTCGCGGACCTTACCGAAGCTGCCTGATATGGATTTGGATGAAGTGATGCTGGAGGCCGAGGCCGCCATGGAAAAAGCCGTCGAGTTCATGGCGCACGAATTTTCGTCGATTCGCACGGGCAAGGCCTCGCCCGCCCTCGTGGAAAACATGGACGTGGAAGCCTACGGCACGAGCATGAAGCTCAAGCAGCTCGCGCTCATCACCACGCCCGAGGCGCGACTGATCGTCATTCAACCCTTCGACGCCTCGACCACGCGCGACATCGAGCGCGCGATCAACGAATCCCGCCTCGGCATCTCGCCCGCCGTCGATGGCAAGCTCATCCGCATTCCCATTCCCGAACTCTCCGAGGAGCGCCGCCGCGATCTCGTGAAGACGATCAAGGGCATCGCCGAGGATACCAAGGTGCGCGTGCGCGCCTGCCGCCGCGAGGCGATCGACGCCGCCAAGAAAATGGAGAAGGAAGGCGCCATCACCGAGGACAACCTCCGCGACGCCGAGGGCGACATCCAAAAAATCACCGACAAGCAGATCGCCTCCATCGAGCAACATTTCTCGGGCAAGGAAGCCGAGATCATGAAAGTGTGACGCGCATGAACCGTCTTTTTACCGGCCTGCTCGCGGGTCTTTTCCTTGCCAGCACCTGGACGGCCCCGGCCCGCGTCGTGCGACCGGCCCCCGATTTCGCCTGGGTCGATTACACCGGCAAAGCGCAAAATCTCAAGAGCCTCGCCGGCCAGGCCACCGTCATTCTCATCGCGCCGTCTCCGCGCGACTGGACCTTCCGCTCGCAGGTCGGCCAGTTGCAGAAGGCCTACCAGCGCTTTGCCGCGGCGAAGCTCGTGTGCTTCGCGGCCTTCACCAACGAGGGCGGCACGATCCATTCGAACATTCCCTTCGTCACGGTGGCGGACGGCCCGCGCGTCGCGTTCCTCTACGAAATCACGAAAGGCTTCGCCATCGCCGTCATCGGCCCCGACGGCAATCTCGACTGCCTCTCGACCAAGGTCCTCCCCGCCCAACGCATCCTCGACCTCATGAATGCGAACTTCGCGGTCCAGGACGGCCTGCGCCAGGAGTAGCCGGCAGCTATGCTGCGTTATGTAATTGGAATTGTTGCCGGATTCACGGGCGCCGGCGTGGTTTGGGTGGGGCTGTTTCTGGCCTCATTCGGCATTCTCGATACCCATGGTGACCGGACGGTTACCGCCTGGTATCAAATCAAGCAGGAGGTGGCGGGGACGAAGTCGGGTGCGAAAAAAATCGTGTTCGTTGGAGGGTCGAACGTCCTTTACGGCATCAGCGCCGCGGAGGTCGAGCAGGCCTTCGGAATGCCCTGCTTGAATTTCGGCACCCATGCCGGCCTCCCGTTCGACTATCTCTTGCATCGCGTCAAGCAGGTTGTGAGCCCCGGGGATATTCTTGTGATATCACTTGAATGGGAATATCTGCATCGCCCACTGGACGATCTCAACTCCGTTTACACGGGCTGCATCCTGGGTGGTGAGCCGCGATATTTCTGGCGGCTCCCCGCAAGCCAGCAGCTTCGGATTTGTTTTTCGGCGCCCGTGTCTCGTCTGGTCCTGCCGTTGACCATTTCGCCCGAAGCCAGCGCGGGGGTTCAAAATGTTTACATGGACTCGGTTCGTGGAGTGCATATCGACTCGTGGGGCGACTTCATGGGCAACTTTCCCGAGCGGCGTGCCAAGTCGGAATTGGCCCGGCTCCTCGGGCTCACACCGCATCCATGCACGCTCGCGGAGGCCGAGGGCCACTCGGACTTTTGGAAAGTTGTGCGGGAACTCCGGAACTGGGCCAAAAGAAAGCGGGTGACAGTCGTTTTTGCCGCGCCGGCGCTCCTTGATAATCCGATTCTTACCGGTGCCGACTACCGGCAGATTTTCGCCGCCGGCGAGAAGCACTACGAAAGTCTTGGCATCCCGGTAATCGCGAGGCAGAACACGAATTTTTACGGGGAAAGTCTGATGTTCGATTCGGTCTATCACCTGAATTCCGCCGGTCGTGAAATTCGAACGAAGCAACTGATCGAAGGGCTCAAGCCCGTGGTTTCGCGAGGCTCCACCCCGAAGTAACGATCGTGCTTTTCCACTCGCCCATTTTCCTTTTCGCGTTCCTGCCGCTCACCTGGGTTGTCTTTCGAGTGCTGGCGGGGAGGCACTGCGAACGCCTCGCCCTGGGGTGGCTCGTCGCGATGTCCCTGGTGTTTTACGCGTATTGGAATCCGGTTTACGTGACCCTCATCGTGATTTCGATTGCCGTGAATTTCAGTATCGGCACCCGGATCGCGCCGGATGACAGCCGGCTTGGGCTGCGATCTCGATGTTGGCTCCTTTACGCCGGTTTGGCGTTCAACCTCGGCCTCCTAGGCTACTTCAAATACGCCAACTTCTTTCTGGATTCCATGCGAGGAATCACCGGCTGGTCCTACAATCTCCAGCACGTCATTCTCCCGTTGGGGATTTCATTTTTCACGTTCCAAAAAATTGCCTACCTGGTCGATGCCTATCAGGGGCGGACGGGGAAATACACGCTCCTCGAGTATTGCTTTTTTGTCACTTTCTTCCCGCAGCTGATTGCCGGGCCGATCGTTCAGCATCATCAGATTATCCCGCAACTCGAACGCCGAGAGACCTTTCGATTTCGACTGCTGGATGTCTGGGTGGGACTGTCGATTTTCGCCGTGGGCCTCTTCAAGAAGATGGTGCTCGCCGACGGATCCGCGGTTTATGTCGCGCCGGTTTTCGACGCTGCCGCGGCAGGGCAGGGAATTTCCGCGCCGGATGCGTGGGCCGGGGCGCTGGCTTACACGTTTCAGCTCTATTTCGATTTTTCCGGCTATTCGGACATGGCGGTCGGTCTTGCCCGAATGTTTGGTTTTTTACTGCCGATCAACTTCAACGCTCCTTATCGAGCGACCTCGATCAGTGAATTCTGGAAGCGTTGGCATATTACGCTGTCGCGCTTTCTGCGAAATTTTCTCTACATCCCATTGGGAGGCAATCGGCGCGGCATGTTGCTCCGCTATCGTAACCTGCTGGTTACGATGCTCCTGGGTGGCCTTTGGCATGGTGCGGGATGGACGTTTCTTCTTTGGGGAGGACTCCACGGCATTTATCTCATCATCAATCACGCATGGGATTCCGTGAGTTCCCGCTGGTTGCCGATGGCATTTGTCCACTCCCGGCCAATGAGGTTTTTGGGATGGGCAGTCACTTTCGGATGTGTGGTTGCGGCGTGGGTGTTTTTCCGAGCCGCCAACTGGACGGCCGCAACGGAAATTCTCCACGCAATGGGCGGACAAACGATGGCCTCCGGCTTGGCCTTTTATATCACCGATGTCCCGTGGCTGTGGTTGATCGCAATGGCGGTCGTGGCTTTTGGATTTCCAGCGACGCACGACTATTTCTGGCGGTATACGCCGGCGCTGGATCCTCCCCGCCGGCGCAGTCGTTTTGCGCGAATGGCGTGGCGACCGACGTTCGTCCATGGAGCGGCCTTGGGAGTCCTGGTGTTTCTCATCTTTCGGAAATACTTCGTGCTCCAGCCGACGGAGTTTCTTTACTTCAATTTTTGACGGGACAGCGGGCTTTCGCTCGAGGGGGGATGTCGTATATAGGTGTTGACGAATATTCGCGAGCTGCAATGTTCCTCGCGTGGAATTGATTCAAATCTACCAGTGCTTCTGCGACGCGACGCGGTTGCGGATCATTCACCTCCTCACGCAGGGGCCGCTCTGCGTCTGCCATTTTCAGGACCTGCTCGAACTGCCTCAGGTCAAGGTCTCCCAGCAACTCGCCTACCTGCGGAAACACGGAATGGTCGAGGCGACCCGGCACGCGAACTGGATGATCTACAGCCTGCCGGCCAGGCGAACGCCCGAGCTGGAGAGCAATTTGAAGTGCCTCCAGGACTGCGCGCAAACCGACAAACGTTTTCGCGCGGATCTCCAGCGGCTCAAGGCCGCCCGGAAGGATTCGAAATGGGTGGCGGAAGCCCTCGACGCCAAGTGCTGCTGAATCCAAACCCACAAACGACCTGCAAACCATGACCACCTCGACCTTCAAAACCCACCTCGAAGCCCATCCCGAAGCGGAGCTCGCCTTCATCCTTCCGAATGGCAAGGCGATTCCCGCCCATGCGCATGTCACGGAAGTGGGGCGCGTCGAAAAACGGTTCCTCGACTGCGGGGGCACGCATCGCAGCTGGGTGACGACCAACCTGCAAACCTGGGTGGACCGGGACGTGGACCATCGTTTCCTCGCGGGCAAGCTCGCCCGCATCATCGGCCTTGCCGCGCCGCTTTTCGACGGGGAGGATCCGGAGGTCGAAATCGAGCATGAGGACGGCGTGCTCAGCCAATATCCCGTCGAGGATGTCCAGGCCATCGGCCGCAAACTCGTGGTCACGCTCACCGCGAAGCACGCAGATTGCCTCGCGAAGGACATCTGCTTTCCGTCCGGCGCCGTCGAAGAAGAATCGTCCTGCTGCAGCGGCAGCGGTTGCTGCTGAGATGAGCGCCCGCCGACTCGATTTCTTCGAGCGCTACCTTTCGCTTTGGGTGCTGGCTTGCATGGTTGCAGGCCTCGCGCTCGGGAAACTGGCGCCCGATTTCGTGACCCGCGTCAGCCAGTTGGAGATTGGCCGCGGCTCGCACGTCAACGCCGCCATCGCCGTGCTCATCTGGCTCATGATTTACCCCATGATGCTGAAGATCGACTTCCACGGTCTGCGCGGCGTCTTCATCAAGCCAAAGGGTCTTTTCATCACGCTCTTCGTGAACTGGCTGGTGAAGCCGTTCAGCATGGCGCTCCTCGGCTGGTTCTTCGTCCAGGGACTTTTTTCGAAGACCTTGCACTGGATCGATCCCGAGACCGCGAAGAACTACGTCGCCGGTCTCATCATCCTCGCCGCGGCGCCTTGCACGGCGATGGTGTTCGTCTGGTCCTATCTCACGGATGGCGATGGTCCTTACACGCTCGCCCAGGTTGCGATCAACGACCTCATCATGGTCTTCGCCTTCGCGCCCATCGTCATGTTCCTCGTCGGGGTCAGCGGAGTCGTCGTTCCGGTCGGCGTGCTTCTCACGTCGGTCGTCGTCTTCATCGTCATTCCGCTGGTCGCGGGCGGGATCAGTCGCGAAGTCGCGATCCGCGCTCGCGGGCACGAATGGTTCGAGCAAAATTTTCTTCCGCCGTTTCGGCCCGTCACGATCGTTGCGCTGCTCGCCACTCTGGTTCTCATCTTCGCGTTCCAGGCCGGGAACATCCTGACGAACTGGTCGGCCGTCCTGTTGCTGGCGATTCCCATCGTAATCCAGGTCTATTTCAACTCGGGCCTCACCTACGCGCTCATGCGTTTCTTCCGCGTCAAACACAACGTCGCCACGCCAGGTGCGCTGATTGGCGCGAGCAACTTTTTCGAGCTGGCGGTCGCGGTGGCCATCACCCTTTTCGGCGCCACGTCTCCCGCCGCCCTCGCCACCGTGGTCGGCGTGCTCGTGGAAGTGCCGGTCATGCTTTCCGTCTGCGGCCTCTGCACCTCCAGCCGCGACTGGTATCAACAACGCGACCTCGCATGAAACCCACCGTCCTCATCCTCTGCACCGGCAATTCCTGCCGCAGCCACCTCGCGGAAGGAATCCTCAGCGCTGCGGCCGGCGATTTGCTCGACGTCCAAAGCGCCGGCTCGAAGCCCTCCGGCTTCGTCCACCCGAAATCCCTCGTGGTCATGCGGGAAATCGGCATCGACATCTCCGGCCATCGCTCCAAGCACCTCGACGAATTTCTCGACCGAAAAATCGAGACCGTCATCACGGTCTGCGGCAACGCGGATCAAGCCTGCCCGACGTTTCCCGGCCAGGTGAACCGCCACCATTGGGGCTTCGACGATCCGGCGCACGCCACCGGCACGGAGGACGAGCAGCTCGCGGTTTTTCGCCGCGTCCGCGATGAAATTCGCCGCGTCTTCGAGGCCTACGCCGCCGGTCGCCGCGACCAGAAAAAATCCGCCGTCGCGACGTGACGGAGACGGCGGCGCGTCAGCTCGTTTTCCCGTCGGCGATGAACACATCCTTGTGCGGGAATTTTTCGAAGACTTCCGGGGACTGGTTGAAATTGGTCGCAAGGACGTCGAGCGGATTGCTGGCGATCCATTGCGACAGATCGATTCCTTCGTAAACGCCGGTGTTCAACGCAATGAGCACCCGGCAGCGCTCGGTGCCCACGTTTTCGATGGAATGCCCGTAGCCTTGCGGGATGTAGCCGACGTCGCCCTGCTCGAGCGTCTCGATGCGGTAGCGCCCATTCGCGCCGAACAACGTGACGCTCACCGTGCCCTCGATGATGTATTGCCACTCATCCGCGGTGGGGTGCCAGTGCAGCTCACGCAACGCGCCGGGCTCGAGGTCGAGCACCACGCCGGTAATGGTGGTCGCGATGGGGAAGCGCGTGGAATCCACCTGCCATTCCTGTCCGCCGGCGAAGGTCGCGAGGGGAGGCTGCTCCATCAGCTCGTATTTGTGCGTGAGCGGCGGCGGATTGTAGCCCTGCAGCGGCGTGGCGGGCTTTTCCGGCGGAATTTTTCCTTTGGCGAAATAGACTTCGCTCTTCGGAAAGCTCGCGAAGGTCGAGGCCGGCACCTTGAAATTTTTTGCGAGCAATTCCGGCGGCGTGTGACCGATCCAGTCGGTGATGCTGAACGTGCCGAACTCGGAGAAATATCCGTTGTCGAAAATCAGAATGAATTTGCACGGCGTGTCGCCGAGGCACTCGAGCATGTGTGCATGCCCGCGCGGGAAGAACCACACGTCGCCGGCCTTGAAATCATTGGTCTCGGAGCGCCCCTGGGGATCGACCAGCGTGGTGCGCACCCGCCCCTCGGTGATGAACGCCCATTCCGCCGCGGTCGCGTGCCAATGGAGCTCGCGCATCACCCCGGGCTCCATCCGCATCGAGACGCCGGCGATGCCCGTGGAAATCGGCAACTGCTCCACCGTCGCTTCCTTGCCGTAGCTGTTGCCGATGACCTTGCCCGTCGTTTTTTCGAGCGCGAATTTGAACGTCGGCAATTCCTTGCCCGACAGGACCGGGCTTGGAACGTTGTTCATGAAACTCGGGTCGCCCGCCTCCGCGTTGCGCGGCCAGCCAAACATCACCGCGGCGCCCGCGGCCATCCCGGCCGCTCCGGTTAAAAACTCCCGACGTGGAATCTCAGACATGATGGAGGAGGGGGATGAGGGTTTTCATCAGGGACCCAGGATTGCGAACGCATGCTACTCACCGAAGCGCCCATAACGCAGGAAAAAATGGCGACGAAGTTGGCCGGTTGTGCTCCTGGAGTCTGGCGGATTGCCAAACGTGGCGGCGGCGGTAATATGACGGCACCGTCTCTGTTGAGTGCGGGATTAGTTTCAGTGATTCCCGACCCCCAGCTTCTCAAAACCATCGACGGTGTTTTGCGCAAGGAAGGCGCGACCGACGAGGCGTTGCTGCGCATCCTTCAACTCGTGCTCAGCCGCTTCGATTGCGCGACCGGCACCATTCATCAGCTCGACCAATCCGGCGTGTGGTTGGAACTGCGCGCTCAAGTCGGCATTCCGCCGGTCATCATGGACAAGGTGGCGCGGATTCCCGTCGGCAAAGGCATGGCCGGCATTGCCGCCGAGCGGAAGGAGCCCGTGCAGGTGTGCAACCTGCAGACCGATGACTCCGGCGTGGCCAAACCCGCGGCGAAGGAGACGCACATGGCGGGCTCCATCGCCGCGCCGATCCTCGTCGAGAAGACGATCCTCCGCGGCGCGCTGGGCGTGGCGAAGCCGGTGCCCTACGAATTCACCGCCGACGAGCAGGCGTTGCTCATGGAAATCGGCGCGACCATTGGCCGGCATCTCGGCGGAGCGACGAAGCAGGCCGTGCTCGACCAATACTTCGTCGGGGTGCGCGCGAAGCTCATCGAGGTAGCGGCGTTTCTCGACCGGGTGGACCGAGCGGAAGGCGAGGGGGACTATCGCATCGCGGCCTTCCGCGAGGCTTTAAAGGCGCTCGACGGCTCCGAGCCCGCCCGTGCGCGCAACATTCTGCTCGCCCTCAGCGATCCCACGACGGCTCCGGTCGCGGCGGCCAAAGGCAAGGCCGCTTCGGGCGCGTGGCCCGGCGAAGACTGAAGTCATGCGCTACATCGAGCCCCACGCCCACATGGTGAGCCGCACGACGGACGACTATGCCGCGATGGTGACGGCCGGGTGCGAGGCCGTGTGCGAACCGGCATTCTGGGCCGGCTTCGACCGCAGTTCGGCCAAAGGATTTCACGACTACTTCTCGCAGCTCACCGACTACGAGCCGCAGCGCGCGGCAAAGTTCGGCCTGCCGCATTTTTGCTGGCTCTGCATCAATCCCAAGGAATCCGAAGACGTCGCGCTTGCCGACGAAGTGCTGGCGATGATTCCGGAGTTCCTGACCCGTCCCAACGTGCTCGGCATCGGCGAAATCGGCCTGAACAAAAACAGCCGCAACGAAATGACCGTGCTCGAAAAACACGTCGAGCTGGCGGTGCGGCACGACCAGTTGATTCTCGTCCACACGCCGCACCTCGAGGATAAATTGAAGGGCACGCGCCTCATCGTCGATCTGCTCAAGAGCGACCGCCGCATTCGGCCGGAGCGCGTGATCATCGACCATGTCGAAGAGCACACGGCGGCCCTCGTGCTCGACGCGGGATTCTGGGCGGGCATCACGTTGTATCCCGATTCCAAATGTACGCCGGCCCGCGCGATCGACATCGTGGAAACGCATTCCGCCAATCGCGTGTGGCTGAACTGCGCGTGCGACTGGGGCCACAGCGATCCGCTTGCTGTGCCGAAGACGGGACGCGAGATGCGAAAGCGCGGGCATTCCGAGGCGGCCATCGATCGGTTGCTTTTTCAGAATCCGCACCGGTTCCTCCGCCAGTGCCCGAATTTCTCGCTACCCGGTGACGTGCCCGTCGCGGGCTGATCGCGATGCAACTCAATCACGGCCTGCACCTGACATATTGCACCAACGTGCACCGTGGGGAGAACTGGGCGGAAACCTTCGCCGGGCTCGATCAACACACGCTCGCCGTGCGCCGGCGTGTCGGGACGGACGCACCCTTCGCCGTCGGCCTGCGGCTGAGCAATCAAGCGGCGGTTGAGCTGTCGGAGCCGACCGCGCTGCTCGCATTCCAGCGCTGGCTGGACCGGCACGGCTGCTACGTTTTTACGATCAACGGGTTTCCGTTCGGCCGCTTCCACGGCGGACGCGTGAAGGAGCAGGTATTCGCGCCGGACTGGACGCAGCGCGAGCGGCTCGATTACACGAACCGACTTTTCGATCTGCTCGCGCAGCTCGTCCCGCCGGGCGTTGAGGGGAGCGTGAGCACGCTGCCGGGGTCATTCAAGGCGTTCATCGACAGCTCGGAGCAGGTCGCCGCCATTCGCGAGAATCTGTGGTCTTGCGTCGAGCACATCGCGCGGCTGAGCGAGCGATCCGGGCGCATGCTGCATCTTGGGGTGGAGCCGGAGCCGCTGGGGCTTTTCGAAAACAGCGCCGAGACCGTCGAGTTCTTCGCCGCGCTGCACGACGAGCATCCCGGCGATTCGCGACTGAACGCGCACCTAGGCGTGAACTACGACACGTGCCACCTCGCGCTGCAATACGAGTCGGCCCGCGAGGCGCTGGAGCGTTTTCGCAGTCACGAAATCCGGATCAGCAAGCTGCACCTCAGCTCCGCATTGAAAGTGCGTTCGACGCCGGAGACGTGCGCCGCGCTCGGGGCGTTTCTGGACGAGGTTTATCTGCACCAGGTCATCGCGCGCTCGCTCGATGGCGAACTCACGCGGCTGCGCGACCTCGATCTCGCGCTGGCCCGCGCGGCGCAGCCCGGTTACGAGCCGGAGGACTGGCGCATTCATTTCCACATTCCGCTGCACAGCCCGGCGAGCGCGCTGTTCGACAACACGTCGGACCATTTGCTGGAGACGTTCGACGTGCTCCAGGAAAATCCCGCGCTCTGCTCCCATCTCGAGATCGAAACCTACACCTGGGAAGTGCTCCCGCCGAAGTTGAAGAACGAGAGCGTGGTCAATCAACTCGTCCGCGAATACGAGTGGACCCTGGAACAACTCACGCGCCGCGGCCTTGCAAACGAAGCCCGCTAAACCCTCATTCCTCCGCGCACTGCTCCTGCTCGGACGCGTGTCGAACCTGCCGACCGTCTGGTCGAACTGTCTCGCCGGCTGGCTGATCGCGGGTGGCGGTGGATGGCCGGCGTTTCTTCAGCTCTGCGCCGGCGCGAGCCTGCTCTACGTCGGCGGCATGTTTCTCAACGACGCGTGCGACGAGCGTTTCGACCGCGCGCACCGCCCGGAACGGCCAATTCCGAGCGGCGCCATCTTTGGCCGGCTGGTCTGGATTCTCAGCGGCGCGTGGCTTGCGGGAGGCACCACGCTGTTGCTGACGATGCGCCCGGAGCTGACAATCCCGAGCCTTGGACTGCTGGCCGCGATCGTCGTCTATGATGTCGTCCACAAGCGCACCGCGTTTTCGCCGCTGATCATGGCCTCGTGCCGGTTCCTGCTCTATCTGGTCGCCGGCGCGGCGGCTTCGGGCTTGATCTCGCCGCCGCTGCTGTTGTCGGCGGGCGCACTGGCGGCGTATGTGACGGGACTGAGTTTCGTCGCGCGCACCGAATCCACCGGAACTCTTGCCGGCCGATGGCCATTGGCGCTGCTGCTCATTCCGATCGCCGTGGCCGCCGGGCTGCGTGGGGCGGGGAGCCTGGCTCTCGCGGCGGCATTCCTTCTCTGGCTGGGGTTCTCGCTGCGGCCGTTGATCCAACGTCAGGCTGGTGCAAGCGGCCAGGTCGTTTCCCGATTGCTGGCGGGAATCGTGATCGTGGATATGCTGGCGGTGCCGGGCGCAACCACCGGGCAACTGGTCCTCTTCGTCCTGCTGCTCGGCAGCGCGCTCCTTTTGCAGAAGACCGTTCCAGCGACATGAAGATCCACGCCAGTTTCGCGGTGAGTTATGAGCATCAGGTTCATTTCACCCGCGCCGCATTTTCCCCCGACAATCCCTTGCTCGCGGACGTGCTGTCGTCGCGGCTGGAGGCCCGCGTCCCGCGCGTGCTGTTCGTGATCGATGCGGGGCTGGCGGATGCGAAGCCGGACCTGGTTCCCGCCATCCGCGGCTATTTCGGCGGCCGCACGCGCGAGTTCGACCTGTGCGAGGACATCGTTTCCGTCCCGGGTGGAGAAGTCGCGAAAAACAGCGAGGAAGCCGTGCAGCGGATCTACGCGGCCATCGAGGAAAACGGGCTCTGCCGCCATTGCTATGTCGTCGCCATCGGCGGCGGCGCGTTGCTGGACGTCGCGGGATTCGCGGCGGCCACGGCGCATCGCGGAATTCGCCATATTCGCATGCCGAGCACCGTGCTCGGCCAGAATGACGCCGGCGTGGGCGTGAAGAACGGTTTCAACTGGCGCGGAAAGAAAAATTTCGTCGGGACGTTTGCGCCACCCTTCGCGGTGATCAACGACTTCGAGCTGCTCGCCACGCTGCCGGACCGCGAGAAGCGCGCGGGGCTCATCGAGGCGATCAAGGTGGCACTGATTCGCGACGCGGATTTCTTCGAAACTATCGAGCGGGATCGCGATCGCCTGCGGGACTTCGAGCCGGCGGCGCTGGAGGAATTGATCCGGCGCTGCGCAGAGGCGCACGTGCGGCACATCACGACCTGCGGCGACCCTTTTGAATTGGGCTCCGCGCGGCCGCTGGACTTCGGCCACTGGGCGGCGCACAAGCTCGAGCCGCTCTCCGGATTTCGCATTCACCATGGCGAGGCCGTTGCCATCGGCATCGCGCTGGACGTGATCTATTCGCAGCTGGCCGGGCATTTGCCGGCGGCATCGGCGGAGCGCATCCTTGCGCTGATTGAGTCGCTCGGCTTCGAGCTGTGGGCGGCGGAGCTGGACCTCCGCGAGGCGGACGGCGCGCCCACCGTGATTCGCGGGCTGGAGGAATTTCGCGAGCACCTCGGCGGGGCGCTGACGATCACGTTGCTCGCGGAAATCGGCCGCGGCTTCGAGGTTCATACCATGGACACGCCGACCATCCTGCAGGCCATGACGATTCTCTCCCGGCGCTCCGTGAAATCATGAAACGCACCGCCGTCCTCAACGTCGTCGGCCTCACGCGCTCGGTGCTCGACGCCTCGACGCACATGCGCGCCTTCGCGGCGGCCGGCTCGGTCTCGGCGATCCGGCCCGCGTTTCCGGCGGTGACCTGCACGGCGCAATCCACCTACCTCACCGGACTCGCGCCCGCGCAGCACGGCATCGTGGGGAACGGCTGGTATGACCGCACTCTTGCCGAGGTGCAGTTTTGGAAGCAGTCGAACCACGTCGTCGCCGGCCGCAAGATCTGGGAGGACCTGCGGCAGCGTGAGCCGGGCTTCACCTGCGCGAAGCTTTTCTGGTGGTATAACATGTATTCCCGCGCGGATTTTTCGATCACGCCGCGCCCGATGTATCCCGCCGATGGCCGCAAGGTCTTCGACATCTACACGCATCCGGCCTCGATTCGCGAAAACATCAAGGCCGACCTGGGGGACTTCCCGTTTCCGGCATTTTGGGGACCGATTGCGGGCATCAAGTCGTCGCAATGGATCGCGGAATCGGCGAAATGGATCGAGCGCCGGCACGAGCCCACGCTCAATCTCGTTTACCTCCCGCACCTCGATTACAACCTCCAGCGGCTCGGGCCGAATCATCCCGACATCCGCGCGGACGTGACCGCGATTGACGAGGTAGTGGGGGACTTGATCGCATTTTTCCAATCCCGCTCCGTGCAGGTCGTGCTGCTCTCCGAATACGGCATTACCGAGGTGGACCGCCCGATCCATTTGAACCGCCTGTTCCGCGAGCGCGGCTGGATCGCGCTGCGCGAGGAACTCGGGCTCGAGCTGCTCGACTGCGGCGCGAGCCGGGCTTTCGCCGTGGCGGATCACCAGGTCGCGCATGTTTACGTCAACGACTCTTCGATCCTCGCCGAAGTGCGCAGCCTGCTGGAGCAGCAGAGTGGCGTGGAAAAAATTCTTGGACCGGCTGAACAGACGGCGATGGGCATTAATCACGGGCGCTCCGGCGATTTGATCGCGGTGGCCGACGCGCACAGCTGGTTCACCTACTATTATTGGCAGGACGACCGTCGCGCCCCGGACTTCGCGCGGTGCGTCGACATCCACCGCAAGCCGGGCTACGACCCGGTGGAGTTGTTCGTCGACCCTGCGCTGAAGCTGCCGAAGCTGAAGATCGCCGCGACCCTGCTGCGCAAGAAGCTCGGCTTCCGCACGTTGATGGACGTGATCCCGCTCGACGCCTCGCTGATGAAAGGCTCTCACGGCCGCATGCCGGAGCCTGCCGATTATCCGCTCTTCGTCTCGCCGCAACCGATGCCGAAATTGCCGGCCATCATTGAAGCGACGGGCGTGCGCGCGACGATCGAAAATTGCCTCGGGTAGAGCCCTCTCGCGAATGCAGTCGGGCGGCGCTGCATGCAACGCACGGTTACCAGACACACGCCTCGCAGAGGGTCCTCTCCGAGCGGCCCCGGACCACGTCCAAACAAAAAAGCCCTTGCAAGTCAGAGACTTGCAAGGGCTTGAAAGTGGTTGCGGGAGTAGGATTTGAACCTACGACCTTCAGGTTATGAGCCTGACGAGCTACCAGACTGCTCCATCCCGCGATTAGGAATCCGAGAACGTATTCAG
>Ga0070661_100000911_pt1 | contig 21211 bp, 17 predicted proteins | sample KBSC43metaG_FD_64663 | JGI IMG/M metagenome (GOLD analysis project Ga0070661, IMG submission 64663) | Corn rhizosphere microbial communities from Kellogg Biological Station, Michigan, USA - KBS C4-3 metaG | ecosystem: Host-associated > Plants > Roots > Rhizosphere > Soil ... | reverse complement strand
TGACGAGAAATCAAAATTTTTTTACTTGGCACCGAGGCCGAAGAGCACGACGGGCACCGTGCGGAGCAAAATCCAGAGGTCGAGGGCGAGCGACCAGTTGTCGATATATTCGAGGTCCATGCGCACCCAGTCGGCGAAATCGGTGACGGAATTGCGCCCGCGCACCTGCCAGAGGCACGTCAATCCCGGTCGCATGCTCAGGCGGCGGCGATGGGACGCGCTCTCGAATTGCTCGACCTCGTAGACGGGCAGCGGCCGCGGGCCGACGAGGCTCATATCGCCCCGCACGACATTGAGGAGCTGCGGGAGTTCATCGAGGCTGGTCTTGCGAATGAAGCGTCCGAAGGGAGTCACGCGGGGGTCGCTCTCGACCTTGAAGACGGGGCCGCTCATGACGTTGTAGGCAATGAGCTCGGCGCGCTGCATCTCGGCGTTCGTATTCATCGAGCGAAATTTATACATGGTGAACGGCCGCCCGTGACGGCCCGCGCGTTTCTGCGTGAAGATGGCCGGACCGGGAGAGGTGAGCTTGATCACCGTGGCGATGACGAGCAGCAGCGGCGAGAGCAGGAGCAGGCCGAGGGCGGCGAGCGTGCGGTCGAGCGCGCCCTTGACGAGGAGCGCCCAGGAGATGTCGGGCGTCGTGCGGAAGACGAGCATGGGGCGGCTGGCGAGCAGCTCGTAGGTCGGGCGCGCGATGGACGTGCGGATGAAGTCGGCGCACAGCCAGGCCTCCACACCCTCGAGTTCGCAGGCTTCGATGGCCTTCTGGACGACGTTGAGCTCGATCCGGCTGAAGGCCAGGAGGACGCGGCCGACCGAGTGTTCATGCACCGCGGCGACCAGCGGCGCCATGTCCTCGGTGGTGAGCGGCACCCGGGCCACGACGATGACCTCCAGGCGCAGGCTCTCGGTGAAGCTGTCCTCGACCTCGGCCATTTTTGCGGGTTCGCCCACGAGAAGAATCCGCTCCCGCACGCCGCCGCTTTTCAGCGTGCGCTTGTGGATCGCAATGAGCAGGCGCTCCTTCGCGATGAGCGTGGCCGGGGCAACGAGCGCGAACAGGAGGATCACCGAGCGGCTGGGGATTTCCAGCTTGAGGAAGAAAGAGCACGCGGCGACCACCACGAGCAGCCAGATGCCGGCGCGCGCGATTTGCGTGACGGATCGCAGCACCGTTTTTTCGAGTGGGTAATGGTAATAGCCCTGCAGCTCCATGAGGAACGGCCCGATGGGCACGATGACGGCGAGCACCCAGACGAAATATTTGAACTCGGGAATTTCCGGCGAGCTGTCGAGCTTGAGAATGCCGTTGAAGCGCAGCCAATGGCACAACCAGAACGTGAGGCCGAGGATCGCGGCGTCGACGACTTCGTTGAGTTGGAGGTTGATTTCCTGCTTGCGGGCTAACATATAACGGCGGCCCCACGCTGGAGAGCGGCCGGGTGGTTCAAGTAAGTTTAGTCCCGATGAAGCGTCAAAGAAAAAGCCCGCTGCGCCTCGATTCCGCAAACATCGTCGGCGTCGCCGAGACCCCTGCGGCGCTGCGTCTTGCCCGCAAGTTGCCGGCGGGCACGCTCGATCTGCTCGAGGTTCGGTTGGACGCCTTCGACGCCGCGCCCGATTTGCGCGGAATTTCCGCGCCGATCCTGGCGACGGTGCGCGCTCCCGAGGAAGGCGGGCGCAATGCCTTGAACGCGCGGGAGCGCGGCTCGCGCTACCTTGCCGTGCTCGAGCACGCGACGGCCATCGACGTCGAACTTGCGTCGGCGCGGGCGCTGACCGGCGTGCTGGCGGCCGCCCGCGAGCGGAAATGCCGCGTCGTGCTGTCGTTTCACGATTTCGCCGGCACGCCGACCCTCGCGGCGCTGCGCGCGATGCAACGGCGCGCCCTCCGCGCGAAGGCCGATGTTTTCAAGGTTGCGGTCACGCCGCGCACGCCCGGCGAACTGGCCGCGCTGCTCGCGCTGCTCGAGGCGCCGCCGCTGCCCACGGCGGTCATGGGCATGGGGCCGCTCGGCAAGGTTTCGCGCCTGGCCGCGGCCGCGTGCGGATCCGTGCTCAATTACGGCTGGATCGAACGCCCGAACGTGGCAGGACAATGGTCCGCGCGGGAATTGCGTGCCCGCCTCGCGGAGTTGCGTTCCGCGTGAGCGAGCAGGCTCTGCTGGCCCTGCCGGCGGTCGCGGCGGTCGGCTATGTGCTGGCCGCCTTGTTCCTCAAGCGCGCACTGTCGGCCGGCTGCTCGCAGGCGCAAGCGAACGTGGTCGCAAACCTTGTGCCAGCCTTGCTTTTTCAGGCCCTTTGGTTCGGCGCCGGTCCCGTGCATTGGGCGGAAATGTGGCGGCCGGCTGTCGCGACCGTGACATTTCTCGTCGGACAGGTTTTTACATTCCGGGCGCTGCGGGCGGGCGAGGTCTCCGTGGCCACGCCGCTGCTCGGGACAAAGGTCGTGTTCACGGCGGTGATCAGCGCCACGCTTTTTGCCCAGGCATTGCCGGCACAATGGTGGCTCGGCGCGGCGGCGAGCACGGCGGGAGTGATCCTGGTGACGGGCGCGACGTGGCGTTCGCTGCTGCCGCGACTGCGCGAAGCGGATGCAATGTATTCGCTCGGCGCGGCGGGGGCGTTCGCCCTCACCGACGTGTTGGTGCAGCATTGGGCGCGCGAAATGGGCGTGGCGGTATTCGTGCCGGTGATGTTTGGATTGATCGGCGTGGCGTCGCTGGCGCTGTTCCTGCCGGGCGCGGGATGGCGCGTCTTCGCGGTGCCGCGGCCGGCGTTGATGCCGTTGCTGGTTGGCTCCGGGTTGCTTGGCGGTCAGGCCCTGGCGATTGCGACCGCGCTCACGCTGCATCGCAGCGCGACGGTGGTGAACATTGTTTACAGCTCGCGAGCGGTGTGGAGCGTGGTCCTGGCCTGGTTGCTGGCGCGCTGGTTCGGCGGAGAGGAATCGCGCGATGCGCCGGCCGTTTTGCGGCGCCGGCTCTTGGGCTCGTTGTTGGTGTTTGCGGCGGTGATCGTCGTGCTCGTCTGATTTTGGATTTTGGATTTTGGATTTTGGATTTAGACCGGTGAGGACATGGACGCTTTGATTGAAGGGCTGCGCGCGGGGCGGGAGTTGACCGAGGCCGAAGTTGGCGAGGCTTGCGCCGGGCTCTGGGATGAGGCGGCGCCCCTCGAAATCCGGGCGGAATTTTTGCGCGCGTTGCGGGACAAGGGGGAGACGCCCGCGGAAATCGCGGCTTTCGTGCGCGTGTTGCTTGCGCTCGCGCGGCCGATCGAGATTCGGGAATCCGGCGCGCCGTTGATCGACGTTTGTGGCACGGGCGGCGACAAGCTGGGGCTTTTCAACATTTCGACGGCGGTGATGTTCGTGGCGGCGGCCGCTGGGGCGCGCGTGGCCAAGCATGGTAATCGCGGCGTGACCTCGAAGAGCGGCGGCGCGGATGTGCTCGAGGCGCTCGGCGTGCGGATCGATCTCGATCCCGTTCAGGCGGCGGCGGTGCTCGACGAGGTGGGATGCGTGTTTTTGTTCGCACCGGTTTATCACCCGGCCTTCAAGGCGATCGCGCCGGTGCGAAAATTTCTCGCGGAGCATGGGGAGACGACGGTTTTCAATAAGTTGGGGCCGCTGTTGAATCCCGCGAACCCTCCGTATCAGCTCGCGGGCGTGTTCGATCCCGCGATGGTGACGACCTATGGCGAGGTGTTCGCCGCGTTGGGGCGCAAGCGGGCCTGGGCGGTGCATGGCACTACGCCGCAGGGCGGGCTGGACGAGATGTCCACGCTCGGTGCGACGGAGGTTTGCGCGGTCGAGCGAGGGGCATTGCGGGAATTCGCAGTGGATGCCGCGGACCATGGGATTCGCCAGCCGGAACTGGCCGAACTCGTGGGCGGCGATGCGACGGAGAATGCAGGGCGGCTCGAGGGGCTGCTGCGAGGCCGGGCAGAGGGCGCGATTGCCGACATGGTTGCCTGGAATGCGGCCGGAGCGCTGGTGGTTACGGGCATTGCCGCCGATATGGCGGATGGATTGAACCGGGCGCGCGAGGCGATCGGTTCCGGGGAGGCGGGCGCGCGGCTCGACGCGTTGCGCGCGGCAGCCTGAGTCGGGATTAAGCGTTTCGTCGGCGAAGAAGCACGACGGTGAACAGGGCGGCAGGCAACGCGAGGCCCCAGAGTTCCAGCTCGGGAACGGCGGTGTAGGTGAGCATAAGGTTCGTTCCCGACTGGACGAGGGCGAACGTGCCGGGTGCAACGTTCGTGAAGCCGGCGGTGGAAATAGTGAACTTGTTCGCCGCAAAACCGCTGATCGAGCCGGTGACGGAGGCGATGATCCACGAGTAATTGAGGCCGCCGGAAAAGTTCGCGGCGTTGCCGGGGGCGTTGAGCGCGCTGAGCGAAACGATGTCGAGGACGAAGCGGCTTGCGTTCGTTGCGGCAATGGTGAGGTTGCCCGTGAGCGAAAGCTTATCCCAATCGGTGCCGGCGATGCCGGTCGCGTTGCGCAGGTCCCACACGTAGTGGGCGCCGCCGTTCCAAGTCTCCGCCCCCGTCGCGAGGGTGCCCGGTCCGCTGCCGGCGGGGCCGCCGGGCGAGAGGGTGCCGTTGGCGGTGATCGTGCCGGTGACCCGGCCCGTGCCGCCCAGCGTGCCCGCGGCTCCGAGGGTGATGGCGCCGGTGCCGGTGGCGCTGCCGAGGGTATTGCTTGCGCGCAGGATGCCGCCGTTGATCGTGGTGCCGCCGGAATACGTGTTCGATCCGAGCAGCGTCAGCGAGCCGCCGCCCGTGAGGGAGAGGGCGCCGGTGCCGGAGACGACGCCGCTGAGGGTGACGGTGGTGGAATTCGTGAGGACGTCGGTGCCGGCGAGGGTCGCGGTGCCATTGAAGGTGAGGCTGTCCGCGCCGGTGAAGGCAATGGCGGCGCCGGAGCTGAAGACGAGGTTGTTCGCGAGGGTGCGGGGACCGCCGATGGCGATGAGCGTGCCGGAGGTGAGCGTCAGGGAATTGGTGCCGAGGGCGGTGTTGCTGCCGAGGCCGAGGGTGCCGGCGGAGAGTGTGTTCGCGCCGGAGTGGGTATTCGCGGCGGTGAGATCGAGGCGGCCGGCGCCGGCTTTGATGAGCCCGCCGGTGCCGGAGAGGGTGGCGGAGACGAGCAGATCCGTGGGTGCGTTGATGGAATCGCCAACGGTGAACGTGCGGTTCGCCGCGCCGAGTGAGACGTTGCCGGTGAGCGAGGCGCCGAGGGGATTGCCGGTGGCGCTGGCGGTGACGTTGCCGCCGAGATTGGCCGTGCCGGCCCCGGTGGCGACCGTGTTGAACGAGGTGGGGAGAGCGCCGGTGCCGCCGAAGTTGATCGAGAGGATGGACTGGGTGAAGCCGTTGAGATCGAGCAGGGCGGTCGCGCCGAACAGCTCGTTGACCGTGACATTGGCGAGCGCGGTCGCGCCGAGGGCATTGCTGGCGCCGAGTCGCAGGGTGCCTCGGTTCACGACGATCGCGGTGCCGCTGGCGATCGTGCCGGACGCAGCGTTCAGCAGCACGATGCCGGGGCCGGTGAGCGTGAGGCCGTTTGCGGCGACGTTGGACAAGGAGCCGAGGGTGACGGTGCCGGTCGCGGAGCCGTTGTTGGCGACGTTGAGGGTGAAGGGAGCGCCGCTGAGCGTGACTGCGCCGAAGGTGAGGCCGTAGGGCGTGTTTGTGTCGACGAGAGCGCCGGGCTGGACATTGAGGGTGAAGGTGCCGGTGGTGAGGGCGCCGAGGGAGTGGGTGACGCCGGGGCCGGCGGTGAGGCGGTCGATCTTGATCGTGGTGGTGGCGGCGATGGTGGTGGCGCCTGGGGTGAAGGCGATGCCGGAGTCGCCGGCGAGCTCGAGGGTTCCGGCGCCGAGCGAGAGCGGACCGGCGCCGAGGGCATGGGGGTCGGTCGTGGCGCGCAGGGTGCCGGCGGAGAGGGTGGTGGCGCCGCGGTAGGTATTCGCGCCGGAGAGGGTGAGTTTGCCGGTCCCGGTTTTGGTGAGGCCGCTGGCGGCGCTGCCGCCGCCATTGGCGACGATGCCGGTGATGGCCGCATCGCCGGTGGTCGCGAAGGTGACGATGCGACTCGTTGTCGAGTTCGAGAGCTTGACCGCGTTGAAGGTGGTGCCGCCGGTGTTGGTGATGTTCAACGCGATATTTCCGGCGAACGTATTGGTGAGGGTGCCGGAGTTGAAGGTGAGAGCGGAGCTGCCTCCGATGGTGGCTCCGGTGATGGCGAGGTCGATGCTGTTGGCGAGGGTGAGCGGGGTGCCGTCGCCGCGCAGGGTGGAGGCGGCGTTGAAGGTGAGCGTGCCGCTGCCGAGGGCGGAGTTGTTCGCGAGGATCAATGTGCCCGCGCTGAGCGCGGTGCCGCCGGAGTAGGTGTTCGCGCCGGAGAGCTTGAGCGTGCCTGCGCCGGCCTTGGCGATGCCCCCGGTGCCGGAGATGGCGGCGGAGGCGAGCAGGTCGATCGCGGCGCTGGTGGAGTCGCCAATGGTGAACGTGCGGGTGCTCGTTGCGAGGGAGAGATTGCCGGAGAGGGTGGAGCCGAGCGGGTTGTTGGTCGCGGTGTAGGTGACGTTGCCGCCGAGGGTGAGAGTACCGGTGCCGGTGGTGACGTTGTTGGTGGAGGTGGACGTGGCGGTGGCGCCGCCGAAGGTGAGGCCGAGGATCGATTGGGAATTGTTGTTGAGGTCGAGGAGGGCGGTTTCGCCGGCGGTGGTGGCGTTGACGGTGACATTTGCGAGGGCTGATGCGCCGATCGCGTTCGAGAAGTCGAGACGGAGCGTGCCGCGATTGATGGTGATCGGTGTGCCGCTGGTGAGTGCGCCGGAGGCGGCGTTGAACACGACGGTGCCGGGGCCGGTGAGCAGGATGCCGACGTTGGCGGAATTCGAGAACGAGCCGAAGGTGAGGGTGCCGGTGGCGGAGCCGTTATTGGCGACGTTGAGGGTGGTGGTCGAGACGAGGGTGAGGGCGCCGAACGTGAGACCGTAGGCTGTATTTGCGGTGAGCAGGGAGCCGGGCTGGACGGTGAGCGTGGCGTTGTTGGAGGAGAGCGTGCCGAGGGTGTGCGTGATGCCGGCGCCCGTGCTGAGGCGGTCGACCTTGATTGTGGTGCTGGCGGTGAGCGAGGTGGGGCGGTTGAAGCCGGTGTCGGAGTCGCCGGCGAGCTCGAGGGTGCCGCCGGCGAGCGCGAGGGAGCCGGTGCCGAGGGCGGAGGCATTGGTGGCGCGGAGCGTGCCGGCGGAGAGGGTGGTGGGGCCGCCGTAGGTGTTTGTGCCCGAGAGCGTGAGCATGCCGGCGCCGGCCTTGACGAGGGAGCTGTTGGCGGCGGTGCCGCCATTGGCGATGGTGCCGGTGACGAAGGTGTCGCCGGTCACGGCGAAGGTGACCGCGCGGCCGGTGGCGGAGTTCGAGAGGTTGATCGCGGTGAACGTGGTGCCGCCGGAGTTCGTGATATTCAGCGTGGAAGCGCCGGCGCGGGTGTGCGTGAACGTGCCGTTGAACGTGAGCGCCGAGCTGCCGCCGATGGTGGCGCCGGAGACGGCGAGGTTGATGTTGTTTGCGAGGGTGCGCGGAGAGCCGTTGCCGCGTAGCGTGCTGGTGGCGCCGGTGATCGTGAGCGCGCCGCTGCCGAGCGCCGTGTCGTTGCCGACAAAGAGCGTGCCGGCGGAAAGCGTGGTGCCGCCGGAGTAGGTGTTGGCACCGCTGAGCATCCATACGCCGGCGCCGGATTTGGTGATGCCGCCGGTGCCGCTCACAATGCCGCCGACCACGCCTACGCCCACGCTGTCGCCATTGAGCGTGAGGGTGAATGCGTTGGTATTGACGGTGCCGTTGATGAGGAGGCCGCCCGTGTTAGTGGTCCTGAAAGCAGTGGCGGTCCCGAGCTTGAGCGGCACGGTGAGGGTCTGGGACGTGACGGCGCCGTTGACGATGCCGGATGCGCCGAGAGAGAGCGTGCCTAGGCCGGAGAAGGTGAAAGCGCCCGCGCCGCTGATGAACTGGATGCCGGCGATGCTGCGATTGACGGCGAGGTTCGGCTGAAAAGCCGGGGCCGCCGAACCGAACGAGGCAATATCAGTCGTCAGACTATTGGCCGGCGCCGTTCCTCCGGTCCAACTTGAGCCAAGGCTGAAATCCGTGCCACTATTGGCCCAGCTAATCGTCGCCGCCGATGCCCATGAAATGCCGCCGAGCAGCCCTCCTGCGACCCAGGCGGCAACCTGAATGGAAAATGGAGGAAGGCGAGGCATTCGAATCTGTCACAAATTGCGCAGCAGAAAGGCAGAGCTGGTGCCGAAGTGCAAGGTAATACACCTATTTCCGTCCTATCGAAATTGAGCTGGAGACGGGGAAGGCGTGGGCGTGACCGCCGTCAGACTGATTGCGCCACTCGAACTGGACTCAAATCCGCCCGTCCACGAGATGCGGCATGGGACTCGGCGGCGGAGCGGAGAGAGGTGTGACGACGGAATGCCCACGACCATCGGTGCGGGTGATTTGGATGGGAACCCCGTCGGGATTGTAAACCACGATGAACCGGAGCGGATCGGGCCGGTGTGGCAGGCCCTGCGTGAGAGGGCGGTGGGCTCGGGCGTTGCTGATGGTCATCCGCAGATCCGACGCGAAGGCGAGGGCAAGCCCGCGATAATCGGGGCGTCCGGCCGTTGTGAAGGTGGATTGGCCGTAAAAAATTATTGCTTCGCCGAGAGGTTCGGGCGAATCGGCGACGGCCGCCTCAATCCTTCGGGCAAGTGTCCTGGCCGCGGCCAGGGTGCGCGCGGTGGGACGATTGATCAACCGTTCGAGCAGCAATCCAGCGGGTCGGAGAGCGCGGGAGATGAGCGGGTAGTGGGGAGTGGAAAAATTCATGTCGACGAGCGTGAAATCCGAGCCCCGGCGTTCGGCCGATGAAATGGAGGGCCACATCGCGGAAAATAGTCGTCCAGCGGATGGGGAATGATGGGATCGGGTTCCGACCAGAAGTCCGTGCCGACATAGGACGTATAATAGGAGGTAAAGGTGCCAGCGAGCGGCTGGATTTCGCGCCGGTCTTACGCGCCGAGGTAGGCCTCGCGCACGCGGGGATCGGCGAGAAGTTCGGCGCTATCGCCGGCAAATCTGATCGTGCCGGTTTCCAGCACGGCAGCGCGGTGGGCGAGGCGCAGGGCGATGTTTGCGTTTTGCTCGACGAGGAGAATCGTGACGCCGGTCTGGTTGATCTCGCGAACGACGTTGTAGATTTCCTTCACGAGTTTGGGCGCGAGGCCCATGGAGGGTTCGTCGAGCAGGAGCGTCTGCGGTCGGCTCATGAGCGCGCGGGCGACGGCGAGCATTTGCTGTTCGCCGCCGGAGAGCGTGCCGGCGGGCTGGGTGAGGCGCTCGCGCAGGCGGGGCAGGGCGGTGAGCATGCGTTCGAGATCCTCGGCGACGGCTTTCTTGTCGCGCCGGATCCAGGCGCCGAGCTTGAGATTCTCCTGCACGGTGAGATTGCCAAAGATGCCGCGGCCCTCGGGGACGTGGGCCATGCCGAGCGAGACGATGGCTTCGGCGGAGACGCCGCGCAGGTTGCGGTCGGCGAGGCGCACGCTGCCGCCATGGGGGAGTAGGCCGGAGATGGCGCGGAGCGTGGAGGTCTTGCCGGCGCCGTTCGCGCCGATGAGGGTGAAGATTTCGCCCTTCCGCACCTCGAAGGAAATGCCCTTCACGGCATGGATGTCGCCGTAGGAGACGGTGAGATTTTCGACGAGGAGCGCGCTCATGACTGTTCGTCCTCCGTGCCTCCGAGGTAGGCCTCGATCACGCGAGGGTTCGCGCGGACTTCCTCCGGAGTGCCGTCGGCGATGGTCTGGCCGAAGTCGAGCACGGTGATGCGGTCGCAGAGGTTCATCACGAGGTGCATGTGGTGCTCGATGAGGACGAGGGTGACGTTGAACTCGCCGCGCACCCAGCGCAGGAACTCGGTGAGCGCGGCGGTTTCGCCGGTATTGAGGCCGGCGGCCGGCTCGTCGAGCAGGAGCAGGGCGGGCTTCAGCGCGAGGGCGCGGGCGATTTCCAATTTGCGTTGGTGACCGTAGGGCAGGTCGCCGGCGAGGTCATGCGCGTGCGCAAGTAGTCCGAAGGGCTCGAGCAGCGCCAGGCTTTCGTCGATGGAGCGCTGCTCGTCCCGGCCGGAGCGGGGCAGGCGAAACAGCGCTTCGAGGGGGTGATAATGCAGCTGCGAGTCGAAGGCGATGCGCACGTTGTCGAGCACGGTGAGCGTCTTGCAGAGACGGATATTCTGGAACGTGCGGCCGATGCCCTTGAGCGCGATGCGGCCGGGACGGAGGCCGCCGATGGATTCGCCGCGGAAGCGGATCGCGCCCTCGGTGGGCCGGTAAATGCCGGTGATGAGATTGAAGAGCGTGGTCTTGCCCGCGCCGTTCGGACCAATGATGCCGTGGGTGTGACCGGCCTGGACGGCGAAGCTGCATTGCGAAATCGCGCACAGGCCGCCGAAGCGCTGGGTGACATTCTGGATTTCGAGAAGCGCGCTCATTTCTTCTTCAATTCGCGCCGGGGCAGGAACCACGGCAGTTCGCGCAGGCCCATGATGCCGCGCGGGCGGAAGAGCATGAGCAGGACGAGAATGAGCGGCAGGATGACCATGCGCCAGGTGCCGAGCGGTTGGAGTGCTTGCGAGAGGAGGGTGAAGATCACCGCGCCGAGGATCGAGCCGCCGAGCGAGGCGATGCCGCCGAGATAAACCATCACAAGGATCTCGGTGGATTTCACGATGTCGAACGACGAGGGATTGATGAACTGGAGCTGGTGGGCGAAGAGCGCGCCCGCCACGCCGCCGAAGAACGACGACACGACGAAGGCGAGGATCTTCGCCTCGCGCACACGCACGCCCATGGCATTGGCGGCAATTTCGTCCTCGCGAATCGCGAAGATCGCGCGGCCGAACTTGGAATAGACGAGGTTGCGGAGCACCCAGATCGTCGCGACGACCCAGAAGAACGTCCACGGCAGCGTGGTGAGCGGGGCGATGCCAAGCACGCCGCGCGGACCGCCGACATACGGGATGTTTTCCCACGACGATTTCACGATCATGAGGAATGCGAGCGTGATGATCGCGAGGTAGTCGCCGCGGGTCTTGAACGAAAGCAGCGCGAGGAGGAAGCCGATGACCGCCGCGATCGCGCCGCCGAACACGACGGCGAGGAAGAACGTGGCGGGCGTGGCCGGCAGCCATTTCGTCGTGCAGATGGCGGCGGCGTAGGCGCCGAGGCTCATGAATCCGGCGTGGCCGACGGAGAACTCGCCCATGTAACCGTTCACGAGATTCAGGCTCGCGCACAGGATGATGTTGATGCCAACCGTGATGAGGACGAACTGCGTGTAGCCGTTGATGAGGTCGGGCACGAACTGCGCAGCGAGGCAGAAGGCGAAGCCCGCGACGACGAGCACGGGCAGGGGCCATCGTTGGCGGGCGAGGGTGGAGAGGAAGGCCGTCATACCTTCTGGTTCGGCGCGCGGCCGAGGAGGCCGTAGGGCTTGAAGATGAGGATGACGAGCAGCAGCGAGTAGCTGATGAGGTCGCGGTAGGTGGAGGGCAGGAACGCGACCACCATCACCTCGACCGTGCCAAGGATGAAGCCACCCAGCACCGCGCCGCGCACGCTGCCGATGCCGCCGATGACGGCGGCGATGAAGGCCTTCCAGCCCACGAGCACGCCCATCGAAGGGGCAATGACGGGATACGCGAGGCCGTAGAGCATGCCGGCCGCGCCGCCGAGGCCCGCGCCGACGAGGAACGTGAGCGAGATGATCATGTCGGCCGGCACGCCCATCAGCGGCACCGTGCGGGCGTCGAACGAGATCGCGCGCATCGCGATGCCGTAGCGGGTTTTGTGGATCAGGAAATCGAGCCCGATCATGAGGGCGAGGGAGATGCCGATGATCAGGATTTGCAGCGAGGAAATCGTGAGGCCGAGGAATTGGTAGCTCGTGCTCGTGAAGAGCGTGGGCATGCGCTGGGCGTAGGGGAACTGGACGAGCGTGAGGTTCTCGATCACGAGGCCGCAGCCGAGCGCGGTGATGATGGCCGAGACGCGGGGCGCGCTGCGCAGCGGGCGGTAGGCGAGACGTTCGATGAGGGCGCCGAGCAGACCGATCACCGCCATGACGAGCAGCAGCACGATCACGAAGGGCAGGTGCACGGGCACGAGCAGTGCGACGAGCATGCAGGCGAAGGCGCCGAGCATGAACAGATCGCCGTGGGCGAAATTGATCATCGTCAGCACGCCATAGACCATGCTGTAACCCAGCGCGATGAGGGCGTAGATCGAGCCCAGCTGCAGGGCGTTGATCGACTGCTGGGCGAAGTAGAAAAGCATTCCGCCGCTAGGGCTGCGCGTTGGCTACCCAGACGAACTTGCCGTCCTTGATTTGCAGCACAACGGCGCTCTTGATCGGGTCGCCGCTCGGCGGGACGAATTGCATCGTGCCGGTGACGCCGTCGTATTTCGCGATCTTCGCGAGGGCGTCGCGAATGGCGGCTCGATCCAGCTTGCCGCCGGCCTTCACGGCCTCGACGAGCAGCCCGAAGGCATCGTAGGTGAGCGCGGCGACGTCATCGGGGGCCTGGCCGTATTTGGCCTGGTAATCGTTCATGAATTTTTGCGCGACGGGCGTGGCGATCTGCGTGGAGTAGTGGTTGCAGAAATACGAGCCGTCGATGTCGGCGCCGCCGAGTTTGATGATCTCGGGCGAGCTCCACGCGTCGCTGCCGACGAACGGGGCGGTGATGCCGAGGCGGCGGGCCTGCTGGGCGATGAGCGGCACGTCGTTGTAGTAGGCGGGCAGGAAGATGACCTCGGGATTCGTCGCCTTGATCTTGGTGAGCTGGGCGGAGAAATCGCGGTCGCCCGTCGTGTAGGTCTCGAAGCCGACGATCTTGCCGCCGTTCTTCTCGAAGGTTTCCTTGAACAGCGTCGCCTGGCCGTTCGGGGCCTCGCTGGCAACGTCGTAGAGGACGGCGGCGGTCTTCGCGTGAAGATTATTGAGCACGAACTTCGCGAGCACGCCGGCCTGGAAGGTGTCGGTGAAGCAGGCGCGGAAGACGTAGGACTTGGGCTTGCCCGTGGTCGTGTCGAGCGTGGTCTTCGGGTTCGTGGACCACGGCGAGATCATCGGGCATTTGAGGCTCTCGGCGATCTCGCTGGCGGGAATGGCGCAGGCGCTCGCGTCGGGGCCGATCATCGCGAGCACGTTGTCCTGCGAGATGAGGCGCTGGGTGATGGCGGCGGCCTGGTCGGCCTTCGCGCCGTTGTCGCCGATCACAAGTTTGAGCGGGAGTTTCTTGTCGCCAATCGGGATGCCGCCCGCGGCGTTGAGCTGGCTGGCGAAGAGCTCGGCGGCATTTTTCGACGAGGCGCCGACGGCGGGCATTTCGCCGGTGAGTTCGGTGTTCAGGCCGATTTTGACGGAAGGTCCGCCGCCGTCGCCGCAACCGGCCAGGGCGACGAGTGCGAGGGTGCCGGCGATCAGGTGGGGAATTTTCATGGATGCCTGCATGGAATGCCGCAACGCGGCGAAACTGACAAGCCGGCTTTTCCCGATCCGGGATTTCGCCGCTTAGCTGGCCGTGATGGCGGCGCGGTCGTTGCCGAGGGCGCCGGTTTTTTCCAGGAAGTAATCGTAGCCGCCGGGGTAGGGCGTGACGGTGCCGGCATTCACGTGGAGCACCTTCGTTGCGAGGTGGCGGATGAAGTGGACGTCGTGGCTGATGAAGACGAGCGTGCCCTCGTATTTCTCCAGCGCGAGGATGAGCGACTCGACGGTGTGGATGTCGAGGTGCGTCGTTGGCTCGTCCATGAGGAGGAGGTTCGGCGGATCGACGAGGAACTTGATCAAGTTCAGGCGCGTCTTTTCGCCGCCGCTCAGCACGCCGGTCTTCTTGTAGATCTCGTCCTTGCGAAAGAGGAAGGAACCGAGGATGCCGCGGGCTTCGTTCTCGCTCAGTTCGCCGTTGCTGGCCATGACCTCCTCGAGGACGGTTTTCGCGGAATCCAGCGTCGCGGCGCGGTGCTGGCTGAAGTAACCGATTTTGGCGTTGTGGCCCTCGTTGCGGACGCCCTTCTGGAACTCGAGCACGCCGGCGAGAATTTTGAGGAGCGTGGATTTGCCGGCGCCGTTTGGACCGACGAGAACGGTGCGCTCGCCGCGCTCGATGGTGAGATCGAGGCCTTCATAGACCTTGGTTGCGCCGTAGGCCATGTGGATGCCTTCGAGGGAAATCGCGCGCTGCCCGCCGCGGGGCGGTTGCGGAATCTGGAAGCGGAAGGGCTTCTTCGGCGGCGTGGGCTTCTCGATGAGTTCCATGCGCTCGATCTCCTTGAGCTTACTCATGGCCTGCGACGCTTTCGACGCGACCTGGCGGAAGCGGTCGTAGAACTCCTGAAGGTTCGCGATCTGCTTCTGCTGGTTTTTGTAGGCGGCGTTTTGCTGCTCGTAGCGTTGCTCGCGCTGCTCGAGGTAGGCGGTGTAGTTGCCGGTGTATTGGACGAGGCGCTGGTCCGCGATGTCGTAAACCGTCTCGATGATCTCGTCCATGAACTGACGGTCGTGCGAGATGAGGAGCACGGCGCCGCTGTAGGTCTTGAGATATTGCTGGAGCCAGAGGAGCGAGAGGAGGTCGAGGTGGTTCGTGGGTTCGTCGAGGAGCAGGAGGTCGGGCTCCATCACGAGCAGACGGGCGAGGTGGGCGCGCATCACCCAGCCGCCGCTGAGCTCCTTCGCCTTGCGTTCGAAATCGCTCTCGCGATAGCCGAGGCCGGCGAGGATTTTCTTGGCCTTCGCCTCGACCTTGGGATCGACGAGGGCGGTGTGCTTGTTCGTGGCTTCCTGATACTCGGCGCTTTCGACGTCGCCGGCGGCTTCCATCTCGGCGAGCTGTTTCTCGAGGGCGGGGACTTCACCCGCGCGGCCGGTGGCGACATCCATCACGGTCTCCTCACCGATGGCTTCGCCTTCCTGCGCGAGATGGCCGATCATGGTCCACTCGTCGCGCTCGATCGTGCCGCTGTCGGGCTCGTCGCGCTTGAGGATGAGGCCGAAGAGCGTGGACTTGCCGGCGCCATTCGGACCGACGAGGGCGACGCGTTCGCCGTAGTTGACCTGCATGGCGGCGTCCTCGAACAACGTGCGGCCGCCGAGGGTTTTCTTAAGTTTGCGAATCGTAAGCACTGGGCGGAAAGGGTAATGCGAAATTGGAAATGGGAAATGCGAAATGATGATTGCGGTGATTGGCGGCGGGCCGGCGGGGCTGCGCGCGGCGGAAGTGTGCGCGGCCGGCGGCGCGGCGGTGACGGTGTTCGAGGCGAAAGCGTCGGTCGGCCGGAAGTTCCTCGTCGCGGGCGGCGGCGGGCTGAATCTCACGAAGAACGAGGCGAGGGAGGTGTTTGCGACGCGGTATCGGGGGCCGGAAATGCCGGATGGTTTCTGGGCGGGGATGATCGCGGAATTCGGACCGGATGAGTTGCGCGCCTGGGCGGCGGAGCGGGGCGTGGAGACGTTCGTGGCTTCGACGGGGCGGGTGTATCCGCGTGAGATGAAGGCGGCGCCTTTGTTGCGCGGTTGGGTGCGGCGATTACGGGCAGGCGGCGTGCGATTCGCGACGCATCATCGCTGGCTCGGATGGCGCGAGGGCGCGCTGGAGTTTGCGACGCCGGAGGGTCCGCGGGATTTCGAGGCGGATGCGACGATTCTTGCGCTCGGGGGCGGCTCGTGGCCGGAGACGGGCTCGGATGGCGGTTGGGTGGAAATTCTGCGGACGGCGGGCGTGGAGGTGGCGGAGTTACGGGCGGCGAACTGCGGCTGGGAGGTTGCCTGGACGCCGGAACTGCTCGCGGCGGGCGAGGGGCGGCCGTGGAAAAACGTGCGGGTGAGCGCGGGCGGCGAAAGCGTGCGCGGCGAGTTGATGGTGACGCGTTACGGCCTCGAGGGCGGCGCGATTTACGCGCTCGGGGCGGCGTTGCGGGCGATGGAGCGGCCGGAGATCGAGGTGGATTTCAAGCCGGACGTGAGCGCGGAACGGCTGCGCGAAAAGCTCGGGCCGGCGCGGCGGAATTGGGCGGAGGAGGCGCGGCAGCGGTGGAAGCTCGACCCGGCGGTGGCGGCATTGCTGGCCGGCGCGGATTCCGCGGAAGCACTGGTGCGCGGCGTGAAGCAGTGCCGGATCGCGTTGACGGGTCCGCGTCCGCTGGCGGAGGCGATTTCCAGCGCGGGCGGCGTGCGGTGGAGCGAGCTGGACGACGGCCTCATGCTGCGGCGGATGCCGGGAGTGTTCGCAGCGGGCGAGATGATCGATTGGGAGGCACCGACGGGCGGCTATTTGATGCAGGGAGCGTTTGCGACCGGCGGGCGCGCGGCTCAAAGTGCCTTGCGATGGAGGCGGGATGCTTGACGAATTATTGAAACAGGACGGCCCGGTGCTGGCGCTGGCGCCGATGCAGGACGTGACCGACTGGGCGTTCTGGAAATTGATGGCCGGCTACGGCGGCGCGGATTTTTACGTGACGGAATATTTCCGCGTGACGGACACATCGCGACTGGATCGCGACATCCTGCGCTCGATCACGGAAAATCCCACCGGCCGGCCGGCGGCGGCGCAGATGATCGGCAACGATGTGGCGGCGCTCGTGCGCACGGCGCGCGAGTTGCAGCGGCATCCGGTGGCGGCGATCGATTTGAATCTCGGTTGTCCCGCGCCGGTGGTTTACCGCAAATGCGCGGGCGGCGGGCTGCTGCGCGATGTCGCGCGGGTGGATCGCATTCTTGGCGCGTTGCGCGAAGCGATCACGATTCCCTTCACCGTGAAGACGCGGCTCGGCTTCGATTCGCCGGAGGTTTTCGAGGAATTGCTGCCGGTCTTCGCGCGGCATTCGCTCGATTTGCTGACGGTGCATGGCCGCACGGTGCTCGAGATGTATCGCGGTGACGTGCATTACGATTTCATCGCGCGGGCGGTCGCGGCGATGCCGTGTCCGGTGATTGCGAATGGCAACATCGATTCGGCGCAGACTGCGTTGCGCGTGGTGGCCGAGACGGGCGCGCGCGGCGTGATGATTGGCCGCGGGGCGATTCGGAATCCGTGGATGTTCACGCAGATCCGGCAATTGCGGCGAGGCGAGGCGGTGCGGCATCCCAGCGGACGCGAAGTGCTGGCTTACGTGGAGGAGCTTTACGAGGCGACGTTTCCGCCAAATGGGACGGACCGCCTGCAGGTGCAGAAGATGAAAAAATATCTCAACTTCCTCGGCGCCGGGGTGGGGCCGGACGGCGTGTTTTTACACGAGATGCGCCGCGTGGCGACGCGCGAGGAGCTTTTTCGTGTGTGCGCCGCGCACCTCGAGCACGACGCGCCGATGCCGCTCGAGGTCTTTGCGCCGGCTACGGGGTAGCGTCGGATTTGGACGCGATGAGCGAGGGGCTCGGATGCGGAATGGAGTGGAAGTGGTGGGACGCGGGGAAGCGGATCGTCGGCGTGCCGCAGAGGCGTTTGGTGAGATCGACGGGATCGCCGACGCCAACCTCCTCGGGATCGACCTGATACGACCAGACGTAAAAGCCGGTGAGCGTCGCCGCGCCGTAGAGCGTGGTGAAGGCGCTGTTCACGGCGTCGTAGCCGGCGGAGATGCGGATGCGGCCGGTGCGCGGCGTGTTGAAACGGGCGTCGAAGACCTGCCAGTGGCCGCCGAGGAAAACCTCCATGTAAGCGTGGAAATCCATTGGCGTTCCGGGGTCCTCGCAGCCAATGTCGGGCACGTAGCCGCTGACGTAGCGGGCGGGAATGTTGAACGTGCGGCAGAGCGCGACCGCGCAATGGGCAAGGTCACGGCAGACGCCGTAGCGGCGCTCGATCACGTCGTGCGCGGAGATGTTCGGGCTGCCGGATCCGGTGCGGTATTCGATATTTTCGTGCAGCCAGGCGCAGACCGCCCGCACGCGCGCAAGGCCGTGCGGAATGTGGCCGAATTGCTCCCAGGCGAAGTCGAGCAGCTTGTCGGAGTCGCAGTAACGCGACGGCAGCGTGTAGCGCAGGATGGAGGCCGGAAGGAGATGCGGCGGAATCGGTTCGTCGAGGTGGAGAAAATCCTCGCGGGCGCTGGGCACCATCACGATGGCGTCGTAGCGCAGGAGATTGGTGCCGGGCTTCAGCACGGTGCGATAGACGATGTTGCCGTGGTCGTCCTCGAATTCCGTCGCGGGCAGCTCCGGCTCGAAGACGACGCTCTCGTGGCGGATCGACTGATAGGAGTCGTGCCGGGGTTTGCAGGTCACCAGAGCGGGGGTCTCGGCGCCGCATTCGTAGGTGATTTCGCAGCCGACGCGGACGGCCAGATCAAGCGACGGAATCGGTTCGGCCGCGGTTGGGTGAATGTCTTCCCTCATCGATGTGTCGCGGAATTTCGCGGCTGCCCCACGTTCTGACCGTATCCGGCCCCAATCAACAGAAGGAAATTTTGGACGGGTTGCGGCGTTGCCCAAAATTTCCGGCGCGCTAACGTGAAGCATCGCCCCGTCCCTGCCAACGTCCGCACTCACCATCGCGCTGGAGCGACAGCTGCCTGCGGCGCTCGATTTTCTGCGCCGGATGGTTGCGATCAACAGTTTCACGGCGAATGCCGCCGGCGTGAATGCCGTGGGCGACCTGGTCGCGAAGGTCTTTGCACCGCTGGGATTCGAGGCGACGCGCGTGCCGCCCGCGAGCGGGCGAGAGGATCGTGGCGCGCATCTTTTTCTGGCGACGCCGGCGGTGCCGGGCCGGCCTACGCTGGCGCTCGTGTCGCATCTCGACACGGTTTTTTCCGCGGACGAGGAAGCGCGCAATGATTTTGCCTGGCGGCGCGAGGGACGACGGATTTACGGACCGGGAACCAACGACATCAAGGGTGGGACAGCGTTGACCTGGCTGATGCTGATGGCGATGCGCGAGGCGACGCCGAAGGTATTTGCGGGCGTGAATTGGATCGTGGCGCTGAATGCCTGCGAGGAACTCGACTCGGAGGATTTCGGGGCGGCTTGCGCGCGAATGTTGCCCGCGGAAACCCGGGCCTGCCTGATCTTCGAGGCGGATGGCGGCGTGGGCGAGGATTGGGCGGTGGTGGCGGCGCGCAAGGGACGCGCGACCTTCACGGTGCGGGTCGAGGGACGCGGAGCGCATGCCGGCGGCGGCCATGCGCGCGGGGCGAACGCCATCGTGCAACTCGCGGCCGTGGTGGGGCGCCTCGCGGCGCTGACGGATTACGCCGCCGGGGTAACGGTCAACGTCGGAACGATCTCCGGCGGCACCGTGAACAACCGGGTGCCACATGAGGCGCAGGCGACGCTGGAACTGCGGGCGTTCGACCCCACGGCCTTCGCGCGGGCGCGGGAGGCGATCCTCGCATTTTCCGGCGAAGGCACCATCCGTAGTGCCGATGGCCACGCCTGCCGGGTGAATGTCACGCTGGATGACGAGTGTGCGCCGTGGCCGGTGAATCCGGACACCGAGCGATTGATCGCCCTCTGGCAGGCAGCGGGCGCGGATCTCGGCCTGGCGGTGGCGCGGCAGGAACGCGGAGGGTTAAGCGATGGGAACGTGCTGTGGTCCCGTTTCCCGACGCTCGACGGGCTGGGTCCGCGTGGTGAGCATTCGCATTGTTCGGAGCGCAGTCCCGATGGACGCAAGGAGCAGGAATGGGTCGATGCGGAGTCGTTCGTGCCGAAGGCGCGGCTCAACGCGATGGCCGTGACAAGGCTGGTGGCCGAGGTCGGAGACGCCGCCGACACCTAAAAACGAAGAGGCCCGAGCTTGGAAACTCGGGCCTCGACGAAAATGCCGGTGAGGGCGGGCGGCCTTTAGTGCACCGAGCGCGTCGGATGCAGGAGCGCGGCGGCGTAGCGGTTCTCGACGCCGAGCTTTTGGAAGATGTGATCGATGTGGTTCTTGATCGTGTGGGGACTCACTACAAGAATTCGGGCAATGTCTTCGTTCGACTTCCCTTGGCAGAGCCAATAATGGACTTCGCGTTCGCGTTTGGTGAGGCGAAGCAGACCGGTGGTCTTTTCGGAAGCGGCCAGCACACGGACGCTCGGGAGCGTGCGAGGAATGAGCCGGGAGGAGCGATGGCTCGACATGCCATTCACGGGGGCTTCGACCTGGGTATCAATGCCGATCACGCCGAGGGTCTTTCCGGCGGCAAGAACGGGAGCGAGTTCGCTCGTGATCCAATAAACGGCGCCGTTGATGAGGACGGCGTAGGGATCCATCCCGCAGAGCTCGCCGGTTTTCTTGGGGATCCAATACCAATCACCGCGCCCCTGCGTCTCGTAGCCATGCACGGGGCTGAGCTCGAGCTGGTCACCGATGCGGTGCCAGGAAGGAATGAAGCGGCCGGAGGCATCGTGGCCGGGCTGATTGCGATATTCGTTATCGCGGCCATCGAAGGCGTTGGGTTCCCAGACGCTCCAAACGCTGAAAACTTCGGGATGGGCCTCCAAGGCATTGCGGTAGATTTCCGTATGGAGGGATCGGCTTACGATGCCGACGGAGTGAAGGGCGGTGATGGTTTGGGCAAGACGTTCGACGAAGAGTGGCATGAGATTATTGGATGAGTATTAGTTTACGTTCCCTGTCGTCAAGTTGGGATGTTTTAATGACGAATTTTTAATGAAGTTTCGAAAGGGCGGCAAGCGGTAAAAATCAAGGGGGATAACGCCCCCTTTTTCTCCGGGTGAGCATTAGAAAAGGCGGGCGTAGCGGTCGATTTCCCATTGGCTGATGGATTGGTGGTATTGGCGCCATTCCTCGCCCTTGTAGGTGAGAAATTCCTGTCGAAGGTCGGGGCCAAGGATTTTTTCAACGAACGGATCGGCGGCGAAGGCGCGCACGGCTTCCTCGAGGGTGCGCGGGAGTTCCTCGATGCCGCGCGCCGCCAGCTGGGCGGGCGTGAATTCGTAGAGGTTTTCCTCGTTGCTTGGGCCGGGATCGAGGCCTTCACGGATGCCTTCCAATCCCGCCGCAAGCACGAGGGCGGCGGCGAGGTAGGGGTTGCAGGAGCCGTCGGCGTTGCGGGATTCCGCCCGGCCGCCGCCCATGGGCACGCGCACGGAATTCGTGCGATTGTTGCGGCCGTAGCTATTGAAGACGGGCGCC
>Ga0070661_100000900_pt1 | contig 21327 bp, 16 predicted proteins | sample KBSC43metaG_FD_64663 | JGI IMG/M metagenome (GOLD analysis project Ga0070661, IMG submission 64663) | Corn rhizosphere microbial communities from Kellogg Biological Station, Michigan, USA - KBS C4-3 metaG | ecosystem: Host-associated > Plants > Roots > Rhizosphere > Soil ... | reverse complement strand
CACCTCGCTTGGTACGCGAGGCGTTCATGTGGAGATGCCCGGACACGTTGTAGCGTTTCGCCTACAGCCCGTGAGGTAACTAACTTTGGCCGCGAATGTTGCGGTTACCCGACCCGCCCGGTATGGCGTCCAATGTCGTACCGCGGCGACTCTATGGAGACGGGGAACGGCAGGACGACGCTGGCCCGTAAGCTGCTTTGACCGATCCGACATCTGCCGATGGGCTTCGCTCGTCCATGCGGTATACAAGCCGTGATGTCCGCACGTGTCCACCGATCGCAATGACCCGCAATCAATGACGGGCCTCGCCATAGATTCGAGCACGAAAACCGCCGTCACTGCACACGGCGACGGAAATCGAAGTCGTCCAGTGCGCGTGTGCATCCTCGCACCGTCGATCGACGTGCTCGGGGGACAATCGCGCCAGGCGGAGCGCCTCATGAACGGACTGGCCGCCGAGCCATCCGTCGAGATCGGCTTCATTCCACACGCGCCGCGGCTGCCGCGGCCGCTGCGTTTTCTTCAGCGAATCAAGTACGTCCGCACGGTGGTCAACACCGTCGTGTACTGGATCATGGCGGCGACCCGGATGTGGCGATACGACGTCATACACGCCTACTCGGCGTCGTATTACTCGTACCTGCTGTCGGTGCTGCCGATCATCATCATCGCCAAGCTGTATCGGAAACGGCTCCTGCTCAACTACCACAGCGGCGAAGCCGAGGATCACCTGGCGAACTGGAAGCTGACTGCGTTGCCATTCATCCGGATGGCTGACTTGATCGTCGTGCCATCCGGCTATTTGGTCGATGTGTTCGCGAAGTTCGGTCTGCAGGCGCGCGCGATTCACAATGTCGTGGAGCTCGACGTCTTCCGTTACCGCGAGCGCAAGCCGATTCGCCCCGTCTTCCTGACGAGCCGCCTCCACGAGCCGCTGTACAACGTGCCCTGTGTATTGCGGGCGTTCGCGGTTGTGCAGCGCAACTACCCAGAGGCATCCCTGGTGGTGGCCGGCGACGGCTGGATGCGGCCGCAGCTCGAGCAGCTGGCGGTGGACCTCGAACTGAAGAACACGCGGTTCGTCGGGCGCGTGCCGTGGGGCGACATGCCGGACCTCTACGATGCGTCCGACGTGTACCTCACTGCGACCAACATCGACAACATGCCGGGCTCCGTGATCGAGTGTCTCTCGTGCGGCCTCCCCGTCGTCACCACCGATGCCGGAGGCGTCCCGTACATCGTCACGCACGATGAAACGGCGCTCATTGTGCCGCGTGACGATCACCAGGCGCTGGCTGACCAGGCCATGCGACTCCTCCGCGATGACGATCTTGCGGTGCGTCTCGCCCGCAACGGGCGAAAGGCCTGCGTGAACTACGCGTGGCCTGCGGTTCGTTCGGCGTGGCTCGAGGCGTACTACGAGCTTGGTCGAGCAGTGATGTCATCCGTCCCCTCCCCGATTCGCTCGGAGATTCAATGAAGCAGGTGTTACGAAAGGGCCTGAAGCACATCGTCGTCGACGAGGTACCGGATCCGGCGCCGACGCCGCACCACGTGCTCGTCCGCCCGATGTATTCGCTGATCAGCGCCGGTACCGAGACGGCGAGCATTCACAAGGAAAGTCTCCTGAGCAGCGTCGCCGAGAATCCGTCGCATTTGCGGAAGATCTACGACGCGATGAAAGTGGCCGGGCCGGTCCGGACGGCGGCGGAGGTGCAAGCGAAGTTCTCCGAGTACGCCGCGCTGGGCTACTCGGGTGCTGGCTACGTGGTTGACCGCCACCCGTCAGTGACGGATCTGGAGGTCGGTACTCGCGTCGCATACGGCGGTGAAGGGACAGGACATGCCGAGACGGTGCTGGCGGGACGTCTCCTGGTGGCCCGTATCCCGGATGACGTGTCGTTCGAGGAAGCCTGCTTCACCACGTTAGGCGCCATTGCCATGCACGGCGTCCGCATGGCGAACCTCGGCGTCGGCGACATCGTCGCCGTCGTCGGCATGGGCATGATTGGCCAGCTGGTCGCCCAGATCGCGCGCGCGCAGGGCGCCGTCGTGATCGCGCTCGACCTGCGCCCGGACCGGATCGCGCTGGCCGAGCGACTCGGTGCGGATCACGCGTTCGCCCCGGGCGACGAGGCCGAGCGCCGCATCGCGGCGCTCACAGGCGGGCGGGGTACGGATTGCGTGATCGTCGCGGCCGCCGCCAAGTCATCGGCGCCGGTGGAGCTGGCGTTGCGGCTGTGTCGTGAGCGCGGCAAGGTCGTTGTCGTGGGCGCCGTGGAGATGAACCTCTCGCGCGACGTTATGTACGTGAAGGAGATCGACGTCGTCGTCTCGCGCGCCTACGGACCGGGAAGCTACGACCCGACGTACGAGCGTCAGGCACGCGACTACCCGGCCGGGTACGTCCGATGGACCGAGAACCGGAACATGGAGGAGTTTCTCCGGCTCATCGCGACGAAGCGTGTCGACGTTAGGCCCATGATCAGCCACACGTTCGATCTTGCGCAGGCGTCCACGGCATACGACACCATCATGGCGCCCGGGTCGAACAGCCTCGCGGTCGTGTTGCGCTACCCGGACAGCGCAGTGTCCGCGACGGAGCTGACGTTCGCCCCGCGCCGGCGGGTGGATCTGACGCCGGCCGCTCCGCGGAAGTCGCGGGATCTCAAAGTTGCGCTGGTCGGAGCAGGCAACCTGGCACGGTGGGCGCACCTCCCGAACATCGCGAAGATCGATGGCGTCTCACTCCATGCGGTCTACTCAGCGAGTGGGCCGCGCGGCGCGACATACGGCAAGCGATTCGGCGCGGCGTACGCCTGCTCGGAATACCAGCAGATCCTCGAAGACCAGGACATCGATGTCGTGCTGATCGTGAGCCGCAACCAGCAGCACGCCGAGCAGGCCGAGGCCGCGTTGCGCGCCGGCAAGCACGTTTTCCTCGAGAAGCCGATGGCGCTCACGGAGCTCGAGTGTCGCGCGCTGAACACCGCGGTGGAGGAAACGGGCAGGCTCCTCACGGTGGGGTTCAACCGGCGCTTCGCGCCGTTTTACGTCGAGCAGAAGCGACTCCTGTCGCGTCGCAGCGGTCCGGCGGTCGTGAACTGCCGAGTGAATTCACCGGGGCTTTCGGGCACCTACTGGGCAGCGGAATCGCAGCACGGCGGCGCCATTCTGGGCGAGGGCTGCCACTTCACCGACCTGCTCTACTGGCTGCTCGAATCCGAGCCCGTGTGGGTGAGCGGTGCGTGTTTGCCGACCACCGCGAAGGAGCCCATTGGCGACCACAACGTGGCGTCGACGATCCGGTTCGCCGACGGGTCGGTCGCGAACCTCACCTACTGCACGATCGGCAGCAAGACGTCGGCGGGGGAGCGCGTCGAAGGATGGGCGCCCGGTCTCGGCGCGATCGTCGAAGACTTCAAATGGTTCCAGTCGCGCACCGGGACGCGAAGCACGAAGTCCAAGTGGTGGCCCGAGAAGGGCTACGAGCAGCAGATGCGTGGGTTCATCGACTCGATCCGCAAGGGCGAGGCACCCGCCGTGTCGGTACGCGACGGGGCACGATCGACCCTCGTGTGTCTCCGTATCCTCGAGTCAGTGCGCGACCGCACGCCGCGCACTGTGGACCTCGACGCACTGCTGCGTTGAGCGCCTAACGAACGACCACTCCGTCCAGTCGTTTCTTCAGTCCGTTCAGGTCGGCACCGGGATCGGTGCCGCCCTGACCGTGCTGTTTGAACTCGCTCTTGGGGCGCAGCCGGAAGTCACCGCCTTCCTGGTCAACGAACCCGATATGCGCGACGGTCGGTGCGTACCAGTTGCCGGGCGGGTGAAGGCGAACGTACTGCGGATCGACGCCGCCGACGACGTTGCGCGCAAACGTCCACGAATCGCCCGCCATGGCGCGCAGGCTCTCCGAGCCGACCTTCGTCCCCGAGTAGAAGACCGCGTAGCCGACGCCGCTCGTGAACACGTTGTCGGTGATCGTGAGGTTGCGCGCCTTGCCGTTTCCGTAATCCATCACGAGCGGCGTACCGCGCGTCGGTATGTTGCCGACGAACGTGTTGTGACGGATCGCGACGTCGCGCAGGTCGTGTGTCAGCAGCATCAGGAAGCCGTCCGAGCCGGTACCGTTGAACGTGCCGATGTTGTAGAAGAGGTTGTTCTCGGCCCGCACTCTCCGGACGTGCACGTCGACGCACTCCTGTCCGCTGCAGTCGACGGCCTGCAGGTTGAACCCGCGCGGTGAGTTCTTGACCATGTTGTATCGGAAGGTCACGTCGGTCGTGCCCTGCCACGTGCACGTCCCGCAGGAGTCCTGCGACGACTTGATCACGATCGCCATGCCCGACTGCGCGTCAGCCCAGTTGTTCTCGAAGAGGTTGTTCTCGATGAGCACGCGCCGGGCATTCTTGAGCTCGAAGAGATTCTTGACCGTCCAGCGACCCTTCCAGCTTGGGTCCTTGAAGAAGTGGTTCCCGCGAATGGTGATGTCGCTCGGGGACAATCCCGTGATACCGGGATCGGCGCCGCCGAACATCACGGTTTCGCCGGCGCCGGAGAGGAAGTTGTTCTCGATCAGAAATGGGCCCGGGCCGTTCCATCCCTCGATGGCCTGCGAGTCGAAGCCCTTCGCGTGGCAATCCGAGATCCACGAATTCACCACCGCCGATCGCGCCGAGTTGAGCGCAATGCAGCGCACGAGGTTCGTCGCTTCCTGCCCGTGCACGAATACGCGGTCGAGGATGATGCGGGATGGGACGCGGGCGGGCGACGTCTGCGTGTCGCCGCCCTTCGCCCATCCGCCGTCGCCTAACGCGATGAGCGCGTAGTGTATCGCGCCGGGGGCGAGGTCCGACGTGACGGTCACCTCGAGGCCGATGAGCCGCCAGCCGCAGGTCGGGTTCGTCGTGCGAAGCGCTGGCTTGTCGTTGCGCGTCGCGATCTTGGCGAGGCGCGGCGCGGCTGCGGGCGTAATGCGCACGCCCTCGCCCGGCAGCTCCGAGTCCGGCACATCGGTGCGGATCACGATCGGCGCGTTACCGCAGGCCCTGGTGGGCAGCGTGAAGTTTCCTGCGTAGGTCGCACCTGGCGCGAGCCGGATGACGTCACCCGGCCTTGCCCGGTCGAGCGCCGACTGGAGGTTGTCGTTCGCGCCGACGCGAATCGTCTGACCCGTGGGCGGCACCGAGCGGACATCGACCTGTGATCGTGGAAGGTCCGCGATGCTGTCGCGCGTCGCCGTATCGCTCTGCGCCGGCGTCGCGGCGATTGACGCGCGCACGTCGCGAAGCACGGTCGAATCGGCGGTCGGGGTCGATTGTGGTGTGGATCGCTCGGGACATCCGATGAGCACCGAGAGTCCAGCCGCCGCGCCGAGGAGCCGGTGAATGGCTATGACGTTAGGCATCGATCCGGATCACCGTGACTGGCCGGCGCCGGCCAGCAGTCGCTCGTACAATTGCTCGAGCGACCCGACGACCGTCGCGGCGTGAAACTCCTCGCGGGCGCGGTGCGCACCGGCTGCACCCATCGTGCGGCGCAGGTCGGCGTCTCGCAGCAGAAGCCGGAGCGCGTCCGTGAATGCCGGTGGGTCGCCCGGCGCGACGAGGAAACCGGTCTGGCCGTGACGCACGGCATCGCGCACGCCGCCGACATCCGTCGCGACGATCGGCCGTCCAGCGGCCATCGCTTCAACGAGCGAGTTGGGGAATCCTTCGGAGACGGAGCTCAGCACGGAAATGTCGAACAGAAAGTGAAAGCTTGGAACCTGTGGGCGGAGCCCAGCGAAACGCACCGCATGGGTGATCCCGAGCTCGTCGGTGAGAGCGCGCAGCCGGTCCAGCTCCGGGCCTTGGCCAACGATGACCAGACGCAGCGCAGGCCACTCCGGGATGAGCGCTGCCACCGCTCGCAGCAGGGTCGCATGATCCTTGATCGGCAAGAGGGACGCCACGATGCCGACCACGATCGCATTCGGCTCGAGGCCAAGCTCTCGGACCCACGACTGCCTAACGTGTTCACTCGGTGCGTCGAAGGCTGCCTCGTCGACGAAGTTCGGAACCACCACCACGCGATCACGTGCGAGCCGATCATCGCGCTGCAATGACGCTGCGACCGCATCGCTGTTCGCGACCACGCGTGTCGCAGCGCGAAACCCAACGCCGTTCGCCAGGCGATAACGCAATGGTGAGTGCAGCCAGCGTTTGCTCGCGATGACCACCGGGACACCGGCCCAGCGCGCGGCCATCGCCGAGAAGAAATTCGAGTACTGGTCGTGACAGTGGACCACGGACGCCTGTTCATCGCGCAGGAATCGCGCGAGGCGAACACCCTGCCGTACTGTCGCGGTTCCGTAAAGGTTCCGGATCGGGAAGCGCAGGACCGGCACCCCCATCCGCTCGTATCGTTCGGCAAGCGGGCCTTCGCCGCGAAGCGTCACCACGCTCAACCGGTAGCGCTGCCGGTCAAGCCGCTCGGCCGTGCGGACCGCGTTCATCTCCGTCCCGCCGACACTCATGGTGTCTATCGAAAACACCACATGGACGCGGTCCCGTACTCTGGCGGGCGCGGGGCGAGCGTCGGTCACGGCAGATGACACGGTGTCAGTTCCAAGCGGGACGGGTTCTGATGAAGACGCGCGAAGACGCGGAACGTCTGCGACCTGACGAATGGTACACGGACGCGAAGGACACATGAAACGCGTTGTCGCTCGTACCAGTCCTACCAGCGAGCGAGCGCGGTTCCGTTCGCCTCCGACGGTGCGATGGTTGCATTCCCGGGCGCCGGCCATGCTACGTTGCACTGAGCGTTTCCCCGAAGCGTCTTGAATCCTTCCTCTCCATGAGAGCTCGTCAGGGTGGTTGGCGAAGCGCGCGTCATGTGGTGCCACCACCACAGATGCCCGTCGTCGACGCAACGCCTGCGCAGCCGCGCGCGCCCGCGCCCGTCGTGCGCGCGCCGCGAGGACGGCTCCGCGCCGCTGTCTCTGCCACCAGCGATTCGCTGATTGCATCGTTTCTGAAAGGCACGGCTCAGCATCCCGCGACCTGGTCAGCCAGCTTCGTCGGCCTCCTGGTGTACCTCTTTTCCGCCGTGACGTATCGTCTGCCGCTCGTCATCCCGGCGATGATACTGGCGCTCCTCGGGCTCCTCATGGAGCGCCGCGTCACGGTTCCGTTTTTCGTGATCCTGTTCGGGGCCTATGTGGCGTGGGCTGCGGCGAGCTACACGACAAGCGTCGACCCAGCCGGCACCCTCGCGCAGACCATCGTGCTTGCGAAGGTCTTCGTCATCTGCTTCGTCATCGCCAACGTCACGCGCGACGGTTGGCGGATGCGCGTGTTCATGGTGTTCTTCCTCGCATGCTTCGCGCTGTACCCGGCACGCGGGACGTTCGTGAACTACTTCATCGCGCGGTATACCGTCTTTGGCCGGGCGTTGTGGAACTACATCTACAGCAACCCGAACGACCTCGCCGCGCTTACGTTCTTTCCCCTCGCGCTCTCGGTCGCGGTCGCGCTGACCGAAACGAACAAGTGGATCAAGCGTGCAGCGCTCGCAGGTGTCGCCGGGTTGCCGCTGATGATCCTGCTGACGCAATCGCGTGGGGCGTTGATCGCGCTCGTCGTATCCGGCATTCTGTTTTTCGTCGTGCACACGAAGGGGCGCCGTGTGCGTTCACTCCTGGTGGCGGTCGCGGCGGCGATTGTCATTCTGCCGTTCGTTCCGACGTCCGCCTGGCAGCGCTTCTCGCTCATGAAGAACCTCGCGAGCGGGAACGTGATCGAGGCCGACCCCGAAGGTTCCGCCGAAGCCCGCTACAACATCTGGCGCGTTGCCGCGACGATCATCAAGGAGAATCCGGTCTCCGGAATCGGCCTCGGGGTGTATCCGCGTGGTCACGCCATGTACGCGCCGCGCGTGGGGGTGCCCGACGCCGCGCTCGGATTCCGCGACACGCATAGCACGTATCTCAACGTCGCCGCCGAGACGGGGATCCCCGGCCTTTTGCTCTTCCTCTCCACGGTCGGCGTGGTCGCCGTGACATCCGAGCGCACTCGTCGGCTCGCGCGCGGCACGCCCCGGGCAAACCAGCTGTTGGCGCTCGAGCTCGGGCTCCTGGCCTTCATGTTGGCGGGCGTCTTCGGCTCGTTCGCGAAGTTGAGCTTTCTCTACATGCAGCTGGCGATCATGTGGTCGGTGACGGACATCACGAAACGAGAGATGGCTAACGCGGACATCCGACCAACGCGCAGCTCGTTCCCGCAGGGCCGGCGTTCGCAGCAGCTCGTTGCCCGGTAAGCCGCCCCTTGCACTCGAATCGATTCGGCGACGCGCACCGTTTCGAGCGCCCCAGAGTTGTGGCGTGAAGACAACAGGGGCTCAGCGGCCGTATCGGTTCCGGACCGCGGCGGCGCTTCGTCTTGCGGCCAAACCCTTTCTGGTATTTCAGATAGCTGGTAAGTCCGTGAGCCGTCGCAAACACATGCTGGGGCGCCATCCTTGCACATAGGTCTTTCGAAATACACCGAGCGCGCTTGCAGTGGTGGGTTAGATTCTGCTCACGAAGCGCCGGGCTCGGCATTTGTTCTCGATGATGTAAAGAAGGGCGGTTTCACCAGTGCGCGATGCCCATGGTCGATGTATCGGTGATCATCGCGTCGGTGGAATCGGCACGATCGATCGAGCGCTGCATCGAGTCGGTTCGAAGGGCGCTCGAAGGGAAGTGTTCGGAAGTGATCGTAGTCGATGCGTCACGCGATACGAGCGCGGACATTGCGGAGCGGGAACTGGGACGCGCGGCCGTCATACGCTGCGCGCCAGGAACGCTCACACCCGAGCTCTGGGCGGCCGGGATAGGCCGGTCAACCGGGCGTGTGATTGCTTTGACAACGGGGCACTTCGAGGTAGGGCCGACCTGGATTGAGAACTTGGAAGCGGCGCTTGGAGCGGGTCACACCGGCGCCGCCGGTCGACTCGATCTCGGCGATGCGACCTCCGTTACCGACTGGGCAGTGTTTTATCTCCGATATTCCGAGTTTCTGAAGGAACCCACGCGAATGTGGCGCGATGTCCCCGGGATTCCCGCCGACAACGCGGCTTATGACGGAGAGGCGATTCGGCGATTCGTGAAGAACTCAGATGACGGCTTCTGGGAAGTGGAATTCCACCGCCAGCTTCACGCGGCGGGTGGCTCGCTCGCGATTGTGCCGGGTGCGACGGCCCGCTACGGCCGATCGTTCCCCTTTGCCACCATCGCCCGTCACCGGTTTCATCATGGTCGCCACGCTGGGGCATGGCGTGTCTCTCGGACTCGACGCAATCCGGTCATGATCGTCGTCGGCACTCCGCTCGTTCCGTTCGCGCTGGCGCTCCGTGCCTGGCGGCGCGTGCGCTCGATGGTCGAGCACCGCGGGCGTTTGCTGCGCGCGCTCCCGGCCTTCCTCGTACTCGCCGGCTGCTGGGCCGTCGGTGAGGCGGTTGGCGCGGTCGGTGGGGCGCCCGCGCCGAGTCCTCTCCCGAGGCCCGCCTAACGATGTCTTCGCCCAGCCGACTGGACAGCGACGTGGCGCGGTCGCTCGGGCGCGGCCCCAAGCGCGGGTCCACCCCTACGGTGTCGGTCGTCGTCGCGTCGAACCGCGACAAGACGCTCCTCCACGCATGCCTCGGGTCGTTGCTCGGCCAGTGTCAGCGACTGAATGCCGAACTGCTGGTCGCACGCGCGGGGAGCGCTGCCGACGTCGCGGCATTGGCGAAGACCTACCCCGGTGTGCGATTCGTGACGGCGCCGGCCGAAGCCTCGATTCCGCAGTTGCGCGCTGTTGGTATGGCGCAAGCGTCAGGCGACGTGGTGGCACTCACGGAGGACCATTGTGTCGCCGATGCCAACTGGGTGGAGACCCTCACGCAAAGCGCCAATAGCGATGCCGACGTAGTCGGCGGCGGAATGGACAACGCACGTCGGTCACGCGTCGTCGACTGGGCAGCGTACTTTGCCGAATACGGTTTTTTCTCCAGCGACCGGCCGGAGGCAGCCCAGGGCACGCCGCTGCTGACCGGCGCCAACGTCGCTTACAAGCGCCACGTCATTGCCGACGTGATCGGCTGGGCGCAGGATGGCGAGTGGGAGAACGTGGCCCATACGCGGCTCGTTGCGCGGGGCAGCATGCTTCGGTTCGCGAGGACCGCGGCGATCTATCAGAACCAGACCTACAGCGTGACTGCCTTTTGCGTGGACCGCTACGAGCATGGCCGTGACTTCGCGCGCAAGCGGTTGTCGGAGGAACCAGGTGCGCGTCGCTGGTTTCTGCTCATGGTGAGTCCGCTGTTGCCGGCGCTGCTCACGTGGCGCGTCGCGCGGGCGGCGGCGCGCGGGCGATGGGGAACATTCCTCCGCGCGCTGCCGGCGACAATGTTGTTCCTCACGGCCTGGTCGATCGGCGAGGGCGTCGGATATCTGCGCGGGCCGGCGGATGCTCTCGCGCCGAAACCGGCTGGCGATGACTGAACCATCGCTCACCGTCGTCGTTCCCTCGGTGAACGGCCTCGGCGACCTGATGGACTGTCTTGCGGCGCTTACCCGGCAACGAACGGACGTCGACCTCGAGGTACTCGTCGCTGATCGGTGCGGCGAGTCGCTCCGAGCAGAGGTTCGAAGGACGCATCCGTGGGTGCGCGTGCTGGAGGCACCAGCGGCGACGACGATTCCCGATCTCCGTGCGCTCGCGTTTCGCGAGGCGCGAGGCAGGTCCGTAGCGGTCATCGAGGATCATGTGATCGTTCCGCCGGGGTGGGCGCGCGCTCTCCTCGACGCCCAGGCCGGAGCCGACGTCGTAGTCGGCGGCGCCATCGAGAACGCCGCCGTGGATCGCCTTGTGGATTGGGCCGCCTTCCTGTGTGAGTACAGTCACTGCATAACCCCGCTTCCGGAGGGTCCTGCCGACTGGCTCCCAGGCAACAACGTGGTCTACCCGCGCGCGTTGCTCGGGCGGTACGAGTCAGTCCTTGGTCGGGGTCAGTGGGAGAATCGACTCCACGACGCGATGCGTCGCGACGGTGTGTCGCTGGTATGCCGACCGCAGATTGCCGTGGGCCACAAAAAACACTACACGATGGGCGAGTATCTCTCGCAGCGATACCTGTACGCGCGGTCGTACGCCGGGGCGCGGGTCGCCGGCGCGCGGCTTCCGAAGCGCCTCGGGTATGGCGCGGCCGCGCTGGCGCTTCCGCCGCTCCTGTTCTTTCGAACGGTATCGCGCGTCGTGGCGAAGCGCCGGCACCGTTCCGAGCTCGTTCGGTCGCTGCCGTTGCTTGCTGTCTTCGTGGTCTCATGGGCGCTCGGCGAGATGGTCGGCTACGTCGCCGGTCCCGGCGATTCGCTGGCCAAGGTGTGCTGAGGTGTTCGCCGTGTTGACCTCGCGTGCTCCGCACGCGAACGTGGGTGGAACGGGGTTCGATACCTGATGCGCATCGGCGTTGATGCGACGTGTTGGGCAAATGCCCGGGGGTATGGGCGATTCGCGCGCGAATTGCTCCGCGCGATGGTCGTGGAGGGCGCATCGCACGAGTTCGTGTGCTTCGTCGACGACCGCTCGGCGCGTTGCTTCGATCTGTCCGGGGCTGGCGTGCGCATGGTCGTGGTGCCGCAGACGGCACCACCAACGACCGCAGCGAGTGCGAACGGCAGTCGTTCGCTCGGTGACATGTGGCGGATGACGCGAGCGGTGGCGCGCGAGGGGCTCGATGTGTTTTTCTCGCCGTCGGTTTACACGTATTTCCCGCTGCCCCCGACTCTCGCCGCGGTCGTCACGTTTCACGACGCGATTGCCGATCGCTTTCCCCATCTCACGCTCCCGTCGTCGCGCGCGCGGCTCTTCTGGCGCATGAAGGTGCAGATGGCGCTGGCGCAGTCACGCCTCGTGCTCACCGTGTCCGATTACGCGGCGGGCCAGGTCAGCCGGACGCTGGGGGTGCGACGCGATCGCATTCGCATTGCGGTGGAGGCGGCGGCGTCGGTCTATAAGCCGAGCGAGTCGGCCGAGGACGTGATGGCGGCCGCGCGGCGCGCCGGGATTCCCGACGGCCGGCGCTGGTTTGCGTACGTGGGCGGCTTCAACCCACACAAGCACGTCGACGCGATCGTGCGTGCGCACGCGGCGCTCGTGGGGGACCTCGTCGATGCGCCGATGCTCGTGCTCGTCGGTGCGGTGGACGACGATCCATTCTACGGTGCGCACCAGCGCATCCGTGACGAGATCGCGCGATGCGGCACGGCGGACCAGGTTCGGTGGGCCGGGTACGTGCCAGACGATGAGCTGCGTCATCTGTTGTCGGGCGCGATCGCCCTCGTGTTGCCGTCGGAATCGGAGGGGTTCGGGTTGCCGGCGGTCGAGGCGGCGGCGTGCGGCGTCCCGGTCATCGCCACCACCGAGAGCCCGCTCCCGCAGCTGCTCGCAGGCGGCGGCATATTCACCGCGCCGAGGGACGAAGTAGCGTTAGGCGCGGCGATGCGGCGCCTCGCGACCGACGAGCCGCATCGCCGTGCGCTTGCGACCGGGGCGTTGGCGCGGGCCAACACACTCAGCTGGAGGGCGAGCGCGAGAGCGGCGCTCGACGCCCTGGTGGAGGCGGCCGCGTGACCGGCGCGCTCCGATTCTGCATGTTCTCGACGTTCTACCCGCCCTACAGCTACGGCGGTGACGGCATCACGCTCCAACGCCTCTGCCGTGCGCTCGTGCGGGCCGGCCACGAGGTGACCGTCGTTCACGACGCCGACTCGTACACGTCGTTAGGCTACCCAGCGCCCACCGCGGCCGCGCGTAACGACGGTGTCGAAGTCGTCACGCTGCGCAGCTCGCTCCGGGTGTTGTCGGTGCTTCTCACGCACCAGTTCGGACGTCCCGTCGTCCACCGCGCGGAGATCGCCGCGCTGCTCGCCGAGCGACAGTTCGACGTCGTGCATTTTCATAACGTGTCGCTGGTTGGCGGCCCCGGCCTGTTCGAGCTCGCTCGCGGCTCTGCAACGGTCTACACGGCACACGAGCACTGGCTCGTGTGTCCCACACACGTCCTGTGGCGCCACCGTCGCGAACCCTGTACGGGGCGGGAATGCGTCAGGTGCTCGCTACGATACGGGCGACCGCCGCAGCTCTGGCGAACCACCGGGCTGCTCGAGCGATCGCTTCCCTACGTCGACACGTTCATCGCGCTCAGCGAGTTCAGTCGAGACAAGCACCGCGAGTTCGGGTTCCCGCGCGACATGGAAGTGCTGCCGCCGATCGTGTTCGACGAGGACGAAGGAGCCTTGGGCGCGCCATCAGTGAGCCCACATGCGCGCCCGTACTTCTTCTACGCCGGCCGACTCGAGCGCATCAAAGGCCTCGACGACGTCGTGCCGCTGTTTCGCCAATCCGACGCGCCGGCAGACCTGCTGATCGCCGGGGTAGGGTCGCACGAACGCGAGCTCCGCGCGCTCGCCGGCGACTCCCCACACGTGCGGTTTCTCGGCCACTTGAGCCCCGAGCGGCTCGCGCCGCTGTATCGACATGCCGTGGCGCACATCGCTCCGTCGGTGTGCTTCGAAACCTTCGGCAACACGCTCGTCGAAGCGTTCCGACAGAGCACCCCGGTCGTGGCGCGACGAATCGGGCCGTTCCCGGAGATCGTCGGACATGCCGGCGGCGGCGAATTGTTCGACAACGCCGTCGACCTCCGACGCTCGCTCGAACGCTTCGCATCGGATCGTGCCTACCGCGACCTGCTGGGCGCGGCGGGACGCCGCGCATACGAGACGACTTGGTCGGAGGACGCGATCGTGCCGCGGTATCTGGAGATCATCGAGCGGACGATCGCGCGCCGTTTCCCGGCAACAGCGGCCGCCCCAGCGGTCGCGGTCACGTAGCACGCCATGCGCGCGATTCTCACGTATCACTCCATCGACGAGTCGGGCTCCGTGATCTCGATCTCCGAGGAGGTATTCCGGGAACAGATCGCGTGGCTCGCGCGGAGCCACGTCCGCGTCGTGACGCTCGATACGCTGATGCGAATGCACAGCGACGCCGACGCGGTTGCGCTGACGTTCGACGACGCGTTCGTGAGCTTCGGCGACGTCGCCGCCCCGCTACTCGCCGACCATGGAATGCCGTCCACGCTCTTCGTCGTCGCCGACGCCGCGGGCAAGACCAACCGGTGGCCGGAGCGTCCCGACCGCGGCGTTCCGGAGCTGCCGCTGCTCGGCTGGGACGCGCTGGGGCGCCTGCAGGCCCAGGGCGTCGAGATTGGAGGGCACACGCGCACGCATGTGAACCTGGCGCGCCTAACGAATGGCCGCCTGCAGGACGAGGTCGTCGGCGGCGCCGAGCGCATCAAAATGGAGATCGGTCACACGCCCGCGACGTTTGCGTACCCGTACGGAGCCGTCAGTGACGCCGCCGTGGCTATCGTCGCGACGCGATTCGCATGGGGCTGTACGACCGACATGCGCTGGGTGGCTCAAAACGAGGCCCGCGCGTTGCTGCCACGAATCGACATGTTCTACCTGAGAAAGCACGGGCAATTGGAACGATGGGGAACAGCGAGGTTCCGATATCACTTGAGCTGGCGGGCCGGCGCGCGCCTCGTCCGGCGGCACTTCCACGATGTGACCGAGGGCCGATCGCCGTGACGACGCCATTCATGTCGGTCATCGTCCCGGTGTATCAGGGCGCCCAGGTTCTTCCCCGGTGTCTCAGCGCGCTGCGCGCGAGCGAGATGCCCCGGGGATCGTGGGAGCTCATTATCGTGGACGACGCGAGCACCGACGCCACCGCACTCATTGCCGCAGAGTTCGCGGACGCCGTCGTGCGGCTCCCGGATCGTCCGCGGGGGCCAGCCTATGCGCGCAACCGCGGCGTCGAGCTGGCGCGCGGTGAAATCGTGGTGTTCGTCGACGCTGACGTCTGCGTTCACACCGACACGCTTCGGAAATTCACCTCAGTCCTCGCGCAGGAGACCGATGTCAGCGCCGTGTTCGGCGCGTACGACACCCAGCCCGAAGCGCCGCAGCTCGTATCGCAATACCGTAACCTCCTGCATCACTTCGTCCACTCCCAGAGTGCCGGTGAGGCCGAGACGTTCTGGGGCGGGTGCGGGGCGATTCGCCGCGACGTGTTCATCGAGGCGGGCCGGTACGATGAATGGTCGTACCCGCGACCGCAGATCGAGGACGTCGAGCTCGGCCACCGCGTTCGCTCGCTCGGACACCGCATCATCCTGAGGCCGGACATCCAGTGCACGCATCTCAAACGCTGGACTTTGCGCGGTTTCGTGACCGGCGACTTCCGTGACCGCGGCGTTCCGTGGACGCGCATGCTCATTCAGCAGGGGATCGCGACTAAGTCGCAGACGCTGAACCTGCGCACGGTCGAGAAGCTGAACACGGTGCTGGTCTGGGTCTCCATGCTGTTGTTGCTCGGCGCGGCAATCTGGCGCACATGGGTGCCAGCGATCTGGGCTGCGATCGCGTTCTCGATGGTGCTGATTCTCAACCGGCCCCTGTACGGCTTCTTTTTCCGCACGCGCGGCGTTCTGTTCGCGCTCGCGGTCGCGCCACTGCACACGCTTTATTACCTGAACAACGGGTTTGCGGTGTTGTACGGGTGGTCCCTCCATCACTTGTTCGGAGAGCCAATGCCCGACGCGACCACGCAGGCGTACGCGGAGGTCGGCGTGGAGATGTGGCCACCGGTGCCGACGAAGAAGCCCGACGCGGGAGAGACGAAGTGAGCACCGCCGCGCTGGCGTGGCACGAATCGTTAGGCGTCGTCTGCCCGCGGTGTCGAGGCGGCCTCGCCGCGCAAGCCGAGGCGTTCGACTGTCAGCGCTGCAGCGTGCACTATCCGGTCGTTCTCGGAATCGCGGATTTCCGCCTGGAAGCCGATCCGTGGATCGGCCTCGAGGACGATCGCGAGAAGGCGCGGCGTCTCGAGAAGGGCTCGCGCGGCGCGTCGTTGGAGGCCATGGTGCGCACGTATTGGTCCATGACCCCGGGAACTGCCGTCGACCAGGCGTCGCGCTTCGTGCATCACGTCATGAATGCGGGCGCGCGATCGCGAGAGTGGATCGAACGCCTCGACCTGCCCGGAGGTCGACCGGCAGGTCCGTGGCTCGATGTCGGTACGGGAACCGGTGACCTGGCATGTGCAGTGGCGGACCACGGCATTCGTGCCGTTGGGATCGACGTGGCCATGCGGTGGCTCGTTGTCGCGCGGCGGCGGGCGGAGCTCGCCGGGACCCAGGTCGATTTCATCTGCTGCAATGCCGAGCACCTTCCGTTTTCGGATCGCACGTTCGCGCGCGTCGTTTCGGTTGGAACGCTCGAGCATTGTCGGGACGCCGAGCAGGTGCTCGCCGAATCGAAGCGCGTGCTGGTTCCGCGTGGCGACGTCAGGCTCCGTACGGTGAACCGCTTTACAATGCTCGCTGAGCCGCACGTGGGCGTATGGGGAGTCGGGTTCGTACCGCGCCGGCTCGCCGACCGGTACGTGCGCTGGCGGGGCGGGCAGGGGTATGCACACCACCATCCACTCTCGTCGCGCGAACTGCGACGCGGCATGCGCCGCGCTGGCTTCACCGGCGTGCACGTTGAGCCGGCCTCGCTGCTCGCGACCGAGCGCGCACGCCTCGGCGGAGCGCAATGGGCGGGTCGGGCGTACGAGCGAGCGCGCCGGTTCCCGCTCGTGAGGGCTGTACTCCGGGCGTCGGGGCCACTGTTGGAAGCGCATGGGGTCGCGGCATGACGGCGCCGCGCATCTTCACGCCCGAGTACTACGCGCGGATGCGCGAGCTCGAAACGAGTGGCTGGTGGAACGCCGCGATGCGCGATGTCGCCGCGATGCTGCTGGGCGATGTCCAGCTGCCCGCGAGCGGCACGATACTCGACGTCGGATGCGGGTCGGGACAGACGCTCACATGGTTTGGTCAGCGCTTCCGTGCCTGGCGGACGCTCGGTTGCGACATCTCGCCGGACGCGGTGACGGCTGCCTCGCAATCGGGATTCGAGATCGTCCGCGCGTCGGCGCTGGCACTCCCATATCCGTCCGGTATTGCGGACGTCGTGGTCTCACTCGACGTGCTGCAGCATGTGCCGCTCGGCGGCGGCGATGTGGACGCCCTCCGCGAGATGCGCCGCGTCCTCAAGCCCGGCGGCTGGTTGTTCGTCAGGACGAACGCTCAGAGCTTTCCGGCGACGGCGGATGATCACGCATATCAGTTTCATCGCTACGAACCGCGTGAGCTGCGCGATAAGCTCCGGGCCGCAGGATTCGAGGTGAGGCGCTTGAGCCGTCTGAACGCGATGCTGGGGTTGGCCGAGATACCACGGGAGCTGCGCGCGCGGCGTGTGCAAGCGAGCGACTACCACGGCATCCTTGCCACGAGTCGCGACCACACGTCGTGGTCGTCTGCCATGAAGCGCGCATGGCTTCGCCTCGAGGGGCAGGCGGTTCGCCGTGGCGTTAGGCTCCCGGCCGGCCGCACCATCGTCGCACTCTGTCACACGCGAACGGCCTCATGAATCGCACGCTGATCGGCTTCTCCCCGGAACCCGTATCGTGAGCGCGACGGCTGCCCCGCAGGGCGACGCTATTGCACGCGCAGGGGAGGTGGCGCCAGCGCGCAGGCTCCCGGCCGTCCCGGCCGAAGAGGAGCTCTTGCTGCTGACCGCAGGCGGGGCGGCGAACGATCCTGCCGTCGCGGCACTCGCGCGCGGTGAAATCGACTGGCAGCGGTTGCTCGGGCTGGCGCAGGTCGAGCGTGCGGTGCCCGTGATATACCCGCGGCTGCGCACGCTGGCTGGTGATATCATCCCGCCCGAGGTCCTGGAGCAGATGCGTCGGCTCGCTCTCGTCTCGGACTTCGCGATGCTGCACCTCGACTCGCGCCTCCGCGAGTCGCTCGGCGCGCTGCACGGCGCAGGCATCCGCGTGTTGCTCCTCAAGGGAGCAGCGCTTGCCCACACGGTGTACGCCGGCGTTCGTCAACGGCCGATGTCGGATATCGATCTGCTCGTCGATTCCAGTAGCGCGCATGTGGCGCGTCGCGTAATGCTCGACACGGGGTGGCGTGAGATCGTTGGTGGAATTCCCGACGCGGCGTACGAGCACCACCACCATCTCCCCCCTTTACGCGATGGCCGTGCGCCCGACCTGCAGCTCGAGGTTCACACGGCGCTATTCCCCGAGCGCCAGCCGTTCGCCTTCGACGTGACCGATCTGTGGGCGGGTGCCCGCCCGTTAGGCGCCGCGTTTCCGAACGTGTTCGTTCCCAGTCCGATACACTCACTCCTGCACGCCTGCCTGCATTTCCTCTGGTCGCACCAGGGCCGCTTCGGGGTTTGGCGGACGGTCCGTGACATCGATCTGCTCTCGCGCCACCCGGCGGTCGACTGGACGGCCTTCAGTGAAGTCGCGCGCGCGGCGCGCGGTGGGACGTCGTGCTATTGGACGCTGCGCATCGCTGACATGGCCGCCGGGGTTGCGGTGCCGGCGGAAGTCATGAGGCAGCTGCAGCCGCCGCGAAGCGCGTACGTTCTGCGTGCCGTCGAGCGACACTTCATGCGGAATCTCTTTCCGCTGGACGGTGCGTGCCCCTCCATCGCGCTCGAGCACGCACTGTGGGAGCTCGCGGTGATGCCCTCGTGGAGCGGTCATGGCGACGTGAGGCCATGGGACGAAGAGCCGGACTTCGTCGTACCGCCCAAGGAGCCAGCCCCGGTTCACCTGCTGCCGAGGCGAGAGCGAGTACGCCGGCTTCTGGCTTCGCCGGGTTACATTCGCGCGCTCCTCCGCTCAGGCGGCTAGCGTTTCCAGGCGTTCCCGGTGGAGGCGCACGCAATCGGCGCTTCTCCCACTCGCGTTTTCATCGCAGCCCTCGCCGTATGGCGCCGCGTCCACGGTTGTGTCGACGACACGCCACTCTCGCGCGCCGCCTGACCACCGTTTAGCGTAGCCGGAGCCTAGCCGGCACCGTAAGCCGCGGTCTCACGACGAGTTAAACAGCCACGGCGTCCCGTGTCGGGGGATGCGGCGCGGCATATACGCTGCAACTGGCCGTGCACGGTCCAGTTCGCAGTCCCCTGTAGGTTCGCCCATCGCTCTCGAGATGAAGTCAGACGTTTCGCGTCCCGCGCTCGATACCACCCAGCATCCATGAGTGGTTTCTTTGCCGTGATCGACCCCTCGCGACGCCTCCTCGCGGAGCCGGGCCTCGTGCGACCGATGGCCATGGTGGCCTCGCGCGGCGATCGCTACGCGGTGTGGCGCAACAACGAGTCGGTGATGGCGGTCGCCCGGTTCGACTGGGAGCTGGCGGATGAATTCTCCGGCCCCGGGCTCATCGTTCAGGACGGTGACCTCACCGTTGCCGCTGACGCGACGCTCTACTATCGCGAAGACCTGATGCGTGCGCTCGGCGGTGCCAATGTCAAACCCGCTGGTCGGACGCCAGCGCATCTCATCGCCGCGGCCTATCGGGCGTGGGGCACGGATTGTACGCGGCACCTCGAGGGCGACTATGCCTTCGTCGTTCGCGACCACGCCCGGCATCGGACGTTCGCGGCTCGCGACTTCATGGGTCGACGCCCTCTGTACTACGCAGAGATTGGCGCGGGTCTGATCGTGTCTTCCCAGGTGAGCGCGATTGTCGCGCACCCCGCGTGTTCCCGGGAGCTCGATGACGCGGCGCTCGCAGAGATCGTCGGGTACAGCCTGGCGGGCCACGAGCGCACGCCCTATGTCGCCGTGCGCGCGCTCCCGGCTGCCCACACGCTCGTCCGAGATGGCTCGGGCGAGGTGCGCGTCGCTAAACACTGGACCCTCGTGGTGGAGGACACCGACTCGACCGAGTCGTTCGACGCCGCGAGTGAAGAGCTTCGCGATCTGCTCGGTAACGCGATCGTCGAGCGGCGGGCGGTCTCCGGTCCGACCACGATCTGGCTGAGCGGCGGCTATGACTCGCCAGTGATGTTTGGCGTCGGGAACGACGCGCTGGAGCGCCGCGGGTTCCGTCGACTCTCGCCCGTATCGGTCAGCTATCCTCCCGGGGACCCGGGACGAGAAGATGAGCTGATCGAGGAGATCACGGCGTTCTGGTCCACGCGTCCAACGTGGGTGTCGATCGACGACATTCCGATGCTGGCCAACGCCCGCGAGCACGCCGCCCGCGCTGACATTCCGTTCCAGCACGCGTTCGAGAATTGGCTTCGTACCTTGTTAGGCGCGACTGCCCGGCAGGGCTCGCGGGTTGCGCTCTACGGCGATGGGGGCGATCAGTTGTTCGCCGTCTCGACGGTGTTTCTCCGTGATCTGTTCAGCAACGGTCGGTGGCGCGAGCTGCGTCGCGAATGGCGCGCGTTCGACGGCTCGGGGGTACGCGAGCTGTGGCACAGGGTAGCTCGCCCCGAGCTGGCCGCGCACGTGCGGCGGGCGAGGGGCCGGACGACTCCGAGCATCGCGCTACCGACGTGGCTGGACGCGGGCTTCGTGGCACGGCACTCCCTCGTCGAGCGGCAGGCGGAGGCGGAGGCGGAGCTGGAGGTGGGCGGACACGCGTCGGCGGAGACCCGTCGATCGTTGGGGAATCCAACGATTCCGCGCGTGCTCACCGGGTTCTCCGCGATGGCGCTCGAGCAGGGCGTCGAGCTCCGCGCGCCGCTCCTCGATCAGCGCATCGTGCGGTTCGCGCTTCGGCGACCGCGCCGTGAGCGTGCGTCCGCCGGCGCCGTGAAGCACCTGCTGCGCCAATCGGCGCACGCACTCCTGCCTGCCAGCGTGCTCGCGCCCCGCGGGGCGAAAACAGGCGTGCTCACCGGGTACTTCGCGCGGTCGTTCCGCGGTGACCCGGACGGCGTGGTTACCGACGCGTTCTCGCACTCGATCCTGGCCGATCGGGGCATCGTTGATGGTGCGGCGCTGCAACACGCGTGGCGTGAATACAAAAGTGGCGGCGGGGGTGGCGGTGCATATCTGTTCGTTGCCTTTCTGACCGAAATGTGGCTCCGCGCCCGTGATGTGACGTCGGTCGCATCGAGCGCGGCGCACGCCAACGAGATCAAAGTGCCAGCGGTAGGGTTTGTGCAGTGAGGTATGCCCGACGTGACGATTTCCACGTCCGGCACCGCCGCAGGCTTGCAGCTACGGCCATGCCGGCCGTAATTTGCCGGGAATTCCCGGAAAACCACCTCTCAAGGGAGGGTTGGATGTACCAGGCACCGAAGCTGGAGCGTTTGGGCACGTTCCGCGAGGTTACTCTCGCCGGCGGCATGGTCTCACAGGCCGACGCCACGAA
>Ga0070661_100000899_pt1 | contig 21335 bp, 20 predicted proteins | sample KBSC43metaG_FD_64663 | JGI IMG/M metagenome (GOLD analysis project Ga0070661, IMG submission 64663) | Corn rhizosphere microbial communities from Kellogg Biological Station, Michigan, USA - KBS C4-3 metaG | ecosystem: Host-associated > Plants > Roots > Rhizosphere > Soil ... | reverse complement strand
ATCGACCTTCGACGGGTCCTTGCCGGAGAACGCGCCGCCGCCGTGCGGCGCGGCGCCGCCGTACGTGTCGACGATGATCTTGCGTCCCGTGACACCCGCATCGCCGTGAGGGCCGCCGATTTCGAAGCGGCCCGTCGGGTTCACCATGAAGCGCGTCCCGGAGAGCATATCCTTAGGAAACACGGGCCGCACGATCTCCTCGATCACCGCCTCGGCAAGTTCCTTCTGCCGTTCGTTCATGCTCGGATGATGCTGCGTCGACAGCACGACCGTATCGACGCTCTTCGGCTTGCCGTCGACATAGCGAACGGTCACCTGCGATTTCGCATCGGGCCGCAGCCACGCGAGACGGCCGTCGCGCCGCACTTCGCTTTGCCGCTGCACGAGCCGGTGCGCGTAATAGAGCGGGAACGGCATCAGTGTCGGCGTCTCGTCGCACGCGTAGCCGAACATCAACCCCTGGTCGCCGGCACCCTGGTTCAGGTAATCGTCCGAGGCGCGATCGACACCTTGCGCGATGTCCGGCGACTGGCGTCCGTAGCACACCATGACGGCACAACCGTCGGCATCGAAACGCAATGCGGCATCGTTGTAACCGATGCGGCGAATCGTGTCGCGCGCGACGCGTGCATAGTCTACGTTCGCGCTCGTCGTGATCTCGCCGGCCATGACGACGAGACCGGTCGATACCAGCGTCTCGGCGGCAACGCGACCCGTCGGGTCGTGCTCTAGAATCGCGTCCAGCACCGCATCCGAGATCTGGTCCGCGACCTTGTCGGGATGGCCCTCCGACACCGATTCCGACGTAAACAGGAATTCGCTCATCCAACGCTCCGCAACGGGCACGCCACGGTCGATGCCGCGTCGCGCAAAGACATGAATTCTAACAGACCCCCTTCCGTCGACAGGCTCCGCCGGGGGGCCGCGGAAGGCGATCGACGGTCGGTCGCGATGCCGACCCACGGCGAACGGCCCGCGTGAGCGCGCGCATCGTTCGCGCTGATCGCGCCGCCGTGACGCGTGCTGCACGGACGCTGCGCGACGGCGGCCTCGTCGCGTTCCCAACCGAGACCGTCTACGGTTTGGGCGCCGACGCGGGCAACGCAAAAGCGATCGCGCGGATTTTCGACGCGAAGCGGAGGCCTTCCGACCATCCGCTGATCGTTCACGTCGGCGATATCGACGCCGCGCATCGCTGGGCGACGCTGTCGGCACAAGCGATCGTGCTCGCGAATGCGTTCTGGCCTGGGCCATTGACATTGATCGTGCCCCGCGCCGCGCACGTCGACGACATCGTCACTGGTGGTCAGTCGAGCGTAGGGCTTCGCGTGCCGTCACATCCCGTTGCGCACGCGCTGTTGAAGGAATTCGGCGGCGGCATTGCAGCGCCATCGGCGAACCGGTTCGGCCACGTATCACCGACGACGGCGCGCCATGTCGCCGACGATCTCGGCGATGCCGTCGACCTGATCCTCGACGGTGGCGCATCCGGCATCGGCATCGAGAGCACGATCATTGCCCTGACGACGGATACGCCGATGCTGCTGCGACCGGGCGGCATCGCGGCCGAAGCCATCGAGGCGGCGCTTGGCTGCCCGCTCGCGCAACCCGATTCTTCCGCACCGCGCGCATCGGGAACGCTCGCGTCGCACTATGCGCCGCGAACGCCCGCTCATATGGTCGAGCAGGACGTGCTGCGCGCCGAGCTCGTGCAACTTCAAGCGCGCGACGAATGCGTTGCCGTGCTCGCGCGCACCGCCGAGGCACCCGAAGCGTTCGACGGTGTCTGGCTTATGGCGCCGCGCGACGCCGCTGATTACGCGCGCTTGCTTTATGCGAACCTGCGCGAGCTCGACGACGCCAAAGCCGATGCGATATTGATCGAGAGCGTGCCCGACGGCACGGCGTGGGCGGCGATTCGCGACCGGTTGACGCGCGCGACGACCGGCGTCGACGACGACAGCGACTGAGACAGGTTCGAGGCGAAAGGAACGCCCGGCTTCACCGACGGCGGTCGGTGAATGACGGCATCCACTCTACTTCATCGCTTGCGCGCGACGTACTCCGAGAACATCCCCAACGCGACGTTTCTGGCGGGCGAAGGAAATCCGGCGCGCGCAAGCGATGCGAGAACCGCCTCCGGCGGCACGCAGGCGTCGATGGTGTCCCAGTAGAACTGCATCAGGGACGCGCCGTCGCGGCGCGCGACGCGCGCAACGGCGGGAACGACGCGCGTCATGAACACGCGCAGTGGCCCTGCCACGAGCCGATTCGCGGGGCGTGTGATCTCGAGAACGCAGGCCGTCCCGCCCGGTACGAGCACGCGCCGCATCTCCGCGAACAACGCATCGATGTCGGCGACGTGACGCAGCGCGAATCCCATGCTGACGAAATCGAAACATTCGTCTCGAAAGGGCAGCCGCTCACCGAGGCCGCGCACGAGCGGATACGCAAGCCGCCGCGCTTCGGCGAGCATTCCTGCACTCGGATCGAGGCCGATCACCGCGCCGCCCAGCGCAAGTGCCTCGCGCGCGACGAGGCCCGTTCCGGTCGCGACATCGAGCAGCCGCATGCGGGGCGCGAGTCCCGCGCGACGCAGCGCGTCTCGCCGGTAGCGGCTTCCGCTGCCCAAGCCGAGCAGACGCTCGACGAAGTCGTAGTCGCGCGCAGTGCGGTCGAAGAGTCCGTCGAGAAAATCGCGGCGGCCGCGCTCGTCAGCGAAGTAACGTGGAAGGTATCGGATCGGACGCTGCATAGGCTACGGATTTGCGACACGCGGTCGGCGTCGCATCGCTCGCAAGCTTCTACATTACAATGCTTCGGCCACTTTCAGAGAAGTGTTGGCGTGAACGAAGATCTTCGAAGCGCTGGTCCCGCGCAGGAATGCGACGTCGTCGTGATCGGCGGCGGACCGGCGGGATCCACGGCGTCGACCTTGCTCGCCGATCGCGGCTATCGCGTCGTGCTGCTCGAGAAGGAAACCCATCCGCGATTCCACATCGGCGAATCGCTGCTGCCCGCAAACCTGCCGTTGTTCGATAAGCTCGGCGTGGCCGACGAGATCCGGGCGATCGGGATGGAGAAGTGGGGTGCGACATTCGTATCGCCGTGGCACGATCGTATTTCGGGATTCGAATTCGCCGACGCCCTCGACCCGTCGATGCCGATGGCCTACCAGGTGCGCCGCTCCGAATTCGACGAGATCCTGTTCCGTCGCGCATCGCGCGCGGTTGCCGACGCGCGCGAGGGCTGTCGCGTGCGCGAGATCGATCTCGGCGGCGCGGATCGCATGCCCGAGGTCACGGCGACCGACGCGCAGGGAACGGCTCGACGCTGGCGCGCGAAGTTCATCGTCGATGCGAGCGGCCGCGATACGTTCATCGGCAGCCGGCTCGAGCTCAAGCGGCGCAATCCCGACCACAACAGCTCGGCGATGTTCGGCCATTTCCGCAATGCGAAGCGTGACGAGGGCAAAGCCGGCGGCAACATCATCATCAGCTGGTTCGAGCACGGCTGGTTCTGGTTCATTCCGCTGAAGGACGGCATCACCAGCGTCGGCGCGGTCGTCTGGCCGTACTACATGAAGGCGCGCGACAAGCCGCTTCGCGCGTACTTCCTCGACACGATCGCGCTGCTTCCGCCTCTCGCCGCGCGACTCGCCGACGCCGAGCTCGTCGCCGAGCCGCAGGCGACCGGCAACTATTCGTACGAGATGCGTGCCTGCCAGGGCGAGAACTTCATCCTGATAGGCGACGCGTATGCGTTCATCGACCCGATGTTCTCCTCCGGCGTGATGCTCGCGATGAACAGCGGCTTCGCGGGCGCGGATGTCGTCGATGCGCGGCTTTCCGCCGACAAGCCGGGGGAGACGAAGGCGCGCGAGCGATTCGACTACGTGATGCGCCGAGGGCCGAAGGAATTCTCGTGGTTCATCTACCGCGTGACGAATCCCATTCTGCGCGAACTGTTCATGTTCCCGAGCGAGCGTGGCGGGATGAAGAAGGCGATCCTTTCGGTGCTCGCGGGCGACCTTTTCGGCAATACCGACATCAGGCCCGGACTGCGCAGATTCCGACTCGTCTACTACCTGTTCTCGCTCGCGCACTTGCGCCGCGCGCTCGCCGGATGGCGGCGGCGAGCGTTCAACATCCGCGACGATTCTGAAATGCGCCTCACGCGTGGTTGAGCGGTCCGCAACCCATCTCGTCCTCATTCCGAGCTACAACCCCGGTCCAGCCGTGTACGAGACCGTGCGCGGTGCGCGGCAGTTCTGGAATCCGGTGTGGGTCGTCGTCGATGGCAGCACGGATGGAACCGCGGACGTTCTGCGCGGACTCGCGAAAACCGATTCGGGCTTGCGCGTGCTGACGCTTCCGCAGAACCAGGGCAAGGGCGCAGCAGTCCTGCACGGCATCCGCGCCGCTGCGGCCGATGGCTACACGCACGCGCTGACAATGGACTCCGATGCGCAGCATCCCGCGGCGAGCATTCCCGAGTTCATGGCGCGCTCGATGGCGGCGCGGGGCTCGCTGATTCTCGGCGATCCGGTATTCGATGCGAGCGCACCGCGAATCCGCGTGATGGGGCGCAAGCTATCCAACGGGTTCGCCAACCTCGAAACCGCGGGAGGTATCGGGGACTCGCTGTTTGGTTTTCGTGTGTATCCGATCGCCGATCTTGCCGCGGTGATGCGCGATTCGCCCTGGATGCGACGCTTTGACTTCGACCCCGAGGCCGCGGTACGGCTGGTGTGGCGTGGCCTCCCACCGGTCAACGTTCGCGCGCCGGTCCGATACCTGAAACGCGAGGAGGGGGGCGTCTCGCACTTCAACTACTATCGCGACAACGCACTCCTCACGTGGATGCACACGAGACTCGTCCTCGAGTCCCTGCTGCGGTTGCCGATTCTGCTATTGCGCAAGGCTATGCCATCCCGCCGTTGACCGGCAGGATCTGTCCGGTGATGTAGCTCGCCGCGTCCGACGCGAGGAAACCCACCGCGTCGGCGACCTCGACTGCGGTCCCGGCGCGCTGCAGCGGCACCAGTCGCGCGATGGCACCGGCATCGAAGGCGCCTGCGCTCATCGCGGTGTCGATCAGGCCCGGCGAGACGCAATTGACGGTGATGCCCCGGCTGCCCAGCTCGCGCGCGAGCGACCGGCTGATCGCGTGCAGCGCACCCTTCGCCGCCGCGTAGTTCGTCTGGCCGCGATTGCCGATCTGTGCGGTCACCGACGTGATGCTGATGATGCGTCCCCAGCGCGTGCGGATCATTGGCAGTGACAGCGGATGGGTCACGTTGTAGAAGCCGTCGATCGCAACGGCGATCACGCGCGACCACTGTTCGCGCTGCATACCCGGGAAGGCAGCGTCGTCGTGCACGCCAGCGTTGTTCACGAGCACCTGGATCGGTCCCGCCTCGAGCACCAGTTCGAGCGCCGCGAGGGATGCCTTCGCATCGACAACGTCGAACGCCACTGCGCTGCCGCCGATGTCGGCCGCGAGTCGGCGGGCCGATTCGAGATTGCCATTGGCGTGCACGACGACCTCGAGGCCGTCGGTCGCGAGACGCCGGCAGATCGCCGAGCCGATCGCGCCGCTGCCGCCGGTGACGAGCGCGCGCTTCCTCACCGCGGGAACGCCACCGCAACACGTCCCTCGACGAGCAGGCGGCCCGCTGCCGCCACTTCGAATCGATACAGGACGCCGTCGTCGTTCCCGCCGAGGCGCTCGGCGAACACATCGAGGTCGCCCGGTACGTCATCCAGGCGGCGCACATGCATGACTACGGAGCGGACGCTGGCGAGCAAGCCAGCGCCCGGTGGCTCTCGTGACGCGAGCGCGCCGTGTGCCGCCGCCGCCTGCGCGCCGTACTCGATGCCGCAGACGGCTGGCAGCTCACCGCAGCGGCGCAACGGATGATCGATCGTGCGATGGTTGCGAGCGATGGCGCAAACGCTCGACGCGTCCCACGCGACGATTCCGTCGAGCAGATTCATCCCGTCCTGGTGTGGCAGGTTCGCGAGCAGCCACGTCCGGTCAACCGGCGCGCGCATCATGACCGGCGCAACGTCAGGGAAAGGCCTTCGAGATAGTCGAGCGTTGCCTCGCCGTTTCGTTCCTGGGCCAAAAGACGCAAGAGCGGCAGCGAGCGTGCGGCGGGGATCGCTCGTCGCAACCGCTCGAGCTGCGGATCGTCGAGAACATCAGCCGCGCCGGCGCCGGTCTCGAGCGTGATCGTTGCGCCGCAACTCGCCGCCCGCGTCGACGCCAGCGCAAGCGCCACCGCGAAGGCATCGGGAATCGGACGCGTTGCGTTCAACGGCTCCGGATAAGGGGCGTCGTACGCAATGATCAGCACCGCCTCGTCGGGGCAGGCAGCGATTCGAGACATTGCCTCGACGACGCCGGCCCCGAAGCTCGCATCGAATGCGGCGAGACTGTCGGCGGAGCGCCGCGAGCCGGTCGCGATACCCCAATAGCCGGCGGGAGCGTTGTGCACGGAGTTATGGAAGCGCGTCGGCGAGATCAGGCGATCGTTGGATGCGAGCATCTCGCAGATCGCATGCACGTTCTCGCCGTCGCCGGTGGACGACGTGAACACGGCGCCCATGTCGCGTGGCTCGCGGCCCGCCGCAGCCACCGCTTCGAGTCCGGCCGCGAGCGCGATGCGCACGCACTTGCCTGCCCGTCGGCGCTCGACGGCGGGGAGCGCTTCGGGCGCCGGGATGCTCGTCGGGGATGGCGCGTACGCAGCGCGCCCGCAGAGCACGTCGCGCGCCCGCGGCCAGCCCGCCAGTCCGGGCCCGATGAGTCCAACACCTTCCACGCGCGCCGCAAGGCTCATCGATCGATCCCGTCGACGCGACCAAAAACCAGGCTGCAGTTCGAGCCACCGAAACCGAACGAATTGCTGAGGACGCGCGCGATGTTGCGCGCGCTCCCGTGCACTTCGTAGCGCGCACGCAGCGCCGGGTCGACGGTCCGCGTGCCGGCGCTGCCGGGAACGCGCCCCTCCTCGATGGCGATCACCGACACGATCGCCTCGACGGCGCCGGCGGCGCCGAGCGTGTGGCCCGTCATGCCCTTGGTCGAATTGACCGGCACCGCGTCACCGAAGAGTGCATGCACGGCAATGTCCTCCGCGGCATCATTGCTTGGCGTGCCGGTGCCATGCAGATTCACGTAGTCGATCGTCTCCGGCACGAGGCCCGCGGAAGCGAGCGCGACCTCCATCGACCGGCGCGCGCCCGCGCCCTCGGGATGAGGGGCCGACATGTGATGTGCGTCGCTCGATTCGCCGGCACCGAGTAGCGCGATCGATCCCTCGCGAGGCGCGCGCTCGAGCAGGAAGAACGCTGCGGACTCGCCGATCGAGATGCCGTCGCGCTCGATGTCGTAAGGCCGGCACGGCGCGCGGGACAGCAACTGCAGCGAATCGAAGCCGCACAGCGTCGTGAGGCAGAGCGTGTCGACGCCACCCACCACCGCCATGTCGATCATGTCCGCTTCGAGCATGCGAGCCGCCGAGGCGAACGCCTTGGCGCTCGACGAGCACGCGGTGGAGATCGCCGCGCAAGGGCCGGCGAGTGCCAAGCGTGCCCGCACGTATTCGGCCGCGGAGTACGTGTTGTGCGTGCGGCGATAGTCGAAATCGGGCGGCAGCGCACCGCTCGCCGGATCCCGGCGTCGATAAGCGAGCTCGGTCTGCAGGATGCCGGCTGTGCTCGTGCCGATGAACACACCCGCACGTCGGGCCCCGTGGCGCGCGGCGGATTGCGCCACCGCGGCGGAGAATCCGTCCTGCGCAAGGGCCAGTTCCGACGCGCGATTGTTACGACAATCGAAACGCGCGAGCGCGTGAGGCAACGTGATGTCATCGAGACCGGCAATCTCGCCGACCCACGTTTCAAGATCGACCGCGCCGAAGTGGCACGGAGCAAGCCCGCTCGCCGCCGCACGAAAGGCCGCGCGTGTTGGCGCGAGCCCGTGTCCGAGACAGCTCGTCATCGTATAGGCCGAAAGCAGAACGGGCTTCACGTCGTGAGCTGGCCGAACGCGAATCGACGCGCGAAACGATCGTCCGGCTCGCCTCGCGCACCCGCGTCTGCGTCGGGCAACCGGCAACACGCGTCGCTCACGGACTCACGGCCTCATGCAGCGCGACCGGTCGAAGCCCGAGCAATTGGATACGGTCGAGCAGGCGCGGCAGCACGTCGAGCACGACCGGCGTGCCGGAGGCCGTGCGCGCCGCGTTGCCGTCGTGCAGAAGCAGGATGTCTCCAGCGGTGAGGCCGCGGAACAGCGATGCTGCCACCTTGTCCGCATCGCGCCTGCGCGTATCGAATCCGCGCCGCGTCCAGCTGACAAGGCGCAACTCCATCGCGTGCAGCACGTGATCGAGCAGCGGATTGCGCAGCCCGGCGGGTGGGCGGAAGAAGCGCGGCGGCCTGCCGCCGAGTTCGGCAAGCATCGCCTGAGCGGTCGCGATCTCGTTGCGCATTCCGCGCGGGCCGAGCATCGCGAACATCGGCAGGTGACGCCGCGAATGATTCTCGACGGCGTGACCGCGGCGCGCGATCTCCCGACAGAGTGCCGGATTGCGCACGGCGGCGTCTGCGATGCAGAAGAACGTGGCGCGCACGCCGCGCGCATCGAGGATATCGAGGACGCTCGGCGTCACATCGGGATCGGGCCCGTCGTCGAACGTGAGCGCGACTTCCATACGCGCGGCTGCTGCGTCGGACAGACGCGCGAGATTGGGGCCGAGCATCGCGCTGCGCGGCGCCAGTCCCGCGAGCCCGAGCACGGACTGATTCGCCGCGATCGCCGCGGCGGCCCAAGTCCATGCCTCGGGCGCGACGACGAGACCTGCGAGCGCCGTTACGTGCAAGCCGAGGGAGCCCGCGATGAACGGCGTCGGCCGCCACCGCAAGTCGGCGGCCGGCAGATCGAGGTCGACCTCTACCGAAGCGCCGACTTGGTGTTGCACAGGAATTCTCTCCACAGCGCACGCCACGCGTCCCAATCGTGGCCGCCGGGAAGCTCGCGAACCCGTTCGGGCGCCACCGCTTCCGCCATCTGTCGCTGGCCGGGCGCGAAGCGGTCGTCCGAAGCGAAGTAGCAGTGGACACGCGGACGCCCATCGCGGCTTTGCAAGAGCCAGGACCACGCCTCGCGCTCGAGATCGCCCCCCGGGGGAATCGCGGGTTTCCAACGTTCGATTCCGCCTGCGTCCTGCATTTCGCGCAGCACCGGCCGCGTCGCCGGATACGGCGAGATCAGCAGGATGCCTTCGATCTCGCTCGCATGGCGCGCGGCGTAACAAAGCGCCGCAAGACCGCCGAGCGAAATGCCGACGAGCCAGATACGCGCGCGGCCGCGTTCGTGCGCGGGGACGATCACCGCTTCGCGAATGCGATCGACAACCGAGCCGTCGGCGAACCAGCTCGCGCGCATTTCCGCCATCACGAGTTCCGCAGCGATGCCGTGGTCGTGCACCGCCGCGCTGAAGCCCTCGCGAACGAAGTCTTCGGGCTCGCTGAACGTCCCCGAAAGCAGCGCGAGCATCGGCGCGCTACGCGACGGGTCCGCCTGGACGATCGTTCGCACGATCGGATGTTACCAACATTGCCGCGAATACGAGGGCGCAGAGCGCGCCGAGTGCGGCGGTCCCTCCGATTGAATTCAGCACCGGGATCGACGATAGCGACAGGATGCCGAAGCTCGCCACCGTGCTCACGTTCGCGAGCGCCAGCGAAGCGAGCGTGCGTGCGGCGGAAGCATCGCGGATGTGCGCCATCCGGTCGAAAAAAAGCGCGTAGTTGGAGCCAATGGCAACGACGAGCAGCAGGCCGATAAGATGAAGCAGCGAGAGGCGCGTTCCCATCAGCGCGTGCATTCCCGCGACAACGAGCACCGCCGCGGCCAGCGGCGCGAGGACTCGCGCGACGCGGGCAGGTGAGCGAAGCGCCACGAGCAGTAGCACGACGATCGCTGCCGCTCCGACAGCCGACATGATCTGCGCCCGCTCGAGGTACCCCGCGTAGAGCCGATCCACCTCGGTCCTGACGTCGAGCAGCACTGCGTTGCCTGCGTCGTGTACGGCGTAGCGCACTGCCGCGGCGTCGATCGTCCCGCCGATCGGCGAACGCAGTCCAATGAGCGCGGTCCATTGTCCGGAGCTCGTCGGGAACAGCAGGCCGTCGAGCGCGTGATCGATGGCGGTGCCTTTGAACGTATCGCGCGTGACGGGCGGCGCAACGCGTGCCACCGCAACATCCGCTATGAAGGGCTCGACCTTGTCGGGCCGTAACGGCGTTTGCGCGAGCGCCGCCGCGACGCGCGTGCGGAGCACATCAGCCTCTGGCAGGCTCGCCAGTCGCGCGCGCTGGGTGGCCGTGCTCGGCAGCAGGACCGCCGGGCTTTCGTAACCCGCGAGCTTGCCGTCGGCCACGAGCGCGTCGAGACGTCTACCGACGGCTTCGGCGGCGGCGAGTGCCCCATCTGCGGTCGAACCGTTCACCGCGATCATCCAGCGCGCATCAAACGCGCCAACCGATGCCCGCAATTCCGCGTCCAGCGCGCGTTCGGACATCGGAACCGGGTTGAGACTGGCAAGTTCAGGATCCCATAGCGTGTCACGATGAACGACGAGGGTTGCGACAGCCGCGACTGCAAGAACCGCGACGATCCAGCGGCGTTTCGCGCCGAACTCGGCAACGCGCGTCAGGCGGGAGCCCAGCGGCGACAGGTCGCGTATCCGGAACCTCGTGGGCAGCAGCGCCGGGAGGACGAAGCGTGTGACCGCCGCCGCGACGACGAGGCCGACGATCGAATAGAGACCGAGCTGCGCGAGCCCCGGCAGTCCCGACAGCAGCAACGCCGAGAATCCAGCGATCGACGTGAGAACGCCGAGTCGCACAGTGGGCCAGAAACCGGCGACCCAGGCGTCATTACCGGGCGCGCGGTCGCGTTCCGCCTGCACGAACAGGTAGATCGAGTAGTCCACCGCCTCGCCGATCAACGTGGTGCCGAACCCGAGCGTGATGCCATGGACCGTGCCGAACCCTATCGACACGGCGGCGACGCCCGCGAGCGCGCCGCAAACGACCGGGACGAGCCCGAGTGCCAGCGCGATCGGCGAACGATAGGCGACGAGAAGCAGTGTCGCGACGACGAGCGTGCTGGCGATCGCGAGCCGCTCGACGTCGCGGACGATCATCGCGCGAGAGAGCACGGAGAACGCGCCGGGTCCGGTCAAGCGCAGCTTCGCGTCCGCTGCGCCGACGCTTGCAGACGCGTGCGCGAATGCGCGCTCCACCGAGGCGATCGCCTGCGCTTGAGCGTCGATATCCGAGCCGCTCGCCCGAGTGCGCGCAATCAGGATCGCCCGATTCCCGTCGGGCGACACAAACACGCCGTCCGCAGTGCGCGGTGCTGCCGCAGGACGCATCCGCTCGAGCACGGCCAGGAGCTCGCCCGTCGGATCGCGCGGCACGAGTGATTTCACGAGCAGGCCCGCGGGCGACGCGAGCAGATCGATCGTTTCCGCGATCGCCGCATGCAAACCCTCGACGGTGAAACGCTCCGGCTTCACGTTGGGACTCAGCGCGTAACGATGTTCGAATAACAGCTCGCGTTCGCGCGCGAATCCCGACGTAGTGCCGTTGGCAACGGATGCGAAGCGCGGATCCGCGACGAGCGCGCGTGCGACGGAGCGCGAAATCTCCGCCCGCGCGGCGGCGTCGGCGCCTTCGATCCCGATCAGCATCACGCGTGACAGCGCGCCGTCGCGCAATTGATCGACGAGAAAGCGCTGCGCGGTGGTCGGCGTCGCGGGCAGGAATGCGGAAAGGTCGGCGACGAAGCGCGCGTGCGTGATTGTCCAGAGGCAGAACGCGAGCCCCGCGACCCAGAGGCCGAGGGCAACCCGACGCGAGCCCATCAGCGCACGGTCGACGGCGAAATCGTCATCACCGAGCGGTCGCCATCGGCCTGAACGATTTCGACCGTGCGCATTTGCGCGTCTGCGCCGCCGATCTCGATCCGTTCGACCAGCGTCGTCAGCGACGCATCGCGCGGCCGCAGCACGAGGCGCCAATTCGACGAGTCGCCGTCGAGCCGCACCGAGTACGCGCGCAAAAGCGCAGCGAGATCTCCGGCGAGCGTGCTGCGAATGCTTTCGACGAGTACCGCGATGCCCGGATTCTCCGCGAGCTCCAGCACCTGTCTTCTGCCGCCGCGCTCGAGGATGATCTGCCCGCGATCGATGATGACGACGTCGGGCTTCGGCGAGATCGTGCGCTTCTCGAGGCGGTCAGGCGGCGTGAAGGCGAGCTCGCCCGACGACTCGACGGGCTCGGTGAGCAGCGCAAGGTATTTGCGCTCGCGGAATTGCGCATGCGCAGGACGCTCCTTCGCGAGGCGGTCGAAGAGCGTTGCGAGGTCAAAGTCAGCGGCCCGCGCGCCGGTCGGCGTTAGCATGCAGGCGAGGAACGCGGTGAGCGCGACGATGATCGCCGAGCCCGGCAGCGCCGCGCGCGGCGCTTGGCTCGACACCGTCGTTGTCATCGCGCGCAACGCCAGAAATCGTAAAAGTTGAACCAATTCGACGCCGCTTCGCGTGCGTAATGCTCGAGGCGCCTCGCGTACGCAACAACACCTTCTTCAACGCGCCGCTCGCGCGCAGCGCGTGGGAGGCCGTCGACGTCGGTGAAATCGGCGAGCGGCTCGAAGCGGATCTCGTATCGATTGCTGCCTCGATACACGCCCACCATGAAAATCACGCGCCGGCGCAGCGCCGCGGCGATGCGCATCGGTCCGGTCGGGAACGGGGCTGATTCGCCGAGGAAGTCCACGTGCAAGACCGGCTCGCGGCCAAGCGTGCGATCGGCGAGCACGCCGACCAGCGCGCCGGCGTCGAGCCGCTCCGCGAGCTCGAGCATCGAGTCGGCGCGGCCAAGCGCGACGATGTCCGTCATCGCCGCCGGGTCGATCGCGGCGAGCGCCGCGCTGATGCGCCGCGCGTTGCCTTCGTACATCGCCATCACGACGCGGCGATGTCCGAGATGACGTCCACTGGCGCGCATCGCCTCGAAGCTGCCGAGATGCGCGCCCATGAGCAACGCGCCGCGCTCGTCGAATACTTCCGCACCCTGCACGTCGATGTCGAACAGGTCGAAGCGATCTTTCAGGAAATAGATGCGGTCGTGAATGGTGGACGCGAAGCTGAAGAAGACATCGTACTGTTCGCGCAGTGTCGGGCTGCGGGCTTTTACGCGCCGCAGAAAATCGCGGGACGCACGTCGCGCGGCGACGCCGAACGCAAGGTAGTAAGCCGCGATGATGCGCAGCGGAACGCGCGAGACGGTGCGACCGAACCGCAGCGAGACCCACGCCATCAGACGCATCAGCGGCAGGCTGCCGCGCTCCGGGCGCTGCGCCCACTCCGCCGACGGTGTCGACGCGGCGCTCACGCGGAGCGCCGCAGTGCGAGCAATCCCGACGCGACCACGCCGTGCGTCGACCGTACCTCGAAGCGGATCCCACCCGAAGCCGTATTCGCGTGTGAGAACGTCAGCGATTCTCCAGGCGTCACGGCGCCGACGAACTTCGCGGTGACGATCGTGAATTGCTGCGGCGATTGCCCGGTCTGCGCTTCGATCGCGGCGAGGACTTCCGTCAGCACGACGACGGCCGGAAGGATGGGCCGTCCTGGAAAATGACCTCTGAACGCCGGATGGTCGGCCACGACATTCATCGCCTCGGCACCTCCGTGGCCAGCGCGCGCAGCGCCTCGCGCGACAGCTTGCCGGTCGCTTGCCGGGGAAGCCGTTCGACCAGGACCAGCGGTCGCGGCATGAAGGCGGCGTCGATCCGCTTGCGCAGCATCGCCATGACTTGTGGCACCGTCAGGCCCGGCGCGACGGCGAACGCCATCAGGCGCCCGGCCTCGCTTTCCGCGGCATCGTCGGGCAGGTAGAACGCGCCGTCGAGCACGCCTGGGATCGCCGACAGCTGGTGATTGAGATAGCCGATCGAATTGCGCTTGCCTGCGATGTTGACGAGATCGGCGGTGCGACCATGCAGCAGGAAGCGCGAACCGTCGCCGAGCACCTCGATGATGTCCATCAGCCTCGTCGGCTGGTCGACGTGGCCGCCGGAAACCATCCCCTCGTCGCCGTCGGTCCACAGCCGCAACCCGTCGTATGCGTGCCACACGGGCGACTCCGTCGTGCGCCGCGTCGCGATCTGTCCCGCCTCGGTACAACCGTAGATCTCGTAGAGGTTCGCACCGGTGCGCACCTCGGCCATTCGCGCAAGCGCCACCGACAATGGCGCAGTCGCCGATACGAGTGATTCGATCGAAGCGCGCGCGCCGCTCTCGAGCCACACGCGCAGATGGAACGGCGTGATGAACAGCGTGCGCGGGGCCGGCGTGCGACCGATCGCCGCGTCGATTTCAGCTGCGGAATAGAGGCGCTCGGCGGTGAGGATCGCGCCGCTCAACAGTGGCAGCAGCACAGTGGATTCGAAGCCATACATATGCTGTGGCGGCACCGTGCCGAGCACCGTGTGCCCCGGTCCGACGCCGAAGCGCGCCGCCTCACCGTGCGCGCCGAGCGCGAGCTTCCCCCAGGTTTTGAAATTGGGCCGCGGCTCGCCGGTCGATCCCGACGTGAACATGCAGGCGACCACCTGGTCGCCATCGATTCGCGGCACCACGAACGCCGCGCCGGGTGCCGGGTCTCCCATCGGCAACTGGAAACGCGGGAGATCGATCTCCGCCTCCGGATCGTCGGATACGAAGTAAGCGTCCGGCGCGAACGCGCGCATCGACTCGATGACGTTCGGCGTCGTCGTCGGCGGCAGCAGCGAGATCTGCCGACGCATGATTGCCGCACCGAGCAGCACTGCGAAGCGGTAGCGGTCGGCGCAGACGTTGAGGACGTGACGCCGGTCGGGAAGCGACTCGGCGGTACGGCGAATGTCGGCAATGAGCGTCGCCGCGGTGACCGGGCTGCCGTTACGACGCGCGGCGATCGTATCGGCGTGCTCGTGTCCGATCAGCGCAAGGCGCTGCGAGGCGGGCATACGCCGCGGCGCCGTCGAGGCCATCGCCGTCGCTTAGCGAGGCGCCTCGGGTTGCCCCGCTCCGACGTGCCGCGTGAACGCGCGGACGCCGCTCAGGACGCCTGCGCGCTCCCATTTCGGGAGCACGCGAAGCCGCACGATGTATTCGACGACGAACATTGCCGCAACGAGCACCGGGCTCAGTATGTTCGCAAACAGCGACCACGCGGCAAGCGAGCCGCTTTGGTAGAGCACGCACGACAGCGCGAAAAAAACGACGAAGAAGATCGTCCACGCAACGGTGACCTGCCGCGTGTAGCGCTCGACATCCATCGGGAGCGTGCCATGGATCAGCCGCGCGAATCGCGTGCACAGCGCTTCGCGGTTGCCGACGAGGGTTCGTCCGAACATGATCGCGAGCGCGAGATTCGCACCAGCGTGCTCGACGAAGAGGAGCCGCGGAAAGTGGCGCTCGATGGCGGGCCAGACGCTCCAAAGGACGGCGATGGTTGCGGCGACGACGAGAAGCGCTGCATACGGATGCTGCGAGCGACGCATGCACCAGAAGGCAAGCGCCGCCGCGGGAACAAGCGAGAGCCCCGCGCCGAGCGCGGTTGCGTGGCCCGCATCGACGATCGCGAAGTGCGCGGCACCGGCGAACGCGACGAACAGCACGCCTGCGAATACCAGCGCGGTACGACCGCGCAACATGCGGATCACTTCGTTCTCCGCTCCGCAACGTGTAACGCGAGGCTGTTGAGCGAGTTGAAGATACGCACGTTGTCCCGGTCGTCGTCCTTGAGCGTTAAACCGTAGCGCTTAGACGCGACCAGTCCAATCTCGAGGATGTCGATCGAGTCGAGACCAAGCCCTTCGCCATACAGCGGTGCGGCAGGATCGATCTCATCGGGCTGAATGTCGAGGTTGAGCGCGGCAACGACGAGGCCGGCGATTTCACGGACCAGAGCCGGGTCGGCCCGGCGTCCTTCTACCGGCGTCGTGTCGATGGAATCAGGCATTGTCTCGTCAGCAAGAAGGCACCGAAATCATAGCACGCGCTATTCACGCATCAGCCGGGCTTCCGGTCTGCATAACGGTGTCGCAAGCGTCCGCGCTTACCGTCGAAGGTCCGCAACGCTCAGCACTTGTCGTTCATCGCGCGTTCAATGAACGGCGCGATCGCCGCGGCCAGACGCGATGCGGCGTCGCCAAAGTAATGATCGGTGCCCGTCACGGTGATAGTCGCCGAGCAACCGTCGCGCGGAAGCTTTGCCGCGCGCGACTTGGCGCGCGCCAGCACGTCGGGGAAGTCGCGCTCGGCGACGACGTCGAGCAACGGATGGCGTGACTGTCGGGAGAACGGGACGAACATTCCGATCGGTACCCACGCGTCGATGACGTTTTCGTCCTGTTCGGCGAGCCACGCGTCGACCATCGCCGCCCCCATGCTGTGCGACACGATGGCGATGCGCGCGTAGCCGTTGTCGTGCAACCACGCAATCGCCGCTCCCAGCCGCTCTCCTGCATCGGGAAAGAGCGCGACGTAGTCGTCGCGCCGCGCGTCGGCGGCGAGCACCGGCATCTGCACCGACAGCGTCGCCAAGCCTCGCTCGGCCAGCTCGGTACGGAGGACGCCGATCAGATTCCAGTCCGGATTGACGCCAAGCCCGTGCACGACAATGACGGCGTTGCGTGTCTTCGCGGCCGGCTGCGTGTACAGCGCGAGCACGCGCGGATGGTGCGGCGTCGCGAGCCACACGGCGTCGCCGACGACGAGTTGCGGCACCACTTCGTTCGCCCAGCGCGTCTCGCGCGCCGTATCGGCCACGACCGCGGCGTTCGCCCCTCCTGCGAATGCCAGCACTGCAACGCACGTTGCGATTGCGCGAATCACAATCCGAGCGACGCGAGTGACGCGTCGGGTACGATCGCGGCGACGCCGCCTTGTGCCATCAGGTGCCGCACCGGCTGGCCGAGCAGTGGATCGTCGTCGGTCATAGCGTCGGCAGGAAGGCCGGTGACGCGGCTGATTGCCGAAGGCTCCATCGCGATGACGCGCGCGCCAGAGAGCGCATAGAGCGCACTCGCCTGCATCGCATTGCTGAAAAACGCAGCGCTGTGCCCGATGCCTGCGAGCAGTCCCACGAGCCGGCGGCCCTGCGCGCGCAGCAATGCGAGCACCGACGCGTGATGCGCCAGGAATTGCGACTGGAAGCGCATCTCCGCCGCGCGCGATACCGCGTGCCCGGCGGAGTCCTCGACGAGCAGCAGCACGTCCGGCGTTCCGTCAGCCGCGTCAACGACGTGTTGCAGCAACGCATCGTCGAGCGCGTGAACGTCGGCAGGGCCGACGGTCGTGCGCGAATGCGGTCGCGTGAGCCAGCACTCGTCGCGGCGCCAGAGCCGGCCGCCGTTGTCGACCGGTGCGGCGCCGTCGAAGCACGCGAGTGCGTCGAACGGTGCCGAATGGGTCGGATCACCCGCAATGCGCTTGCGCAGCAGCGCGTGGGTCGCGCCGACACTCGTTGCGAAATCGGCGCGATCGCGAACGGCGCGAAACACCCACGCGCGAACGGCATCGGATGCATCGGCAACGAGGTCGACGAACCCCATCGCGCTGCGCGCCTTCGCGCCGAACACGGCCTCGACGTCGCGCTCGTCGTCGGCGTCGAGCTCCCATTTGCCGTGCACCGATTCGAGCACTTTTGGACCCGACAATCCGATTCGCGTACCGGGCAGCATCGCGAGTCGATCGGCCGCGCATGCGAGCACCGACGTGCCGCCGAACAGGTTGCCGACGCCGATCGCGACGACGGGAATGCCATCGGCACGCGCATCGAACAAAGTCGACAGCGCGCGTCCAAGCGCCAACTCCGCCGCATTGGCCTCGTGCAGCCGCACGCCGCCCGATGCAAGCAGCATTACGATCGCAGCGGGTCGCTCTTCACGCGCCGCGGTCAGCATCTGCTGCAACGCGATCCCATGACGCTCGCCGACACTGCCGGCGAGATAGCGCTCGTCCTGCGCCGCGACGAGCATCGGCGCGTTTCCCAGGCGAATTCGCGCCACGATGATGCCGTCGTCTTCCTGCGGCGAAACTCCGTAGCGCGCAACGTGCGGGCTCGCACCGGCGAGCGGGAGCCATTCGACAGTATCGGCGTCCGCGAGCGCTTCGATGCGCGCGCGCGGCGTTGCGTTACGAAGGGTCACGGGCGGGTTTGCGGCGAAATGGGAGGTCATCGGTGTGGAATAATGCCTTGAATCGAACCGAAGCGCTCGATGGATCGCGCGACGATTGCATCTTCCTCGTGATGAACGCCAACCTGTACGCATTGATCGACGCGCATTTTCCGCGCGAGCCGGAAGTGCCCTGCATCCTGACGCCGGATGCGCCCGTGATTCACTATGGTGATCTCGCGGACGAGTCGGCGCGACTTGCCAATGCGCTCGTTCGCGCCGGCTGCTCACCGGGCGATCGGGTCGCGGTTCAAACCGACAAGCATTGGCGCGTGCTGGCGCTCTATCTCGCGTGCCTTCGTGCAGGCCTCGTCTACCTGCCGCTCAATACCGGTTATCAGAAAGCGGAGCTGCAATTCTTTTTCGAGGATGCGCGCCCGCGCGTCATCGTGTGCCGGCCCGAATCACTCGGCACCGTTGCAACGATCGCCAACGACGCGATCGTATTGACGCTCGACGCGAACGGCGAGGGTGAGCTCACCGATCGCGCGGCACAGGAATCGCGGCATTTCGAAACCGTTTTGTCGCAACCGGACGATCTCGCTGCGATTCTCTACACGTCGGGAACAACCGGCCGGTCGAAGGGTGCTGCGCTCACGCATCGCAATCTCGCGTCGAACGCGCTGGCGCTCGTCGAAGCGTGGGGCTTCACGCGCGGCGACGTGCTGTTGCACGCATTGCCGATCTATCACGTGCATGGCTTGTTCGTCGCGATTCACTGCGCGCTGCTGTCGGGCGCGCGACTCATCTTCTTGCCGAAGTTCGACGCGCGCGACGTCATCGCCGCCCTGCCCGCTGCAACGGTGATGATGGGTGTGCCGACGTTCTACACGCGACTGCTCGCGGAACCGACGTTCACGCGTGAGGCGTGCGCAGGTGTTCGCTTGTTCATCTCGGGCTCGGCGCCGCTGCTCGCCGAAACGTTCAACGCATTCGCCGATTGCATCGGCCAACCCATTCTCGAACGGTACGGGATGACCGAGACCGGGATGATCACGTCGAATCCGCTGGACGGCGTGCGTGCTGCCGGGACGGTCGGACGGCCGCTGCCGGGAATTTCCGTCCGCATCACCGACGCCGATGGACAGCCGTGCGCACCGGGTGTGGTAGGTGGTGTCGAGGTGCGCGGCCCGAACGTCTTCAGCGGTTACTGGCAGATGCCTGACAAGACGCGCGAAGAATTCACGGCCGACGGCTGGTTTCGCACCGGCGACATCGGCGAGTGGGTCGCCGACGGCGACGCGAAGGATTATCTGCGACTCGTTGGTCGCGCGAAAGACCTGATCATCAGCGGCGGCCTCAACGTGTATGCGAAGGAGATCGAGGAGCGCCTCAACGCGTTACCAGCGATCGTCGAATCGGCGGTCATCGGCGTGCCCGACCGCGATCTTGGCGAAGCGGTGACGGCAGTCGTCGTCGTCAGGGATGGTGAGACGATCGACGAGCGCGCGATGATCCGGTCATTGAAAGACGAGATCGCGCCGTTCAAGGTGCCGAAGCGCGTGCACGTCGTCGACGAGCTGCCGCGCAACGCGATGGGCAAGGTGCAGAAGAACGTGCTGCGCGAGCGCTTCAGCTGAAACTCGTTCAGAACGAACTGACTGTGACCGGCAATGGGCTCGGGTCAGTGCTTACTTCGTTCGCTCTGAATCCATTGTCTATGCGGCCTGCGCCGCCGGCGGCTTGTTGCGCAGCGAGGCGATCACGCGCGAGATCAGCGGCCATACGAGCAGCACGAGCGCGAGTGTCACGATCGACCCGACGAGCGGATTCGACCAGAAGATACCGACGCGTCCCTTCGACAGCAGCATCGACTGGCGGAACGCGGTCTCCGCCATGTCGCCGAGCACGAGCGCCAGCACGAGCGGCGCGAGCGGGTACTTGAGCTTCTTGAACAAGTAGCCGAGCACACCGAACACCAGCATCATGTAGACGTCGAACATGTTGTTGTGGACGGTGTACGCGCCGATCGCGCAGATGACGACGATCACCGGAGCGATGATCGCGAATGGAATGCGCAGGATCGCAGCCCACCACGGCACCGTCGTCAGCACGATGATGAGGCCCGCGATGTTGCCGAGGTACATGCTGGCGATCAGGCCCCAGACGAAATCGGGCTTCTCGACGAACAGCAGCGGGCCCGGCTGCAAGCCCCAGATCAGCAGCCCGCCGAGCAGCACGGCCGCCGTCGGGGAGCCGGGAATGCCGAGCGTCAGCATCGGCAGCAATGCGCTCGTTCCCGCCGCGTGCGCCGCAGTCTCGGGTGCGATCACGCCCTCGATCTGGCCTTCGCCAAACTTCGCGCCGTTTTTCGATATCCGCTTCGCCATGCCGTAGCTCATGAACGACGCAGGCGTGGCGCCGCCCGGCGTGATACCCATCCAACAGCCGATCAGGATCGCGCGAAGTGACGTCGCCCAGTACTGCGGCAACTGCTTCCACGTCTGCCAGACGATCGTCGGATTGATGCGTCCGCCCTTGCCCTTGAACGCGAGACCTTCCTCCATCGTCAGCAGGATCTCGCCAAGACCGAAGAGACCGATCACGGCGATCAGGAAGTCGAAGCCCTGCAGCAGCGGCGTGAAACCGAACGTCATCCGTAACTGGCCGGTGACCGTATCCAGCCCGACCGCCGCAAGCGCGAAGCCGAGCATCATCGAAGCAATCGTCTTGACCGGAGGCTCGCGTCCCATGCCGACGAAGCTGCAGAACGTCAGCAACTGGACGGCAAAGAATTCAGGCGGCCCGAAGCGCAGCGCGAACTTCGCGATCAGCGGAGCGAGAAACGTGATCATCACGACAGCGAAGAACGCGCCGACGAACGACGACGTGAACGCGGCCGTCATCGCCTCGGCCGCGCGACCCTGCTGGGCCATCGGATAGCCATCGAATGTCGTGGCTACCGACCAGGGCTCGCCCGGTATGTTGAACAGGATCGACGTGATCGCGCCGCCGAACAGCGCCCCCCAATAGATGCACGACAGCATGATGATCGCCGACGTCGGCGACATCGAGAACGTCAG
>Ga0070661_100000896_pt1 | contig 21350 bp, 20 predicted proteins | sample KBSC43metaG_FD_64663 | JGI IMG/M metagenome (GOLD analysis project Ga0070661, IMG submission 64663) | Corn rhizosphere microbial communities from Kellogg Biological Station, Michigan, USA - KBS C4-3 metaG | ecosystem: Host-associated > Plants > Roots > Rhizosphere > Soil ... | reverse complement strand
CCCCGACATTTACAACTACGGCCACTTCCAGGTGCTGTTCGAGGACGACTCGCTTGGCTGGTTCGAAGCCGCCTGGGGACCGGAGGTTTCCGAGACCGCCTTCTTCACCAAGGACGTAATGTCCCCTAGGGGCTCGGTCTCCATCATCACCGACGAAACCAGCCGCTCCGACGACATGGGAACGCACACCGCGGCGCAGACCATAAGAGTCCATAGCGCGGATCTGACGCCAGACGGCAACCGTTTCGCGCAGGCCGATGAGCTAATCCCGATCGAGGCGGAGCCGGGGCTCGACGCGCTCTGCGCCCGCGAGCAGGACTTCGTCTATCGCGCCATCACCGAGGATATCGACCTGACGCGCCACATGGACGATGCCGTCAGTTCGCTTCGCATCTGCCTCGCCGCCGACGAGAGCGTTCGAAGCGGCCGCCCGGTGAGACTTTGAACGGTCGCACGGAATGCCGCCGACGATGCCGAACAACCCATTCAAGGCTAGTTCCCCTGCATACGAGCGTACTCTTCGGCCACCGATGAGATCGTGCGGGGGTTGATGATGCGCATGGTCAGGGCCAGCGCGACTGCTCGCGTGCGGCTGTTGTAGACGGCGGTGTGGCCGTCGAGGGTCGGAAGCTCGACCAAACCGAGCTTGGCATAAAGCTGCTGAAGTCGTCCCTGGACGCTGCGGATCGACATGTTGCGCCGCTGCGCGATCGCCTGGTCGGTGAGGCCGATCGCGATGTCCAGTAGCACCTCATACTCCGCATCCGACAAAGATTCAGTGCGATTGTGGCCTCGTTCCTGCACACCGCGGATCTCGCGATCGATGATGTTCTGGCCCTCGATGAACACGCATTGCATTGACCGGCGCAGCCGCTCCTTCGAGGAGGTCTTGAGCAGATAGCCATAGGTGGTGGCCTGGGGGACGATCTTGGTGATGCCGCGTACATAGGCCTCGTCGGCGTAGTTCGACCAGAACAGGATTGGCATGCTGGGCTTTTCGGCCCATATCGCGCGCGCCGCCTGCACGCCTGTCGTATTGGGCATCTGCAAGTCCATCACCACGCCTTTGAGGTCGTGCTTGCGCGCCAGCCTTATGGCGGAATCGCCGTCATCGGCCTCGACCACTTCGGTGCAATCGAGGTCCGACAGTTCCAGGACTTCCTTCAGAAAACTGCGATGCAGTGCATCATCTTCCACGATAAGGAACGCGCTCACGGAACATCCTCTTCCTGCATGACGTCGCTCGGAGCCGCGGCCGGCAATGGCAGCCTGAGTTCGAGCCGTGTGCCCCTGTTGCCCTCACCCGGGCTTGCCTCGAGTTCAGCGCCGATGAGGGAGGCGCGTGTAAACATGTTGCTCAAGCCGCCCGTACGGCGCCCGGGGGAATCCGCCAGTCCCCGGCCGTCGTCCTCGATCAGAAGGCGAGCCCAGCCGTCCCCGCTGCCGAGCCGAACCGAAATTCGCCTCGCGCCCGCATGCCGCACGACATTGTTGATGGCTTCCTGCGCAATCCTGTAGAGCGCCACTACAGTGCTGGGTGGCAGCTTGTCGAACACTGCACCTCCCTTCTCGTCCAGATCATAGGTCAGCACCGACGGCGCCGATCCAATGCTGCGCTCGAGCAGTGCTTCTACGGCCTGACCGAATCCGAAGAATTGCAGCACCGACGGCTTGGCGCTGTCGATAATGATCCTCAGCTCACGGATGCAATGCTCGATATCGGCAAAGAGCGGTTCCAGCTCATCACCGCGCAGGCTTGTGTGAGCGCCGAGACGCCGCATGCCGCGAGCGATGCGAGAGAGGTCGGCGAGCGTCTGGTCGTGGAGGTCCATGCCGATCGCCTGCCGCGCGTTCTCGAGCTCTTCGGTCAGATGCAGTGCCCCGATGCGCAGTCCCTCTGCGCGGGCCTCGGCCTCCACCTGGGCAAGCTCGCGTTCCCGCACCAGCTCGCTCTGCTGCAGTGCAAAGAAATATGGAGCCAGGATGTCGGCGACGATGCGCGCCTGTCGCACGTCACTGGCCCGGTACGTCCCCACCTCCTGCGTCGAAAACGACAATCCGCCGATTACCCGCCCCTCGACCTTGAGCGGAGCGTGGAGCCGGCTCCTGAGCCCAGCCTCGAAGATCGCGTGCGAAAATGCGCCCTCGAAATGGAAGCGCGGATCGTTCTGCGCGTCGTCGGTGATGATGTGGTCGACGACGCCGGTAAGGAGCTCGCGGATCGGGCTGATGGCAACCGGCGCCTTGGCGGTCGACTCCGCATCCCATTCCGTATGGAGACCCGTTTCATAAGCGGTGACCATGACGCCGTCGACGCTCATTAACGCGACATCGAGGTGATCGTGCGGCAGCAGTACCTTGATCTCGTTGGAGACGGCCCGGATGACCGAGCGAAAATCGAGCTGGCCGGCGATCGCATTCAGGATCGACAATATCTGCGGCATGTCGATGGTGCGGTCCAAGCGCGGCATCGAATACTCCCTCCAGCAAGCCCTAGCGTTGCTTGGGGTCATACAGATAGCGCGAAAACGCGGTCGATACTGCGGGAATCCGCACCCGATATGCGCGGGAGACGGTTTCGGGCGCGGCCCCTGCGTGTGAACGTCCCGGCGACGAACGGACAAAGAGCCGACGCCAGGAGGGGAGAGGTCATGGGGCTGGCCGAGTATTCGGTGCTCGATGCGCGCATGCGGCACCTGATCATCGGGTCAGCGCATCTCGAGCAGCTCGACGCCTCCTCGCGCTGGGCCGAAGGTCCGGTCTATTTTCCGCAGGGCGACTATCTCCTCTGGTCCGACATTCCGCGTAGCCGCATCATGCAGTGGGTCGAAGGGGTTGGCGTGAGGGTCTACGTCCCGAACGCGAACAACAGTAACGGCAACACCCGCGACGCAGAGGGCCGGCGCATCACCTGCGAGCACCTCACACGTTCGGTGGTCCGCATCGAAGCCGACGGCTCCTCGAGCACGCTTGCGATCGCCCATAACGGCAAGCGGCTCAACTCGCCCAACGATGTCGTCGTGGCCTCCGATGGCGGGGTATGGTTCACCGATCCGAGCTACGGCATCATTTCGGACTATGAGGGCCGCCGGTCTCCCCCGGAGCAACCGGGCTGCTTTGTCTATCGCGTCGATCCGGTGACCGGCGCGGTCGAAGCCAAGATTACCGACTTGCGCATGCCTAACGGGCTTGCCTTCTCACCAGACGAGTCGATCCTTTATGTCGCCGACAGCTCGCGCTCGCACCACGAGGACGGACATCACAACGTCTTCGCCTATCCGGTGAGCAACTGCCGTGACATCGGCGCGGGCCGATCGATGATCGCGATCGAGGCGGGAGTGCCCGATGGCCTGCGCGTCGACGAGCACGGCAATCTCTGGGTGAGCTCGGGGCGCGGCGTCGAGGTGTTCGCGCCCGATGCAACACCGCTCGGCGTGCTTCATATCCCCGAGGCCGTGTCGAATCTTACCTTCGGCGGCCCGAAGAACAACCGCCTCTTCATCACTGCCACCACCTCTGTCTACGCCGTCTTTACCGCCGTCTGCGGCGCCACCCGGCCCGCAGCTCATTGATACCAATCCCAGGGAGGGGAACGACCATGACTGAAGACGACAAGATACCGGCCAATGACCGCCGGAATTTTCTGAAGGGCATGATGCTCGGCTCGGCGGCGCTGACCGGCGCCGCAAGCGGACTGTTCTCCAAGCTCGATCTTGCCGCAGGCGACATCGGCATCTCGCAGGTTCGGGCCGATACGCCCGAACGCATCAAGATGGCGTTCGTGCAGTACCAGCCCCACTCTGTGTCGAGCGCCTGGGGCAAGGGCATTGGCGAAGTGCTGGCCACCCAGCAGATCGTCGACTACCAGCAACTCGATGGTCAGTCCAAGCTTGAGGTCCAAGTCAGCCTGATGGACACGCTCGTCAGCCAGGGCGTGCAGGTGATTTTCGTGCAGCCCGTCGACAGCGTGGGCATCGCGCCGTCGATCCAGAAGGCCAAGCGTGCCGGCATCAATGTTATCACGCTCAATATCGACTCGACGGAGCCGCACGCGGCCCATGTCGAGATGAACCACTATTACGGTGCGATGGATATCGCCAAGACGATGGGCGACAAGATGGGCGGCAAGGGCAAGGTCGCCATCATCAACGCCCCGCCCGGCATCATCATTCGCGACCAGCGTACCAACGGCTTCAAGGATGGCCTCAAGAAGTACCATCCGGACATCCAGGTCATCGCCGACCAGGAGGCCGGGTGGGACCGCAAGAAGGCGCAGGACGTGTTCACCACGATCTACGCCGCCAACCCCGACCTCGCGGGTGTTTACGGCGTCAACGACGATATGGCGCTGGGTGCGGTGGACGTCGCCAAGGAAAAGAGCCTGCTCGGCAAACTGGTGATCTTCGGCAATGACGGCGAGACCGCAGCCCTCGAATCGATCGAGGCGGGCGAGCTCACCGGCACCCAGTATACCGATGGCCTGCAGCAGGGCCGCCTGGCCGCAGCGGTCGCGACGGTCCTTGCGACCGGTGGCGTGACGCCGGATGGCTTTGGCCAGCAGGGTCATCTTCTGATGCCCTACATCATCGCCACCAAGGAAAACGTCTCGCAGATTCTACCCTATCAGCGCTGGTAGTCCTCCCGCGCTACTTGGGGCCGTGGTAGAGATGGTCACCACGGCCCCTTTTTCTCCTGCTTGAGCCCCGCATGAGCATCCGGCCCGCCACTATCGCGCTCGTTGTCTTCTTCGCGCTCGCGATGGCGGTGTTCGGCGTCTTTGCCCCGCGCTTCGCCTCGCCCAGCAACATGGAAGATCTGATGGGCGGCTTCTCGTTCATCGCGATTCTCGCGATGGGCGAGGCGTTCCCAATCCTGACGCGTGGTATCGACCTCTCCGTCGGCGCCATCGTGGCGCTCGTCGGCATGGTCATCTTCGACATGAGCCTGATCTTTCACGTGCCGGGTTATATCATCGTTCCAAGCGCGCTCGCCGTCGGCGCGCTCGCCGGGGCGGTCAATGGGGCGCTGATCGTCTTCGTGCGCCTCCAGCCGTTCATCGCGACGCTCGCAACGCTCGCGACCTATCGCGGCATCGTTTACGCGATCTCCGGACGCCAACTCGTCGAAGGCCTGACGACCACCCCTATCAAGGACAGATGGATCACGGGTCTTGAGACCTATTTCGATATCGGGCGCATGCTCGGCATTGGAAAAGCGGTTCACTTACCAGCCGTGCCGCTGTCATTCCTCCTTATGCTCGGGGTGTTCATACTGCTGCAGGCCGTACTGCTGCTTACAAAGTTCGGCCGCTCGGTGCTGACACTTGGCGGCAACGCCGAGGCGGCACGCTTGGCCGGGCTCAACACTGGCTGGATCACGATCGTCTCCTACGCCATCTCCGGCACCTGCGCCGGCCTCGCCGGACTCCTGCTCGTCGCCAAGCTCACGACATCCACTGAGAGCATTGGCTTCGGCATGGAACTTTCGGCCATCGCTGCCGCGGTGATCGGCGGCGTCAGCCTTGCCGGCGGGGTCGGCTCGATGTTCGGTCCGGCACTCGGCGCATTCCTGCTCGGCGCGATCCTGCTCGGGCTCACTCTGCTGCAGGTGTCGCAATATCTGCAGCAGATCGTCACCGGCGCAATCCTGCTTGCCGCAGTGGGCTATGATCGACTGCTGCTTCTGCGTCGTCTCAGGCGCCGCGCCACCAGCGGGTAGCCCAGATGACTGAACCGCTCATTCGGGGCATTGGACTCACCAAGGTCTATGGCAATCTGATCGCGCTCAGCGATGCGAACATTTCGGTGATGCCGGGGGAGGTCCGCGCCTTGATCGGCTCGAACGGAGCCGGCAAGTCGACGCTTATCAAAATCCTCACCGGTGCCGTCGCACCGACCCTGGGGCGGGTCGAAATCGCAGGCGATCCGGCGCCGCTCGGCGATCCCCGCGAGATGATCCGGCGCGGGGTCGCCTGCATTTATCAGCATTCCAATCTCGCCCCCGCCATGAGCGTGCTCGACAATATCTATCTGGGCCGGCAGCCGACTTCCCGCGTCGGATTCGTCGATGTGAAGCGGCAGCGGCGCGAAGCGCGCGAATTGCTCGAACGGCACGGCATCGAACTCGATCTCGACGCCAGCGTCGGCAGCCTCCCGACGGTCAAACAGAAGGAAGTCGAGATCATGAAAGCGCTCGCGCTCGACGCGCGGGTGATCCTGATGGACGAGCCGACGGGCTGGCTGTCGTCCTCTGAGGTCGGCAAGCTCCATGCGACCATACGGGCGCTCAAGTCGCGGGGCGTGGGCATCATCTACATCAGCCACATGCTGGACGAGATTTTCGCTGTTTGCGATTCCATGACCATTATGCGCGACGGCAAGGTGATCGCCGAAAGTGCCGTGGCCGACATTGACCGGCCGGGCGTGGTTCATCTTATGGTTGGCGAAAAGCTCGCACGGGAATCCGAGCAGGCTGGCCAGCACAAACGGCAGCCAAAGGGCCATGGCGAGGTTCGCCTCAGCGCACGCAATCTCACCAAGCACCGGGTCTTCACCGACGTCAGCTTCGATCTCTATGCCGGCGAAATCCTCTGCATTACTGGTCTCATCGGCGCCAAACGGACCGAACTCATCCGCACACTGTTCGGCGCCGATCGTTTCGATACCGGAACGTTGGAGATAGACGGACAGCGCATGAGCTTTTCGAGCCCTCGCGGCGCCATCGCCAACGGGATCGGTTTCGTGCCCGAGGATCGCCACCGCGAAGGCCTGATGCTCGACCTGTCGATGAGCGAAAACCTCGCAATGGCTACGCTCTCGCGCTTCCGAACTGGCATCCTGCTGAGCGCGCGGCGGCTGGCCGAGTCCGGGCGGCGCATGATCGAGGCGCTCTCCATCCAACCTCCGGACGGCAGCCGGCCGGCTCGCCTCCTGTCGGGCGGCAATCAGCAGAAGACGCTTTTGGGCAAGTGGCTCAATCTGTCGCCACGGATCATTATTCTCGACGAGCCGACGGTGGGAGTGGATGTCGGCGCCAAGGCCGAGATCTACGCTATCCTTCGGCGCGAGCGCGATCGCGGTGCTGCCGTGCTTGTGGTCTCATCCGACCTCGAGGAGGTCATGACGGTGGCCGACCGCGTCGCAGTCATGGTGTCGGGCCGTTTGCACGAAAGTCGCAACGCAGACGACACCGATATGAGCGCCCTGGTTCGCGAGATCGGGAGCGAGGCCGCATGAGCCTTCAGACCGTTGCCCCGCGCGACTCGGCCAGGGTGCGCCTCTTTCAGTTCCTGGGGCCCAATGCCCTTCCCATTGCCATCGTCGTTCTCTGCGTCGTCTTCGCGATCGCCCAGCCGGCGTTCCTGACGCAGGACAATCTGATCGGCATCGTTCGTCAGGTGGTGCTGGTGGGCATCATGGCCACCTGCACTACCTTCGTGATCATGACTGGGGGCGTCGACCTCTCGGTCGGCCCGGTGCTGGCCTTCGGCGGGCTCGTCGCGTTCTTCTGCCTCGATGCCGGCTGGCCGCTGCCGCTTGTGATCGTCGCCGGGACCGCTTCCGGGTTCGCAATCGGCCTCGTGAGCGGGGCCATCATCGCGTTTGCGGGACTGCCGCCCATCATCGTCACCCTCGCAGCGCTCAGCATCGTTCGCGGCAGCGCGCTCACCATCGGCGGCACGGACCAGCATCTGATCAACAGCTGGCCGGACTACACCTTCATCGGTTCGGGAACCATCTTCGGCATCCCGTTTTCGATCTTCATCTTCGCCTTCGTCGCGCTCGTCATGATCTTCGTTCAGAAGCGCACGCCTCTCGGGCTGCTGGTGGCGGCGGTGGGTGACAACGAGCGGGCCGCGTACCTCAGCGGCCACCGGACGCGCCTTACCAAAATGCTGGTCTACGGCATCTCTGGATTTGGCGCCGCTCTCGCGGGGATCATCCAGACTTCACAGGTCCACACCGCGATCGCGATCTACGGCCCTTTCGGCACCGAGCTCGACGTCATCGCCGCAGTCGTTCTGGGTGGCACCAGCATCATGGGCGGCCGCGGCTCGGTCGCACGCACTCTGCTGGGCGTCTTCTTCCTGGGCATCGTCAACGACGGGATGAACATTCTCAATGTCTCGGTCGACATTCAGCTGATTGCCAAGGGAGCAATCATCGCGACCGCTCTGGGACTCGCCTCCTGGGGACGGTGAACCGCTCTCGCTACAGGCTGACGCTACAAGGTCGTTACGACCTCGAAAACGCAGGGTGGCAGGTTAGGCGCCTGGCACTTGGTGCCCCCATTTCACGGCGAAGCTTCAACTGAAATGCCTTGTGTACCGCCGCCGCGTCGCTGCCCGCGAGATCCGTGAGCGCCAGCGGAGCTGTTGACAACGTCTCACATACGATCTTTGATACAAAATCAACGATCGCAGAGTCCGCCGTGTCGAAAATCAAATCCATCGAACTCATCGAGTTTCCTTTCCCCGTAAAAAACGTGGGGCCGGCAGAGAACGGGTTCGACACCGTCTACGTGCCGAATCGCACGGCCCAGATGATGACGCTGGCGACCCGCATCGAAACCACCGACGGAGTGGCCGGCGAGTATGTGGGCGGCATGCTGCTGGCGCTGAACCAGACCGTCTACATCGGCGAAAAGCTTATCGGTCGCGACGCCTTTCACCGGCTCGAATTCTACGAAGACGCCAAACGCGCCCTGCGCAAGTTCGATAAGATGGGCTACGGCCCACTCGACATCGCGCTGTGGGATTGGGCGGGTAAGCGCCTCGACACCTCGATCGCCAACCTGATCGGCTCCAGCCGGTCCCGCATCCCAGCCTACGCTAGTACTTACCACGGCGACCGCAATGGCGGCCTGTCGAGCCCCGCGGATTTCGCCGACTTCGCCCTCCACTGCAAAGGCCTCGGCTATACCGGCTTCAAGATGCACGGCTGGGGCGAGGCCGATGTGGCGGAGGAGTCTGCTTCAGTCCTCGCCATTCGCGATCGTGTCGGTCCGGAAATGAAGCTTATGCTCGATCCGGCCTCGCACCTGCGAACCTTTGCGGACACCATCGCGGTCGGCCATGCCTGCGATGAGGCCAATTATTTCTGGCTCGAAGACCCCTACCGCGACACGGGCGTGTCCCAGTCGGCCCACCGGCTGCTGCGCGAGAGAATCAAGACACCGCTGCTCCTCGGCGAACACATTCGCGGCCTCGAGACCAAGACGGATTTCGCCGTGGCGGGGGCTACGGATTTCATCCGGGTCAATCCGGACTACGACATGGGCATCACCGGCGCGCTCAAGGTCGGGCACATGGCAGAAGCGCTCGGCATGGATGTAGAAGTTCATTCTACAGGTCCGGCCCACCGGCACTGCGTCGCCGCTTTCCGCAACACCAATTTCTACGAGCTGGCGCTCTGCGGACCGAAGTCGGGCACCTCCAAGCCCGCCATCTACACCTCCGATTACAGTGACGACTACGAGTCCGTGGGCAAGGACGGTCAGTTCCCCGTGCCGACCGGCCCCGGCCTCGGCGTCACCTACGACTGGGACTTCATCAGGAAGAACGCCAAGAGCCGCGTGATCCTGCAATAGGAGGGCGAGAGCCCACGACACCCTCAGGGAGGAGCCTGCACATGTCGTCTGCACTGAAACTGAAGCTGATGATGGCGCTCGTCGCGTCGCTGGCGAGCACCGCGGTGTTCGCCGACGACAAGACCCTCGTCGTTTGGGACTTCAAGTCATCCGAACCGCTGATGAAGCCCTATTTCGACATCATCAAGTCGACCTTCGAAAAGGCGCATCCGGGCGTCACGGTCGAGGAAATCGCGCAGCCTGCCGACACCTACTATACGGTTCTGGGCACGGCGATTAACGCGCAGCAAGGACCGGACGTCGTCCTGCTCAATGGCGGCAATCTCGCCATCGACCGTGCCGACGCACTGGTGCCGCTCAAGGACAAGTTCGCCGACACTATTCCAAATCTGGTCGGTCTCACCTCGTTCCAGCGCACCGATGGCGACTACATCGCCATGCCGCTGACCGTTCAGGGCTCGATCTGGTACTACAACAAGGACGTCTATAAGAGCGCCGGTCTCGATCCGTCCAAGCCGCCCCAGACCTGGACCGATTTCGAGGCCGCCTGCACGGCGATCAAGGCCAAGACCAGCGCGTCCTGCGTCACCTTCGGCAACAAGGACGGCACCGACTTCATCAACGTCATCGCAACCATCGCGCATGGCATGTGGTCGGCCGACACCCGTGCGAAATTCTTCAAGCACGATCTCGCCTGGACCAGCGACGAGATGCGCGGCGTCTTCGCCAAGGCCAAGGAAATGATCGACAATGGCTGGATCGAGAACGGCGTGAATTCCTATTCGCCCTATACCGACGCCGTGAACATCCTGGCCGGCGGCCGCACCGGCAATCTGCTCGGGCTCATCTCCGACGCGCCGAACTCGTGGAAGAACGTCGAGGACATGACCGGCGAAGGCAATGTCGGCGTCGCCCTCCCGCCGGCAGTCGACAAGGACCCGGCCGCCAATCCCAAGCGCCTTGAAGTCGATGGCGGCATTGGTTTTGCGATCACCAAGTGGAGCACCAACCAGGACCTCGCCGTCGATTTCATCAAGACGGCGGTATCGACCGAAGCCGCCGCTGTCCTGATGCAGTCGGCCGGAGGTCTGCCGAGCAACACCAAGGTCGATCTGAGTGGACTGAATTCGGAAGCCGCCAAGCAGGTCGTCAATTTCCTTGGCTGCTGCTCGGTCGATGGCCGCATCAAGTCCTACTATGTGACGGCTGAGCGTGCTGAGTTGCAGCGCGTGGGCCAGCTCCTGATCACGGGGCAGATGTCGGTCGATGACGCCCTGCAGTCCATCGAGCAGGTTCGTCAGAAGGAAATTGCGCGCAAGAAATAGCGCCGGGCAATCCGGGAACCGCCCGCGGGGCGGTTCCCCCTCACCCGCGCTGGCGTCCTGATGCTAGGAACCAAAGCATGAAGCGCGAGTCGATTTTCGTCTACCTCTTCGTCTTGCCGGCTCTCGGGCTGTTCGTGATCTTCCGCCTGATCCCTCTCGTCGCCGGCTCCGTCTTTTCCTTCTCCGACTGGAATGGCATCGTCGATCCGCGCTGGATCGGGCTGGGCAACTATGCCGAGCTGCTGACCGACCCCGTGTTCCAGGCGACGATGCTTAACACCGTCAAGGTGCTGATCACACTGCCGATCTGGGTCGGCCTGCCGCTCTTGCTGGCGATCTTCATCTATCTTGAGGTGCCGGGCGCGCGCGTCTATCGCGCGGCCTATTTCTTTCCGATCGTCCTGAGCTCGATCATCATCGGCACGATGTTCAGCATCATCCTGAGGTTCGACGGCACGCTCAATCAATTCGTCGGCCTCGCTCACATACCGGGGGTGGATTGGCTCGGCGATGGCCGCTACGCGCTCCTGGCGGTGATCCTCGTCGCCATCTGGGCCCATTTCGGCATGAGCGTGCTGATCTTTCTTTCGGGTCTCACTACCATTCCGCCCGAGATCATCGAGGCCGCCCGCATCGACGGAGCGAACCTCACGCAGATCATCTGGCGGATCGTCATTCCCATGCTGCGCCCCACGATCGAGCTCGTCGTGGTGATGACGACCATCACCATCCTCACCTCGATGTTCGGACTCATCTACGTGATGACCGGCGGCGGTCCCGGCACGGCGACCTACATGCCGGAGTTCCTGATCTGGCTGATGCAGGGCCAGTTCAACCGGCTCGGCTACGCCTCCGCCATGAGCGTGACGCTGTTCGTCGTGGTCGCCCTCGTGGGCATCGCCCAGATCCGTCTCATGCGCAATCAGTGGAGCCCCTGATGCGTACTCTGCTGAGCGCGACCGAACGGCGGGTGATGTGGGTTGCAAGCGCCATTATGATGCTGCTTGCCCTGACGACGATCTACCCGATTATCTTCACCTTCATCACGTCCCTCAAGTCGACCAAGGACTTCATCCGGCACGGTTTCTCGATCCCCACGTCGCCCACGCTCGAGAAATACGCAACGGCATGGTCCACTATCAAGATCGGGGAGTATTTTCTCAACTCGGCGATCGTGACCCTGGTGGGCGTGTTCCTGGTCCTCGCCGTCTCGTCGCTTGCCGGCTTTGCGCTGTCACAGCTGCACTTTCGGTTCCGGCGCGCGATCTTCTATCTTCTGCTCACGGGCCTGATGATCCCGGTCCAGGTGATCATGGTGCCGCTGTTCCGCGTCGTCGTGGAGCTGGGCCTGCTCAATTCGCGCGTCGGGCTCGGCGTCGTCTATGGCGCGTTCTTTTCGCCTTTCGGCATCTACCTGATGACCTCGTACTATTCGACGCTGCCCTCCGAGCTGGTCGAAGCGGCCCGGGTCGATGGCGCCTCGCTCTGGCAGGTCTACTGGCGGGTGATGCTGCCGCTCGGCCGCCCGGCGTTGCTGACCCTGGCCATCCTGACGACGCTCAGTTGCTGGAACGACGTCCTGATCTCGCTGCTCGTCTTGCAGCATGACCGGACGCTGATGGTGGGTATTGCGGCGCTGCGCGGCGAGTTCGGCGCCGATATTCCCCTGATTGCCTCGTGCGTCGTGATCGGCGCAGCGCCGGTGATCGCCGTGTACCTGATCTTTCAGCGTAAGATCCTCGGCGGCATCATCGTCGGGTCGGTCAAGGGTTAGCGCCAATGGATAAGGTCGGGAGCGGCGCCATCGAGCGCCGCCGCGTCGGACAGACGTCGCTCAGCATCAGCGTGATGGGTCTGGGTGCCGCCCCGCTTGGCGGGCTGTTCCAGGCATCTTCTCAAATGGAAGCCGACGCCACCATAGCGGCCGCGCTGTCGGCGGGGATCAACCATGTCGATGTTGCGCCGCAATATGGGCGGGGGCTCGCCGAGCGGCGCGTGGGCCAAAGCCTGAGCGCGCACGACCGTAACTCCTTTCTGCTCTCGACCAAAGTCGGCCGGCGGCTCGTTGCAACCGACAAGCCCGAGCCCATGAAGAATTTCCCCGAAGCCCTCGATGTGGCCATGACCTACGATACCTCGGCGGCGGGCATCCGGCAGTCGCTGTCCGAGAGCATCGAACGGCTGGGCGGGATTTCACCCGACATCCTGCTGCTTCACGATCCGGACCGCTACGCCGAGGGCGATGCGCTCCGCCGGTTGATCGAGAGCGCACATGGAGCCCTCGTCGAGCTCAAGCGCGAGGGACGCATCTCGGCGATCGGCATCGGCGTCAACTCTCCCGTGCCGTGCCGGGCGGCCCTCGAGATCGGTGACTGGGACTGCTTCCTGCTCGCCGGACGCTATTCGGCGCTTCGTCAGGAGGATGACGGCATCCTCGATGCCTGCCAGGCGCGCGGCACATCTGTCCTCGTCGGAGCACCCTTCATGTCGGGCGCGCTGGTCGGCGGATCGACCTGGCGCTATGGGCCGATCCCCGGCGACATCGCCGCCGATATCGAAAAGCTGCGGGCCGCCTGTGCGCGCCACGACGTGCCCGTCGAGGCCGTGGCCCTCCAATATCCCCTGCGTCACCCGGCAGTCGCGTCCGTTGTGGTGGGCATGCGCTCGCCGGCAGAAGTCGCCCGGAACGTGCGGGCCCTGAGGACAGCCGTCCCCGAGCTTCTCTGGGACGAGTTGCGCGCCCTTGGGCTCATCGATCGGCCTGCGGCATGACAATGATCGACGCGCATCAGCATTTCTGGCAGCTCGCCCGCGGCGACTATCGGTTTCCGCGCGGGGACGACCCCGTGCTCTATCGCGATTTCCTTCCCGAGGATCTCGCCCCCCAGCTGCAGGCGGAAGGCATCGAGTCGACGGTCGTCGTTCAGGCGACCGACACGGTGGCGGAAACGCACTATCTGCTCGAGCTGGCCGCAGGGACGCCGTTCATCGCAGGCGTCGTGGGCTGGTGGGACCCGAGGACGCCCGGCGCGCTCGAAGATATCTTGGCCCTTGCGCCGGCCGGCAAGCTGGTCGGGGTTCGCCCAATGCTGCAGGGCCTCGGTGATATCTCGTTCATGCTTGAGCGCGGATCGCTGAGGCAGCTGGAGCGGATCGCGAAGATGGGGCTGGTTTTCGATGCCCTTGTGGAGCCGTCACAGCTCGCCAGCATTGATCGGATCTGCCGCGAGGTGCCTTCGCTCCAGGTCCTGGTGGACCACATGGCCAAGCCATGGCGCGCGCCGGCTGGGTTCGAGGGTTGGACCAGGGACATGCAGGGGCTCGCGCTGCGGGCCAATTGCGCGGTCAAGGTTTCAGGCTTTCCATTCGCCGCACCCCCGGTGGGACCGAGCGGGGCAGTCGAAGACCTGGTGGCCTTTCTGCGCTCCACCTTCGGCCAGCAACGACTTCTGTGGGGAAGCGACTGGCCGGTGGCTGAACGGGAGGGCGGATATCATAAGGTGCTCACGCGCCTGCGGGCCTTGTTCCCCGAGGCCGAGCGCAATGCTGTATTTGGCGACAACGCGGCACGGATTTACGGCCTGCCCAGAGACAAGACGAGTCCGACGACATGAGCCAGAGCGAGGGCGACTTGCTTGCGACGAGCCCCAACCCGCATGAGACCCTGGGAGGCACCACCTATCGGCGCGTGCATGACGCGATCCTCTCCGACATCGTCCGGGGCAGTTTCGTTCCGGGCGCGCGGCTCAAGATCGCCGACCTCTGCCGCCGGTACGGGCTCAGCCCCATGCCGATCCGCGAGGCCCTGCAGCAGCTGCAGGGCGAAGGCATCGTGGTCATGGAGCCCAACAAGGGCGCGCGCGTCCGCTCGATCGACAGGAAGTTCATCGCCGACATCTACGATGTGCGGAGCGCGCTCTACGCCATCGTCTATCGCGATGCCATCGCGTCCGCTGACGCGGCGTTCGACGAAAAGCTGGCCACGATCCAGCGTGAGTTTGACCGGATGATGGAACTGGGCGATGCGCGCGGTTGCATCGCACAGAACCGAATTCTGCATGATGCTATCCAGAACCGGTGCCTTAATCACGAAGTCTCGGCCGCGATGGAACGATACGCCAACCTCACGAGCTCGCTGCGCGAAGCACTCGGCTTCAATATCGAGCGCCTTCGCGAAATCTCGCGGGAGCATTGGGCCATCATCGATGCCGTCAAAGCGCGTGACGTCGAGCGCGCCCTGGCCGCCGCGCAGCACCACGTCCGGCAGGCGCTCATCAACATGAGTCGAAACTTTACCGCCCAACCCTAGGACCATCGATATGGAACGCAGATCCAGTATCACGCGCATCGGCGCGGCCGTCGGCATTCGTCCCGAAGCGCTCGAGACCTACCGTCAGCTTCACGCCAACCCCTGGCCGGAAGTCCTCGCCGAGAACACCAGGGCCGGACGCTCCAACTATTCGATCTTCCTGCTCCCCCAGAAGAACCTGCTGTTCTCCTGCTACGAGTATAGCGGCCACGACCGAGCCGCCGACGCCGCGCGGATGGCGCAGAACCCGGTGATGCAGGAATGGTGGAGCCGCTGCCGCCCCGCCCAGATCCCACTGGTCGACGGCACCGGCGACCGCCGCTGGACCGACCTCGAGCTGATCTTTCACCAGGACTGACAACGGCGACTGCTGGACTGGCACGCAAGCCAGCATGCGCCAAATCGCTGTCACATCCGGTGATCCGCTATCGGGAGCCCGAAGGCCCTGTTGCTCCTGAGAGCATGTTGAAGATCGTTCCACACTTGTTCACGTTCGTGTGGAGCAGCTCGAGCCGCGGGTCAGGCTTGGTCGTCTCCACCGCTAGGTGGTGTCCCTGACGCTCGGCGCTCATCGTCGCCCGCGATGGCCTGTGGAATGTATGCGAAGGTTCAATCGGGCCCGTTGGTAGAGCCATACCAACGAATAGGTGAAGAGTGCAGACTGCCGATGCTGGTAAATCCTTGATGCTGAAAGGGACCGTCGTGCAATTTGGAAATGCGCCCTGCTCGTGGGGCATCAATTATCCAGCCGGCAATGCGGTTGACTGGCGGCAATATCTCGATGAGGTCGCGGCCGCCGGCTACCGCGGCACGGAACTCGGCCCGTTCGGATATCTCCAGAAGGATCCGGACATACTGCGACGCGAGCTGTCGTCGCGCGGGCTCGATCTGCTCGGCGCAACGCACGTCCACACCTTCGGGGATGCGGGATCGGCTCAACAGCTGATGACGACGCTCGCCCAGTTGTGTCCCTTGCTGGTTAAGCTCGGCTCGCACCATCTCGTCATCATGGATGAGGACAACTGGTACCCAGCCGACGCTCCCGGCCACCTCGATAGTGCCGACTGGAACGGACTGATCTCGGCGGTCCGTCAGGCACAACGCATCATCGAGGACGACTTTGGAATGAAGGCTTCGTTCCATCCGCACGTCGGCACGGCGGTCGAGCGCGAAGATCAGATCGACAGATTGCTCGATGCGACCGATATCGACCTCTGCCTCGATACCGGCCACCACGCCTTCTGGAACCAGGATCCGCTGGCCTACATGGGCAAAGTCTGGGATCGCATCGCGTATGTCCATCTCAAGAACGTCGACGCAAAGATCCGCCAGGATGTGCTCGACGGTCGCCTGACCGCCAAGCAGGCCTTTGCCGCGGGCGCCATGTGCCCCCTGCCTGACGGCGTTGTGGACATTCGATCTATCGTGTCGCTGCTTGAAGAACGGGGCTTTGCCGGACCAGTGGTGGTCGAGCAGGACCCGGCAGAGGACGCGGCCGAAGCCCCGCTGGTCCTGGCACGGCGCAATCTCGAGTTCCTGCTGTCGGCGTCCTAACCTTCACGTCCCTGTCACTCCGATCGGCTCTAAGCGCGGCGCCGTGCTTCGATCGGCGGGCGCTGAAGTGTGATCGCGTTCAGGTCCAGTTTCCGCTTGCCATCGTTCGCGCGCGGCATAGTCTTGACCAAACGGTCAAACTGAACGGCCGGCGGGGATATCCCGCACCAACCAGGGAGAGAGTGCATGAAACGTCGTACGTTCATGATTTCGGCAGGCGCCGCCGCGGGCGCCGCTCTGTTGCCGCGCACGGCATTCGCCGATGCCAACCGTATCGACTGGTACACCAGCTCCGACGCGAACGTGACCGACTTCTGGACCAACATCGTCGTCCCGAAATTCGTGGCCGCCAATCCGGGCGTGACCGTCAATCTGGTGGATACCGATGCCCCGGGCCTGCAGGCGATCGAAGCGCGTGCTTTGGCCGCGCTGGCCAACAAGGTGGATCCGCAGGCCGACTTCTTCGAGGGGTCCGAGGCCCGACTGCCGCCCGGCGCGCTCGATGCCGGTCTCTATGTCGACTTCAGCAAAGAAAACCTGTCGAACTACTCCAAGCTGAACCCGCTCGCGGCGGACATTCCCCAGAACATCACCTATCGCGGCAGCCAGGTACTGCTCGCCTACGACACCACCAAGCTGTCGCCGGACAAGGCGCCCAAGACCTTTGCCGACCTCGTAGCGTGGATCAAGGCCAACCCCGGCCAGTTCATCTACAACCGCCCCGACAAGGGCGGCTCGGGCGGCAACTTCGTGGTCCGCGCCATTTGGGAAGCCAATGGCCGCGACCCCTCGATGTTCAAGGTCGACAACTACGCCGATGCGACCGGCCAGCCGATGCTGCAGAAGGGCTTCGACATCCTCAAGGATATCGCGCCCTCGCTGATGGATCAGGGTGCCTACACCTCCGGCAACACGCAGTCGATCCAGCTCCTGAGCCAGGGCGCCGTGACCATGATCCCGGCGTGGTCCGACCAGGCGCTTTCGGCCATCAAGACCGGCGTCCTGCCGGCGACCACCGGCCTCGTCCAGCTCACCGACCTCGCACTGGCGGGCGGCTTCACCAAGAACACGATACCGGTCAACGGCCTCAACAAGGCGCTGGCGCTCAAACTGCAGGACTTCATCCTCACGGAAGAAATTCAGTCGGCCGTCATCACCGAGCTTGGCGGTTTCCCGGGCGTCTCGTGGGACTACGTGTCCAAGGAGCTCCACGACAAGTACGCCGACGTCATTCCCGCTTCTATCCCGACCTGGCCGGGCGGCGACTGGGACAAGAACATGAAGGACGGCTGGTACCGCAGCGTCGCCCCGAACGTGGCCCGCTCATAGATGGCACTCGCTTCGGCGAGCGACATCGTCGGAGCACGAAAGCAGGGCGGGAGGCTGGTCGGCCTCCTGCTCGTCGCCATTCCGGTGATCCTCGTCGCCTGGATGGTGATCTTTCCCATCCTCTCGGCGGTCGTCACGACGCTGTGGCAAACCGGCTCCAACGGGGTACCTGCGTTTACCCTCAAAACCTACCAATTCTTCTTTTCCGACGGCTACAGCCTTGCCAATCTCTATCTGACGCTCTGGACAACGGCGCTCTGCGCTCTGTTCCTGCTGGTCATCTGCCTTCCGATTGCGCTCTATCTGCGCTTCGCCAAAGGGCGTCTTGCGGCCTACGTGCAAGGTCTGGCGATCTTTCCGTTGTTCGTGCCCTCGATCGTTCTCGCCTATGCGTTCATCCGCGTTCTTGGGCCTAACGGCATGGTCGACATCCTGCTCAACGCGGCCCATCTGCCAAAGATTCGAACGCCCTACCTAACGCCCTGGGGGCCGCTGATCGGCCTGGTCTGGGATCACATCCCCCTGACAGTGCTGATCCTTCTTGCTGGCTTGGGCGCGGTATCTGACGCCTCGATCGAAGCCGCGCGCGACGTCGGGGCCGGCCGGTTGCGGCTCCTCTGGAACATCATTCTGCCGCGACTCGGCAACTCGATCCTCGTCGCCGCCTCGTTTGCGGTGCTGGGTATCTTCTCGGCGTTCACCCTGCCCTACGTGCTCGGTCCGGCGGCGCCGGAGATGATGGGCCCCTTCATGCAGCGGACCTTCCGCGATCTCTACGACGCGCCGAACGCCATCACCCAGGCAGTAATCTCATTCTTCTTCTGCATAATCTTCGGGCTCTTCTATGTGCGCTCGATCGTCAACAACCAGAGGAACCGCTGATGGCCGAGCCTGTCCTTATCGATCGGCCGCGGGCGGACTGGACCGGTATCGGTCTCGCAATCGTCCTCACCCTTGTCATCATCTTCCCCCTCGTCGTCGTCGCGCTCTGGGCCTTCACCAATGTCTGGCGCTACCCGTCGATCCTCCCGCAGGAGTTCGGCCTCCGCTATTGGACGCAGACCCTGTCGCGCCCTGACGTCTGGCAGTCGATCACCACCAGTGTGAGTCTCGCCTGCTCGGTAACCGTCATCTCCGCGATCATTTGCCTGCCTGCGGCGTTTGCCTTCGCGCGCCTGCAGTTTCCGTTCCGCAGCATTCTGTTCTTCTCGTTCATCGCAGGCCAGGCGTTTCCGAAGTTCGGGCTGCTGGTAGCCATCGCCGGCATCTTTCTTGGCCTGAACCTGATCGGCAATTTCTGGGGCGTGGTGCTGATCCAGCTGGTGGGCACGCTCCTCTATATGATTTGGATTCCGGTCGCGGCCTTCCAGGGCGTCGACCGTCGCATGGAAGAAGCGGCGCGCGATGTCGGCGCATCACCGCTGCGTGTCTTCTGGTCGATCACCCTGCCGCAGGCCGGACCCACGATCGGCGCAGCGGTGCTCTTGACCTTCGTCAACACCTTCTATGAGACCGAAGGCGCGTGGCTGATTGGCGCGCCGCAGGTCCACACCATGCCCATCCTCATGATCTCGTTCATCAACAACCAACCTGTCATTCAGTACGGCGCCGTGCTGTCGGTGATCCTATGGATACCGTCCTTTTTTGCGCTGCTGTTCGCACGCCGCGTCATCAGCGGCGGCTCGTTCGCGCGCGGTTTTGGCGCCTAGGAACCTTCATGGCCGTTCTCGATATAAAAGGGGTCACCAAACAGTTCGGCGTCGGCGTCCGCGCCGTCGACGGCTTCGCGCTCACGGTGGGTGACGGCGAACTTGTTTGCCTGCTCGGGCCGTCCGGTTCCGGCAAGTCGACGCTGCTGCGCATGGTCGGCGGCTTCGAAACGCCGACGACCGGCAGCATCACCATAGATGGCGAAGAGATGATCAACCTGCCGCCTGAGCGGCGGCCGACCGGCATGGTGTTCCAGAGTCACGCGCTCTGGACGCACATGAACGTCTTCAACAACATCGCCTTCGGGCTGAAGCTGCGCCGGCTGCCGCGCGAGGAAATCCGCCAGCGCGTCGATGCCGTAATGGCGCTGGTGGGCCTTGGCGGCTACGGCTCGCGGCAGACCCACCAGCTCTCGGGCGGCCAGCAGCAGCGCGTCGCACTCGCTCGCTCGCTGGTGCTCGAGCCCAAGATCCTGCTGCTCGACGAGCCGTTCGCAAGCCTCGACCAGCATCTTCGCGAGCGCCTGCGCGAGGAAGTGCGTGATATCCAGCAGCGACTGAAGATCACGACATTGTTCGTGACCCATGGCCAGGACGAAGCCCTGAGTATGGCGGACCGGATAGTGGTCATGCGCGACGGCAAGGTCGAACAGGTCGCCCCGCCGGCCGCCCTCTACCGCGAGCCCGAGACCCCGTTTGTTGCGGGGTTCATCGGCACAATGAATCTCATTGAAGGACAAGTGGTGGACGGAACATTTGCTCGGGGAACATTCAGCGTGCCGCTACCGGTACCCGATGGACCCGCTGTCCTGGCGGTGCGTCCCGAGGCCCTTGAGATCGTACCCACGTCCGGGCCGGCCGTTGCCAAGGTTCACCGGGTGACGGACTACGGCACCCATGCCATCGTTGATCTCGAATTGCCGGATGGCCTGCGTATCAAGTCGATGGTGGCAGATGCCCGCGCCTGGATGGCCGAACAAGCGGTCAGTCTGAAACCCCGCGCCTTCGCCGCGTATCGTGACAACCACGTCATCAACCGGACCAGCGCCGCGTCATGACCGATCCAATTGCGGTGACGCGCGATGGGCACCGTACATTTCTCAAATGGCACCGGGGCCGCCGACGGGGCGGTGACCCCGTCTTCACCGGCCGGCGTATCCTTGAGGGCATGGCTATCGGGGCCAGCGTCGAGGTCGATCTGGTCCGGCATCGCGACCATGGCATGGCGGTCCTCCATGACCACACATCCATCGCGCGGGAGACAACTGGAGCTGGCCCGTCGTCCGCTCACGGCGCCGCCGAGCTTCGCGCGCTGAACCTGCGCGGAAATGATGGGACGCCCATCACCGACCACGTGATGCTGCTCGAGGATCTGTGCGAACTCCTGGTCGCGTCACCCCCGCATCCGCAGGCCTTGCTTCAGCTCGACTACAAGGAGGGCCAGGGGCTCCTGGACGATGCCAGCATCGCCGCATTCGCCCACAGTGTCGGGCCCGTTGGGGGCCATATGATTATCAGTTCGGGCGAGTCGGAATC
>Ga0070661_100000890_pt1 | contig 21453 bp, 22 predicted proteins | sample KBSC43metaG_FD_64663 | JGI IMG/M metagenome (GOLD analysis project Ga0070661, IMG submission 64663) | Corn rhizosphere microbial communities from Kellogg Biological Station, Michigan, USA - KBS C4-3 metaG | ecosystem: Host-associated > Plants > Roots > Rhizosphere > Soil ... | reverse complement strand
CAGACGTTTAAATTCGTCCAATCAACTCCATCAACTCGATGGTTGATTTCACATGGCGCGGCTGGATATCCTGTCATTGATGTTTATGTCAACGATAGCGGTGTCTTTCAAAAGCTTTTGCCAAATGAAGTCAATTACATCGACGAATTCACCGCCGAGGTTTTGTTAACGAACCCTCAATCTGGATATGCAATGGTGACCGTATGAGAATATTTGATTTTACTCAAAGTGATCCAGCAGCTGTTTGGACCATTGAACATAACCTCGGCGGAATGCCCGCAATTGACGTGACAGTAAACGTCAACGGTCAAGTTCAAAAAATTCTTCCATTGAAAGTCGAGGCAACTGACGACAATACTTTGGCAGTCCACTTTTCTTCACCACAAACTGGAACAGCTAGGCTGGTGATTGACACATCACAATATCAGATCAACTTCCCAGTATAAGGAAAATCTATAGGAGAGCAGCATGGGCGCATTTCTAAGTCTCATTGGTGGCATCAAAGGTATTGCCACCATTGCGCTGCTTTTAGCTCTTGGTGGCTGGGCTTTCATGCAGAAACGAAATGTCGAACAGGCAAATCTAGCGCGCGATCAGGCAATCGCTCAACGCGACCAAGCTGCAGTAGAACGTGACAAAGCGATTGCTGCAGCTCAGGCAAGCGCCGTGACAGTTAAAAGGTTGGAGCAGGAAAAGAAGGATATTAACGATGCTTTAAATAAGCTTGCTGCTGCAAAACAGCAAAACGCCCAAAACACGGTCACGCGTGAAGTTATTATCCAGCAACAAGCAACAGTTCCTGCCAATTCTGCACAAGCCGCTCCTGTTATTGGCGCAATTATTTCTGCAGTTCAAGATGATCGTGTTCGTAGGCGTGGTGGGCAGTAATTAACCTATGAGGTCATCATATGAAAATTTATATCTTAGCCGCAGCAGTTGCCTTGACTGGCTGCGCCGCAGGTACGGGTTTCAATAACACTGAGGTCGTAGTCGCGAATCAATATGTGGTGCGCACCGCTCCAGACCAACTGAAGACATTGCCACCACTTCCTCCTCGAATCGCAGATCCTTCAAAAGCCACCAACACCCAGGTCGCCACTTGGATCAACAACACTGAGCAGTACGTTGCTGATCTTGAAGCGATGATTCAGACCTTGGTGAACTTCTATGAGAAGCCTGTCACTGCGGCTGAAGCTGGAACCCTTCAGCCGGTGACGCCTCGCACGACAGCTCAGCCAACAACAGGACGAGTGATTCAGCCGCAGACCACTGCGGCTACGTCTGGAACCGTGATTCAGCCGCAAACAAACCCAAATCTTACAACTCCGCGTCCAACACTTCGGCAGCGCCTGTTTGGAAAATGAGGTAACAAATGTCATGCTGCCCAACCCCGCCTGAAATCAACGTGGGTAGTTCCTCAGATGAGGACTACCCAGCTCAGGACACAGAAATTCGACCAGGAGAAAGCGTCGAGTGCTACATGCGTCGAGCTGGAAACACAACTGGCCGCATGGATGACAAGACTGAAAGCATTCCTGACAAAATTGAGAACACCGACATTCCACTTAAGGAAGGCCACATCGTTGACGTTTCTTTCAGACTGACGCCTAACTCAACAAAAACGGCAACTAGCTGGTCAATTTCTGGAACTCCTTTACCTTCAGGTGTAACGTTCTCAGGTAATCGGTTGAGTGGAACATTTCCTGTATCAAGCTATGGACAAGCATTCAAGATTGAGGTAACCGCTGAGCCAGGAATTGACACACGCGCCTTCGTATTCTCTCCTTCTAAAGCGACAGGATCAAATGAGATTTCATTCGTGCACCCTCTGCCTGGAGCCCACGTCACGTCACCGTTTGGCCCAAGGAGACCACCAACGACAGGTGCAAGCAGCATTCACGGTGGGGCAGATTTCTCGCTTAAGCCGAAACCGCCTGGAGATGTTCTTGCAGCTGCTGATGGTGAAGTAACTCTTGTGGCTTATCAAGCAGGTGGCGCAGGAAAACACATCAAGATACGGCACCTCAATGCAGCAGGCCGTGAGCTATGCACAACCGTCTACATGCACCTTGCAGATTTTTATGTTTCTCAAGGGCAAAAAGTTGTTGCAGGCCAAAAGATCGGTAAAGAAGGAAACACAGGAGTGGGCACGGGTCCACACCTGCATTTTGAATGCAGGTTGCCTAACGGTACGAAGATTGATCCTGTGCCCTTAATCAAAGGCACAGTTGTGGTTGCACGTGAAACAAATCCGGACAACACCGCTAAGGAAGGCACCCTTGAAAATAAAGAAGGGAATGCCGTCCTGACGCCTTCAAACGTGGATGCCAAGGAAGCAGGCTGCGAACCATTTGGGCCAGATTATCCCAAGGACCCAACAGAAACACATGACGCTCCTGCAGGAGATGCATTTGAGAAGGCCTGGTTCTTCACCATGAAACATGAAGTTGGCCCTCATTGGACGTCAGATTCTCCAAACGATCCTGAGGTGGCAGCAGGAAAGATTGACACTAAAGAGCAGCGCAAGAAAGATGGATACGTCAATACGCCTGGATTTCCAGGTGGTGAGACTAAATTTGGCATCGCGCAAGGTCCAAATCCCAGCTTAAAGGTCACCACCATGGGCTACGACCCAGCGAAGACAGCCGGTTACAACAACTATTGGAAGCGCGGGCCGTCTTCTCTTGCTGCCGACAAGCCAAGAACCGCCATCATGCTGTTTGATCTTAACTACCTGCATGGTGTTGGAAACGCCAATAGCATCAAGAGAAACGCAAACATAGATTCACTTGAAGACACAGCAGCGGCTGAAGCTCTGTCAGCTGCCCAGCAAGCATTTATGAGGAACATTGTAGTGCAAAATCCAAGTCGTCAAAAGTACCTCAATGGTTGGTTAAAACGTTCTCGCGATCTTTTAGAATACGTAAAGTCAATCACCTTGGAGTAATCATGACGACTGCGAAAACCTTTGCCTTATCGGACCCGCGTCAGTACAACTACGATGATGGTCGAGCATTGATAAAAAGTGGAGACCTGATTAGCTTCTTCTCTTCTCACGAAGAATCGTTTCTTCATCGCTTCACAACGGTGCCAATTCTTTTCTTTACAGGATCTAGGATTTACCACAGTGGAATTGCAATTTGGGTAAACGTTGCTGGAGAGCCGCGCCTAATGCTGTGTGAGGCCGTTGGAGTTGGTCGTAGAATCTTAAACATGTCTCACTTCAAGGATCACAAGATGGAGGTTCACGAGTGTCCTGACTATATCGATCCAGTCAAGGTAGAAAGATATATGATGGATGGATTAGGTCTAGGTTATGCATTTGGCGACCTCATCGTAATTGGACTTCGTGAGTACTTCGGCCTTCAGACAAACGAAAGCAGTGTTAAACAGGTCTGCTCAGAGACAGCGGCAAATGCCTGGGCAGCAGGAGGCATGAAGTTTGATACAACGGTGATGAGCCCTGGAAAACTTCGAAACACTCTGATTGAGAAAGGCATTACTACCTTTGTGATCAACGCTGATAAGGGATTTTAAAGGGTGGCTTGAAAGTCAATGACTGCGTCATTTGGACCGGCGACAAGTGCCCATAGCTCATTTCCTTTTAGAAAGAACTGCGTGTAAAGGCCCGCCTTTGATGCTTCAATTACAAAGGTCAAAGGATCTTCCGGGAGACGGGCATCAAGGTTAATCTCAAACTGCGAGCTGATGCCAAATGTAGAAGTAATCTGGTTCATTGAATATTTATCGTACGAAATTGAAAGGTTAACCATGAAAGTGAACGAGCTGTTAGAAGGCAGAGACCCTCAGCAAGACAGACTAGAGGATGAAAACACCATTCTTCAATCGCAATTCAAGAAGTTGAAGTCCTATGATCAAGAGATGTACAAGAAGTTGGCGGCTGACTGGGAGAAATGGTCACATGCATTTGCAATTGCAAACATTGATAACGATTTAAGTGGAATGCAAGCTGCCATTGAAAAGCTTGAAGACATAGCTGAGAATTGGTCAAATCGCAATGGGCAACGTAGTTAGAATTACTGATAACATCAGCTGCGGAGATCACGCTGCGCAGGGATCAAGTGATGTTTTCGCAAACAACCTTGGCATCACTACCGAGGGGAAAAAGAAAACAACAGGACACCCTAAATTTGCTCCTACAGTTTTTGAAGGGCCTTGGTCTTCGACTGTGTTCGTGAACAACCAGGCAGTTGCCTTGAAAGGCAAAACCAAAATTGTTCCGCATGATAAAAAGAAAGAGCACATAGGAGCAAAGGCATCAAGCGGTTCACCCAACGTGAGCATTGAAGAATGAGCTATGAGCTAAAATCTAGAGCTGAACGAAGAGCAAGATTGTTTATTGGAGGAACTTATTTCCGAGCTAAACAACCTGGAATCGAGGGGAACAACATCTCGATCGTCATGCACCAGGAAGGAAGTTCTGCTGAGCTTGTTGTGACAAATCACAACACGGTTCCAAGTGAGAATGTCAAGGGACCGGTAACTGTAGATTTTCTTGAACAGAGGCTCGTATGGAATGAAGGAGTCACAATCAGCAATCTGACGACCATACCGACAGCGCACGGATACAGCATTAGTTACCAAATAGGCGGCGGCACATACAAATGGGAGGACCTCGGTGAAGTCTCGTTTTCGCGTACGATTCGTATCCCGGGCAAGCTATCTGCTAAGCTTACTCTGGGACCGCCTGAAACGTTAGCTGGTGGTGTGATTTTTATCACACCACGGTGTAAACGCTATAGCTTATCACAGGTTTCAAAGACCTCTGGGCCAGTTGAGGCGCCAGTAACAGAAACTGGATGGGACATTGATGCCCTTAGAACTGCAATGGCTGATGACCCATGGGTAGAAATGCTACCACGTGGATCAGATCCAAACGACACCGGTGAAGATGAGGGGTTTCTAACACCATTTGAGGACACCTATTTGAAAGGCGGTGATGGAGCGCCAGTTAGTCCCGCTGGATACGAGGTCAGCCCAACTGTCTCGTCATTTATCTTGGCTTCCACTGAAGCTCAGGACGGCTCAGACATTGTAGACAATCGGGTCTTCGACTGGAATGGCTCTAACTGGGAGCCGAGGTAGGAGCGACTCATCGCTCCCACATCTGAATTACTTTGCGTCTTCAACACGGCAGCGCTTGAAGTCATAATCATGACAGATTGCCGTGATTACACCAGGACGCTCTGCTTTACGACGATAGCAAGGATACAGCCAGCCGTCTACCTCTGCCAGGAGAAGCTCTCCACGCGCTTTCGTTCCATAACCAAAGATACCGTCATACTCACCTACCACACGAACCTTGTTGTAATCGAACGTGACATGTTTGTCACGACGCTGACCTTTTGCACGAGGTTTGATGTAGGAAGGAAAAGTATCGTTTGCCATGTTTGTTCTCCAGTTATTCAATCGATAGAGTAATTATACTCTAATCTAGAGAACATGTACACTAATTTTACTCAAACCAATCTACGTAAGTTCCTGGGAAATTAGATGGCTGATATAGCCAGATTCCGTCCTCATTTGTTGTCAACTTCAGAGAGAACTTAATTACCTCAAGTGAGCCAACTAGAATTGGTGAAACTGCAGTGATGAAGTGTGGTCCTGCTGGAAACATCACCATTGTACCGCGTTGCGGGACTAATGAGAAGTTATATGCAGGAAATTCAAGCTTGCCACCATACACCTCAACTTGTGGATCAAGTGGAACACCGTTTCCATAGTCCTTTAGCCAGACGTAACCTACAACGTCTACGTCCTTGCACTTTACCCACTTCTTTCGAACGTGCTTTGAGTTCTCACAACCGTGCGGCTCAGCTGGGTGTTTTGGATCCTCAAAGTACTGTTGAAAATGGGGTGTTTCCATTCCCTTAATCTTCGCGTTATAACGATCTTGGATATCTTGGCCATTTTCCAAGATCGCGGATTGAATGAGCTTGAACAGCTCATTGTCCTTAATGATGCGTTCATTCTTAAGGGGACGCCCATCTTCAGCGAGAGAAGGTTCTGCTATGCCAAGCTCGGCAATGATCTTCTCGCAGTTTGCCGGAGAGATAAAATCCTCAACGACGTGAAACGGGCTGTGTGTCTTGTCTGTCATATTATTTCTTTGGGAACATATCACGAAGGTCCTTGCCTACCTTTAGGACTGGCTTTTCCTCAGCTTCATGAATGGCAATATCAATCGAAGTCCGATGCTTGTCAACAAGAACTTCCACACGTTGAACTGGAGTAGCGCTATAAGAATTTGGCCAGAAAGAGAACTTGCTTTCATTCAACGTGTATGTCGTCTTTGCACCTTTTTGCAGATTTTGAACGCAAAGAACTGATGTATCGCTGTCGATTGTTACAGCCTCAATCAACTCACCATCAACAGAGACGGTGCCAAGAGATTCAAAGTTGAAGTCATTATCTCCTGTGTCATCATCAGTTGAGGTATCGCTATCATCTGTGCTGGTGTCATCGTCACTTGAAGTATCATCATCTGAGCTTCCGCTGCTTACTGCATCTCCTGGTTGGTACGCGTAACCAGACCCGAAGCCGTAGGCGTTAGGACCCATCAGACCAAGAACGATGTGGAGCAGCGCCTTTGGAGTTGGTTCTTCAATGTCGACGTCATAGCCCGCACCTTTTAGTAGCTTGACTGCGTCAGTCACGTCGTCACTTGCATCAGCAGGCGCGACGATTACGATTTTCTTTCCATCTGCCATGGTATTTCCTTATTTGAGTCCAGCGAGAGCCTTAATCCGATCTGCGCTATGCACAAATGTCTCCGGCTTTTTGGCTTCTACAATGGTGATAGGGGTTGACATCTTTGCTTCATGAACCATCTTCATCTTGTCAACGCCAATCCGCTTAATTACTTGATAAGTGCTGAATGTTCCTGTGTCAGGACAAGTGAAGCTGACCGAGAAATTGACGTCAAAAGCAAGGATGTTGCCCTCACTTGTCGAAGCATTCGTCACACCTAATGCGTAGACGTTAACGCTGTCCGGATCAATTTCAGTTGGTGTTGTAGTTTCTACTGAAGCAATGGCTGAATCTCCGCCGATAGTGGCCATCGGCAATTCTACAGTCATCTCAGGTTGGGGGACAGATGGAATACTGCTAGAAGCGTAGCCGTCATCCATTTCGTTTAGTTTTGTCATGGTATCTCCGTAGAATGATCAGCTATTTATGTCTGGAGATACAGATGATACAACCTTCTTCCAGTATGCTTTTGTACGCGTTTCAAGTTCTTCTTTTAACTCAGGCGTAAAGACAACCTTGAATTCCTGTGGAAATCCTGTCTCAGCTACCATTAGAATTACGCCTTGATCAATGTTTGTGCCGAACATTTCATTGTGAGCGGTTGCGTAAAAGAGGAGCTGTAGCTCGTAGTCGTGAATGTCCTTCTTGCTCTTGACACGACCAGCTGTCTTAAAGTCGACGATGACTGGAACGCCCTTGTACTTTCCAACAAGGTCACATCGTCCAGCTACACAAAGCGAAGTGGAGTACAGTGCTACTTCTTGTCCCCAAATCTCATCGATCTTATCAAGCTTCAGCTTTAGAGCATTGAAGGCTGCCATGTCCAGATATGGGACTGGCTTGCCATTGATTGGAGCATCTACCTGTTCTTTCTTGAGGTAGCGTTCCGCGAGGAGGTGAACATTAGTTCCATGATCTGTTGCTTTCTTGGAAACTGCGTCCGCCTTTGCATGGCCCAGAGAATTACGCCAGTTCTGCAGCGAGGCCACCTTGTCAGGTGGGGCTGTCGTGCCAAGTATAGTCGTGATGGACGGGTATGCGCCGTGTTCTGTATCATACCATCGGCCACCAAGGGCAGACTGTGTCGTAATCTCTGGATAGTCAAATGTCATAGTGCATTTTTGATGTGCAATACATCTTCTGAGTATTCTTTGATATGCAAAGCATAGTATTCTTTGCATGACAACATGATCTCGTGGCCGCTTTCAATTGCATCAGCAAGATCAGTTTTCTTGTATTCGGCATTTTTCAAGGTTGATTCCATGTTTTCTGGATTTCCAAGCGCAATGAATAGGTCTCCAATGTTTGGAGACCAAAGAAATTCAAAATCACCTATTGGAAAAATGGCATATGCTGCACCATAAGAACGTGCATCTCGTAAATCACCTGTCACAAACACCGCTGCGCTTCTTGCTCTAAAACCAAAGTTGTCGTTAAACCAATCATCCAATTCTTGGTGAGTGGATCTTAATGTGTTTTTGGGTTTACGATCAGTACGTGGAACCTTTTTTGAGAAGGTTTTTATATTCTTGCCAAGACCTTTTTGTACGCCACGATATAGAAGACCTTCGCCGCGTTGAGCAAGAAAGGACTTGCAATCGCGCTTAATCAGCTTAATTGCCTCGTCAAACTCTTGAGGAAGCTCTTCTTCGTAAAGCTCAATGATCTTCATCTATTTTTATTCATTCGCACAAGACGTTTACTCAAAGATTTCTTACGTGTTCGTTTAGACTTCAAGACGCGAATAATCGTTTTGCGTCGGCCTGCGATGCTAAGTTTCATACGAGTTGAGGCCTTTGCTCGTGGCTTATAAGCAGTCTTGATGTTTGCAACAACACGTCCTTTACGGTAGCCTGAAGTAACGCGAAATCCACGTTTAATTGTTTTCCCTGCGCGACGATACGCCGTGTGCACTGCTTCCTTCACTTGGTCTATTTTATCATCAATTGGCTCATCACCATCATCAAGTTCAGATTCAATCTCTTTCTGCTCAATGCCAAGTTCTTTCAGAGTTTTAAGATCTAGGACGACTCCATTTGGATAAACGTCATCGCCAGTCCTTGTTAAAACAATGCTGTCATCAGTTGGTTCAACTAGAACAACCCTGCCATTTTGATCTTTTATTTCTCCTGGTGAACCATCTTCTGCAATGTCAAAGAACTTGTTGAGCTCGTCGATATCAAGCTTCAACTGAAAACCATCACAAGAAAGAATTAGACCATGAGTTGCGAGGTGGCCCACACTCCATCCATCAGGTGTAGTTGGGCCAACGTCGGCCGGAGTTTCCTCATCCGGCTCGACGCCTTCTACCTCGTCATCAATTTCCTTGAGAAGCCACATTAGTTTTTACCACTAATTTTCAGCCATCCTTTACGATCTGGCTCTTCTGCGAACTCACCAACTTTTTCATCGTTCTCATTGAATGCTGCCCAAGTTTGGTTAGTTTTAAGTCGTTCACCCGAAAGCTTCTTGACCTTATAATTGGCTCCCTCAGCAGCGTCAGCCCAATCACTGTAAGCCGTGAAAGTCCTTTTAGCTTCTTGTAGAGCGCTGAGATGCTTCCAATGAGATGCTGCCTCGTTGGTGTCTGTATCATTTCCAGCTGGTGCTGCACGATCTACGGTGTTGCGCTTTACTAGATCAGACAGGCGGTCCATCATCGTCATTACTTGACCACGATTACGGATCGAAGCTTTCTTTTGACGAAGTGCCATGATAACTGCTTGGCGACGGCGTTCAATAACATCATCAGGAACGCCAAGCGCAGAGACAAGGTTAACAACAGCTTGGATAAACTCGTCGTTGCCAACGTCAACTGCTTCATCCAGCGATTCATCAATCGGTTCAGCAGCATCGGTACCACGAATATCAAGACGAGTTGCAAGCAGGCGCAGCGCACGTTCAAGAGTAGAATCCTGCTCAATCATTTCGGCAGTTTGATAAATGCCAGTTCCAATTGCAGCAGGGCCTGTGGTAGTGATCAGGTTTTCTGGAACACCAAGGGCCACAAGAACAGATTCAAGCAGCTTCTGAATGAACGAACCACGCTTTGCTTTCGCTTCATCAAGCTGCTCTGCTTCAGTCAACTTCTTGAGCTTTTCCTGAGCGGCATCAATCTGTGCACGCAGTTGTTTCTCACGCATACCCGTACCACCGTCATAGGTTTTCAGGTGCTGTTGAAGTGCCTGCTTAGCTTTCTTAAGGGCCTCCTTTGCCTTCATGATCTTTTCTGGATTCTGAGCAGCCAAACGTTTGGCATCTGATTTGGCTTCCTGCACTTGTTCCACATCATCTTGAGGAATATTGAAGCCCTTCGCAGCGGCCAGCCCGGTGTAAAGAGTGACAAAGGCACGACGAACGGCAACCTTCTTACGCAACATATCGGCTGCAGATGCGATCGCATCTGCAGTTTCTGCGGTGTTCATGTAACGTCCTGGGATTCCGCACATGTAGTGGAATGCTACAAGGCGCTTTGCAAATGGAAGCTTAAGCTTTGCAGCCATTGCACGTGCTTGGCTGTCAAGAGGAATATTGAAACCATCCTTGATTCCATCACGATCATCTGGCGGTGTATCTGCTTCATTGATTACTCTGCTGAGGAACTTTGAACCTATTGTCATGCTTTTCTCCTGTGTGTTCTTGGCCTCATTCAGAACAGGCCCTGATGGAATGTGTGCTTCATCAGCGGCCGAAGCTGGCTCTGCTGGTTGAGCTTTCTTTTTCTTGCGCTTTTTTGGTTTGTCATCGTCATCATCTGACTCATCGTCTTCAGAATCTTCTTCTTCTTCTTCTTCTTCGTCATCCTCTGCACTAGAATCAGAATCGTCATCTGACTCTTCATCGTCGTCTGTGGAATCAGAATCTGGATCAGGATCGTCAGGAGTGGACTTTGGTTTTCCAGAAGCAGGATCAACCTCAGGTGGTTCATCTGCAGACGCGATCACATCATACTCATCATCCGCAAAATCCTTATCATCTTCAGGATCATAGTCGTCAAGTTCAAGGTCTGCGTCTGGGTCCTCTTCGTCATCGCCTTCTTCTCCATCTGCATTCGGATCACGTGGCCAAACCACGTCAACGATGTCAAATTCGGTGGTGAGCCGATTGATTGCTTCCTCAATGTCGTCCTCAAGACCAAGCATGTTCTTCATGGCCTCTTCGAACTGATCGGCCTGCTCAGCGTTGACGTACACCTTCACGATCTGGCCATCATCTGTCTCAAGCCCAAATGGAACGGTTTCAACCTCGTCATTTAGTTCTTCAGCTCGCTCGATGTAGTCTGCCACGTCAGAGCCCGTTACTTGGCCATTGGTGTTGATCGTGTTGCGCATGAGATTGAAGCCGATGTCAGATGCGCCTTTGTCAACAACGTCAGTGCTGCCAGCATCAGTTGCATCAGAGGATTTCAAAGCTGTTTGAACGCTTGTGAATTCCTTGATCAAACTCATAGTTGATGATGGTTTGACCTCAGGTTTTGGTACCTCATTTGGAGGTACCGTAGAAAGGTCTTTTAGTAGACTCATTGTGTTTCCTTATCTTTCTCAGGTTCTGGCCGAGGGAACTTCAATCTCTTGATCTCAGGGTTACGTTTTCTTTTTACGGTGCGGCGCGAGCGGTTGATCTCAGCTTTTTGAGTAGTTTTTGGATCATGGGTCCGGTTGATTGTATCAACTTGACCTTGTTGCTGTTGTGGATCACTAGACGCGTCCTCATCCTCGACCAAAGCGTTAACGTACTGAATCAATTTTTCTTGAACCATCTGATCATTTTCTCCATTTGCATTGAGAATAAGCTCATCCTGGATCGCCTTGATTCGGAAGAACAATGGTGAAGTTGGAATAAATTGTTGGACGTAAAAGAACAACTTTGACAGAACCTTGACTTGACCATCATGATCTAGCTCGTCATATTTGAATACCCCGTCCATCAGGATATTTATGCGATCTGTATTCATTCCTTCAAACCGTTGCAGGACCCGAAGCGTTTTCTTATGATCTTCCCATTCAATTGGCACGTCCTTGCCAGCACTGAGGTCCATGTGCAGGTAACGAGGTTGTGCTGGAGTTGCATGTCGAGCAGCCTTGAAGATCAACCCAGCTGCCTTTGGTCCAATCAACTTCTTTACGACTGGTGAAGAGGCATGCCAGATTGGATAGCCCCAGAAATTGAGCTGAGACATGGTCGGTGACCATGCGGTCATCTTGTAATGGGTTCGGTCCTTGAGAAGACGAATACCGATGGTGTCATCTGCCTTGTAGATGACAATCGCCATGAACACCGTGGCGAAGTAGATGTTCATCAATGTGAGCGCATCTTTGTTTCTGTACAGGTTCTTGTCTGTATCAGGCTTCTTCTCAAGGATAATGGACTCATCAAGAGAACCCATTTCTACTTTAATATCGTATGTGCCTGCATCCACAATGACTTCGTTATCAGAATCTGGGGCCTTGTACGCGTTAACCATTCGTGTGCCTTTTGGCGGCTTCATGGAAACCACAAATCCTGGAACCAAATCGGGATAGTCCCCGTCAAGGGCTGCAAATGCTGACGCTTGATGTATGTCAGGTGTCCAAGATGATAATGACTTGTCTGTAAGTTTTCCACTCTTAAGTGCTTGACGCACTATGTCGCGATCAGCCTTAGACGAGAATGACAGTCCTCGGTAAATACGGGTAGTTGCTTTCCGTGGATAGGCTTTCAGCGCAGCTTCAAACCCAGCAACTGTTTTAGGATCGTCATGATTATTACGATGCCATGTTGGATCATATGTCCATTGAGAAATGAACTCATCAGCATCTTCATTTCTAGTTTCTGTCACAATGCGAATCAGCCTTGATTCAGTTATAGGTGCCTCATCACCATTGTCATGAACAGCTTTAGCGAGGTGGCCATATAGGATTGCAACAAGCTGTGCAACTGATTTTGCCTTCTTGACTTTTTCAAAGAGCTCACTGATGTTTCTACGGGATTCAGCAAAAACCAGGAGAGTACGTTTCTCAATCTCAGGTGAAATACCAATCGTCTTGCCGTTCTTTAACTTAAGCTGGAAATTGTCCTTGTGTTCCTTGAAGTCATCGAGGAGGGTCTTTAGGTCCTTTGCTGCCTGTTGAATCAGCGCCAGCATTTTCCTCCGAGTGCCAAGGAAATCGTCAATTTCAAGGTTAGACGCAAATGCCTTCACTGTATCTACAGGTGTGGCGCCTTTCACCTTTTCAAACGCCTTCTTGGCGGTCATTCCACGGGCAAGCTCCTTGTTTCCAAGAAGATCGGCAATTTGAATTTTCATGTTGCCGAGAATGCCGCCTCGAGCTTCAAGAGGAGCATGGCCGTCGAGGGTCTTCACTACGCCTGAGATTTGATTTCGAATGGCGTGGTTAAAGGAGTTGATGGTGGTAAATGTGTCCTTGTCCACCAGCTTGATAAGGTCACCGGTGGTAGGATCACGAAGCACAACCCCTTCAATCCCAACGTCCTCATCAGCGGTCACGTCTTTGTCACCAAGCGCAGGCTTGATCTTGCTAACGTAGTTGTCAAGCAGCTCTTTCTTGATAGGGAGTTTGAAGCCAGTCATGACCTTTGCGGTGATCTCGGCTTTCTTGTCTTTTGCAGCAGGGCGATCTTCAACAGGAATCGAGCCGAGTGAGTTCTGCAGCACCTGCAAATTTGTCAGCTCAGGAGAACTCTCAAGTCCAGCTGGTTCTTGAAGATAATCTTCAAGGTCCTTTAGAAGTTTATCAAGGTTAACGTCCTTAAGCTTCTCGGTTGGGATGCGCTGAGGACCAGTAAATTGATAGGTGATCTGCGTTGACGTGAGGTCAAGGTTCTCGCCGTCAGAAGTTTCAACGATGTCAACAGTGACTTGTACTGACTGACCACCAAGGGTAGTCGTTAATTGGTCCGCAATGACATCAGGAGTGCCCTCAACACCTCGAAGGAAAGCGATGTAGGACTTATCATCCGCACCGTAGGTGACAGCATTGGGCTGCCTCCCGTAGAGGACCTCCATCTCAACCATCTGATTTGGTTGCATGACGCGGCGAATGTCTTCGAACTTTGCTTCAAGGGCAGCATGAGCCGCGCGGAAACCATTGTAGGCCGCAAAGTGCGGGTACTCAGCCTCAGAATAGAATCGCTTTGCGCCTTTTCGTTTTCCTTCACGGGAAGTAAAGAGCTTGCCCTCCTCGTCCAATCCCATCCAGAGATTGGCGCCATCGAGCTTTTCTGTCGCGTGCATCGTGCCGATGTTCTTGACGGCTTTAATGAAAGCCGCAAGTGGAAGATCTTCCAAATGTTGGATACCCATGATGTCCTTATAAGTTTAGACCTATTTATCACAATATGTTATTGTAACACAGTGGTATAAAGAGAAAAGGGACCTTAAGGTCCCTTTTCATCATACATCAGAGAAGGCAGTGGTTGGTGGAGAAACATTACTTGGGATGTACCTAGCAAGTCCTTTTGTAATTCTTACTTCATCAATATTTCCGCCGAAGTAGTACGCCGCATTTCTACTATCACCCACTTGGCCGATCACAAAGTCATTTGAAGTACCATAGTTGTTCGTGTCTGGCATCATGCTAACAAGAACTCCATCCACGTAGAAGTAGGAATATCCATTTGTTTTTGACCATGCCATGTGATGCCAAGCACCTTGGCTGATGCTGTAAGAAGCAACGATGGTGGCGCTCACATAGAACATTATCTTTCCACTTTGAGCAAACACGGTTGGTTTTACTTGTGATGAAACTCCAGCAGCTCTCATGTCCCACAGAGCTTGAGAGTTTCTGCTAAGGTCAGTAGCATAGAACCAGCACTCAACGGTAAAATCTCCAGTACCAAATCCGTAATCTGCAGAAACCGGCGTAACGAGATAATCAGTCGTGCCGTTTAGCAACAAGCTAGAAGATCCAACTTTAAATCTAGTTGTGGAGATAGTAGGAGTTCCAACTTTCGTGATTGTTGCACCGTTCTGATCAGTGAAAGTTGTAGATCCATTAGCTCCTTCCATGTGCATCAACAGGGTAGTATTTGCATCGACGGTTGCAGGAGTAGTAGATGGTGTGAAGCTACTTGGCACATATCGTGCAACACCTACAGTGATACGCGTTTCGTCAATGAATCCAGTAAATCCTGTTGTGTTGTTATTATCAGTGCGGTTACCAATTGCAACGCCGGCTGGTGCAGTAAAGGAGTTCGTGTCAGAATAGGAACCAACAAGGTTTCCATTATAGAACAGATAAATGACATTAGAAGCACGAGTTACTGCAACGTGTTGCCAGGTATTAGGAGTATAGTTGACGCTCGCCGATGCGATCTTCCCGCCGTTTGTTCCCCATTCGAGTTTACCATCGTTTCTAAATCCAACTGCACCTGTTGATGCTGTTCCTACAGCATCTTTCCACGAGATGAGTGTAGATCCATTGGTATTTGGGTTGGCAGACGTTGGATATGCCCAGCATTCTGCAGTAAAATCACCTGTACCTGTCGCCAGGCCTGGATTAATTCCAGTTTTAATAACTGAAGTGCCATTAAATTGCAGAGACTTAGAACCAAACTTAGCCTGCGTTGCACTGGAAGTTACAGTACCAGTTACAGTCATTGGATTGCCGGCTGCATCGGTAAGGTCTTCACCATGCATTAGAAGCTTGACATTTGGCAGATATGAATCAACATATGATATTGAACTATCAGGCAATGAGAATGAAGGATCAAAGTTACCAAGATAGCGTGCTACTCCATTCGTAATGCGAACATTATCTATCCAACCATTCATGTTAAAGCCATTACCATTGAGGTAGGCATTTCCAAGCATCATACACTTGTTGTAAGCGAAGTTGACTGCACTTGAGCCTAGGCTGTAAGAGGTCAGGATTTTCTTCCCATTTACAAAGAAAGAAACAAGACCACCTGATCTAACGTACGCGATATGGTGCCAAGCGTTAAGAGGTGCTGCTGCGCCAACGCTAATTGGAGTTATGCTGTTGTACGCAACTTGGAAACCAATGGATGAATCGTATCCCATTGTGACATAAAGTCCGTTAGTATTGAATGGGCGATTGTCAAACAGAGTGTATGCGCCTTGAGCTGCAAATTTTACCCAGAACTCAATAGTGAAGTCGTTTGTGCCGAACGTCAAATTAGTTGGGCTGTCTAATTGAATGTAGTTGTTAGCCGTTCCATTAGCTCCAACAGACCCATTAATAACACCAAAAGGACTCGTCCTTATAGTTGGAACAGCAGTTGAGGCAACATATACGTTTGTTTTGCCTGTTGCTTCGCTCACACCTGGGCCATCACCGCCCAAATAGGTGACTGTCTGATTTAGGTAAGGATCTGACGAGTACCTGCTGCTGTAGCCGTTGTATGCTACAGAAGGCAATGAAGTCGGAGGTGTAAAGTTCTTGGTGTAACGAGCAACGTTAGCAGTAATACGAACATCGTCCATATACCCAGCAAATGGAATATTGCCATTTGGAATATTACCAATCATGATTGGCTGTGTACCATTCTGAAGAGCAGAAGAACCAAACGCGTTATGCCCATAGTATGATATTGTGCCATTTGTAAACATGATCAACGTGTAGCCGTGCCGAACGATAGCGAGGTGCGTCCACGTATTCACTGGAATGGCTGATGTAGCGGCAAAACTAGTAGTTGATCCACTATATCCAATGTAAAAGGTTGGTACACCACCAGATAAAGTAAGATTCCACGAGCAGTTTGCAACTGTGCCCTGTTGCCAGTTTCCAAAGATGCCATGTGATCCAGTGATAGTTGTTGGATATACCCATGCTTCTAAGGTGAAGTCATTTGCTGTAAATGCGAAATCTGTTGAGTAGGGAACAGAAAGCCCGTTAGTGTTTGTGCCTGCATTGAATAACGCCACTGCTCCAGTAGTACCTGATCGCAGGTTAGACGTAACAGTTGTTACACCTGCAGCTGTAACTGTTTTTCCCTTATCATCTGAAAAGGTGGTTCCGTTATTTGCTCCATCCATTCTCAATTGAAGAACAACTGAGCCTAGATATGGGTCATAGGTTCCTGCCTTGGTGACTGGGCTAATTTCAGGGGAAGCAAAACGTTGAGGCACAAAAGTCGTGAAGTAGCGGCAAGCACCACGTGTCAAACGGAATTCATCAATGTTCCCCGTGAATGGGAAAGTAGATGAACCGATATTGAACAAAGCATCAGAGAAGTTGTAGGAACCACTACCAAAGTTGCTATATTGACCTCGTTGAACCCCGTTTATCCAAATGGTCAAAATGAGGCTGTTTCTTGTTACTGCAATGTGCGTCCATGTATTCAATGGAATTGCAGCAGAAGATGTCAGAACTGTGCTCGATCCGGTGCCAACCACAACGTTACCTGAAGTGTTGATGTACAACTTCATCGTTGTGGCACCGGCAGAAGTAGCTGTGCCGTTAGCATAAAACATGTTTGAAGTTCTGCTTCCAGGCGAATAGCTAGGAATATTCACCCAGCACTCAACGGTGAAATCCTGTGGGCCCAAGCGAAAATCTTCTGGATCACTTGTGCTAAGGCTTAGATATCCATTCGTTCCGAAGTTAAGAGAGCCTGTGCCGAATCTCTTCAATGTGGAATCAACAGTCACACCAGATGAGGTGACCGTTCTACCATGCACTTCATCAAGCGCATCGCAGTGCATAAGAACAGGGGTGCTGTCATACCATGGATCAACGTCCGATACTCCAAATGCATCAGGGAAAGCCACAGAAGGAAGAGTTGAAGCAAAGGCGGAGGTGTACCTACCCACTCCAACTGTGATGCGCACATCGTCAATAAAACCTACGAAGCCTGCAGTTCCACCAGAATCTGCACCGATAGCAAGTGGCAGAGCTGATGCGTCAATAGCACCAGACATAGTTGTAGAAATGACTTGAGTACCATCAACGAAGACATAGATGTTGTTTCCAGAACGTACGAGAGTAACGTGATGCCATGCATTCAAGCTAAGAGCAGATGCAGCTGCATTGTCAACAACGTTAACTGAACCACTTCTAATTGTTACGCACGGTACGCCATTTTTCAAATAGAGCGAGAATGCGCCAGCTTGGTTTGAAAATTGACGAATAGAAATTAAGCTTTGGAATACGTTAGTTGAAACAACATATCCCGTTGCAAAGCTAGTTGGATAGCACCACAGTTCAACGGTAAAATCTTGAGATGCAAATTGAAAATCACCAGTCGATGAAGTGGTGAATCCACCAGAGCTAGCTGGGAAATTCATTGATGAGGAGCCAAACTTCATCCGTGATGTTGAAATTGTGGCACCGTTGTTTCCTGTCAAGACTGTACCATAATTATCACTGGTTGATGTTGCCCCATTGGTTCCTTCAGCATGTGAAAGAAATTTTACGTATTCAAAATACGGGTCAAATCCATATGCTGCAGCTACAACCTGAGCTGATGCGGAAATTACACGGTATGGGAGAACGATTAGCGGCATGACTGCTCCTAAAGAGTCGATTCACTATTTATGACAAAGGGCGAAGAACCGAAGCTCTTCGCCCTTTGCACCTTTCACGGTGAATTCTTTAGTCTAGTCGAATGTCGATTAGATCAGGATAACGGCGCTTTGCACCTTCCATACCGCCGCCTTTGCCATACCATGTCTTGCCTAGTGGGCTGATATCTTCACCATCGGTGATATGCACCGGCGCACCTTCATCACTCAGGCCAAACACGATGTATGGTGAGCAGTTACCGTGCTCATCATCCTCATCTTCATCATGTGCGTCGATGGTAAACCAACCATCATAGCCTTGAACAAACAAATCCTTGCTTGGAGAGTAACCTAGATAGGATTCTTGAACATCAAGCTTACCGTCAAAGTCGTCCTGCATTTCTTTAATCTTGCTTGCCAGTTCTGCATCGACTTCGCCTTCATAAACGGTGTTGTAAACGTTCATGCCGCGATATGTAACGCCATGTGGCCAAGCTTCATGGGGAATGCGATTACCCTTGAAGGTCGTAAGTTCAACTTCAGGGCTTTCTTCTTCCCTGAGGGCAATCAATTCTTTTAGGATGCTCATTTGGGTCCTTTTAGCGGATTAGGTAAAACATATTTACTTAACCCGCCTTATTTTGCACCTTAAGCCGCTGCAGTCTCAGCGGCTTCTGATTGTTGTTCTTGACCCTGGCCTTCATCCTTGGCTGCCAGCTCTGCCTTCACGGCGTCGGTGATCTGCTGTCCCACCTGCTGCAGCGCTGCCTGGGTCTTCATGACTTCAAGCTGCTGTTCCTGCAGCTGAGCGCTGAACTTGTTGTAGATGAAAACTGCTTGCTGAACCCCTGGCGAGAACTGATCGATCTCGTAGCTTTGTCCATCAAGAGTGAGGGTTTTTGCTTGTTCCATGATGTAGCTCCTATGTGTTATGTGATACGTGATATTTATGGCTTCTCTTCGTACTTCGCGGTCAGGTCAGCCAAGGTTTTCTTTGGAGCTCCTGGTACCACGCTCTGCATGTTCATTGGATTCTTTTTCTTGTTCAGCGGAAGCTCAGTGCCGAGGTCAAAGATACGAAGGGAGGTTTTGTCCCAGCCCATGGTGACCTGCTTCGTGTTCGCGTCCGAGTTCCTTGACTTTGGAAACTCGAAGCGGTACTCACCTGCCTCATGCATCGCGTCGGTCTTGACGGTCGCAATCATCAAGTCAGAGGTGTTGGTCTTAGATGAACCACCTTGAACGTCGCCTTGGTGCATCTTCCGTCCTTCGTCGATCGCGTCGGTTGCGTGCTTGCCGAGCTGGGACGCTGAAATCATCACGCAGTCATAGTCAAAGCCGATTGCACGAACCTCCTCTGACACGAACTTGTCCTTCAAGAACATGGACTCTCCTGCGCCTTTCTGTACCGCGCTCATGATGTCAAGGTAGTCGACGATCACGAAGTCTGGCCTGAAGGCATGAGCAGATTCAAGTTCACGAAGATAGGCGAGAACGTCATTTGCGTTTGAGCCTTCACGCATCCTCTTGATCCAGAACCGCGCTCCACTCTGCTCGTAGAACTTCTGCACCGCGTCGGCAACCTGGACCTTGTTCATGTTGATCATGCCGGAGTGCATGCGAGACAACATCTGGTCAAGACGACGCGCAACTTTCTTGTCACGCATCTCCAATGAAATGTAAACGCCATGGAGTCCTTGCTGGAGGAAGTTCCTGCCAAGGTTCGCCATCGAGACTGACTTACCACCGCCTGATGGGGCCAGGAAGGTGACGAGCTCTTGACGTCCTACACCACCGCCGATCACGTCATCGACTGTTTTCCAGCCAGTTGAGATGACGGGGTCCTCGATCTCGTCTGATTCAAGACGAGCCAGCGGGTCAGAGAAGTAGTCGATGCCAAGGTCCGTGAGAAGACCTATCTCAGTTGCCTTCTTCATCTGAGCAACCATCGTGCCGAGGTCGCCTTTCTCAAAGTACCCGTCCTTTCCTGTGGCCCTGCGAATCACCTCGATGCAGGCCTGGAACTTACAGAACTGGGCGATCTGCTCAGCCACGAACTGCATGTCCTGCCGTGGAAGGTGAACGTGCTCAGTTGCCAGCTTCGTGGCAGTTCGATACACGCTCTCGGCTGGAACGGTACGGTATTCTTGAAAGTATTCCTGTATGAACTTTACGCCCTTCGCCAGGTGGGGATCAAAGAAAGCTGGTGACAGAATGTTGTTCACCTTCGCGAACAACTCTGGATTTGACAACATTGAGTTGATGTACAGACGTTGTGCGTCCTCGTCCATCAGTGGAACGTCATACAATTTATTTCCTCCTCAGTCGTGCCTCCATCAGCCCCACGTTGAGGCTGATAGATGATTGTAACATATTGCCCTTCGTAGTTGCGTTCTTTATGAGGCTGTACGCCGTGTAAGGCAAGCCAAACTTTACCACGGAATCGTTGATGTCGTCTGCTCTTACGTCAACGAACGTCAACTCCCATCCATTTTCAAGGACGGTCTTTCCAAGCTCTCCGCCGGTGCGATCTCGGTCAATCACGAAGATGAGGCGTCGCTTGGTCCTCTTGAGAATTTCTATCTTCGCAGCGTTCAAGGACGAGCCGAGAGTACAGATTCCATTGATCATGATGGCATCAAACACTCCCTCTGTGCAGAAAAGCGGGGCCTGTTCGTAGGTGTGGAGTTGATCGTAGCCGTACAGCACTGCGTCCTTTGAGACAACGCAGTTCAAGTACCTTGGCTTGACGTCCTTGTCAATGGACCGTGCCTGCCAGTAGATCAGCTTTCCATCTCTCCAGAATGGAATGATGACCCGTCTCAGCATCTTTGGATCGAGACTGAAGTAGAAGGTGTGCTCAAGAGGATTGATCCCGCGGCCAATGAGGTACTCAAGGATCGGTGCTTGAAGGTCGTCGTGACCTTCGGAAAGAAGAGGACGGGTGCGGTCAGGAAAAGCCACCTCGGGAGTGTGCAGCTTTACCTTCGTCACGTTCTCAAGAGTGATGGCCTTCTCTTCTGGTGGCTTGAGGAAGATGCTGGAGGTCAGCTCACGCAGGTCCTCTCTCGTGATGCCGAAGCACTCGAGGATGTCCTTTGCATTCTTGGAAAGTTTGCCTGTGCCTTCCTCGTATTTGAACTTGGAACCACAATTCCAACAGCTGTAGCCGGTGGTGTCACCGTCAAACTTGAAGCCGCCTCGTTCTTGATAGTCAT
>Ga0070661_100000884_pt1 | contig 21543 bp, 19 predicted proteins | sample KBSC43metaG_FD_64663 | JGI IMG/M metagenome (GOLD analysis project Ga0070661, IMG submission 64663) | Corn rhizosphere microbial communities from Kellogg Biological Station, Michigan, USA - KBS C4-3 metaG | ecosystem: Host-associated > Plants > Roots > Rhizosphere > Soil ... | reverse complement strand
CTTCTCCGCCGCTTTGGGATTGTCGGTATTGCGGTCGGGATGCAGTTCCTTCGCAAGCTTGCGATAGGCTTTCTTGATATCCGCTTCGGTCGCGGTCCGGGACACGCCCAGCAAGGTATAAGGATCAGCTGCCATTTCGCGCGCTATTTGGGGTATTGCACGGCCAAGAGCAAATGAAGAGCGTTCAGTCGGCGAGCATGTCGAGCGTCAAATGATCGCCGAACGCCGATAAGAGCCGCTGTCGCAGAGCTACGGCGCCGAGATCGGCTGGCAGATCGGATGCGTGAATGGCGCATGCCGGAGCCGCGACCAGTTGATAGGCATCGATTTTTTCGCGGTTGATGCGATGAACGTCCGTCCAGTCGAATACGAACAAACCGCGCCTGGCCAGATTGAGAAAGCTCGTGGCATCGCCATCCTCAGCGAGGGCATTGGCCTCGCCGACAACCGGTAACTGAAGAAGTCGATACTCCAGATCCAATAGATCCACGGGGCCGCCGAAAACGCTTTCCGGAATCGGTCCGGCGCCGGCAGTCACGACCGCCGCTAAACAGCCCGCAATGTCGCTCACGAGCCACGCACAGTCGAATCCTACCGCATCGATCATCGATGTCATGCCGGCACCTGGCTCACCGGCGCGACATCGACCGACACATCCATCTTCTGCGCGCCCGATCCCAGCACGATGCCGTCGATCGGCGCGATTTCGGCATAGTCGCGGCCGATCGCCATGATTACATGGTCGCTCGCCATCCAGATGCCGTTGGTCGGATCGACCCCGACCCAGCCGCGTACCGGACCGCACCACAGCATCACCCAGGCGTGCGTGGCGTCGGCGCCGATCAGCCGCTCCTGTCCCGGCGGCGGGATCGTCCGGATATAGCCGCTGACATAAGCCGCGGGCAGGCCCGCCGCGCGCAGGCCGGTGATCATGATCTGGGTCAGGTCCTGGCACACGCCGCGACGTTTGAGGAATGCTTCGCGCGGGGCGGTATCGACCAGGGTCGCGGTGGGGTCGAACGCGAAGTCGCTTTGAATGCGCCGCGCCAGGGCGATTCCCGCTTCGAGCGCGTTGCGGTCGGGATCAAGGTCCTGAGCGCACCAGGCGGCGATATCGGCATCGAGCGGGATTAGCGGCGACGGGTAGAGATAGGCCGAGGGTCCGGCAGCGGAGAGATCGCGGTTCGCGCGCGCCAGTGCCGCGACTTCGGCCAAAGTCGGATCGTCGGGCTGCGGCACCGGCACCATGCGGTCGACTATGACACGCGAGACGCTTTCGATCGTCAAATTGCGGACGCGTTCGGTGACGACCAACCGCATCACGTTGGCGAGCCCGGCCTCGGCCAGCGCCGGTCGCGTCTCACCGGCCGGTGTTACCGCCAGTTCGTAATGCTCGACCTGTTGCCCCGACCAAAGGATCGGCTTGAGCCGCAGGTTGCAGCGCGCGAAAGCGACCGGCCGACCATAATCGAACCGCGTGACGTGCCGGATATCGTAGATCACGCGCCAAATCTCACGCCAGGATAAGCCCGCCCGCGCGCAGCGGTTCTGCGCCTTGCAGGAAATACCGACGTGCGATGGCGTCGGACAGGCTCGCGAGCTGGCGCTCGGCCTGATCGAGCTGGCCGATGTCGAGGCGGGTGGCGCTTGCCGTCGACAGCAAGGCGCACAGGGCACGCGCCTCCGCCTGTTGCTCTTCGGGCAAGCCGTCGTCGTTGAGCACCGGAAGTTCGGCGAGATGCTCGGCGATGCGGTCTGCCTGGTAGGCGAGACTGCGCGGATTGCCCGGATCGAGCGCGACGAGATCGATTACCGGCACGCGCGCGATCCCGGTCAGATAGCGCTGGCGATACCCGATCTGGCTGTCGGCGAGGTCGAGCAAGGTGGTGAGATCGTCGCTCGATGCCCCGGTCATGCCGAAGGTGCGGACCAGCCGCGCCACCGCCAGTCCGCGCTCGACCCGGCGGCCGAGATCGTGGAAGCGCCATGCCGCGGTACGGCCCATATGCTCGGCCGCCAGGCCCGACAAAGCAGCGTAGCGCCGCTGTAGCGAGCCGCAGCGATCGAGCATCGATCCCTTGGTGGGATGCGGCGCGTCGAGCAAGCGCACGACATCGGCCGAGAGCCGATCGCGCGAGACCTGGGCAATCGTCCGCGCCATGCGGTTGGTTGCCGGGATGTTGTTCCAGCCATCGAGCACGTCGAGCGCCGTCCGCGCGAGCTGGACGAGGTCAGGGCGTTTCAGGTGCGCGGGATGCGCCGCGGCGCCGGCAGCGACGACCAGCCCCGCCATCCGTCCGACCGTGTCGTGATCGAGCGCGGCGCCGGCATCGGCGTCGATCGAATTGCCGAGCATCGCGCGCACGATCGCCAGCAAGGCCTCGCCGCGTTCGAGATAGCGACCGAGCCAGTAGAAATTGTCCGCCACCCGGCTGGGCAAGGTGCCCGGATTGCGTCGGATCTGCGTGCTGTCGGGCGCCGGCAGCAGCGAGGCAGGCGGCACCGGATCGGGGCTGTAGATCGCGACGTCGGCCGACCAGATCCCCTCGCCCATCACCGCGGCGCGGATGTCGGGATGCTCGCCGATCCGGGCGAAGCCGCCGGGCATTACCGTCCAGTCGCCGTCGACGCCGCGCGCCGCGAACACGCGCAAGGTGAAGGGCCGCGCCGCGAGCTCGTGATCGGCGACCACCGGCATGGTCGACAGCCGCACCAGTTCCTGCCCGACATAATCCTGCGGCCGCCGCGCCATGTCGTCGAGCAGCGTCTGGCGTGCCTCGGCCGACAATTCGGATCCCTGGACCGCGCCATCGGGCAAGCCGAGCGGGTTCACGCCGAATGCCGGCGCGATCATCAACGTGTCGAGCCGCGCCTCCACCGTGGCCCGCGCGGCGGTATCGCCGCACCACCAGGTGGCGATATTGGGCAGTTTCAGTTTCTCGCCGATAATCCGTTCGGCCAGCGCGGGCAGGAACGCCTGCAGTGCCGGCGCCTCGAGCACGCCCGCGCCTGGCGCATTGGAGATCAGCACATTGTGCGCGGCAAAGGCGTCGATCAGGCCGGCGACGCCGATCGTCGAATGCGAATCGAACGCCAGCGGATCGAGCATGCGCGGGTCGGCGCGCTGCCACAGCGCATCGACGCGTTTCAGACCGGCGATGGTACGGACATAGAGCCGGTCCTCGGCCACCGCGAGGTCGGCGCCTTCGACCAGCAGAAAGCCGAGATAGCGCGCGAGGTGCGCCTGTTCGGCATAGCTGGCGTTCCAGCGGCCGGGCGTGAGCAGGCCGATCCGCGGCTCCGCGCGCTTGCACAGTGCCGCGAGACCATCGCGGAACGCGGTGAAGAAGGGTGCGTGGCGCAGGATGTTGAGGCGCCCCTGCAATCCGCCCAGAGTCCGCGAGGTGGCAAGGCGGTTTTCGAGCGCATAGCCCGCGCCCGCCGGCGCGCGCAGATGATCGGCGAGCACGCGCCACTCGCCGTCGGGGCCGCGCCCGAGATCGAACGCGGCGAATTGGAGCTGATAGCCGCCGGGCAGGGTCAGCCCGACCATCGGCCGCAGGAATAGCGGGCTGCCGTTGATCAGCGCGGCAGGGATAGCGCCATCGGCGATCAGGCTGCCGTCGCCATAAATGTCGGCGAGGATCGTTTCGATCAGCCCGGCGCGCTGCGCGACCCCCTCGGCGATCGCACGCCACTCGTTTTCGGCGATCAGCAGCGGGACGGGAGAGACCGGCCAGGGCCGCTCGTCCGAATCGCCGGCGACGCGAAACCCGGTGCCGATATCCTCGGCATGACGCTGGACGCGTTCCTGGGCGTGCGCGAGATCGTCGCCTGCGGCGACCGCGAGTTCCTCGAACGCGGCGGCCCAGGCGTCGGAATCGCCGCTGACCACGACGTCGCCATCACCCTCGCCGACCCGCCCGCGATAGTCCGCCAGCCAGCGCGCGGCGTGCGCCGCGGCGTCGAACAAACCTTCGCTGAGTGCGTGACTGGCCAACCGGGCCTCCCCTTGGGAAAGGCTAACCACCACAAACCATGCTGCGTGGCAACATGGATAAGATTGTGCAGACCTCTAATTCGTCATGCCGGGCTGGTCCCGGCATCCAACGTGCAGGTGAGTGAGAAGCTCGAGCCGCTTATCTTGCGCTTGCCGCTCGTTGGACCCCGGCACCAGGCCGGTGTGACGGTTGGGGACGGGTCAAAGGTCCGGCAGCACCTGCCGCGCCACTCCCCAGCCTACCAGGTCCTTCGACGAGGCGCGCCTCAGCAGTTCGTCCTGATCCCCGACATGCCATTTCGCCGGCGTGTCGAGGTCACCCAGTTCCGCCCAGGTCACCGGCACCGCGACCGGTGCCTTGGCGCGCGCCCGCGCAGTATACGGCATCACCGCGGTCGCGCCGCGCTGGTTGCGCAGCCAGTCGAGGAAGATCTTCCCCTTGCGCTTGGCCTTGGACATGGTCGCTGTGAAACGGTCGGGTTCAGCCTGGGCCATAGCTTGGCAGAAGCGGTCGGCGAAGTCCTTGACCGCCGGCCATTCGGCCTGCGGCGTCAGCGGCACGACGACATGGACGCCCTTGCCCCCCGACACCATCGCAAAGCTGACCAGGCCGATCTCAGCGAGGTGGCTCTTGATCTCCGCCGCGGCCTTTTTGACCTCGGCGAACCCCAGCCCTTCGTCCGGATCGAGGTCGAACACCAGGCGATCGGGCTTTTCGACATCGGCGACCGACGATCCCCAGCCATGGAACTCGATCGTTCCCATCTGGACGCATTGCAGCAGCCCGTCGGCATCCTCGACATAGAGATAAGGTTCGACCGACCCGTCCTTCTCCTTGATCTTCACATGCTTGACATGCTCGCCGAACGAGCCGGCATCGTGCTTCTGGAAGAAGCAATGCTTGCCGCGCCCTTGCGGACAGCGGACCAGGCTGATCGGGCGGTTGGCGATCCATTGCAGCGCGACCGGCGCCATCGCTTCGTAGAAAGCGGCGAGGTCGCCTTTGGTCACCGTCGAATCGGGGAAAATCAATCGATCGGGATGGCTGATCTTGACGCTCGACGCTTTGAGTTTGGGCGCCGGCTTGGCTTTTTCCTCGACCACCTCTTCGGCCTCCTTGTCGCCGCGCAGCCCGAGGAAGCTCGGATGCCGCAGGACCTTGTCGGGCGTCGTTTCGGTATAGGCAATCTCGGCGACGAGCTTGGGCGTGATCCAATGCACGCGCCGGGTCGCCGCGCGCGGCGCCTCGACCGTCGGCGTCTTGCGCGCCAGCCTGTCCAACTTGGCGCGTAGATCGTTCATCGTTTCGACTGAAAAGCCGGTGCCGACCTTGCCGGCATAGCGTAGCTTGCCATCTTCATGGACGCCGAGCAGCAGTGCGCGAAAGCCGCGCGACTTGTCGCTCTCGGTCCAGCCAACGATAACGAATTCCTGCCGCTTCAGGCATTTGACCTTGAGCCAGGCCTGGGTGCGGCGGCCGATATAGGACGAGTCGGCGCGCTTGCAGACGATGCCCTCATAGCCTTCGCGGCACATCGCCTCGAACAGTTTCTCGCCCTCGCCGACGATGTGCTCGGCATATTGCAGGCGCGCATCAGCGCCTTCGAGCAACGGGCGTAGGCGTTCCTTGCGCTGGACCTGCGGCAATTTGGCGAGATTCTCGCCGTCGAGTTCGAGCAGATCGAACGCGAACAGCGTCATCTCGCCATCGTTCGAAATCGCGTCCTTCAGGGTCGAGAAATCGGGATGCCCGTCCTTGAACGCGACGATCTCGCCATCGATCAGCGCCGATCTGACCGGCAGCCTGGCCGCCGCATCGGCCATGGCGTGGAACTTGTCGGTCCAATCGAGGCCATTGCGCGTATAGACCTTGGCCTTGCCGCCGCCGATCGCGACGAGCGCGCGATAGCCGTCATATTTGACTTCGTGGATCCAGCCGGCGCCGGTGGGGACGCTATCGACCAGGGTGCAGAGCTGGGGATCTCGGAATTTTGGCATCTTCCCGTCGCCCCGGCGGAGGCCGGGGCCGCTGCGTTGCACGAGCGTATCCGAGCCACTCGGCGGCCCCGGCCTTCGCCGGGGCGACGAATTGGCGCGCAGCTTCTTCCAACTCGCCAGCTCTTTCGCCTTCTTGCCGCTGGCGATCTCGGCCATCGAGCGGCCGGTCTTCACGCTGGTGACGGCATTTTCGACCAGATCGTCCGAGCCGCCGGCATAGTCGTCGTCGATCTTGCGCAACAGCCAGTTGGTGTTGCGCTCCTTGCCGCGCGGCTTGAGGCGGATCAGCAGCCATTCGCCTTTCATCCGCTCACCGTGGAGGATGAAATGGAGATGACCTTCGTCCAGATCCCTGGCCGACTTGCCGGGGATCGGTTCCCACCAGCCATCGTCCCACAGCATCACCGTGCCGCCGCCATATTCGCCTGCGGGGATGGTCCCTTCAAAATCGGCGTAGCTGATCGGATGATCTTCTGTCTGGACCGCGAGTCGCTTGTCGTCTGGGTTGAGGCTGGGGCCGCGCGTTACCGCCCAGCTCTTCATCACGCCGTCGACTTCGAGTCGTAGGTCCCAGTGGAGCCGCGTCGCATCGTGTTTCTGGACCATGAAGCGATGCCCGGTATCGCCGGCGCGCTCGCCCTTGGGCTCGGCGGTCTTCGAGAAGTCGCGCTTGGCGTTATATTTGGCGAGGGGGTCGCGGTCAGCCATGTCAGGCCCCGTCGTCACCCCAGCCAACTTCGTCACCCCAGCGTAAGCTGGGGTCTCAAGCGGCTCTTGTCCCACCCTTGCGGCACGAGACCCCAGCTTTCGCTGGGGTGACGGATTAGGTTTAGGCACGTTTCTTCGCCGGCGCCGCTCGTGCCGGAGCCTTCTTGTGCGCGGTTTTCTTGGTGGTGGTAACGCTTTCCTTCTGCGCCGGTTTGGCGCTCGGCTTCTCGATCGATTTCTTGAGCGCGGCCATCAGGTCGATGACGTTGGATCCCGAGCGGCCGGTGCCCTCGTCATCCTTGTCCTCGATGATCTTGCGCCGCGATTTCTGCTTGGCCTTGCGCGCGATCAGGTCCTTCAGCGCATCGACATAATGGTCGTGGAATTTCGCTGGATCGAACTTGGACGATTTCTTGTCGATCAGCGTGGTCGCGAGATCGAGCAAATCTTCGTCGGGCTCGTCATCGGGAATATCGCGGAAATAGCCCTGCGCGCGGTTGACCTCGGCGGCGTAGCGCAACGTTTCGAGCACCATCCCACGACCACAGGGTTTCAGGCTGACGACATATTCGCGTCCGCGCATCGCGAGCTGGCCGATCCCGACTTTCTTCGATCGCCGCAACGCCTCGCGCAGAACGATGAACGCCTCTTCGGCCAGATCGTCGGCAGGGACAACGAAATAGGGCCGCTCGTAATAGAGGACGTCGATCTCATCCATGTCGACGAACTGGGTGAGCTCGAGCGTCTTTTTCGATTCGAGCTTCACCGCGTCGATCTCGTCCTGGTCGAGCAGGACATATTCGCCTTTCTCGAACTCGAATCCCTTGACGATGTCGTCGGGGTCGACCTCGCCGATGCCAGGCACGACCTTCTCATACTTGATCCTCTTGCCCGATGGCTCATGGACCTGATGGAACGCTACCTGTGCGCCCGATTTGGTCGCAGTGTAGATCTCGACCGGGATCGATACGAGCGCCAGCCTGATCTGTCCCTGCCAATAGGCCCGTGCGGCCATGGTCACCTCCGTTGCGAAACCGATTCAATCGACAAGCGACGGACTCGTTCCGTCGCTTGTCGCCCCGGCGAAGGCCGAGGTCCAGGCAAGAGGCGCAGAGCCGTTCCGTGACCTTTCATCCCCGGCTCCGGAACACGTCCGGGGTGACGACGGAGGGAGGCGACGGTAAAGCGCTCCCATGACTACCGACCCCTTCGCCCTGTTCGATACCTGGTTCGCGGAAGCTCGTACGAGCGAGCCAAACGATTCGAACGCGATGGCGCTGGCCACCGCCGACGCCGCGGGCCACCCGTCAGTCCGCATGGTGCTGCTCAAGGGCCATGGCCCCGACGGTTTCGTTTTCTACACCAACCGCGAAAGCCGCAAGGCAGGCGAGATGGCGGCCAATCCGCATGCCGCCTTGCTGTTTCACTGGAAGTCGCTGCGCCGCCAGATTCGGATCGAGGGCAGTCTGAGCATCGCGACCGATGCCGAGTCGGACGCCTATTTCGCCAGCCGCGCGCGCGATTCGCAGCTCGGTGCCTGGGCCTCCGACCAATCGCGCCCGCTCGACGCGCGCGAGACGTTCGAGGCGCGATACGAGCAGGCCAAGGCCCGGTTCGAGGGGCAAGAAGTGCCACGCCCACCGCATTGGGGTGGATATCGTCTGACGCCGACCCATATCGAGTTCTGGCAGGACCGAGCGCATCGCCTGCACGAGCGCCGCGTGTTCGACCTTGCCGGCGACGGGACCTGGTCCGAAGGACTGCTCTACCCATGATGACCGAGAGCGAACGCCGTCGCATCATCCCCTTCGCGATCCGCGCCGCGCTGGCCAGCGTGGCGATGGCGTTGTTCCTGCTCGCGCTCAAAAGCTATGCGGCCTGGTCGACCGGATCGGTCGCGATGCTCGGCAGCCTGGCGGACACCGGCCTCGACCTGCTGGCCAGCCTGGTCACCCTTTACGGCGTCAAGATCGCCGCCGAGCCCGCCGATCACGACCATCGTTTCGGCCACGGCAAGGCCGAAGCGCTGGCCGCCTTGTTCCAGGTCGGGCTGATCACTTTGTCCGCCGCCGGCATCGCCTGGCGCGCGATCCTCAAGTTCGGCGACAATAGCCAGACCGACGAGGCCGAGTTCGGGATCGGCGTGTCGATCGTCGCGATCCTCGCCACCTTCGCGCTGCTCGCCTATCAGCGCAATATCATCCGCCGGACCGGATCGGTCGCGATCATGGCCGACAAGGTGCATTACCAGTCGGACCTGTTCCTCAACCTTTCGGTGATCGTCGCGATCGTGCTCGATCAATATGTCGGCCTGCGCGGCGCCGACCCGGTGTTCGGCATCATCATCGCCGCCTGGCTCGCCTGGGGCGCGTTCCAGGCGTCGTCCAACGCGATCGACCAGTTGATGGACAAGGAATGGCCCGAGGATCTGCGCAAGAAATTCATCGAGGTCGCGGCACGGCAGGAAGGGCTCAAGGGCATTCACGATTTCCGCACGCGGCGATCGGGCAGCCACGAATTCGCGCAATTCCACATGGAAGTCGGCCGCGATCTGACCGTGGCTCAATCGCACGAGGTCGTCGAACGCGTCGAGAACGCGCTGCACAAGGCGTTCCCGAAAGTCGAGGTGCTGATCCATGTCGACCCCGAAGGGCATGTCGACACCGACAACCCGCTGGTCGAAGCCGACGTGACGCCGCATTGGTTCGGCAAGCGTATCTAGTTATTGTGATCGCATCGCTTCTTGCGGAAAACCGGTACCCACTTTTCCGCGCGATGCTCTGGGGAGACGAAGTGTGAGGTTACCGATCGCGCAGATCGACGCATTCGCGCGTCATGCCTTTGAGGGCAATCCGGCGGCAGTGATGCCGCTCGATGACTGGCTCGACGACGACTTGCTGCAGAAGATCGCGGCCGAGAACAATCTGTCGGAGACCGCTTTCCTGGTGGCATCGGACGATGACGACGTCGATTTCGATCTGCGCTGGTTCACGCCCGCGGTCGAGGTGGTGATGTGCGGCCATGCGACGCTGGCGAGCGGCCATTTCGTGCTGTCGTCGGACCCGGATCGCGAGCGGGTCCGCTTCCGCACGCGCAAGGCCGGGACGCTCGAGGTTGCGCGCGCCGGCGGCAGCTACGAACTGGCGCTGCCCGCCTGGGTGCCCTCGCCCAAGCCGCTGCCCGATCTCGTCGCGGGTTTGGGCATCGAGAGTGCGGTCGAGACATTGTGGCACGAGCATCGCTATGCGTTGATCGTGCTGGAAAGCGCCGAGCAGGTGCGCGCGCTCACGCCCGATTTCCGTGCGCTGGCGGCGGATGGCGACGTCCTCACCATCGCCACCGCACCTGGCGATGAGACCGACATCATCAGCCGCGCGTTCGCGCCCGGTGGCGGGATCGACGAAGACCCGGTGACCGGATCGGCGCACGCGGTCGCGGTGCCCTATTGGGCGAAGCGGTTGGGACGCGACAGCTTCGCCGCATACCAGGCGAGTGCCAGGGGCGGGTATCTTGACTGCCGGTTGGAGGGCGATCGCGTGATCCTGGGCGGCAATTGCGTAACGGTGTTGGAAGGCACGTTTTTGCTCGGTTGAGCAATAAAATCCTCCCTATGCCGGGAAGGAATTTTGTCTCCCCTACCCCTCGCGCCAGCTTTCCGTAGCGTCCGCCTATCCCATCGAAAGGTCGCTATTTTTCGCCGTCATTGCTATATTACCCGCGTGACCGACCACGCCCTCCCGCACGATTTCCCGATCGGCATCGATCCCGCCGACATCGACTTCATGGGGCACGTCAACAATGCTTCCTATCTGAAGTGGGTGCAGGACGCGGTGCTCAGCCATTGGCAGAAGATCGCGCCGGCCGATGCCGTCGCCAGCCTGTTATGGGTCGCGCTCAAGCATGAGATCACCTATCGCAAGCCGACCTTCCTCGATGACGAGGTGATCGCTACCGTCCTGCTCGAGAAGGTGCAGGGCGCGCGCGCTTTCTATCAGACGGTCATCCACCGCGGCGAGGAAGTGCTGGCCGAGGTCAAATCGAGCTGGTGCTGCATCGACGCCAAAACGCTGCGACCGGCGCGGCTGGCGTCGAGCGTAATCGAGCGATTCTTTCCGAAGGGCGAATAGCGAGCTTCACGCCGCCAGTGCAGCATCCGCCGCCTGCGTTTCCTCGATCCAGCCGCCGCCGAGCACGCGATCGCCGTCATAGAGCACCGCCGCCTGCCCCGGCGCCACGCCATATTCAGGGCTATCGAACAGCACGCGGTCGCCGGAAAGGTGCGCCGGAACAGGCTTGGCTAGGCTGCGCACCTTGGCGGTGATCGGCCCGTTATAGTCGCCACCCAGCCAGTTGATGTCCGACAGCCGCGCGGAGGCGACGCCGAGCGCGGCGCGCGGGCCGACGATCACGCGGCGCGTCGCCGGATCGAGCCGGACGACGTAAAGCGGCTCGGGGCTGCCGCCGATTTCGAGCCCGCGGCGCTGACCGATGGTGAAATGGATCAGCCCCTTATGCTCGCCGAGCTTGCGGCCAGCCAGGTCGACGATATCGCCTCCGCCTTCCGCCTCGGGCCGCAACTTCTTGACCAGGCTGGCATAATCGCCGTCTGGGACGAAGCAGATATCCTGGCTGTCGGGCTTCGCGGCCACGCCCAGACCCAGTTCGGCGGCGAGCTCGCGGACGCGCGGCTTGGGTAGTCCGCCCAAGGGAAAGCGCAGGAAGTCGAGCTGATCGCGTGTCGTCGCGAACAGGAAATAGCTCTGGTCCCGCGCCGGGTCGGCGGCGCGATGGAGTTCGGCGCCCGCCGGTCCCTCGACACGGCGGACATAATGACCAGTCGCCAGGCAATCCGCGCCAAGATCGCGCGCGAGCCGGAACAGATCGGTGAATTTGGGACCCATGTTACAACGGACGCAGGGAATCGGCGTGCGCCCGGCGACATATTCGTCGGCGAACTGATCGATCACCGCATCGCGGAACGCGCTTTCATGGTCATGGACGTAATGCGCGATGCCGAGCCGATCGCACACGGCGCGCGCATCGCGAATATCGCGCCCGGCGCAGCAGCTGCCGGCCCGCCCGACCGCTTCGCCATGGTCGTAGAGCTGGAGCGTGATGCCGATCGTCTCCGCGCCCGAGCGCGCGGCCAGCGCGGCCACGACCGACGAATCGACCCCGCCCGACATGGCGACGACGATGCGCTTGCCCGACAGATCGGGACCCAGTTGGAAGTCTGCTTCGGTCATCGCTGTGTGACGCTCAATAGGGATGCCGGCCCGCTTTGCCTAGGCAACCGCTCGGCTTCATCAGGTTAAGCGGGCACGAACACCGTCTTTACCGACCTTTAGGGCAAAATGGGTAGACCCTCGATTCTGTTGAAACGCGGGTGAGTAAAAGCGTGGACCTGAGCTATCTGAGATTCGATCACGATGCGTCGGTCGCGGTGTTGCCACCCGACCTGGCCGTCTTGATGGTCGGTATCTCGGCCCGCCAGGCAGCGAGCCCCACCGCGCTCATCCAGACTCGGCAATTTCCGCGAGTGATTGAATCCTCGGCCTTCTTTCCGTCCTCCGGCGCTTTCGACGCGCAAGTCGCGGCGCGGATCGCGGATTGGGGTCAAGAATGAAGGACGTGTTTACCTAGACGCTTCAATGGATGTTCAAGTCCGGCCGCTAACGGTCGTTTTAGCCAAAGTGAGTGGGGGCCCCCCGCCCCAATCGAGGTAGTGAATGATTGAGAACCAGAAAATACGCCCCGCCAAGGTGATCGGCCCCCTCGGGGAGCCGCTGACTCTCGAGACGCTGCCTCCAGCGGATACGACGCGCTGGGTCGTGCGTCGCAAGGCAGAGGTCGTGGCCGCGGTCAATGGCGGCCTGCTGAGTGTCGATGAAGTGTGCGACCGGTACAATCTGACCGTCGAGGAATTCGCCGGCTGGCAGCGCGCGATCGACCGTTCGGGCATGCCCGGGCTGCGCGTGACGCGCATTCAGCATTATAAGAGCCTCTACGAGCGCCAGCAGAAATATTGAGCGTCGCGCGGAGAAACGAGTACCCGTTTTCCGCAAGAAGGATGCGATCTTAAGGATCGAGGCGCCCGCGCCGACAAAAACAGAAGCGGAACAAAGCATCTCGTTGAAGCGTCGTAACCCGGAAGGATCCGGCCGTTCGTGGCCGGGCAAGAACCGGAGGGTTGCATGCTTGAAGCCGTCATCATCTGGCTCGTCGTCGGTGGTCTCGCGGGTTGGCTCGCCAGCCTGGTGGTCCGCGGCGGCGGGTCGGGAATTCTCGTCAATATCGTCGTCGGGATCGTCGGCGCCGTGATCGCCGGTTGGCTCTTCGGCGCCGGGATCAACGACGCCATCACCGTCAATACGTTCATCTATTCGGTGCTGGGCGCGATCATCCTGCTCGCGATCCTCCACCTGCTCAATCGTGGCCGGCTCGCTCGCTGATCACCTGACGTAGAAGGGCCGCTCCCCATGCCGGGAGCGGCCCCTTTTTTGCTTATTTAAGCAGGAATCGCACCGTGATCGTCACCGTCACGTCGCTCTCGCCCGGCATCACCTGGGTGTCGGCCGCCTTCGCCGCGGCCATGCGATAGACCGGCATCGGCGGCGGCGGTCCGGCAATCTCGCCGCCTTCGGCGATCGTCAGGATGCGCGACACCGACAGGCCCGCCGCCTTGGCATAAAGCTGCGCGCGCGCCTGGGCACGCTTGACCGCATCGACTCGCGCTTCGTCGAGGGCGGCATCGGGCTGGTCGAGCGAGAGATTGGGGCCGTCGATCTGATTGGCGCCCTGCGCGACCAGCGCGTCGAGGATCGCACCCGACTTGGCGATATCACGGAAGCGGATCGAGACGTTGTTGGTCGCCTGATAGCCGGTGATGACCGGCGGCTTGTTGTCCTCATAGCGATATTGCGGCTGCAGCGAGACATTTGCGGTCGCGATGTCGCGCGGCTGAATGCCGGCGCGCTTCAGCGCCGACAGGACCGCACCCATGCGAGAGGCATTGTCCGACAGCGCCGCCGCGGCGGTTGGCGCCTGGGTGACGACACCGGCGCGGATCGTCGCCAGATCGGGAACGCGCGTGGTCTTTCCGGTCGCGGTGATGTCGAGCAATGTCCCGTCGGCGATCATCGCCGGTGCGGTTGCGGCGGGCATCGACTGGGCGATCGCCGGCGTAATCACGATCGATGTCAGCGTGATGACGGCGGCAGTGGCAAGCAAACGCATTTCGGTCTCCAGACATGAGGGATGGTTCCGTCGGACATGGCCATTGCCACGAGGCGGACTAAGCGAACCTGAACGAACCGCGCGCCGGTAAGACGCTAAACGCGACGACTGACCACCACCCGATACAAAGCGAGCAGCACGATCGCGCCGGCGGTTGCCGCCGCGTAATTCTGCCAACCGCCGACCAGGGTCCAGTTCATCGTCTGCGCGACAAAGCCGGCGAGCAATGCGCCGGCAATGCCGATCAGGATCGTGACGATGAACCCGCCGGGATCCTTGCCCGGCATGACGAACTTGCCCACTACGCCGGCGACAAGGCCGATCAGCAGCCATCCTAGAATCGATCTTTCGGGCATCGAACTTCCCTCCTTACCGCCTTTTTAATCGGCGGTTCCGCATCGTCCGCCCAAAGCGCCGACTAATGCAACCATTTCCGACACGAAATAGCGTTACCGATTGCGATTCGGGGCCGAAAAGGACATTATTGGAGTAGCGCACCGAGCCTCTTGAGGTCGGTGCTTTATTTCTATAATACAGTTCCAACGGAGGCCCTGATGGTGCCTCAATGACAGGGCACATGGGGAACGTGGCGGACATGAATTACGAGTCGAGCGGTATGTACGCGCTCACCGACGAAACCGCGGCGCCGCGGCGTCGCTGGCTGGTCCTGACTGGAATCGGCGCGGTCATCGTCGTGCTGATCGCCGCTTTCTTCATGATGCGCCCGGCCGCCAAGCCTGCGGCGGGAACCGGCGGCACGACCGCCAGCGGCGCGCCCGCGGACCAGATGCCGACCGTGTCGGTGGGATCGCCGGGGCGCAACTCGGTCGACCGCATGGTTTCGGCGACCGGATCGCTCGCCGCACGGGTCGATATGCCTGTCGGCGTCGCCGGCGAAGGTGGCCGGGTGACCGCGGTGCTGGTCCAGCCGGGCCAATGGGTTGCCGCCGGCCAGACCCTCGCGACCGTCGACCGCTCGGTCCAGGTGCAGACCGCCAGCAGCCTTGCCGCGTCGATCGCGGTGGCCAAGTCGGACGCCGATATCGCCCTCAGCGAATATAACCGTGCTAAGGCGCTGGTCGATCGCGGCTTCATCTCCAAGGCCGATCTCGAACGCAAGGGAGCGACGCTCGCGGCAGCCAATGCCAGGGTGAAGGTCGCGCAGGCGCAACTCGCCGAGACTCAGGCCCGTAACGGCCGGCTCGATATCCGCGCGCCCGCCGCCGGCCTGGTACTGGCGCGCATGGTCGAGCCTGGCCAGATCGTCAGCTCGGGCTCGGGCACATTGTTCCGCATGGCCAAGGGTGGCGAGATGGAACTCAAGGCCGAAGTGGCGGAAGGCGACATCAAGGGCATCTCGGTCGGCTCGCGCGCCGAAGTGACGCCGGTCGGCGGCAGTCAGTCGTTCGCCGGCCAGGTATGGCAACTGCCCCCGGTCATCGATCCGCAGTCTCGCCGCGGCATCGTCCGCATCGCGATCCCGTTCGACGCCACGTTGCGCCCCGGCGGCTTCGCCTCGGCGACGATCTATGGCGGCGCGAACACGTCGCCGATTCTGCCGAACTCGGCGATCCAGACCGACGCGAGCGGCAATTTCGTCTATATCCTGGGCAAGGACGACAAGGTCGAACGCCGCGCGATCAAGACCGGCGAAGTCACCGATCGCGGTGTGGCGATCGTGCAAGGCCTGACCGGTAACGAGCGCGTGGTATTGTCGGCGGGCGCGTTCCTGAGCCCCGGCCAGAAGGTCAAGCCGCAGCTGCGCAAGCTTTGAGAAGGATGTTCGCATGAGCTTCCGCAACATATCCGCCTGGTCAATCCGCAACCCGGTCCCCAGCCTCGTCCTGTTCTTCATGCTGACCGTGGCCGGGCTGGTCAGCTTCGCGACGATGCAGGTGAATAACGATCCGGATATCGACTTCCCGATCGTGATCGTGTCGGTCAGCCAGCCCGGCGCCGCGCCGACCGAACTCGAAAACCAGGTCACGCAGAAAGTCGAGGCGGCGGTCCGCAGTCTGTCGGGAATCGACGAGATCAACTCGAATGTGACCGAAGGCAATTCGGTCACGATCGTCCAGCTCGATATCGGCACGCCGATCGACCGCGCCGTCGAGGATGTGCGCAGCGCGCTGCAGCAGATTCGCGGCAATTTGCCCGACGGCATCCTCGAGCCACAGGTCGAACGCGCCAACACCACCGGTAACGACCTTGCCAATTATGCCGCGATCTCGACCGACATGACGATCGAGCAATTGAGCTGGTACATCGACAATACCGTCACCAAGGAATTGCAGTCGGTCTCTGGCATGGCGACGGTCGAGCGCAACGGCGGCGTCAGCCGCGAGATCCGCGTCAAGCTCGATCCCGACAAGCTGCAATCGCTTGGTCTGACCGCTAGCCAGGTCAACGCCCAGCTGCGGCAGGTCAACATGAACGCTGCGGGCGGCCGCGCCGAGATTGCCGGCTCCGAACAGACCGTGCGCGTGCTCGGCAACGCCAAGGACGCTTACGCGCTCGGCCAGACGCAGATTTCGGCCGGTGGCGGCCGCATGGTGCGCCTGACCGATATCGCAACCGTGGTCGACCAGTTCGCCGAACAGCGCTCGGCGTCGCAGCTCAACGGCGCGCAGGTCATCTCGTTCGACTTCCAGCGTGCCAAGGGTGCGTCGGACGTCACCGTCTTCCATGGCGCCGAGAAGAAGCTCGCCGACCTCGAAAAGAAGAACCCCAAGGTCAAGTTCAAGCTGATCTTCAACAACGTCCAATATGCCGAGATGCAATATCACTCGGCGCTCGAGGCGATGGTCGAGGGCGCGCTGCTGGCAGTTGTCGTCGTCTTCCTGTTCCTGCGCGACTGGCGCGCGACCGCGATCTCGGCGCTGGCCATCCCGCTATCGGCGATCCCGACCTTCTTCGTGATGCAGCAACTGGGCTTCACGCTCAACCAGATGACCTTGCTCGCCTTGAGCCTGGTCGCCGGCGTGCTGGTCGACGACGCGATCGTCGAGATCGAGAACATCGTCCGGCACATGCGCATGGGCAAGACCGCTTATCAGGCGGCGATCGACGCGGCCGACGAGATCGGTCTCGCGGTGCTCGCCACCACAATGTCGATCGTCGCGGTGTTCCTGCCGGTCGGTCTGATGCCAGGCGTATCGGGGCAGTTCTTCAAGAATTTCGGCCTGACCGTGGTCGCCTCGGTGCTGATGTCGCTGGCCGTCGCGCGTCTGCTGACGCCGATGATCGCGGCCTATTTCCTCAAGGCCAAGGGCCATGCCGCGCATGGCGAAGGCCGGATGATGAACTGGTACATGGCGGCGCTGCGCTGGACGCTCCGCCATCGCTGGTCGTCGATCGTGGCCGGCGCGGTGGCGCTCGCGCTGACCGTGGTTTTCTTCGCCATCCTGCCGCAATCGTTCCAGCCCGATCAGGATCAGGACGCGTCGACCGCGAGCATCGAAATGGTGCCCGGCACGACTCTGGCCCAGACTCAGGCGGTGGTCGACAAGGTCGCGGCCATCCTCAAGAAGCAGCCGCAGGTCGAGGACGTCTATTCGCGCGCCTTCGTCGGTAATGGTCGCGTGACCGCGATCTTCAAGAAGGACAAGGATCTCAAGAGCGTCAAGTTCGAGCGCCAGCTGGCGCCGCAATTGGCCGCGATCCCCGACGCGCGCGTGTCGTTCCGCTCGCAACAGGGCTGGGGATCGAGCGGCCGCGACATTACCATCGTGCTGGGCGGCGACGACCCCAAATTGCTGACCGCGACCGCGCAGACGATCGTGCAGCAACTGTCGAAGCTGAAATCGGTCACCGCGCCGCGCATTCAGGGCGACCTGCAACAGCCGGAACTAGTGGTCAGCCCGCGGTTCGACCTGGCCGCCAATCTGGGCGTGACCACCCAGGCGCTGTCGAACGCGGTGCGCCTCGCCACCTTGGGCGACATCGACCAGAACAAGGCGAAATTCTCGCTGAGCGATCGCCAGGTTCCGATTACCGTCGCGCTCGAACAATCGTCACGCGCGCGGATGGCGACGATCGAGAATATCCCGGTATCGACGATCAATGGCGGTTCGGTGCCGCTGTCGACCGTCGCCGATATCGGCTTCGGCGCCAGCCCGTCGAAGATCGAGCGTGTCCAGTTGCAGCGCCAGCTGACGATCGGCGCCGATCTGGGGCTCAATCCCAAGACCGGCAAGCCGTTGGTATCGAGCGAGGCGTGGAAGGAAATCAACGCGCTGCCGATCATGCAGCATTTGCCCAATGGCGTACAGCAGCTGACGCTTGGCCAGGCCAAGTGGCAAGCGGAGATGATCAACAACTTCCTGGTCGCCGTCGTGGCCGGCGTGTTCCTGGTGTTCGCGGTGCTGGTGCTGCTCTATCGCCGCGTCCTGCCGCCGTTCGTCAACATGGGCTCGCTGCTGCTGGCGCCGCTGGGCGGGTTGATCGCCTTGTGGATCGCCGGCCAGCCGATCTCGATGCCGGTTTATATCGGCTTGCTGATGCTAATCGGCATCGTCGCGAAGAACTCTATCCTGCTGATCGACTTCGCGCTCGAAGAGATGGGCAAGGGCGTGCCTAGCCTGGCCGCGATCGAGGATGCCGGTCATAAGCGCGCGCAGCCGATCGTCATGACCACGGTCGCGATGGTCGCGGGCATGGTGCCGACCGCGGTGTCGCTGTCTGGCGATGCCTCGTGGCGCGCGCCGATGGGTATCGTGGTGATCGGCGGTTTGATCCTGTCGACCGCGTTGACGCTGTTGATCGTGCCGGCCAGCTTCAGCCTGGCGATCGGTGTCGAGGAATGGGCCGGGCCGTGGCTGCGCCGCGTGCTGCTGACCTATCGTCCAGGCGACGATAGCCGGCCGATCCTCGCGCATCCGGATGCGCCCAAGCCGATTGGCTACGACCATGGCGAACAGGGCCCGCAACCGGCCGAATAACGGCCGGGCGCAAAAGGGAGCTTGAACAATCCCGGCTTTGGGGGATTGTTTCGGACATGAAGCTGGCGCGACTGTCCGTTCCTGGCCCGACTGCCGCGCCCCCTGCCCTCAGGCGGATGCGGTTGGTCGCGACGGCCCTGTTGGTGGCAATGGCCGCTTTGTACCTGGTCGCGCGCGCGCTGGGCGATCGTCACCCCCTTTGGGGATTCGTCCGCGCCTTTGCCGAGGCGGCGATGGTCGGCGGGCTGGCCGACTGGTTCGCGGTGACCGCGTTGTTCCGCCACCCGCTCGGCTTGCCGATCCCGCACACCGCGATCGTGCCGAGGAACAAGGACCGGATCGGCGATACGCTCGCGCAATTCCTGCGCGATAATTTCCTGATCCCCCGCGTCGTCGCCCGGCGCATGCAGCGCGTGGACGTCGCCGGCGCCGCGGGCCGCTGGCTCGCCAGCCCCAAGGGAGCGAGCGAAGGTCGGCTGAGGCGCGGCGCGTCGCGGCTTGCCGCCGACATGCTCGAATCGCTCGACCAGGAACGGTTGGGCGGGATGGTGCGGACGACCTTGGCGCAGCGCCTGCGCTCGCTCGAAATCTCGCCGCTCCTGGGCAATGCGCTGAGCGCCGCAATCGCCGACAACCGCCACGTGCCTTTGCTCGACGGCATCATCAAATGGGCGGCCAAGGTGCTATCGGCCAACGAACCGGTGATCCGCGCGATGGTGCACGAGCGCGCCGGGTCGCTGATGCGCTGGACCGGACTCGACGAGACGCTCGCCAACAAGATCATCGCCGGGCTCGATGGCATGATCCAGGACATGGCGTCGCAACCCGACCATCCGCTACGCGCCAAAGCCGAGGAAGGTCTGGCGCAGCTCGCGCATGATCTGCAATTCGACCCCGCGATGCGCGCGCGCGTCGAGGGGTTCAAGGCGGAGATGCTCGACAATCCCGCGCTGTCGGACTGGTGGCAGGGCATCTGGGAACAGATGCGCGGCGCGATGCTGAAAATTGCGCGCGACCCCGATGCGATGATGGCCGGGCGGTTCGGCGAAGCGCTGCATCAGCTCGGCGTTACGTTGCAGGAGGATGCCGAGCTCGCCAACACGATCAACCGGTTCGCGCGGCGTGCAGCGGTCGGCGCCGCGGCCGATTATGGTGACGCGATCGTCCGATTGGTGTCGGAAACGGTGCGCGGCTGGGACGCACAGACGATCACGCGGCGGCTGGAAAATGCAGTGGGGCGCGACCTGCAATATATCAGGATCAACGGCACCGTGGTCGGCGGGCTGGTCGGACTCGTGATCCACGCGGTGGACGTACTTCTCTGATCCGGGGGCGAGGGACGCCCCGCGAATCGTCCGTGCCCTAGCGCCAGCGCAACACGTCCCAGCCCTTGTCCTTCGCCAAGGCTAGCAGCGGCGCGTGCGGATTGACCGCGAACGCCTCGTCCGCCCAATCGAGCGTCGGCGCGTCGGAGACATGATCCGAATAGAAGCGGACATGGGCGTCCCCCCGCGCGATCCCCTCACGCGCCATCCACGCCTCGATCATCCGCAACTTGGCGTCGCCATAGCAATTCTCGCCGGCGATACGCGGCAGCAGGCGGCCGTGTTCGAGCGTCGATGGCGTGGCGATGACGTCTGTGATACCCAGCGCAGCAGCGATCGGGCGAACGTAGAAATCGTAGGAAGCGGTCGCCATCACCACGCGATAGCCGGCGGCACGATCGGCCGCGATTCGCGCGCGGGCGTCGTCCCACACCTTGCCATTGACGATGTTCGAGGCGAAGCGCCCGGCGGCGCGTTCGACTGCTGTGGCGGCAGCCCCCCGCCCCATCACGAGCCGCTGGGTCATTTCCTTCAGCCGCGCGCGATCGATGCGCTTGCCGAGATAGAGCGCGCCCGGCGCGACGCTGGCGGCCAGCGCCGCGATCCGCCACGGCCGCCGCCTGGCCCAGGCGCGGAGGAACGGCATCCAGGTCGGCGATCGGGTGATCGTCCTGTCCATGTCGTAGATGGCGAGCCGTTGCATCGCGATGCCTTAGCCGCGAATTCGGCAAGCTGAAACGGTCTGCCGCTTCTGCCCGACGACACCTGAGCGAAGCTGGGAATGCTACCGCTTGCGATCGTCGCGCACCGCATAGGACAAGGTCGCCGTGCCGTTCGCGGGAACGATGGTCGTCCAGAACGACGCACCGTCCTTCCTCCCCAGCCGGCTGCTCGATCGCGCCATCTTCTCGTAATCGTAGAGATGGATCTTAGCCTCGTACGTCACCGGCCAGGCCTGGTCGTTGGTGACGGTCAACGCGTACGTGGTGGTGCGGTCGTCCGGACGCCGGCGGGTCCCCACTACCTGGGCAGACACGCTTTGCGGCCGCCCCATGGGGAATTCGACCACCTCATCCGCGGCCTTGTCGCCGATCGCCGATTCGCCGACCAGCAGCATCTGACCATCGACGTCGCTGAATATCGCCGCCTTGCCCGCCGGCATCGCCGCGCCGAGCCCGTTGGCGGCGCTATTCTTGCCGCGGAGCAGCAATGCCGTCTGCGCGGTTTCGCCCATGATATCGCTGACATAGATCGGCGCGAGTTTGACGCCGGGCTTGTCCATCAGCCCGACCTGTTTCTGCGATTGCGACGCGACGGTGACCCGCGTCGGAAAGCG
>Ga0070661_100000877_pt1 | contig 21592 bp, 19 predicted proteins | sample KBSC43metaG_FD_64663 | JGI IMG/M metagenome (GOLD analysis project Ga0070661, IMG submission 64663) | Corn rhizosphere microbial communities from Kellogg Biological Station, Michigan, USA - KBS C4-3 metaG | ecosystem: Host-associated > Plants > Roots > Rhizosphere > Soil ... | reverse complement strand
GCCGCTTCGGTGCCGGCGACGACCAGGTCCATCTTCGAATCGAGCAGCTGGGTCTTGCCCGGGTTCAGCACGTATTCGCCGTTGATGTAGCCCACGCGCGCAGCGCCGATGGGGCCATTGAACGGGATGCCGGAGATGGCGAGCGCGGCGCTCGAACCAATCAACGCGGCGATGTCGGCCGACACCTCGGGGTTCAGCGACAGCACGTGCACGACGACCTGCACTTCGTTGTAGAAGCCCTCGGGGAACAGCGGGCGCAGCGGGCGGTCGATCAGGCGGGAGGTCAGGGTTTCCAGTTCGCTCGGGCGGCCTTCGCGCTTGAAGAAGCTGCCCGGGATCTTGCCGGCGGCATAGGTTTTCTCGATGTAGTCGACCGTCAGCGGGAAGAAATCCTGCCCCGGCTTGGCGTTCTTGGCGCCGACCACGGTGGCCAGGACCACGGTGTCTTCGATGTCGACGATCACGGCGCCGCTCGACTGGCGGGCGATTTCACCGGTTTCCAGCGTGACCTTGTGCTGACCCCATTGGAAGGTCTTGGTGACTTTGTTGAACATGCTCATGCGTTTCTCCTAGTGTGCGGCGCCTGCAGGGCGGCGCCCGGACCCTGGAGTTGCAGCACCCTGGCGCGATGCCATTCCATCGGCGCTCGTCGCGTGGCCCTTGCCGGGTCGCCTGGAACGCTGATGGAATGACACATCGTCATCGATGGATGCCTGGACTCCAAAACAAAGAGCCTGTACTGGGGATCCCAGACAGGCTCTTTTCGGAACTCATGAACCGGATGGCTTCGTCGGAACTGCTCGCGACGTGAGGTTCACGAGTTCCCGTGCGATCACTTGCGCAGACCCAGCTTCTGGATCAGGGCCGTGTAGCGGTCGGCGTCACGGTCCTTCAGGTAGGCCAGCAGCCGCTTGCGGGTGTTGACCATCTTCAGCAGACCACGGCGACCATGGTGGTCCTTCAGGTGGGTCTTGAAGTGGGGGGTCAGCTCGTTGATGCGGGCGGTCAGCAGGGCGACCTGGACTTCGGGGGACCCGGTGTCGTTGGCGCTGCGTGCGTTGGCCTTGACGATCTCGGCCTTTTGTTCGGTGGTGGACATCTGTGTGTTTCCAGAAAGACCCGGTGCGGCGCCGATTTCATCGGGTGCCAGCGGTTTCGGGTGGGTTGACTTGCGGTAGCGGGGGAAACCTCCCCGCGCCGTGCGAAAGGCCACATGGGTGGCCGCTCACGCCCCTGTCGGAGCGCAAAGCCGGTCGATTATAGCGGAAGGCGGACGACCATCCACTGGCCCCTATGCCGCGGAGAGCTCCCACCGGGGGCGCACATCAAAGCCCTGGTCGAACGCGGGAACGGCCCCGCGCTGCAGCCGCATGGCCGCTGCCAGCGCGATCATCGCGCCATTGTCCGTGCAGAGCGCCAGTTCGGGGTAATGCACCCGGATGTGGCGTTTGGCGCACTGGGCGTTGAGCTGCTCGCGCAGCATGGCATTGGCCCCCACCCCGCCCGCCACGACGAGCCGTTTCAGTCCGGTGTCCTTGAGCGCGGCCATCGATTTGCGCACGAGCACCTCGACGATGGCCGCCTGGGTGGCCGCGGCGAGATTGGCCTTGTCTTGTTCGCACACCCCGGCGCCCAGCTTGAGCACCTGGGTGCGCACCGCCGTCTTCAGCCCGGCGAACGAAAAATCATGGTTGCCACTGTGCAACAGGGGCCGCGGCAGCGAATAGGCCGACGCATCGCCGAAGGCCGCGAGCCGCGCCAGCGCCGGGCCACCCGGGTAACCGAGCCCCAGCAGCTTGGCCGATTTGTCGAACGCCTCACCCGCGGCATCATCGATGGTCTCACCGAGCAACTCGTAGCGTCCCACGTCGTCGACCCGCATCAGCTGGGTGTGCCCGCCGGAGACCAGCAAGGCCACGAACGGGAACGTGGGCGGATCGCTCGCCAGGAAGGGCGACAGCAAATGCCCTTCGAGGTGGTGCACGCCGAGCACCGGTTTGCCGAGCGCGGCAGCCAGTGCACAGGACACACCGGCCCCCACGAGCAGCGCGCCGGCCAGCCCCGGCCCCTTGGTGTAGGCGACGACGTCGATGTCGGCCAGCGTCAGGGCCGCCTCGGCCAGCACCTGGCGGGCCAGCGGGACGACGCGGCGGATGTGGTCGCGCGAGGCGAGCTCGGGCACCACGCCGCCGTAGGCCTGGTGCATGTCGATCTGGCTGTGCAGCGCATGTGCCAGCAAGACGGGAACCCCCGATGCCTCGGCCTCGACCACGGCCACCCCGGTTTCGTCACACGACGATTCGACGCCCAGTACCTTCATCGGCGAAGTGTAACAAGCGGGAGAAGCGGCGCTTTATCCGAAATCCGTATCAACTTGTCACAATGTGGGGCGCGCCTTTTCCAGAAAATCGGGGGGAACGCTTTGTTGGATTTGTCGGGCGGACCACCGGCTTCGGTTTCATCAGCCGAAGCCCACCGCCTTGTTGCTGGAAACACCATGAAGGAATATCGCCTGACGTCGTGGCCCGAGCTTGCGGCCCCGTACCAAGGCTCCGCCTACAGGCGGATGCTGAGTGACATGTCCCACCGGTACGTGTCCATGTCGCAGTTGATGACGAGCAGCGGCGTGCGGCGCCAGGAAGTGCGCCAGTTCCTCGCCTCGCTTCATTCACGCGGCCTGCTGGCCGAACGCGAGTTGTTCGTCTCCGATACCTTGCTCGATTCGGTGCGCCCCCTTGGCAACTGGATCCGCCGCAGGTTCAACATCTCGCGCGGCAGCCGCTGACCGCCCCCTGCCCTTGCAGAAGCCCGCCGTGTGCGGGCTTTTTCACGTTTTGGCGCCCCGTCGTGGCGCAGATGTTGCTCGCCCTGGGGCATGACATCGCCCGTTCGCCCCTTGGCCGCACCACTGCGCATCGTGATCGTCGCACCGGACTCGCTGCTGGCCGACGGCAGCGATGCACGCGCCATCCATGAGGCCGAGCGCTCCCGGGCGCTGCGCATCGGCCTGCTGGAGAACGGCTACAACATCGTTGCGGTGCTGCCGGCCGATGTGTTTCTTCCCGAACGGCTCGCACAGATCGCACCGGACATGATCATCGTCGATGCGGAGAGCCAGGCCCGCGACACGCTGGAGCATGTGGTGATGGCCACGCGGGAGGCGCGCCGCCCCATCGTGCTGTTCACCGAGGATGAGGACACGACCCATGTCGGTGCAGCCATCGCTGCAGGGGTCACCGCGTACGTCGTGGCGGGCATGGCCGCGGAACGCGTCAAACCGGTGCTCGACGTGGCGCTGGCCCGGTTCCGGCATGAGGAAGGCCTGCGCCGCGAACTCGCCGATGCACGCAGTGAGCTCTCCGACCGCAAGCTGATCGACCGAGCCAAGGGCATCCTGATGCAGCAGCACGGGCTGACCGAACAGGACGCCTATGCGCGTCTGCGCAAGACCGCGATGAACAAAGGCCTGCGGCTCGCCGAAGTGGCGCAGCGGCTGATCGACGTGACCGACCTGCTCGCCTGAGCAGCACCGTTCCGGTGCCCTCTGGCACCAAAAGGACTGGCACAGCACTTGCGAATCTGAAGCCAGGGATCAACGGCGATCCCCTGAAATTTGACACCAGGAAGCACCAATGACGGTGCCCCCTGGTGGGACGAAGGCGTCCTCACGCTCCCGGGCCCGGCCCAGGTGACGTGCGGACGCCTTTTTGTTTGTTGTCTTCCCGCGTGAAGACCTGAAGGAACCGCGATGACCGACCACACCGAAGACGGTAAGAACCTCATGAGCCGCCGAACCCTGATCAAAGCCGCTGCGTCCGGCGCCATGGGCATGGTGCCCGGCCTGCCCTCGGCGGTGTACGCAGGGGGTTCCGACAAGCCCGAGAAGACGGAAGTCCGCATCGGCTTCATCCCGCTGACGGACTGTGCCTCGGTGGTGATGGCCTCGGTCCTCGGATTCGACCAGAAGTACGGCATCAAGATCATTCCGACCAAAGAGGCCTCCTGGGCAGGCGTGCGTGACAAGCTCGTCAATGGCGAGCTCGACATGGCCCATGTGCTGTACGGCCTGGTCTATGGCGTGCACCTCGGCGCGGGCGGCCCCAAGAAGGACATGGCCGTGTTGATGACGCTCAACCACAACGGCCAGGCCATCACGCTGTCGAAAAAGCTGGCCGAACTGGGCGCGGTGGACGGCCCGAGCCTGTCGGCCCTGATGAAGAAAGACCGGCGCGAGTACACGTTCGCACAGACCTTCCCCACGGGCACGCATGCGATGTGGCTGTACTACTGGCTCGCGGCCTATGGCATCCATCCGATGAAGGACGCGAAGGTCATCACCGTGCCGCCACCTCAGATGGTCGCGAACATGCGCGTGGGCAACATGGATGGCTACTGCGTGGGCGAACCCTGGGGCCACCGCGCCATCATGGACGGCATCGGCATCACGGGCGTCACCACGCAAGACATCTGGAAGGACCACCCCGAGAAAGTGCTCGGCTGCACCGGCGAGTTCGCCCGGTCGAACCCGAACACCGCGCGGGCAGTGGTGATGGCCGTTCTGGAGGCCAGCCGCTGGATCGACGCGAACCTGCAGAACAAGCTGAAGATGGCCGAAACCGTGGCCGGCAAGGCCTACGTCAACACCGGCGTCGACGCGATCAACCAGCGCATCCTCGGCCGCTACCAGAACGGGCTCGGCAAGACCTGGGACGACCCGAACCACATGAAGTTCTTCAACGATGGTGCGGTGAACTTCCCGTACCTGTCGGACGGCATGTGGTTCCTCACCCAGCACAAGCGCTGGGGTTTGCTGAAGGACCATCCTGATTACCTGGGCGTGGCCAGGCAGATCAACCAGACCGAGCTCTACAAAGAAGCCGCCAGTGCGCTGAAGGTGAGCGTGCCGAAGGATGTGATGCGCGCGAGCAAGCTCATCGACGGCGTGGTCTGGGACGGCAAGGACCCGAAGAAGTACGCCGACGGCTTTGCCGTCAAGGCCTGATCCGCCCCGCCCGCCCACGAAGGAGACCACCATGGTCAGTGCAGTTTTTCATTCCCCCCTCGACGCCTCGAAGGAGGCCGACGCCGCTGCGGACAAACCGAAGACCGCGGTAGCCACCCCTTCAGCCACGGCCCGGCCCGCACGCACGCCGTTCGATGGGCGGGGCTTTCTCCTCAAGGTGATCCCTCCCGTTGCGGGGATCGCCGCGCTCATCGGCATCTGGGCCCTGCTCACGATGAAGGGCGGCGCGTTCCCCACGCCGGCAGACACGCTGAAGGAAGCCGTCGCGTTGTTTTCAGACCCGTTCTACAGCAGGGGTCCGAACGACCAGGGCATCGGCTGGAACATTCTGTTCTCGCTGCAACGGGTGGCGGTGGGCTTTGGCCTGGCCGCCCTCGTCGGCATTCCCCTCGGGTTCATGATCGGCCGCTTCGGCTTTCTCAGCCGCATGGTCTCTCCACTGATCGGCCTGCTGCGCCCGGTATCGCCGCTGGCCTGGCTGCCCATCGGGCTGCTCGTGTTCAAGGCGGCCAATCCGGCGGCCATCTGGACCATCTTCATCTGCTCGATCTGGCCGATGATCATCAACACTGCGGCCGGCGTTCAGCGCGTGCCAGCCGATTACCTGAACGTGGCCCGCGTGCTGAACCTTTCCGAATGGAACGTCATCACGAAGATTTTGTTCCCGGCCGTGCTGCCCTACATGCTGACGGGTGTGCGGCTGAGCGTGGGCACCGCATGGCTGGTGATCGTCGCGGCCGAGATGTTGACCGGCGGGGTGGGCATCGGCTTTTGGGTGTGGGACGAATGGAACAACCTCAACGTCACCCACATCCTGATCGCCATCTTCCTGATCGGCACCGTGGGCCTGCTGCTCGAATGGGCCCTCGTCTCGATCGCCAGGCGCTTCACCTATGACGATGTTTGATCCACGGAGCCCACGCACCATGAAAAGCTTCATCCATGTGCAAAACGCCGAGATGGTGTTTCACACGAAAAAGGGGCGCTTCCACGCGCTGCGCCAGATCAATCTGAGCGTGGCCCAGGGCGAATTCGTCACGCTGATCGGGCACTCGGGCTGCGGCAAGTCCACGCTGCTGAACCTCATTGCCGGACTGACCTTGCCGACCGACGGCGCGCTGATCTGCGACAACCGCGAAATCGCCGCGCCGGGCCCCGAACGCGCCGTCGTGTTCCAGAACCACTCGCTGCTGCCCTGGCTCACCTGCGAGGAGAACGTGCACCTGGCCGTGGAACGTGTGTTCGGTGCCACCGAATCCGGCGCCATGCTCAAGGCGCGTTCCCGCGCCGCGCTCGACCTGGTCAACATGGGGCATGCGGCATCGAAACGGCCCCATGAAATTTCCGGCGGGATGAAGCAGCGCGTGGGCATCGCCCGGGCGCTGGCAATTGAACCCAAGGTGCTGCTGATGGACGAGCCGTTCGGCGCCCTCGACGCCCTCACCCGTGCCCACCTGCAGGACGAACTGCTGAAGATCGTCGCCCGCACGAAGAGCACCGTCGTGATGGTCACGCACGACGTGGATGAGGCGGTGCTGCTGAGCGATCGCATCGTGATGATGACGAACGGCCCGGCGGCAACGATCGGAGAGATCGTGTCGATCGACCTGGAGCGCCCGCGCAACCGTGTGGAACTGGCTGCAGACGCCCGGTATGTGCGCTACCGCAAGGAAGTGCTCGACTTCCTTTACACGCGCCACGGCCATGTCGAGCGAGCTGCCTGAGCGAAGGCCACCGCGGGGCGGCCTGCACCGCCCCGCCGCCGTCCGTACCACAGCACTGTCGGGGGTTCCCCATGAGTTCGCCTGTCACCTCCCACATGACGATCAACGCGGCGCCGGCGGCAACGCCTCCCGCCGCAACATCGCTTCATCGTCCCGCGCTCGGGTTCAAGCTCGGCAAGTACCGTGAAATCCTGGTTGCCGTCGCGTTTTTCCTGCTGTTCGACCTGGCCGTGCTGGTATTGAACTTCTACGTGTCTTTCCAGATCTCGCAAGACGCTGTCTCGATCAACCTGTCCGGACGTCAGCGGATGCTGACGCAGCGGCTGGCGAAAGGTCTGTTCGAAATGGAGCTGGCGGTGGCCGATGGCCCGCCGCCTTCGGCGCTGGCAGACGAGCTGCGCCTGGCCACGCGGCTGTTCGATGAAACCTTGACCGGCTTTCGCAGCGGCGGCGCGGTGACGGGCGGCGAGGGAAAGCCGGTGCAGCTCGTTGCGGCCAGCAGCCCGAAAAGCGCGGACATCCTGTCGCGCAGCGCCGCGCTGTGGGAACCATGGCGCCAACTGCTGACGGACGGCGCGTTGACTCCCGAACGCGTCCATGCGGCCGGCATGTACGCCCGCACCCACAACATGGCCCTGCTCGCCTTGATGAACGAACTGACGACCGACCTCGAATCGGCCGCGAACCAGCGCGCCTCACAGTTGCGCATGGTGCAGACGGCGGGCATCGTGCTGGCGCTGCTGAACTTCCTGTTCATCCTCTTCAAGTTCATCCGGCGCCTGCGGCAGTCCGACGAAGCCGCCGAGCAGGCCTCGGAGGAAACGCGCGAAATCCTCTCGGTGGTGCGCGAGGGGCTCTTCCTGCTCACGCCGGAGTACACGCTGGGCATGCAGCTGTCGGAATCGGTGTCCAGCATCCTCGGGCAGACGGTGCGGCCGGGCGACCATTTCCTCAATGTGCTGCGACCGATGGTGTCGGCCCGCACGCTGGACGATGCCCGTGGCTACATCGATCTCCTGTACCTGCCGCACATCAAGGAAGACCTGATCCAGAGCATCAATCCGCTGACCCAGGTCACCGTCACGACCACCGATGCACTCGGCCAACCACGTCTGCGGCATCTGTCGATGCATTTCAATCGCGTGATGGCCGACGGCGGCATTCGCCACCTGCTCGTGACCGTTCAAGACGTTTCCACGCGCGTCGAACTCGAACAGAAGCTGCAAGGAGAACAGCAGCGCGCCCAGCGCGAATTCGACCTGCTCGTGCGTGCGTTCGAAACCGATCCCGGGGCCCTGCGAGGGTTCGTGGAACGCTCGGAGGCGGCGCTGCTCGAAGTCAACGACCTGCTGCGGCAGGTGGAGAGCGGCTCCGATGCAAAGCAGTTGCGCCGCATCGTCGATGCGGTGTACCGGCATGTGCACGCGGTCAAGGGCGAAGCGTCGATGCTGTCGCTCGACCTGCTGACGGCCACGGCGCATCAATTCGAAGCGCAGATCCAGGCATTGCGAGAACGGGGCACGTTCTCGGGCGACTCGCTGCTGGCACTTCCGCTGCCACTCGAAGAGCTGTTGACACGCCTGCAGGCGCTCAAGCGTTCGGTGCTGAGCAACCGCACCGTCGCACAGCCCATCATGGATGTGTCGGCATCCATGGCGGCGCTCGTCGACCGCATGGCGAAGGATCTGGGCAAGCCCGCGCGGCTCAGCATCTCGTTGGCCGCGCTGGCCACGCTGCCGGCCGAATGCCAGGAAGCGCTGCAGAAAGTGGCGCTTCAGCTGGTCCGCAACGCCGTCGCGCACGGTGTGGAGGACGCCCCCACCCGCATCGCGCTCGGCAAGCCGGCCCTGGCCACGGTGGACGTCTCGCTCCACCGCAACGAAGCCAACGAGGTGGAACTGGTGGTCAGCGATGATGGTGCGGGCCTGGATGTGGCGTCTGTGCGGGCGCGGCTGCAGAAGCTCGGCTGGTTCACCGAGCGGCAGCTCGAAGAGATGAGCCCCGCCCAGGTGCTCGCGCAAATCTTTCGTCCCGGCCTGAGCACGGCGGCCCAAGCCGGTGAATACGCGGGCTGTGGCGTGGGCCTCGACATCGTTTCGGGTGAGGTGCGCCGGCTCGGGGCACGGCTGCGGGTGTCCACCCGGCCCGGCCAGGGCACGACATTCCGTGTGCGCCTGCCCGGAGACACCCGATGAAGCTGCTGGTGGTCGACGACTCCAACATGGTCCGCTCGCGCATTGCCCGCATCGTGCAGGGCGGCGCGCTGGGTGCCGTCACGCTCGTGGGCATGGCCCGTGATGGCGCGGAGGCGCTGCGGGCGGCCCGCCAGGCCAGCCCCGACCTGGTGACGATGGACCTGACCATGCCGGAGATGGACGGCCTGGCCTGCATCCCTGCGCTGCTGGCCGCGCATCCGCGCACGCGCATTCTGGTGATCAGTGCCCTCGACGACAAGAGCACGGCGATCCGGGCGCTGCGCCTGGGCGCCCACGGCTTTCTGCCGAAACCATTCACCGACGAGGCGCTGCAGCTGGCACTGCATGGCCTGGTCCAGCACAAGGCTTGAAGCCCATGGAGTCGCTCAAGGAATCCGAGCTCCGGCTGTTCATCGATTCGGTCCGCCGGTATTTCGAAGTCACGAGCCGGGTGCCCGTCGAGATCACCTCCGCCTACCTCGGCATGGGGGCGCTCCATGGCCATGAGTTCAACGGCATCGTGACGTTCTCGGGGCCGCTCACGGGCCAGGTGACGGTGTCGCTGCCGATGCGCGCCGTGTGCGAACTGCTGCTCATCCAGCGTGAGACGAAGCTGACCGAGGCCAACCTGCTCGATGCCGTGGGCGAAATCGCCAACACGCTTGCGGGCAACGCGCGGCGCCACCTCGGCAGTGAGGTCGACATCTCCGTCCCCACCACGGTGCGTGGCCCGCGGATCGACACCCGACAGGCGTGCCGCCATCCCTATGTGATCACCTTCCGGTGGAACACCTACCCCGGCTTGGTGTGCGTGGACCTCGCGCCAACCGGCTGAAAATTGATGCGGCGCCTGCCGTACCGGCAACGTCCGCGTCGGCCGTCTCCATCATTGGGGGCGCCGGCCTGTGCGCCTGTTGCGCCCTGGCAGGCTGCGGAATTTTTTCGGACGCCCCGCCGTGTGTCAGGCAAAATGCCAGCCCGCTTCGCGCCGCTTGTCCATGACCGATCCTGCCCGCCCCATCGACCATCCCCGCAGCATTCGCAGCTTTGTCGTTCGCGCCGGCCGCATGGGCACAGGCCAGATGCGTGCGCTGGAGCAACTCGGGCCGCGGTTCGTGGTGCCCTATTCTCCCGCCCCACTCGACGCGCCTGCACTGTTCGGTCGCACCGCGCCTCTCGTGCTGGAGATCGGATTCGGCATGGGCGACGCGACAGCGACCATCGCACAGACCCTGCCCGACACCGACTTCCTCGGCGTCGAAGTGCACACCCCTGGCGTGGGTGCCTTGCTCAAGCACATCGACGAGCGGCAGATCGGCAACATCCGCATCGTGCAGCACGACGCCGTCGAAGTGCTCGAACACATGATCCCGCCGGGTGCCCTGGCCGGCGTGCACATCTTCTTCCCGGACCCCTGGCACAAGAAGAAGCACAACAAGCGCCGCCTCATCCAGGCACCGTTCGTGCAGAAACTCGTGACGCGACTGGCCCCGGGCGGCTACCTGCATTGCGCCACCGACTGGCAGCCCTATGCCGAACAAATGCTGGAAGTGCTGACCGCCGAACCCGGATTGGCGAACACAGCAGAAGGCTACGCCCCCAAACCGCCCTATCGCCCCCTGACCAAGTTCGAGAACCGTGGGCTCAAACTCGGCCATGGCGTGTGGGACCTGGTTTTCACCAGGCGCTGACAGCCGTGCCCACCGGGGCAGTGGGTCCCGGCTTTCGCCGGGATGACGAGACGGGGAGCGATGCGAAGCGAGCTGAAGCGTGCGGGCACGGCCGTGTCTCGTACGGTCACGGTGGAGCTGGAGACAGTGGGCGTGCGGGGGATTGGTAGCCGAAGCGCCTGAGCAAAATAGCGGGGAAGCTGGTGTTCAAGCGCCTTCTTTGGCTTCCCTTTCTTGGCGCGACAAGAAAGGGAAGTCGGCTGCCGGGCCGAGACCCGGCGCGGCCTCGCCAGAGAACGGGCCCCGCGCCGAGCGAAACCCACTTCATCAAACCCCAGTTCCGGACGAAGTTCTCAGCGCTGCACGTAGGAGGCGAAGAAGGCCATTGTCTTCGTCCGCGCGAACTGCAACGCCTCGTTGGCGTCGATTCTGCCGAAGCCTTGAGCCTCCAATTCCTGAGCCTGCGCGTTCGGGAAGTAGTGCTTTGCCAACAGCTTCAAGTCGCTGAAGTCGTTGTGTCCGGCTCCCAGGAGCACGGAGCGAACAGCGGCGCCAGTCGCATTGCGCAAGACCGCATCGATCGTCTCGTCGGACGTGTGATCCTCGGCAAGCATCATCATCAGCGGCTTTGGCCACGGCCCTGTGAGATCGCCCCAGACCGCTCCGTCCATGTTGATCGCCGCCTTGAGGCGGGGATCCGCGCGCGATGCACTCAGTGCTGCGGATCCACCGATCGAATGGCCAAAGGTTCCGATGCGCGACAGGTCCAGGTGCCCACCGAGGAGATGGCCGCTGCCCGGGGCATTCTGCCTTTCCAGCCAGTCCACCATGCTGCGCTGGTCTGCAACCATGATGGCTGCCGACAGCGGCACGTGTGTGTGCTCGAGGTCTCCGAATGCTGCAATGCTGCCATTGGCCAGCGCGGTCACGCCCGAAATGTACGGATGGTCGATGCCCACCACCACGTAACCGTGACTTGCGGCGTCTTCGAGCAGCGTTGAGTACATCTCGACGTTGCCTCCGTACCCAGGCGAAAACAAAAGCACGGGATGGCGTGCTTGCGCCGCCATCCGCAAATCCGGCTTTGCGTTGGTTGCCGGCTGCCTGCTGTCACCGGGAAGTTGCTGGATCCTCTTCACCACCTCGAAGATGGGGCCCGGCAGGTAGTCCGCGCGCGGTGCGCCGGTGTCTGCCGGTGCGGGGTACCAGATCTTGACGCTGAGTTCGCGTTGATCGGTGTCATCTGCAGTCAGCGTTTCGGGCCTGCCCAGATCGGCCACCTGAAAGCTGGCCTTGCCGACGCAGTGGTTCCCTGTGGGCGCTGGCAATTCAAGCACGCCCTCTTCTGCTTTGGCGAGACCGCAGCGCTGCGCGTACGTGGGCGGTGCGGGTTCGTCGTCCGAACCGCCGCAGGCGGCAAGCGCCAGCACCGCAAAAGACAGGGCCGCCAAGGACATGATGGTGGTGACGACACGCGTGCGGCGGCGCACTGGGCCGGGGTATACGAAGCTCATCGGGAAGGGCAGGAGAGGAAAAGGCGTGCAGTGTGTGCCACGCAACCTTAGTCCCGGCTTAAGCGGACATTTCGATAATGCGCGCCATGCATGTCCTACTCATTGAAGACGATCTCGACCTCGGCCAGGCCTTGCAGCAGGCCATGAAAGCCGAGGGCATCAGCAGCGAATGGCTGCGGCGCGCCGTCGACGCCCCCCAGATGCCCGACGAAGCCTCGGTGGCGTGCGTGCTGCTCGACCTGACCCTGCCCGATGGCACAGGCTTCGAGCTGCTGAAGCGGTGGCGACGCGAAGGGGCGTCGGTTCCGATCATCATCATCACGGCGCGTTCGGCATTGCCGGACCGCCTGCGTGGCCTGGACGATGGTGCCGACGACTTCCTCGTCAAGCCCTTTGCCACCGCGGAACTGGTTTCGCGCATTCGTGCCGTGGTGCGCCGCTATGCCCTGCAGGCCAGCAACGTATGGACTTGGGGAGACCTTGAGATCGAGCCCCGGCGCCACGTGGTGCGCCTGGACGGGTTGCCCGTTGAGCTGTCGCAGCGCGAGTTTCGCCTGCTGTTGGAGCTATGGCGCGAGGGCGGGGCCGTGGTGCCCAAGCAGGCATTGGCACAGCGATTGAATCCGCTGCTCGAAGCGGTCGATTTCAGTTCACTCGAGGTGCACGTCTTCAACCTGCGGCGCAAGATTGGCGCTCACCGAATACGCACTGTGCGTGGCGTGGGCTACAGGCTCGCGCCATGAGAAGCCTGTTGGAGCCGACCCTGGTGCGGCGCGTGGTGATCGCGCTGCTCTGCGCCTTCAGCGTCGCCTGGATCATGTTGATGCTCGTGCAGTACATCGAAACCCGCCGCAGCGAAATCGACGATGCAGGAGTGAGCGATTTCATCGCCGCCACTGCGGATGCCCTTTCGTCCGTCCGTGAGCGCAACGAGCTTCGCATCCTGGCAATTGCCACCTTCAAGCAATCCAACACCCCGTGGATGCGCAACCGACGGTCGTCGCCGGTGCTCGTGCAGGCGTGGGACCGCGAGCATCACCGCCTGGTTTATGCGTCAGACGGGGCGGAGGACGTCACGATGCCCGAACCTGCCGCGGGAAGCGGCACTCTGCTTCAGTCAGTGCGCGGCGAAGCCCATGTGGTGCATGTCGCAACATCGCCGCACTGGGCTTTGGTCATGGCCGTGCCCAGATTCGAGGAGCGTTGGCTTCTGAAGGAGCTGGGGGGCACTTTGATCAAATACATGGCGATTGCCTTCCCGTTCGTGCTGTTGCCCGTCTGGCTGGCCGTCAAGCAGGGGCTTCGCCCACTGCAGCACCTGTCCGATCGCATTGCTGCCAGGAGCCCCGATGATTTGTCGGCGCTGGAGGTCGACCTCAAGTATGCGGAACTCAGGCCCCTCTTGTCCGCGCTCGATGGACTGATGGTCCAGCTGCGCAACAAGATCGGACGCGAACACGCTTTCGTGCAGGATGCGGCGCATGAATTGCGCACGCCGTTGGCCGTGATTTCGGCGCAAGCCCATGTGTTGGCCAAGGCAGCCGATGACGCAGCTCGCACCGCTGCCGAACACCGCATGGATCACGCCATCGCACGCGCCTCACACCTGGTGCAACAACTGCTGGTGCTGGCGCACATCGACGTCCTGCGCCCCTTGAGCGCGAGCGAGGTCGATGTGGCCCAGCTTGCGCGCACCGAAATGGCGCTGCTCGCTCCGGCTGCCGCGGACCGCGACATCGAACTCTCACTGGAGGCACCGGACTCGCTGAAACTGCGGCTGGAGCTGCAAGCGTTCCAATCGGTGCTGCACAACCTGCTCGACAACGCCATTCGATATGGCCGGCAAGGCGGACAGGTCGTCGTCGAGTTGACCCAGCTTGCAGGCGGCGGAGGAGTGGTCCTGTGGGTGGCCGATGACGGGCCCGGCATCCCGCCCGCCAACCGCGAGCTGGTTTTCGATCGCTTCTACCGCGGCGCCGGCCACGACGCTACCGGATCCGGCCTCGGGCTGGCCATCGTGAAGGAAGCTGCGGTGCGGCTCGGGGGAACCGTTCGACTGGCCCACGGGCTGGAGGGCACTGGATGCGGCTTCACCGTTTTCATTCCAGTTGCGGAGTGAAGATGCCGGTTCCGGTGCCGGCCTGCTGGATTGATCGGAACGGCGGTGCTCGTCCGGTCACGATGAATCTGGAGACAGTGGTCGTGCGAGGCCGTGCCCAGCGGGGCAGTGGATCCCGGCTTTCGCCGGGACGACGAGGTGGTGCCGCGATGCGATGCGATGCATGCGATGCATGCGATGCGAAGCGAGCCGAGGCGAGTCGGCACGGCCGTGTCTCGTACGGTCACAGTGGAGCTGGAGACAGTGGTCGTGCGGGGGATTGGTGGCCGAAGCGCCTGAGCAAAATGCGGGGAAGCTGGTGTTCAAAGCGCTTCTTTGGATTACCTTTCTGGCGCGACAGAAAGGTAATTCGGCTGCCGGGCCGAGACCCGGCGCGGCCTCGCCAGAGAACAGGCTCCGCGCCAAGCGAAACGGCGGGCCCCGGCGTTCGCCGGGGTGACAAAAGGGGGTTGCCGGCCCCCCCCGTCAAATCATGCCGCCCACGTGACCATGCCGGTCCAAGCCGTAGCCAACACAATCAACCCGAACGCGATCCGGTACCACGCGAATACCGTGAAGTCGTGAGAAGACACATAGCGGATCAGCCATCGGATGCAGATCAGCGCGCTGACAAACGCGAACACGTTGCCGATCAGGAAGATGGGCACATCCCCCCAATGCAGCAGGCTGCGCTCTTTCCAGATGGAGTAAGCGCCGGCGGCCGTCAGCGTCAGGATGCCCAGGAAGAAGCTGAACTCCGTGGCGGCCTTGCGCGAAAAGCCAAGCACGAGGGAGCCGATGATGATGGAACCGGAGCGGCTGGTGCCCGGGATCAGACCCAGGCATTGCAGCATGCCCACCTTCAGGGCGTCGAGCGGGGTCATGTCGTCCACCGTTTCGATGCGGGCGTGGCGCGTGCCTTCGAGGTCCCGCTCGCCGTAGAGGCGGCGGTGGCGTCGCTCCACCCACAAAATCACGAGACCGCCGACGATGAAGGCGACGGCCACCGGCACCGGATGGAAGAGGTGCGCCTTGATGGCCTTGTTGAAGAGAAAGCCGACGATGCCCGCGGGAATGAATGCGATGATCAGGTTCAGGGCGAAGCGCTGGGCCACAGCCTCGCTGCGTATGCCCGCGAACGTGCTGACCATGCGCTCGCGGTATTCCCAGATGACGGCAATCATCGCCCCCGTCTGGATCGCGATCTCGAACACCTTGACGGTGTCTCCAGTGAAATCAAGCAGTGAGCCGGTGAGTATCAGGTGGCCGGTGCTCGAGATGGGCAAAAACTCTGTCAAACCCTCGACGATCCCCATGATCGCCGCCTTGACCCATAAAAGTAAGTCCAAACCAGTTCCTCGCAGAAAATTCGACGCCGGATGATAGCGACGCGCGCAGCATGCCTGCGCGCTCGGGAAACTGCACGTCAGTTCACGCTTCTTTACCGTGCGGCCATTGCCCGATGAAGGTCTGGTGCCATTCTTGACCCCTTGGCAATCTGACGGCTACATTACTGACCGATCAGTCAGTACTGCCATGCCCACGTCTTCACCCTCCGCCCTGCCCGCACGCCAACGCCGCAAGGAAGCCCGCCCACAGGAACTCCTGGATGCCGCCCTGGCGTTGTTCGTCGAGAAAGGCTTTGCTGCCACCCGCTCTGAAGAGGTCGCCGCACTTGCCGGGGTATCGAAGGGCACGCTGTATCTGTATTACCCGAGCAAGGAAGAACTGCTCAAGGCGGTGATCCGGCATAACCTGTCGCGCATTCTCGCCGACGGCCGGAACATCGCCGAAGGCTTCGAAGGCCCCACATCGGAATTGCTGTCCACCCTCTTGCGCACCTGGTGGGAACAGGTGGGCGCAACACCGGCCGGGGGCATTCACAAGATCATGATGTCGGAGGCGCGCAATTTCCCCGAGATTGCGGAGTTCTACACCCGCGAAGTCATTCTGCCAGCACGGGAGTTGATCTCGAAGACGATCCAGCGGGGGGTGGACAGCGGCGAGTTCCGCAAGGTCTCCCCGCCCGAGGTCACCCACGTGCTGATCGCCCCGTTGATTTTCCTGGCTCTGCACAAGCATTCGTTCGGCGCCTGTCCCATGGCCGTGAACACGATCGAACCGCACCAGGTCATCGAAGCGCAGATCGACATCGTTCTGCGCGGACTGCAGTTGCGCGACCCCCTTCCCTCAGACACCCATCCATGATGAAACGCCGGCTGCCGTGGTTGATTGCCCTTGCGCTGATCCTCGTCCTGAGTCTGTTCGTGCTCCGGTCACTCCATGCGCGCAAGCTCGCCAGCGCCACAAGCACCGCATCGCGGGCCCCGGCCATGCTCGAATTGGCGCCATCCGATGTCGTGCCCGCAACGCAGCTTGAACTCGCCCGCACGCTGAACGTGTCCGGCGGCCTGAAGGCCGTGAACACCGCCATCGTGAAGGCCAAGGTGGCTGCCGAGCTGAAGACGCTCACGGTGCGCGAAGGTGACGCGGTCAAGGCCGGCCAGGTCATCGGTCAGCTCGACACCGCCGAGGTCGACCTCCGCGTGCAGCAGGCGGCCCAGACCGCGGAATCGTCGCGGGCCCAGCTCGACATCGCGCAGCGCGCACTCGACAACAACCGGGCGCTCGTGGCCCAGGGGTTCATCTCGTCCACCGGCCTCGAAACCTCCATCTCGAACCAGACGGCCGCGCAGGCCTCGTACCGCGCGGCCGTGGCCGCCGTGGACCTGGCACGCAAATCGGTCGTCGACACCCGGCTCGTGGCACCCATCACCGGCACGGTGTCGCAGCGCCTCGCGCAACCCGGCGAGCGCGTGGCGATCGACGGACGTGTGGTCGAGATCGTCGACCTCTCGCGCATCGAGCTGGAGGCCGCCGTGGCGCCTGAGGATGTGGGGGCGGTCCAGGTGGGCCACAGGGCGCGGCTGCAGGTGGATGGCCTGGCCGACTCCGTGGAAGCGAAGGTCGCACGCATCAATCCCAGTACGCAGACGGGCACGCGTTCGGTGATGGTCCACCTCGCCCTCACCCCCCGCCCCGGCTTGCGCCAGGGGCTGTTCGCCAATGGCAGCATCGAGCTGGATCGGCGCAAGGCGCTTGCCGTACCGGTCAGTGCCGTGCGGGTCGACCAGCCGCGGCCGTACGTGTTCGTGTTCGACAACGGCAAGATCATCGAGCGGGTGGTGACGCTCGGCGGGCGCGGCGAGGCCGATGTGGGCGGCCAGCGGGAAGCCGTTGTGGAAGTGACCAGCGGCCTGGTCGACGGCGCCTTGGTGCTGCGCAGCAGCGTGGGTGCGGTCCGTGGCGGCACCGCGGCCTACCTCGCCACGACGGCAGGCGCATCGGCGCCAGCGGCCTCGGCCGCCCGCTGACGGGAGACGCCCCATGTGGTTCACCCGTGTCTCGATCGGCAACCCCGTCATGGCCACGATGGTCATGCTCGCCTTCGTGGTGCTGGGCTTGTTCAGCTACCAGCGCCTGGCCGTCGACCAATTCCCGAACGTCGACTTTCCCACCGTCGTCGTGACGATGGACTACCCGGGCGCCTCGCCCGAGATCGTCGAAAGCGAGGTGACGAAGCGGGTGGAAGAAGCGGTCAACACGGTGGCCGGCATCAACGCGCTGTACTCGCGTTCGTACGAAGGCACATCGGTCGTCATCGTCGAATTCAACCTCGATGTGGATGGCCGCAAGGCCGCCGAGGACGTGCGCGAGAAAGTCGCCCTGATCCGCCCGCTGCTTCGCGACGAGGTCAAGGAACCGCGCGTTTCCCGTTTCGATCCGCAAAGCATGCCCATCTTCAACGTGGCGCTGCTGTCTCCCGAGGGCACGAAAACCGCGCAGGAGCTGACGAACTGGGGCACCCAGGTGCTTCAAAAGCGCCTGGAAAACGTGCGCGGCGTGGGCTCGGTCGCTGTCGTGGGCGGCAGTGCCCGCCAGATCAACCTGTACCTTCGCCCGCAGGCGATGGAAGCGCTCGGCGTCAGCGTGGAACAGGTGCTCGCCGCGGTGCGCAGCGAGAACCAGGAGCTGCCGATGGGGGCCATCCGCTCGCTCGAGCAGGAGCGGGTCGTGCAGATCAACGCCCGCATGAAGCGGCCGGAAGACTTCCGCGACATCGTCGTGGCCCGCAAGAGTGGCGCCCCCATTCGGCTGTCGCAGGTGGTGGAGGTGGTGGACGGCCCACAGGAAATCGAGAGCCTGGCGCTCTACAACGGGCAGCGCACGGTGCTGCTGGCGGTGCAGAAGTCCCAGGGCGAGAACACCATCGCAGTGGTCGATGGCCTGATGAATGCACTCCGTGAAGCCCAGGACGTCACGCCGCCGGGCATCAAGCTGGAGGTGATCCGCGACAACTCCCGGCCCATCCGGGTGTCCGTGGCCAACGTCAAGCGCACGCTGTTCGAAGGGGCGCTTCTGACCGTGCTGATCGTGTTCCTGTTCCTGAACTCGTGGCGCTCCACGGTGATCACCGGCCTCACGCTGCCCATCGCGCTGATCGGCACCTTCCTGTTCATGTACGCATTCGGCTTCACCGTCAACAACATCACGATGATGGCGCTCAGCCTGTGCGTGGGACTGCTGATCGATGACGCGATCGTCGTGCGCGAGAACATCGTGCGGCACGTGCAGATGGGCAAGAGCGCGCATCAGGCGGCGCTCGACGGCACGAACGAGATCGGCCTGGCCGTGCTGGCCACCACGATGTCGATCGTCGCCGTGTTCCTGCCGATCGGCTTCATGGGCGGCATCATCGGCAAGTTCTTCCACGAGTTCGGCATCACCATCGTCGCGGCCGTGCTGATCTCGATGTTCGTGAGTTTCACGCTCGACCCGATGCTGTCGAGCGTCTGGCACGATCCGCAGGCCCATGGCGGGCACCGGGGCCCGCCGGTCACCTGGTACGACCGCACCATCGGCCGCGTCACCGGCCTGTTCGACCGATTGACGGAGTGGCTCGTCGATGTGTACCAGCACCTGCTCGGATGGTCCCTGTCGCACAAGCTCGCGACGCTCTTGATCGCGCTGGCCACATTCATCGGCAGCTTCTTCGTGATTCCGCTGCTCGGCGCCGAGTTCGTGCCGAAGGCCGATCTCTCCGAAACGATGATCAACTTCTACACGCCGGTGGGTTCCGCCCTGGAAGTGACCGAAACGCGTGCGAAGCAGATCGACGAGGCGCTGCGTGCCATGCCTGAGGTGCGCTTCACCGTCACCACGATCAACAGCGGGCAGGCCGCGGGCAAGATCTATGGGACGGTGTACGTCCGCCTCGTGGACCGGGCCCAACGCCGCCGTGACCTGGCCGCATTGAGCGTGCCGCTGCGCGAGGCCATGGCGCGCATTCCCGGCATCACGGTGACCCACATCGGCCCCATGGACCTCAGCGGCAACAAGAGCCTGCAGTTCTCCATCCAGGGGAGCGACCTCGGTGAACTCGAGCGACTGTCGAACGAGATCGTGCCCAAGCTGCAGGCCATCCCCGGCCTCGTGGACCTCGACACCACCCTCAAGCCCAACAAACCCACGGTGGCCATCGACGTGCGGCGCGACGCCGCCTCTGACGTGGGGCTCAACGTGCGCGCATTGGCCGACAGCCTGCGCACGCTCGTGGCCGGCACCACGGTGGGCAACTGGCGTGCGCCCGATGGCGAGAATTACGATGTCAACGTGCGGCTCACGCCAGACAGCCGCGTATCGATCGACGACCTGCAGCGCCTGCCCATCAACGTGGCCCCGGCCGCCGATGGGTCGCCCAGATCGGTTCGCCTGTCGCAGGTGGCCGACGTGCGCGCATCCAGCGGGCCCAACCAGATCAACCGGCGCGACATGAGCCGCGAGATCAACATCGATGCCAATGCGTTCGGACGCAGCTCGGGCGACGTTTCGGCCGACATCCGCAATGTGCTCGACAACGTGGCCTGGCCACCCGGCTACCGCTACAAGTTCGGCGGCTCCACGAAGAACATGAACGAATCGTTCACGTACGCCGTGGGCGCGCTCGGCCTGGCCATCGTGTTCATCTACATGATCCTGGCCAGCCAGTTCAAGAGCTTCCTGCAGCCGCTTGCGCTGATGAGCTCGCTGCCGCTCACCCTCATCGGGGTGGTGCTCACGCTGCTCGTGTTCGGCTCCACGCTGAACATGTTCAGCATCATCGGCATCGTGATGCTGATGGGCCTCGTCACGAAGAACGCCATTTTGCTCGTCGACTTCGCGATCCGCGCACGCGAGGGCGGCCACGGCGATGCCCCGCTGCCGCGCGAGCAGGCTCTGCTGCTGGCTGCGAAGGTGCGTCTGCGCCCCATCCTGATGACCACGCTGGCGATGGTCTTCGGCATGGTGCCGCTGGCCTTCGCCATGTCCGAAGGGGCGGAGCAGCGCGCCCCCATGGGACAGGCCGTGATCGGCGGCGTCATCACCTCCTCCCTGCTGACGCTGGTGGTGGTGCCGGTCATCTATTGCTACCTCGACGACCTGACCCGTTGGGCCGCTCGGAAATTCCGCGGCACGCCCGCCCGGGCGGCGACCGTCTCTGCCCCATAAAATGACGCCCTTTCCTGTCAGCTTTCGCTCCCGAGAATCCCAGCCATGAGCATCGAACAAGCCCGTTTCAACATGATCGAACAGCAGATCCGGCCGTGGGACGTCCTCGACCAGGGTGTGCTGTCCCTGCTGGCCGTCGTCAAGCGCGAGGATTTCGTGCCCGCCGAGCACCGCAGCATGGCCTTTTTCGACACCGAGGTGCCACTCGGCCATGGGCAGTGCATGCTGGCCCCGAAGGTCGAAGGCCGCGTCCTCCAGGAACTCGACGTGCGCCGGCATGAGCGCGTGCTCGAAGTGGGCACAGGTTCTGGCTACATGGCCGCACTGCTCTCCCACAAGGCGCGCGAGGTGGTGACGCTCGAGATCGAACCCGCGCTCGCCAAGTTCGCCCGTGACAACCTGCGCCGCGCCGCAATCACGAACGTCAGCGTGCTCGAGGCCGACGCCTCGAAAGGCGTGCCCACGCCTGGTCCGTTCGACGTGATCGTGTTGTCTGGATCGGTCGCCGAGGTGCCCAAGGCATTGCTCGCCGAACTCAAGGTGGGCGGCCGCCTGTTCGCCATCGTGGGCCAGGAACCCGTGATGCGCGCCACCATCGTCACCCGCCTGGGCGAGCAGGAATACCGCCACACCGAGGTGTTCGACACCGTCGCACCGCGCCTCAAGGGGTTTGGCGAGCCCTCGCGCTTCTCCTTCTGAGCTTGCCATGCAGCAAGTGAGGGTCCAGGACCTGCCGGCGCTCATCGCCTCGTTCGGCGCCGGCGTGCGTCCCGTCGTGCTCGACGTGCGCGAGCCTTGGGAAGTTCAGGCCGCATCGCT
>Ga0070661_100000857_pt1 | contig 21844 bp, 20 predicted proteins | sample KBSC43metaG_FD_64663 | JGI IMG/M metagenome (GOLD analysis project Ga0070661, IMG submission 64663) | Corn rhizosphere microbial communities from Kellogg Biological Station, Michigan, USA - KBS C4-3 metaG | ecosystem: Host-associated > Plants > Roots > Rhizosphere > Soil ... | reverse complement strand
CTCGGCGATGAGAAAAATCCTTTCCTGTCGTGGGTTCGCTTCCTGATTCACGTTTCGCACAACGACCGCGGCGAGTAGCGTCTGACCACTCGCGAGTCGCGCACGCCACGCTTTGTTGACTACGAAGGGGAGTCCACGGAAGACGGCGGACGTATCGCCAGGCAGCGCTGATGCCATCCGGGCGATGTCCGCTGCGAGCCTGGCGGAATCGGCGGTCTGGAGTCCCTCAATGGAATCGACGACCGGCTCGGACGCATGGCCACTCTCGAACGCCACGTTCCACGGCTGAGTGGATCCCGTGTCACCGGATACGAATTCGAGCCGCGCGATCGGCCAGGTGCGGCATGAGTCGGTTCGAGTGCTCGCTGCCATCGAAGCAACGCGAGCGGTGCCGATTTTTTTCCCACCCCCGAACAGATCGATCCGCAAAGTGCGGATCAAAGTCGAGTCGGGCTGTACGGAGTCGAGAGCGGCGGTGTGGGTAAACTCTGGAGCGATCAGGAAGGCTTCCGTCGGCGTGGTGCCCGCGACAAACAGTGCAGGGCCAGCCGATGAATCCCATGGTGACGCGTCTGGTTTGACGACAACGCTGCTTTCTGGTACCGGCACCAATGGCACGACCGTATCCTTGCGGCCCGCAACCGGGGTGCTACGCTCACAAGCGACTCCCAGGACGAGGAGCAGTACCACGAGCTTTTTGCGCGGCGAAGGCCGAGGGCTTCGGGGGTAGCGGTGCATAGCGACGAAATCTGTATGGCCAGTCCCCATCGTCAATGAAACGCGAGTGACAGCGGGGCCCTACGTCAGGCGACGTATGGGCGCCGCCACCGAGAGAACCTAGCCTTTCCTCGGCCGTGATACGTCTTCAGTTCCCGGAGAACACGAAATGAGCACGCGTGCGGATGACACGGTCACAACAGTGAACACGAGCTCGCGCAAGCGTGGGGTTTTGAGCCGACTCGGTCTCGATCGACCTGAGCTTCGTGCTTGGGCAATGTATGACTGGGCTGTTTCGTCGGTTCAGACGACAATCATGGTCGCAGTATTCCCGGTGTATTTCGCAAACATCGCCAAGGGAGATCTAGGGGAGAGCGGAACAACTCAGGCAATCGCCACCGCGAATACGATCGTTGCGATTATTCTCGCGGTCCTGTCGCCGATTCTTGGAGCCGTTTCGGACTACGTCGCCGCCAAGAAGCGAATGCTAGGCGCGTCGATGATCGTCGGAGCAGCCGCTGTTGCCGGAATGTTCTTCGTACAACAGGGCGACTATAAACTCGCGCTGATACTCTTTGTCATCTCGCTGATCGGTGCAACGGCAAGCACGGTTTTTTACGATGCGTTGCTGCCACACATCGCATCGGAGGACGAGATAGACCGCGTTTCGAGCGCGGGGTACGCAGTCGGGTATATCGGCGGCGGTTTACTGCTGGCGTTGAATCTCGCGTGGATTCTCAAACCCGGATGGTTCGGCCTCCCCACCGGCGCGGAACTATCGAGCGCGCAGAAAACGCTGCCGACCCGACTTGCGCTCCTCTCAGTTGCTGTGTGGTGGCTGGTCTTTTCAATTCCCCTCTTCCGCAGGGTTCCGGAACCACCTCGAACCCGCGAACCGGACGAACTCACCAAAGGGAGTGTACTCATCACTCCGTTTATCCGAGTTGCGGAGACGTTTCGCGCGCTGCGAGGCTACAAGCAGGCGTTTCTCATGCTAATGGCGTTCATGATCTACAACGATGGGATCCAAACCATCCAGAAGATGGCCGCCACGTACGGCAAGCAGCTGGGCATAGCGGATACGGTCCTCATTGGCGCCATCCTCATCGTGCAGTTTGTCGGCGTGCCGTTTTCCTTCTTGTTCGGCAGCATTGCCGGTCGGATCGGAGCCAAGGCTGCGATCTTCATTGGTCTCGCTGTCTATGCCGCTATAAGCATCCTGGGTTTCTATATGCAGACAGCGGCCCACTTCATCTTGCTCGCAGCGATGGTCGCCACCGTTCAGGGTGGAACTCAGGCGCTGAGTCGCTCGTTGTTTGCGAGCCTGATTCCGGCCCACAAGTCCGGGGAGTTTTTCGGGTTCTACAGCGTGTTCGAGAAGTTCGCGAGTATCTTCGGCCCGTTGCTGTTCTGGGTGACAATTGCAATGACAGGAAGTAGCCGGAACGCGATTCTTTCGGTCATCGTGTTTTTCGCGATCGGTGCCCTTCTCCTCAGCCGCGTCCGGGTGAGCGAAGGCCAGGAGGCCGCACGGGCTGCGGACGAAGGATTGATTTCTGCCAGCGTGTCCTAACGCGAAAGTGCTGTCGTCCGCGATGTCGAGTTGACACGTGATCGCCTATCGAATCCTTCGAGCCCTTGGCCGCCTCGCTCTTCGGTGGTTCTATCGCGACATCGAGGTGGTTGGCCTGGAACACGTGCCCGTGGACGGGCCAGTGCTTCTTGCCAGCAATCACCCTAACGCGTTGGTGGATGCCCTGGTTGTGGGTTGCATGCTGCCCCGCCCCGTGATCCTTACCGCGAAGGCAACGCTGCTCGAGAATCCGATCACGCGACTGCTCATTCGGACGGTCGGCGTCGTTCCGCTTCGACGCGCAAGCGACGCCGTGCCTCCGGGCAGCAATGGCGTGCTGGACTCAACCCGGAATGCTGAAGCCTTTGCGACTGTTCTCGACGTGCTCGAGAGAGGGAGTGTCGTACTGCTCTTCCCGGAGGGAAAGAGCCATAGCGATCCAGCACTCGCTCCGCTGAAGACGGGCCTTGCGCGGATGGCTCTCATGGCCCGAGTTCAACGGCGACTGAACTCTATCCCGATCATCCCGATCGGGCTGACGTTCGAGCGAAAGTGGGAACCACGGTCGCGGGTACTTATGCAGCTCGGTCGACCAATCATCTGTGAGGCTGGTGCGCTGAATGAACCTAACGACGTTGCTGACCTGACACGGCGGGTAGGTCTTGGCTTGCGAGCGGTGACACTCAACTTCCGCTCAACTGACGAAGCAGATCAGGTGCTTTCAGTTTCGTCGGTCCTAGCTGATGTGCTCGACACCTTTCGGCCGCTACACACGCCCGATCCGCCGCTAGCCGATCGGGTTCGCGTCGCCCACCGCATCACCGCTGTCGTTGCCAAGCTACCAGATCTCGACCTTGAGGTCACGGATCGAGTAGAGCGATTCGTGTCTCGGATTGCAACGTTTGAAGATCTGCTGAAGCTGAACGCCGTCGCGGCCAGTGATGTGCAGATGGGTACATCGACGACGGCTGGAGCATGGTTCGCTGTTCGCGAGGCTGGCATCGCTGCTGTTGCAGGCCCTTTTGCTTTATGGGGTCGGATCAATCATAGGGCACCACTCCGAATCGCGCGTTTTCTCGCGCTCCGGATGAGCCGGACGCCTGACGAACCGGCGATGAACACGATTGTCATCGGCTTGGTCGCGGTGCTCGCGTTCTATGTTGTGCAGATATCCCTCGTCACATGGTGTCTTGGCTGGGCCGCTGCCGTTCTGTACGGCGTATCGTTGCCATTGTCAGCCATGTGGGATTTCCGTTACGCCGATCGACTACGCCGCGGCGCTGCGCGCGTGCGGACCTACATTCGATTCCGCCGGCATGCGAATACTCACCAGCGTCTACACGATGATTTCGTGTGGCTCCGTGGTGAGGCCGTTGCGCTGGATGCGTTGATCGCCGTATCACCGAACTCGGAGCTAATACCGATGCCCCGGATCAATGACGTTCAGGCGGCGAACAGTCGGACTGACTGGGACGCCTAACGAAAGTCGGCAGGCCGCCGAGCCGGGAGAAACCTCCCCACGAGGTCCCAATGCCAGGCGTCTCGGCGAAGCCCTGTTCGCGGATCCTTCAATGGCTTGAACTGGAGTCGTTCGGCGGGAAGTCCGACGTCACGCCCATAGGCCAAGAGACGTTCGCGGTCCGTCGAGACGAGATGTGCCATCGGGTGACCCTTCCATCGATGGCGGTGCAGCCAAAGTCCACCGTCGATTGCGAAGATCATCCCGTCGACGCGCCGGCTAAACTCGCGGAATGCTGGTGTCGTTTCAGCGGTCACGCAGCGGTGTTAGGGGCACCTTCGCAAACTACGAGCAGGCCATAAGGCCTTCCGAAGTCGCTGGTGCGAGTGCAGGAGCTGAACCGAAGAAGATCGCACACTGGATCGGCCATGCCATCGGGTGCGTGACCTTCGCGGACCAACCTCCGGCTGTGGCCGTCCCAAAGGTGATGGTGACGCCGGTTGTTAATCGAATGTTGAGCGCGTTGACGTTCGTGGTGTACGTGGAATTGTCGTAAAAATACGCTTCCTCAGCTGTTACGAGGTTGCGCAGATCAGCACGCAGCGAGGCCGCATTGGCCTTGCCTTTCGTGTTCTGGAACTTCGGAATAGCGATCGCCGCAAGAATGCCAATAATGACGACGACGATCAGCAACTCGATTAGTGTGAAACCGCGGCGATTGGACCGGGACATAGTCTTCTCACGTGGTAAGCTTCCGAGGCGCACATCGCCCGTGTAGTGGACGGTCTGCGTGTAAACGGCAGGAAAGGGCAAGGCAATGCCGGGGCCGCTCCACTAGTTAGCCGCTAAGTCCTTGATCCGTAGCTGCTTAGCATCGAGCTACTCGAGTCAAGGTGGCGGCTTGTACACCTCACATCGCGCGGGATGGCGCACTCTGCAATAGTTCGATCTGTGATGTTCATCCCTTAACGTGAATGAACACATCGACTTACCGCTGCTAGGAGAGCTTGGTGGCTAGCCAGCTCTCGCCCAATCCGACGTCGACCACGAGGGGCACTGACAACTCGGCTGCATGCTCCATCTCATGCCGGACGAGTGTCACGAGTGCGTCCTGTTCCTGTGGCGGAAATTCGAATACGAGCTCGTCGTGCACTTGGAGCAGCATGCGACTCTGCATTGCACTTCTGCGGAGAGCATCATCGATGCGGATCATCGCAATCTTGATCAGGTCAGCTGCCGAACCTTGGATTGGCGAATTTGCCGCGGTCCGTTCGCCAAATGCGCGGATGTTGAAATTCCGATCGCGCAGTTCCGGGATGTAGCGTCGCCGGTGAAAGATGGTTTCGACATAGCCATGTTCACGGGCGTGTTCGACCATGGAGTCCAGGTAGCGACGCACACCACGAAAGCGCTCGAAGTATGTAGCAATGAATTCACGCGCTTCCGCGTTGGAGATTTTCAGTTGCCGAGAGAGCGCATGCGCGCCTTGACCATAAATGGTCGCGAAGTTGATCGTCTTTGCTCTCGCTCGCATCTCGGACGTTACGTCGCCGACGGGAACTCCGAAGATGATGGATGCAGTTTGGCGATGGATGTCGCCGCCCGAATTGAACGCATCGACGAACGCAGGGTCGTCAGACAGATGCGCGAGGAGCCGAAGCTCGATTTGAGAGTAGTCCGCGGCGAGAAAGAGCCAGCCTTTTCGAGGAATGAACCCTCTACGGATGTCGCGTCCCAGTTCCCGACGAATAGGGATGTTCTGCAGATTCGGGTCGCTCGAGGATAGTCGCCCGGTTGATGCGACGGTCTGGTTGAACGAGGTATGGAGACGTTGGTCACCAGGATGGATCAATGACGGCAGCGTATCGAGATACGTACTCTCCAGCTTCGACAGTTCTCGATACTCCATGAGCAGTTCGGGCAGCGTATGGCCGGCGTCAGCCAGCTCTTGCAATACACTCGCATCCGTCGAAGGGCCAGTAGCGGTGCGTTTTCGGACGGGGAGCTGCAGTTTGTCGAAGAGGATGGTCCGCAGCTGGTTGTTCGAGTTGATGTTGAACTCTCCACCAGCTTCAGCATAGATCTCCTTCTCGACCCGTTCGCGCTCGCGCTTGAACCGCTCCTTCAACGATGCGAACCACGGCAGGTCGATCGAGACACCAACCCACTCCATCTCCGCAAGGACATGGAGCAGCGGCAGCTCGATCTCGCGCAAGAGACTCGTTAGGCCGTGGGCCTCGAGTAGCGGTTCGAAGACAGTTCGCAATCGAAATGTCGCCTCGGCTTCCTCGCACGCGTAGTCGCGTGCGGCTTCAATCGGGCAAGCATCGAACGGAACTTCTGACTTGCCTTTCCCACACAGCTCTTCGTAGGACGTAAGCGTGCGGTCGAGAAACTCGAGCGCGAGAACATCCAACCCATGAGATCGTCGCCCCGGGTCGAGGACATAGCTCGCGAGCATCGTGTCGAAGTCGAGCCCCCGAAGGGTGACGCCAACCCGCCGTAGCACTAGCAGATCGCGTTTCGCGTTTTGAGCTGTCTTCCGGATGCTCTCGTCCTCGAGTAACTGACGAAGCGGCGCCATCGCCGCGCTCTCGATTGCCGGAAGATTCGTTACCACCGGGATGCCTTCGGCAAGCACTCGCGCTGCGACACTCGCGGGCTGTGCAGCTATGGTCTTTTTCGATGAGCTACGAGGTCGACGCGCTGGAGTGCTGAGCGCTTGCTGATTGGTGCCGTCAGTATTGCTTTCTTCGTCCAGCGCTGTTCCGCGCTCCTCGGGTGCATCGGTCGGAGTACGATCCCCGGATGCGTCGATTAGTAGGTCGCCTTGAGCTGGTTGAGTGGGCTGCCACTCACGGTGCGCAAGGGGCAAGTAGAACACTTCGGTGTCTGACAGTGCGATCGTGACCGACACCAGCCGCGATCGCAGCGGATCCCCTCTCGTTGCCGCACCCGGCTCTGCTACTGCTTGGGTGTTAATGGCGACGTATTTCGCTTTGCGCGCGCGATTGGCTAATCGTTCCAGCGCCTGTACGGAGTCGACGACAGTATACGCCCGCTGTGTGGTATCGACCGGCGTGGGCGCCGGTGCGATGTCTTTTATCAGCGTCGTGAATTCCAGCTCGACACATATCTGCCGAAGGCGCGTCGTATTCGCCGGACGTACTCGTAGTTGTTCGATATCGAGCGTGAGCGGCAAATTGTCGCGTATTGTGACTAATTCCTTTGAAAGCCGAGCCCGCGCGGCGTGTTCGAGAAGCGCTTCGCGAGGACGCTTTTTGGTAATCGCGTCGACGGAGGCCAGAATGGATTCGAGCGGTCCAAACTCCGTTACCAGATCACGCGCGGTCTTATCACCAATTCCCGGAACACCAGGGACGTTGTCTGATGAGTCACCGACGAGCGCCAAATAGTCGACAACCCGGTCAGGAGGAACACCAAGGCGTTCGTTGGCATTCTGGACGCCTACCCATTGCTCTTCGACGTTCGCTGGACCTCCCCGCCCAGGATTGAGTAGCCAGACGCCAGGGCGAACGAGTTGCTGAAAGTCCTTATCGCCAGAAACGATGACCACATTCATCGACGTCTGGCTGCATTGTGACGCCAGCGTACCGATTACGTCGTCGGCCTCATATCCCTTGAGCGTGAGCACTGGAATCTGAAACGCGTCCAGAATCTCACTGATGCGCTCCATCCCGCGATTGAAGTCCGCCTGAAGTTCCTCCGTCAGCTTCTCGCGTGTGGCTTTGTACGCAGGGTATGCCTCATGGCGAAAGGAAAGCCCGGAGTCGTGTACCCAGCCGATGTATTCAGGCCGATGGTTCGTAAAGAGTCGCTGCAGGAAGTTGACGACTCCCCATGCGGCGGAAGTGTTCTCGCCCTTGCTTGTCGTGAGCGGACGAGAGATCAGCGCAAAAAATGCCCGATAGATCAGGGCGTAACCATCAATGAGGAATAGGCGGGGCGACGAGGGGAGTTGTACGTCGGGCACGTGGTGTTCGAACTCCGTCTGTAGTGGAGATGGCGATTGTCAGACGTTGATGTCCGGCTGGCATTGTAGAAGGTACACTGCCAACACGTCACCAGATGTCATCGCCCCGACGTGGTATAAGGGCACACCCGCCACTACTCGCGCGTTGAGACCGAGACGGCTGAAAACACCACCGCCTGCCGGTGAGCGGCAGGCGGAGGCAGGCTTGGACGGCCAACGAATGTGTTGCGTGCGCTAGACGCGCTGGACGTTCGTCGCGTGGAGTCCTTTGGCACCAGTCTGGATCTCGAACTCGACTTCCTGCCCTTCGGCGAGGGTTTTGAACCCGTCCATCATGATCGCCGAGAAATGCACAAACACATCTTCGCCGCCTTCCTGTTCAATGAAGCCATAGCCCTTCGCGTCATTGAACCACTTCACTTTCCCTCTGGCCATGCAAGCTGCCTCCTACGGGGTGAACCGAGCCCGCGACTTTTGTGCAGCGGGGCAAACCGACCCCGGTTTGCGGCCCCTATATAGACGCAGCATGCAAATTTGTCAAGAGAACGCTATGTCCCGCAACGAGATACCGTACCAAACCCGACTATGAGCATGGGAAAACAAATGGCGTTGTCGGAATGTGTAATGTGACCCGCATCACAGTCTTACGTCGCTTCTAGCGAGACAGTTCGCGGCGCACCAATGCGTCGAACTCGGCCTCGCTGCCAACGGTCATTCGCCATCGGCCGAATCCCGTCTGGTCGATGAAAACGATCTGCAGCCGGTATCGACGATAATCCCAGACTTGGGTGCGGCCTCGTTGGTTCATGTCCGTCGTGTTCGGCTCGTAGTACTGATCCGGCGCTCCGAGTGCGACAAACACGCGACCTCGGTCGGTCAACCAGCCAGTCTCACCTTCCTCGCGGAATCGGGTGTTCGCCTCGGCAATGCGTGCGAAATAGTCACGCATGGCCTCGTTGACAGGGGTGGCAGGGTCTGGGTCAGTCTCTCGGACAAACTCTGCCCATACGCCAGCCCGGGCGTCAGGCGGTGCGTCGCGGAGCGCTTGGAGTCTCGCAGAGGAACCGAAGTATCGAAGGTAGCTGACCATTTCGCTGAACGTCGCTACTGGCAGATCTTCGCCGAACGTTACGAAGACAGGCGCCTTGGTTGTGTCCGAGCGTCCCGCTACAACAACGGTCATCGTCAACGCTCCAACACCGAGTCGTGCAATTGGAACACTGATGACGCCACTGAAAAGCGCATCATGGCGAGCGAGGAACGTTGTATCCGACCAGACAGGCGTTGATGCGCTTTCACCGAAAACGGCTGTTGTTATCGGCAGCTTCGCACTATCCGGGGCGTAACCTTCGAGATACACAGATAAAGCTGAATCTTGGCCAAGCGTAAAGGTCGCCTTGGGAGTGGGGACAATTCGTGGGAGTGAGTCCAGTCTGCTTCGTGGGACTGCCTCGTAGACCGGGATGGGAGACGAGAGGGATCCAGCGCGGATCCGCGGGACGTTAACGTTGGCTTCGATCGAGCTCCCTTTTGCTCCAGCGTCATCCCGGAGTGAAAATCCGAGATCGTACGTGCCCGGCTGGACCATTACCATCTGCTGATAGAGCACGCTCTCGTCCGATCGAGATGTTTCCTTGAACGCGGCGACACGGACGATTTGATGGCTCTCGAACCGACGGGCTATCCCATTAGGTGGAGTCAGGGATAGGGTCGCAGAATAGGAGGCACGGTACCGATCGTTTTCACGGACGAATGTCAGTCCGCGACTGGGAACCGATACAGTGAGTACAAACAGCGTCGAATCCGCGAACTTGCTCCCGAGAAACGATACGCTACCGACAAAGGGAGTATCGCCACCTTCGGCGAGGAGTCCCATTTGTCGGTACAGCTTCACCGCTTCTGGCTGACTGGGCGGAGTTTGGCTCGGAGCGGTAGCCCGGTGAGTTGGTTGTTGAACCGGGGAGGGCGCCTGCGACGGAGGATGGCCACGCCCGCAAGCTGTTGACGAGCCAGTAAGAACTACAAGGAGCCAGAGAGCGACAACTACGCGTGACATGTTCAGGCCATCGGGGTCGCATAGCTACCTCCAACTTTCGTCCTGGTTGCCGGAGATCGCTTGCCGGTAGGGTTCTGTCGGATTAGGTTCGCCGCGTGTCGCGCGATACGCTTGTAGGTACCACGCTTGCCGGGTACAGCATAAAGGACATGGTCGGGGAGGGTGGAACCTCCGCCGTCTACCGTGCTGATCATCCTCAGCACGGAGTTGTCGCATTGAAGGTACTGCGGGAAAAGCTCAGGCAAGATAGGACTGCAGTTGCCCGTTTCACTCGCGAAGCGAAGTTCGGAACCCGTGTTCAGCACCCGAATGTGGTGCGGACTATCGAAACGGGAGAGTCCGGACCTGGGTTGCACTACCTCGCGATTGAGTGGGCCGCGGGGGAGATCCTCGAGCGCTACGCCAAGCGAAATGCCCCGCTGCCGCGTGATGAGGTCGCTCGCATTGTCATGCAGATCGGCGATGCGGTTCAAGCTGCCCATGCTGCTGGCATTGTCCATCGCGATTTGAAGCCTGACAATGTGATGTACGATCCGGAATCGCATCAGGTCAAGCTCCTCGATTTCGGAATTGCAGCGGCCACTGATACTGCCCCTGATGAGCGCCTGACACGCGCAGGGTTTTTCGTCGGGACGCTAATGTATGTCGCGCCCGAGGCGCTCAGCGGTGAGCTCGTAACGCCGGCTGCTGATCAGTACAGCCTCGCCACCATCGCGTACTTTCTGCTAACCGGTTGCCTCCCATATCTCGCCAAGACCCCGCGTGAAATGTTCACGCAGCTCTTGTCGCAGCCACCGATCGCGCTGAATAAGGCGCGGCCGAATCTTCAATTCGGGCCGCAGGTTGAAGCGGTAATTATGCGCGGGCTCGCGAAGCAGCCGACTGATCGGTATCCCGATGTGATTACCTTCGCAACGGAACTCCGAAAGGCTCTTCTTTCCACGGCTGTCGACGACGGTGGATTTCTCGCGAAGATGAAGGGTCTGTTCCGCCCGAAATAGCTCGCTGATACCACTGCGGCAAGCTGGCGTAGCCAATTCCGCGCGGCTCTGAGGTTAGGCGGCTTGATCTCCGCGCAGGTCGGCGGGGTCGATCGGGAGCCAGATTGTGAAGACGGAGCCGCGTCCGAGCTCACTCTCGACACTTATATCGCCTCCAAGCAGACGAGCGAGGCGCCGCGATATGGATAGTCCGAGCCCGGTACCACGGCGCATCGAGTCTCCTCGAGGGCCAGCATTTACCTGCTCGAACTCATCGAAGATTCGTTCGCGGTCTTTCTCTGCGATTCCGACGCCGCTGTCGGCTACTTGCAGAGCAATCCAGAGTCTCTCGGAACTTGATGACGAGAGTGGCTCCGCATCTGCGTTCTGAGGATTGCGCCGAACCAACTTTCCGCGAACAGCAATACCGCCGTCATTGGTGAACTTCACCGCGTTGCCTAACAAGTTGATAAGGATCTGACGAAGGTGGGTCGGATCGGTACGGATGCGCGGGAGTGTTGCTCCGACCGCAAGCGAGAAACTGAGTCCTTTCTCAGTCATGAGAGGTTCAACTTCGCTCGCTACATCGAACACAAATGGCCGGAGCTCGACTGGTTCTGTATGAACCTCGAGGCGACCAGCTGCCATCTTCGCTAGATCCAAGACCTGGTCAACAAGGTGACGAAGGTGATTCGCGGATGCTTCGATCCGTTCGACCGGGCCTGTTTGACGAGAATTAAGCGGTCCATACACCCCGTCGCGCAGCAAATCCACAAAACCAACAATTGCATTGAGCGGCGTCCGGAGCTCGTGCGAAACGTTGGCGAGGAATTCGCTTTTCGCGCGATTCGCGCGAAGCAGTTCCGCGGAAAGATGCTCAAGCTCGCTGGATCGATCAGCAATCCGGCTGGCCTCTCGGCGCTCGAGCAGGAGTCCGATACCCAGGCCGACAATTGCGCCAAGGCCTACGACCCAAAGAGCAATTCGCACTCCGCGTCCAGATGGTGTATAGGTCGTGGTTACAAGCCATTTCGCGCCGAATGGAGTTACAACTGAGCGTTCGACACTTCGCTGTCGATTCTTAGGTTCACTATCCGGAAGGAAGAGGAGAGTATCCGAGGGTGTAGTGACTGTTATACCGACAGAGCCAGAATGTTTTTGGTGGCGGAGGAGATTGGTCAGTGAGTCCAGGGAAACCAGTGCTATAACCGATGAACTAGATCGACTTCCGAGCGACTGCACGAGCCACAGCATGGCGCGTCCATTGTGGTGCATTACGACCGCCTTCGGACCTACGGCGCCATGGTACTTCGCGAGCTTCGCAATGGTGCTCGAATCCACGGCATACTGAACATCTCGTCGACCCAACTGTGCTATCGTATAGCCACGCGAATTTCGAGTGATAGCCCAGAGTTGGTCGAATTGATCGCTACCGAGGTCCGTTAAGGTCTCAGACGTATCACGGGGTTGCCTGAGTGCGAGGGAGTCTCCTATCTGCGTTTCAGCTACGCGGTCAATTGCTTGAACTCGTGTGACCTGCCGTAGTAGAAAGACTTCAACGAGGGTCGCAGTCTCAGATGCCGTCAACGCCGCCCGATCTTGTTCAGCTTGCGTCATCTCGTGGTCTGCACGGAGGAAACCAACGACTACGAATGCCAGAGCGACAAGAAGCGCGACGGGTGCGAGACGAGCCTGTATTACCGGGGAAGGCATCAGACTAGTACGAGGGCCCAGTATCCACGACGTAAAGTGAGACCTTTGTTGATGGTCTCGTCATACACCCCCAAGCGGCCACATTTCATGGCTTCTCTCAACGAGCTTCAGCAACTGCTCGCAGAACGCTCGGCAAAACGTGGAAAGTTCACGCTCTCATCCGGACGTGAGTCAACTTTATACATTGACGCGAGGCTTACGACAATGAGTCCGGAAGGCCTTGTCCTGATTGGACAACTGGGCCTGCGAGCACTCGAGGAGAGTGGGTGGGGTGTTCAGTCGGTTGGCGGGTTGACTCTCGGAGCAGACCCCGTTGCGTACGCGATTGCATACGCAAGCGGTTTGTCTCCTCGTTCTCTTCGTGCTTTCACGGTTCGCAAAGAGCCAAAGCCCCACGGTACTGCACAGTTGATCGAGGGGCCGTTTGCATCAGGTGACCGCGTTGCAATCGTGGAGGATGTCATCACTACCGGTGCATCAGCGCTACGGGCAGCAAGTGCTGTGTCCTCAAATGGAGGGATAGTGGCTGGTGTTTTGGCTGTAGTAGACCGAAGCGAAGGCGGAAGAGAAACGCTTCAAGAACACGGGTTTCCTGTTATCGCACTGACAACCGCAGCTGATATTGTCGCGCGGCTCTCATAGGGTGTCCTAGGTCTCACGGAGTTACATTCTGCGTTTTCCGAACTCGCTCTGCCGGGCGTATCAGGCCTACGGAAAGAGGCGCAAAGGTTCGAAGACAAGGGAGATAGGGAAGGATGAGATCTTCACGAAAACGCTGAAGCATTCCTTCACCATCGTATTTCTGACGGAATTCAACTGCTGTGAGATGGATGAGTCCGCGAACGTGCCGGCCAAAGCTTTGTGGAGATGAGTAGTCAAGTTGGTTTGCAACATTCGCGACTGACAGTCCAGAATTCTCGAACAGTTGTGCTGCTTGAATGAGGCGGGTCATGGCGAGATACCGTTTTGGTGCAGGCAGCTTGGCTCGGAAGAAGCGGCTCATCAGAGTGCTCGGAATGACACCGAGATAACGAGCAAGTGACCGAACTGTCCCAACACCACTCGGCAATCTGAACAGCATCTCGAAAAACTGGCGGCAGTCAGGGTGAGCACCAGTAAGATCGAGGGAAAGTTGGGCGAGTGCGAGGCGGCTTATGTCACTCGATTGATCCGCCAGTAAGACATCACGAAGACGGCGCCATCCAGATGGTTGCCTAACATCTACGAGCGTTTGCACACCGCTCCTGCCCAGTGTCAAAACCGCTCCTGGTGCGTTAGCCTCCAGATCGCTCAGTAGAGCAACTGTTGGAACACGTGGGAATTCACGCACAAGCGTCGCTACCTGAGTAGCATCTCGTAATCCACATCGCGCGACTGAAACCAAGACAGCTGCAGCACGCTTCTCCTTCAAGTCACGGATGACGTCATCAACACTATCCCGATGCAATGTGGTATAGTGTCCTTCGCCAGCTGCGTCGACACGGACGCGTTCTGCCGGCATCAGGATGGTGGTGACAGGAGCTCGCGGTGGGTGGTTACTAGTCGGACGCATAATACCCTCCTGCATGAATGCCTAGAACTGATTACTGGGTATGCTGCTGCATCTGACTCTATTCGGGGGTGTCAGCGAGCCGTCATTTTGAGATTTGGTGAAACTGCCGTTAATGGCTACGTTTCCCATCAATGGTTGCGTAACTGACCGGATGGTCGCGATTTCCGTCTAGTTTAGGAAATCGAGGAAAGTCCGGGCTCCAGGGACAAGTTGCCAGGTAATACCTGGGCGCAATTTCTACCAGCCAGCATATCGGCAGGCTTGAGCTTGCGACGGCCAGTGCCACAGAAAACAAACCGCCTGGTGTGGAAGTATTTCACATACGGCAAGGGTGAAAAGGCGGGGTAAGAGCCCACCGCATTCGTGGCAACACGAATGGCACGGTAAACCCCAACTGGAGCAAGGCCAAATAAGTGGCGAGGGACAGTCCTTCCCGACCAAGACGCCACGGGTAGGCTGCTAGAAGGTGCGGGCGACTGCACCTCGAGAGAAATGACCGTCCGGACGTGCTGAGAGGTGCGCCCGACAGAACCCGGCTTACAGGTCAGTTTCGCTTATAACATTTCAGCCCTCTACTCTATGCTGTATCGATAGTGTAGAGGGCTGAAATCATTTGCACACTTACACGTTTTCACAGCAATGGGAATGAGAACTCACACGCTAGAGACATCGTGTTGCAGTGTAAACAGAATGCAATGCCTAACGTATCTATGGCTTAGTGAGGTGGCGGGTTTCTGCATCATTGCTGGGTGTGCTCCTACTGCACGACCACCAATGATGCAGAAACCCGAAACCAAGTTGCAAAAACCAAGTACTACCGATTCTTCATCAGGCCGAGATGTATATGCCACCCCCTATGCCCCAGGCCGGCTACAGTATGACCTGCAGATCTTCTCCGTAGCACAACTGCTTGCTGGCGACTCAGTTCATCGCAGCGATTCGACTTACGTAGTCGGTGTGGTCACAACAACTCTAGCTGCTGGTCCTCAGCGTAATACAATAATTGCACGTGTGGAGTCCGATTCCATTTCAGTAAGAAGAGGCAGTAGTACTTCAGTACCAGTTCGATCCAGTGAGCCGCCTGTTTTCACGATCGATACTCAGACAGGCGAGGTAGAACCCACGAATGAATCGACGCTTGCCGATTGCGTGAACGGGGATTTTGAGAGCTCACCCATCGATGGTCGCGAAGTACTGCCGACTGTTCACATATCGGCAGCGAACACATGGACGGACACGCTATCTACATCTACATGTCGTGGTGGTGCGTTGCTCAGAATTACGAGAGTCGCGTCATACACGCGACTGCAGTTACCCGATTCTACACTCCATATAGCCCGCGTTACGCACTTCCAGATTGCTGGAAATGGGCAGCAATGGAATCAGAGAATTGAAGTATCGGGAGATGGTACATCAACCGACACGCTATATCTCGGCGGGGTTCCGCCACGGCTAAGGGCAGTTACTGGAAGCTCCCAGACGAAACTCGTATTCAAAACAGAGTTACGAGTGCAGGAATTCATTCAGGCTTCAACGACACACATTCTAATGCGTGGTCAATAAAGGCCGCTGAGAGCCCTTCCAGCTTTCCACCAAGCTCCAAACAAGGACTTAGAGATCCTTGAATCGCCCCCGGATTGTCGGAGGCTCCAACTCTTGAGGGGTTGGAGGCATGGCAATCAACGGCAGCAATACTCGCCCGAGTTTCGGGGACGGGCGATCCGACTCGTGCAGGAGCATGCACAAGCCCACGGGTCGCAATGGAAGGCAATCCGGTCGATCGCCGAGAAAGCTCGGGTATTCGCGGGAGGCGTTAGGCCTCTGGATCCGCCACACCGAAATCAATAGCGGGGCGCGGCCAGGCCTCACAACGGACGACCGCCAGCGCCTGGCGGAGCTCGAGCGCAAGAACGTGGAACTGCGGCGCGCGGTGCTGCCGATTACTCCGTCGACGTACTACCGGGGGCAGGGCCAGGCCAGTGACCCGACGCGGCATGTCAACCGCCATCCGAAAGTCCCCACAAAACAACATCTCAAATTCCCCACCTGGATCATCACTCCGCCGTCGCAGCCGATCTCATCGATGATCAGGAGCTTGGGCTGGGTCAGCACTTTGAGCCGCTCCTCCAGCCGGTTCTCGTAGAGCGCCTTGCCCAGCGTCGTGATCAACCCGGCCGCCGTGGTGAACATCGTGCGGAGCCCGAGCGCGCAGGCGCTCATGCCTAACGCCACAGCCAGGTGCGTCTTCCCAACCCCCGGCGGCCCGAGGAGCAGGACATTCTCGCCATCGGCGATGAACCGCCCGGTGGCGAGTTCCTTGATGATCTTCGGCTCGATCGAGGGCTGGAACTTCCAGTCGAAGCTCTCGAGCGTCTTCTGGAACGGGAACCGCGCCATCATGACCCGCATCGCCTGGTGCTTCTCCTGCTTGGCGGCGAGCTCGCGGGTGAGCACGTCATCCAGGAAGTCGGCGTAGCTGACATCCTTCTTCGCCGCCTGTTCGAGCAACGCACTCAGTTCGGCGTCGAGCCGATGCAGGCGGAGGCGCTGGTAGTGCGCACTCAAGCGCTCCAGTTGGGGCGTCGTCATGGGGTCACCTCCCCGACGAGCGTCGCATAGATCCCGAGATCCCGCGCCACGACCTCGGCGCTCACGGGATACACCACCCTCCCGAATAGGCGGTGGGGAATTTCAGATGTCGGAAAGTGGGGAATTTGAGATGTCGACTGACACGGCGGTCAGGACGCGCGTGACGGGAGCATGCTCCATAGCGAGATTCAGCGCGTGTACGCCGTCGCACACCAGCTCCATGACGCGCGCAAAGTGTGGCGGCAGCTCCGGTGCACAGTGATCGTCGCACCGCGCTGCGCTATCGAGCGGGTGATGATGCGCGCGATGGACCTACGCGGCGTGGTCCGCGGCTGGGCGCCCCGCACGACGATGCTGGTGGCTATCACCGATGGACACGCCGGGTGACTTGGTGGCGCGCCAGTTCACAGCGTCGTAGCCCGACGCGCTGCGGGTGGCGGATCCGACCTACGTGGCCACCACGAGCGGCTTCGTGCACGTGGCGTTCGTAGTCGACGCGTTCACGCAGCGGTGGCACGTGGCAACGTCGCTGACAACGGACCTGGCGGTGGCGGCCTTGGAGCAGGCGATCGAGGAACGGCAGCTCAACGCGGACGGGTAGCTCGTGCACTATAGCATAGTACACGAGCCGCTTGCTGGAGGCGGGTATTGCGGCCTTGGTCGCGAGTCACGGGGATTCCTACGACAACGCACTCGCTGAGATATTGATGGGGCTATACAAGGCTGAGGTGATTCACCACCTTGGCTCGTGGTGTAGCCTCGCAAAGGTGAAACTGGCGACGCTCGAGTGGGTGTGGTTGGTTCAATCACCAGCGGCTCCTTAAATCCCTCAGTTTTTTACCCCCGGCCAAGCTCGAGGAGCGCTATCACGAGCACCAGCGGCGCGACTAGCACGAGGCGGCGTGTGGTATGCCTTCCACCAGGTGCTCCCCGATGCGTTAGGCGGCGCCGATCAGCTCGACTGGTCGCGGGCCGCTCTGAATTCCAGCGTGCCGGCGAAAAAGGGGGGAACCACACCGGCCCGAATCTTTAGTCCATCAGCCGCAGGGGCATCACGAGACAAAGATAGGACGCTGGATCAGACCAGCTTTCTGGCTCCACTGTGACTGCACGCTCTGGCGCTTTCAGCGTAACTCGAACTTCATCCGTAGGGATGTAGCGGAGGATTTCGAGGAGATAGTTGGCGTTGAACCCAATATCGATAGGGTCTCCAGAAAAGCGAATTGGAAGCTCATCTTGGGCTTCGCCTAAATCGGGTGTCTGGACACTGAAACGCAACAAGCCTGCGTTAAATGACAGGCGAATCCGGTGTGTTTGATCAGAAGCAATGACAGACATTCGCTTCAGCGCACTAATAAGAGCTACCTTGTCACTTACTGCTACGCGATCGTTATCGCGAGGAATTACCTGGTCGTAGTTAGGGTAGGGTCCTTCAATCAGTCGGGTAAATACTGATGTGAAAGGCGACCGGAAGCCAAGATGGTTATCACCCTGGGCAATTTCGAGCTCTTCTTCAGCAGGAAAGAGTCTTCGAACTTGATCAAGCGCTTTCGGTGGAACGATCAAGTCCCCGCCTAACGTATTCCCGCCTGTAATTGGCAGATCCATTCGGGTCAGACGGTGCCCATTAGTAGCCACCATGCGCATCCGATCTGCCCGCAGTTCCCAAAGCACACCGTTGAGAATCGGGCGGCTCTCCTCCGTTGATACTGCAAACGAGGTATGAGAGATCAGCTTCTGAAGATCTCCTGAACGAACACGCCAGCTATCCTGGAAACGCACTTGGGGAAACGTCGGGAATTCGTCTCGAGGCAGTCCTAATAGCTTGAACCTCGAGCGCCCACATTCCAGCGTGATTCGTTGCTCTCCCACCGCTCCAACTTTCACAGGAGCTGGCGGTAGCTCACGGGCTATTTCGGACAGCTTCTTCGCCGGGATGGTAATCGCTCCGGGTGTCTCTACGTCCGCAGTCACTTCAGTACTAACAGCAATATCGAGATCGGTCCCTGAAATTCTGATGCCCCGTTCTGTGGTCTCGACGAGAATATTGGCGAGAACGGGCAGGGTCGTCTTGGCCGGGATACTGGCTGCAACGGCGGTGAGCCCTTCCTGCAATTTTTCTCTCGATATCGTGAAGCGCATTCGGACTCCGGGTGAGTTCCCCACGTGGTGGGCGGGTACTGTTATAACTGTTCTAGTTAAAGGAAAAAACCAGTAATAACAGCAGACGGTGTAGATATGTTGAAGAGTCCTACAAAAGGTTGGACAGAATGGTACTTACACTCGCTGACCTAATGTGACTTGTATGTTCAGTCGTTGAGATGTGTGTTGAGAGACTGTCGATACTAATTAGAAGCAGGTTGCAACTTAATCCGAAGCTTGTTGAGCCGCTGTTGAAAAGATGGATCCTCGTTGAGAAGTGTCGTAGCTCGCTCGATGCTGTGAATAACGGTGGAGTGATCACGTCCTCCAAATGCATTCCCTATTTCTACTAGCTGCAGACCAAGAATCTCACGACACAGGAACATCGCAGCTTGGCGCGGTACGGTTAATGTCTTCGTCCGCGTCTTGGAACGAAGACCTTCAGGGGTCACTCCCCATTCTTGAGCCACAGCTTTCTGTATAGTGGCAACGGATAGAGTACTGTCTATCGTTTCAGCATTCGAATCGGCGAGTAGGCGAAGCTTATCGCGTAATGCCTCACGTGCCAGATCAATTGAGACGTCACGATGCTTCAGTGAGGCGTAAGCGAGCAGTTTGATAACTGATCCCTCCAGCTCTCGTACGCTCGAGCGAATGTGTTCTGCAACGAAGCGGATTACAGGTTCTGGTACAGTATGCTCCAAATGATCCATCTGAGCCTTGTGTTGCAGAATAGCAATTCGGTGCTCAAGGTCAGGGAGCTCTATATCAGCGACCATTCCCCACTGAAATCGGCTGACTAGTCGTGCCTCAATACCTGGTATCTCTGCCGGGGAGCGATCGCTCGTCATGACGATCTGGCGACCTGCTTCGTAGAGTGCATTAAATGTATGAAAGAACTCTTCTTGGGTTGCTTCCTTACCCTTGAGGAACTGAACGTCATCTACTAACAGCAAATCCGCCTCGCGGAATCGTCGCCGGAACTCTTGAGTCGTGCGACTCTGAATTGCAGCGACATACTCGTTTGTGAACTGTTCAGTGCCGATATAAAGAAGGCGGGTACTCGGAATTCGTTGCAGAATCGCATGACCTACTGCTTGCATTAGATGCGTCTTACCCAGTCCAGTTTCGCCATAGATGAAAAGAGGGTTGTATACGCGCCCTGGAGCCTGAGCGACTGCATCTGCAGCGGCATACGCTAGTTCGTTCGATTTGCCAATTACAAAATGCTCGAACGTATATCGCGCGCTTAGCAGGAGAGCAGCACCGGCGCTATCCGGTATGACGCCTGAGGTGGATGCTGGTGTTGGTGGCGGAGCCACGAATAAGTCCATTTGGGATCGACGCTTTCGATCCTCATGGACTCGGAAAACGACCCGAAGCGGCTGGCCGAGTGCAATGGGGGCAAGACTTGCCAATAACTCCGCATGCTTGGAGTCGTTCCAGTCGGCTGCGAACTGATCTGGCGCGCCGACGTATATAGTTTTGCCATCAAACTCTAGCGCCTCAGTTGGCTCAAGCCATGTCCGAAATATTTGTTCGGATACCTCCTGGCGAGCTCGGTCGAGAATTCTAGACCAAACCTCTGGTGCAGACAGGCTCATGCAGAGTGTGGATAACCGGGGCGGCGAAAGTATTTGGAGAATGTGGAAAAGTCAAACCGGCCCAGCGGGCTTCCCTCTGCGATTGAGTCTAACACCTTGCCATATATCCATTTGCTGACTACGTTTGGGATTCTTTTCCTCGATAAAATCGGCAGTGCATTCATACAGCTGCCTTGTTCTCCTAGTTCTGATTTCCGGAGTTTGATGCATGGGTAAGCCAACGTACCGTCCCCGAAATAAGCGACGCATTCGGACTCACGGCTTTCGAGCACGCATGGAGACGAAATGGGGACGTGAAGTCCTCAGTCGGCGTCGGAAGAAAGGCCGCCGTCGCCTAACCGTCAAATTGCCGACGAAATACGCCGCCGCGTAGCGGATTGACATTTCCTCGGACCCATCGGTTGACGAAGGGGTCGGAGATCAGACGGGTTGCAGCACAGGGGAAGCGTCTTCGGACCAAGCATCTCGACGTCCGAATTGTCGCTTCCCCTCAATTTCATCCTCGAGTGGGGTTCGTTGTTCCGAAGTACGGACAGTCGGCTGTTAATCGAAACCGAGTAAAACGGCGGCTACGCGAGATTGTCCGGACTTCTATTCTCGCTGTCTTACCACCAGTTGATGTTGTGATCAAAGCATACCCGGGCATCTACACTGCGACCTTCTCGACACTCACCAGCGAGTTGCTCCAAATACTCAATAAAGTCGATCGAGCGCTCCAATAATGCTCCGGCACCTTCTGACTGCATTCGTCCGTTTCTACCAAGTAGCACTGTCGCCTCTGCTACCTGCATCCTGCCGCTATTATCCAACGTGTTCAGCGTATGCCATCGAGGCACTTGAGCGCTACGGCGCAGCTCGCGGCGTGTGGCTGACTATTCGACGGATTGCACGGTGTCACCCTTTTCACGCCGGTGGCTATGATCCCGTTCCATGATCATGCCTGCCTAACGCAATGGATAAACGGTTCTTACTCGCGCTCGTTCTGACCGCTGTCGTCGTTATTGCCACACCGTGGCTCTTTGGGACGCAATCATCGCGTGTGGTCAACAAGGCTCACCGTGATACAGCCGTTGCAACTGACACAGCTGCTGGCCGACGCCCAGATTCCCAAGCCAGGCCGACCCTCTTCGCGGCGACTGATTCAGCACTTCCCGCTGTTCAAACACAGCCGGAGACGACTTCCGTTTCGTTGAACCTCGTTGCCTATACCTTCAGCAACAGCGGCGCAGTTCCAGTCTCCGTCGATCTGAAGTCGTACAAGGCTCTCGACGGATCGAAACGGAACGTGACGCTCCGCAGCAAGTCAGGGCAACTGATCTCTTATCGGCTCTTTTTGCCCGGTGACACTGTCAACCTGGGGCAGGTACAGTTCCAGGTCGATACATCACGGCCAAATAGCCTAACGTATCACGCCAACACACATGGCGCTGACATCACAATCCGGTACACATTCGCGCCAGATAGT
>Ga0070661_100000853_pt1 | contig 21869 bp, 17 predicted proteins | sample KBSC43metaG_FD_64663 | JGI IMG/M metagenome (GOLD analysis project Ga0070661, IMG submission 64663) | Corn rhizosphere microbial communities from Kellogg Biological Station, Michigan, USA - KBS C4-3 metaG | ecosystem: Host-associated > Plants > Roots > Rhizosphere > Soil ... | reverse complement strand
CCGCAGGCTCGCTCAAGCTAACGTTCGCGGTGATGAAATCAAGGGCCTTGCCCGCGAGAATCTGCTCGCGGATCTGGCCGAACGCGTCGCGCTTCTGCAGGTCCTTCACGAACTTCTGCACCGGCACCTGATAGCGCGCGGCAAGCTGCGTGACGTGGAACGCGAGTTCCTGTTGCGTCACCTCGATCTTCTCCTTCTCCGCGATGCGCAGCAGCAGGAACGTCGTCCGCACCCGGTCGGCGGCGCTCTGCTTGGCCGCGCCGAGAATTTCATCCTCGTGCGCCTTGAGTTCCTCTTCGCTCACGCCACGGCCCTGGTTCTCCTGCACGATTTCGTTGAGAATGCCGGACATCTCGTTGTTCACGAGATGCGTCGGCAGCTCGCACGTCACCTTGGAGAGCAGATGCTGAATCGCCCCGCTGCGCTTGCCGGTCTCGAACTCATTCTCCGCGTATTTTTCCAGTTCGACGCGCAGGCGCTCGCGCACTTCGGCCATCGTCTTGCCCGCGTCGAGCTTGTTCGCGAGTTCGTCGTCGAGCGCCGGCAGCTGCCGCGCGCGAATTTCGTGCAGCGTCGCGGAGTAGGCGAGCTGCTTGCCGCGCACGCCGGGGAATGGAAATTCCTCGGGAATGCTGATCGTGAAGTCGCGGCTCTCGCCGACGTTCAGGCCGACCAGGGCCTCGCTGAAGCCCGGCGCGAGCGTCTCGGGCGCGAGACGAATCCACCAGTTCGGCTTGCCGGCCAGCAGCGGCGGGCAATTCTCCACCGCCTCGGCGAGCGGCTGACCATCGAGCGTCGCCGCGTAGGTGAGCACCGCGAAGTCACCCATCTCGAGCGCGCGGCCCTCGACGGTCTGAAAATCCGCGTGCTGCTCGGCGATGCCGTTCAGCGCATTTTCCACGTCGGCGTCGGTCACCGGCTTTTTGGCGAGTTGCAACGGGATGGTGGAATAATCGGGCAATTCGAATTCCGGCGAGGTCACGACCGTCGCCGTGAAATGCATCGAGCGATCGGCGGCGATCTCGACGTCCTCGACCTTCGAGACGGTCAGCACGCGCAGGCTCTTCTGCTCGATGGCCTCGTTCAACGCCGCGCGGAGCAGCTTGTTCTGCGTCTCCTCGCGAATGTCCGCGCTGAATTTTTTATCGATCAGGGCCTGCGGGGCCTTGCCGGGACGGTAGCCGGGCAGGCGGGCTTGTTTCTGAAATTGTTTGGCGACCGTCTGCCATTCGCGTTCGACGCGCTCCGGCTCGAGCTCGACGCGGAGCGTGGCAATGCAGTTGGGTTGGGTATCAAGGACGACGTTCATAAAATAAAGCGAGTCGGCAAGTAGAGCACACGCACCCGACCCGCACAACCGCGAACACCCCGCGCATTTTTTCCCGAACATTTCGCCGGCCCGCGCGATCCAAGAAGACAGAAAAGTTCCCTCGATCCCGCAACCCGTGCTACTTTCCGCCCGTTCTCACTCATGATCAAACGCCTCGCTCTTCTTCTGCCGCTTTCTCTCCTTGTCGCCGGTTGTGGAAAAAAAACTGACGCGCCTGCGTCGGGAATTCCGGCCGTGAAGGACGTTCCGGTCCAGATCGAACCCGGCGGCGAACCCGACCCCATCGCCGTGCCAACCGCGCTGCGCGGCGGCACCCTCACGAGCTGGATGGGGCCTTTCCCGAAGTCACTGAACATGTGGCTCGACTACAACAACGTCTCCAAGCAAATCTCCAGCTACATGTTCGAGTCGCTCGTGGAGATGCACTCGATCGAGGATCGCCCCGTCGGCGACCTCGCGAAGTCCTGGGAAATCTCGCCCGATCTCAAGACCTACACCTTTCACCTCGATCCCGCCGCGAAATGGAGCGACGGACGCCCCATCACCGCCGAGGACGTGCAGTTCTACTACGACGTGATGATGAACCCGAAGAATCTCACGTCGCTCTTTCGCGTGGATCTTTCGCGTTTCTCGCGCCCGGAGGTTCTCGACGAACGAACCCTTCGCATCACCGCGAAGCAGTCGCATTGGAGCAACTTCTGGACGCTCGCCTCGTTGGTCGCCTTTCCGAAGCACGTGTGGAAGGACGTCGATTTCAACAAGCAGAACTTCGACTTTCCCGTCGTCAGCGGCCCCTACCAAATGGAAGAGGTCAAAATGAATCGCTCCGTCCGGCTGAAACGCCGTGGCGATTGGTGGGGCCGCGCCAAACAATACAACGTCGGCAAATACAACTTCGACCACCTCGTCTTCATCGCCATGGAGGACCGCGTGAAGGTGCTCGAGGCCCTCAAGAAGGGCGACATCGACGTTTACGGAATCTACACCGCGAGCATGTGGGTGGAGAAAACCAACTTTCCGCAGGTGCAGAAGCACTGGATCGTCCGCCAGACCATCTCCAACCAAAAGCCGCAGGCCTTCCAGGGATTCGTGATGAACATGCGCCGCCCTCTCTTCGCCGATCTCAAAATCCGCCAGGCGATGGCCTTCCTGCTCAATCGCGAGCTGATGAACGACAAGCTGATGTTCAATCAGTATTTCTTGCTGAACTCCTACTTCCCCGACCTCTACCCAGGTTACGAAAATCCCGCCATTCCCCTCACGAAATACGACCCCGAGAAGGCGCGCAGCTTGCTCAAGGAAGCCGGGTGGACGGTCGGACCCGACGGCATTCTCACCAAGAACGGGCAGCGTTTTTCCGTCACGATCCTTCATTTCGAACCCTCGGAACTCCGCCACCTCAACATCTACATCCAGGATCTCAAAGCCGTCGGCATCGATGCCAAGATCGAGATCGTCTCGCTCGCCACGTTCATGAAACGCGCCGATCAACACGATTACGATATGTTCTGGGCGAACTTCGGCGCCAACCGCCTCGACGATCCGGAAGCCATGTGGTCCTCCAAAACCGCCGACGATCTCGCCACTCAAAACTATCCCGGAGTCAAGGATCCCGAGATCGACCGCTTGATCGAACAGCAGAAGACCGAGATGGACGCCGGCAAGCGCAAGGAAATCCTCAAGCAAATCGACGCCCGGCTGATGGCGATTTCCCCTTACGTTCTGCTCTGGGGACCTCCGAATACGAAGCTGCTCTGGTGGAACAAATTTGGAACGCCCGCGCACGTCATCTCGAAATACAGCGTGGACGAAGGCGAGTTCGACGCGCCGGTCTATTGGTGGCTCGATCCGGCGAAGGTCAAGGCCCTCGATGCCGCGATGAAGAGCAATTCCTCCCTGCCGGCCGAACCGGCGGAGGTTCACTTCCCCGAATGACGGCTTACATTGCGCGACGGCTGCTCCTGATGGTGCCGACCCTGCTCGGGATCACCCTCCTTTGCTTCGCCCTCGTTCAATTCATTCCCGGTGGCCCCGTCGAGCAAATCATCTCCAAGGTCCGCGCCGCCGCCGCTGCACGCGGCGTCCACGGCGCCCACAGCGACACGGTTTCCAGCGAAGAGATCAAAAATATCACCGCCTACTTCGGCTTCGATAAACCCGCCTACGTCCGCTACTTTAACTGGCTGGGAAACATGCTGCGCGGCGACTTCGGAAACTCCTACGTCTATCAGCAGCCCGTTCTCCACGTGATCGCCAGCAAGTTTCCGATCTCGCTGTTCTTCGGCCTCGTGTCCTTCGTGCTGTCCTACGCCGTGTCGATTCCCCTCGGCGTCCGCAAGGCGCTCACTCACGGCAGCTGGTCCGACACCGCGTCCTCTGCGCTCATTTTCGCCGGCTACGTCATCCCCGACTACGCTCTCGGCATCCTGCTCATCATCCTCTTTGCCGGCGGCAGCGTGTTCGACTGGTTTCCTCTCGGCGGCATCGTCTCGGATAATTTCGAGAGCCTGCCGCCGCTCGGTCAATGCCTCGACTTCCTCCATCACATGGTTCTCCCGCTGACCTGCTACATGGTTGGCGAATTCGCGCTCCTCACGCTCCTGATGAAGAACACCGTCCTCGAGGAACTCGGCAAAGACTACGTGCGCACGGCCATGGCAAAGGGTCTTTCATTCCGCGCCGCCGTCTGGCGACAGGTCTTCCGTAACGCGCTCATCCCCATTGCCACCGGCATCGGCTCGATCTTCGCCCTGCTCTTCACCAGCGCACTGCTCATCGAGCGCGTCTTCGACATCGACGGCATGGGCCTCCTTTTTTACAATTCCATGCTCGGCCGCGACTACAACGTCGTGCTCGGTATTATCGTCCTCAGCAGCGTGTTCATCATGCTCGGCCGTCTCTGCAGCGATCTCATCTACGTGGCGGTCGATCCACGCATCCGCTTCGATTGAACGCGTGCTCTCGCCAATCACCAAAAGTCGACTGCGGAAATTTCGCTCCATCAAGCGAGCCTGGTGGTCCTTCTGCATCCTGACCGCTGCCTTCGTCATCTCGCTCTTCAGCGAACAAATCGCCAACGATCATCCTCTCCTCCTCCGCTCCGACGGCCACTGGTATTTCCCCACCGTGAAATTCTACTCCGGCCAGACCTTCGGCGGCCCCTACCGCACCGAGGCTGACTACCTCGCCATGCGCACCGATCCCGACTTCGCAAACAAGCACGGCGGCTGGATGCTCCTCCCGCCCATTCCCCACGATCCGCTCCACTCCTACCTCGACCTCGCGGGCAATCCCCCCTACCCGCCGTCCTGGCGGCACTGGCTGGGCACCGATAGCTCCGGCCGCGACGTGCTCACGCGGCTGATCTACGGATTTCGTATCTGCATGATCTTCGCGCTCTCGCTCACCGCCATCTCCGTGGCCCTCGGCATTCTTATCGGCGCCGTCCAGGGTTACTTCGCCGGTCGCGTCGATCTCACCATCCAGCGCCTCATCGAGATCTGGTCCGCCCTCCCGCTCCTCTACATCGTCATCCTCTTCGGCTCGATCTACGGGCAAACCTTCACCATCCTGCTCTTCGTCATGGCGCTCTTCGAGTGGATCGCGCTCTCCTATTACGTGCGCGGCGAAGTCTATAAACTCCGCGAGCAACCCTACGTCCTCGCCGCCCGCGCCCTCGGCCAGGGAAATACTTACATCCTCCTCCGCCAGATTCTCCCCAATGCCATGACGCCCGTCATCACCCTGCTCCCCTTCATGGTCGTCTCCGGCATTTCCGCGCTCACCGCCCTCGACTTCCTCGGCTTCGGCCTCCAGCCTCCGACCCCCTCCTGGGGCGAAATGATCCAGGACGGCCTCGCCAACGTCCAGGCGCCCTGGCTTGCCGCCTCCGCCGTCGGCGCGCTCTTTCTCACCCTTTTGCTCGCATCCTTCGTCGGCGAAGGTCTCCGCGACGCCTTCGATCCCAAAACGCACGCCCGGCTCCAATGACGCCTCCGCTCCTCGAAGTCAAAAATCTCTCCATCGCCTTCGAGACCGAGCGCGGCCGCGCCGACGCCGTCATCGACTCCTCGTTTACGCTCCCGCCCGGCGGCACCCTCGCCCTCGTCGGCGAAAGTGGCAGCGGTAAAAGCGTCACCGCCCTCGCCCTTACCCGCCTGCTCCCCGAGCCGCCCGCAAAAATCCTCGGCGGCGAAATTTTGTGGAAGGGCCATGACGTCCTGAAAATGACCCGCTCCCAACTCCGCAAAATCCGCGGCGGCGAGATCGCCTACATTTTCCAGGAACCCTCCACCTCCCTCAATCCCGTCTTCACCATCCGCAGCCAGATCGCCGAGGCCATCAAGCTCCACCGCCCCGAGGTCACCGATATCGACGCCGAGGTCGTCAAATGGCTCGACGCCGTCGGCATCGTGGATCCCGCCCAGCGCATGCGCGACTACCCGCATCAGCTCAGCGGCGGCATGCAGCAGCGCGCCATGATCGCCATGGCCCTCAGCTGCCAGCCCGATCTCCTCGTCGCCGACGAACCCACCACCGCCCTCGACGTGACGATCCAGGCGCAAATTCTCGCCGAGCTCCGCGACCTCCGCGCCCGCCTCGGCATGGCCGTCATTCTCATCACGCATAACTTCGCCATCATCCGCGGCCTCTGCGATCATGTCGCCGTCATGTTCCGAGGCCGCATCGTCGAATACGGCCCCGCCGCCGAAGTCCTCGCGAACCCGCAGCACCCCTACACCCGCGCCCTCATCGACTGCATCCCGAAGCTCGGCGCCGGCCGCGACCGCCTGCATACCATCGACTACGCCGCCATCGAGAGCGCGTTGTAAAACGTTCGCGCCACTTGTCGCCGCCAAAAGGCGCACAAACTCGTCCTTGCTGGCTCATTGCAAGTGCGGGAGCGAGGAGTCCAGGAAGCGGCGAAAGCCCAGAGAATCGCCGCAAACCGTGACGGATGCGAACAAAAGGCGGGGCTCGTTTGGCCAAGTCTCCGTTTTGGGAAAATGGCTGACAAGGGACTGCCAGCCCTACCCTTCCCTGATATAGGGGCGGCACTCCGCTGTCGCCCGTCGCTTTTGTTCCCGGTCGCTTAAACGGAAAATCGTGAATCGCCAAAAAAAGCCGCCCCTCTTGCGTGGGGCGGCTTTTTTATTTGGGTTATGGGTTTGGCGGAGGTGCGCGCCTAGCGCTGGCCCAGCTCCAGCACCGTGATGGAATACGGCGGCAGCGTGCGAGTGAATTTGTTGCCCAGCCCGCTTATCTTTTCCGTCACGGGCACGATCTTTTGCGGATCGCGGATCGTATTCGTGTCCCCCGGCTGCGCGGCGCTCAGCGTGACGAGCGTGCCGTCGGGGGCGATCGTCCCCCCGCCCGTCACGTCGATCTGCACCGGTTGCGCGGTGCTGGCGGCGTTCACGAGCTTCAGGTAAATCGTTCCCTTTGCCGCGCTCTTCGTCGCCACGTAGAAAAGCGAGGGCATCTGCCGGGGTGCGGGCAGCGGGGCGGGCGGCTGGCCAGGCTTCACTCTCGGGGCAGGCGGCTGCCACGTCTGCGTCGGGAGATTCTCGCCGGTGACCGCCACCACACTGTCGCCCAGATATGTGGCGAACATCTTCTGCGCGTAATAGGAGGGCGACCCGTAGCTGTCCAGCGTGTCGTAGCCAATGAGGTTCGACGGCCACTGCATTCCGCCCCGGTTTACATTCACAAACAGCGGCGCGTAGGAGGCCAGGACGACCACGTCGGAATTCCGCTCCATGCCGGTCATCCACGCCGCGTCGCCGAGTGCCGCGTTCATGTTCGTCGTCGGCGCGCCCTCGCGCGTCGCCCACTCGCCCACGAAAATCTTCGGCCCTTTGCGGTCGTAGTTGTCGTAATGCGCGGCGTCCTCCCACATCTCCCTGGCGTTGCGGTAGTAATGCTCGTCGAGCACATCCGGCGTGCGCTTCGTGACGTGGAAACGCCGCCCGAGCGGATCGAGTCCACCCACCGTCGAGATGCATTGCAGCTGCGGATACTTCGCCTTGATCGCGTCGTAAAACTGCACGAAGCGACCCTCGTAGCTGCCGGATCGATCGAAGCCGTCCTCGTTTCCGATCTCCACATACTGCAGCGGGAAGGGCGCGGGATGGCCGTCCTTCGCGCGTTGCGCGCCCCACTTCGAGGTCACCGGGCCCGTCACATACTCGATCTCGTCGAGCGCATCGTCCACGAACGGCTGCAGCTTCGGCCCCGCCGCCACGTGCTCGCCCTTGAGCGAATACCCGGCATACACCGCCAGCACGGGCTCGATCTTCAAGTCCTCGCACCATTCGAGGAATTCCAGCAGCCCCATGCCGTCGTTCGCGCCATAGCGCCAGCACCCGCGATGCCCCGGCCGCAGCTCCAGCGGACCAATCGTCTGCTTCCACGGGAAGCGGTCCGCCATCGTGTCGCCCTCCAGAAAATTGCCGCCCGGCAGCCGCAGAAACTTCGGCTGCATCTCCGCCATGAGCTTCATCAGGTCCGGCCGATTCCCATTCGGCCGATCGTTGAACGTCGGCGGGAAGAGCGAGATGAGGTTGAACCATAACGTCCCCGGCTTGTCCGTCGTGATCGTGAACCGCGCGTCCGCCGTCGGCGTCACGTCCGCTCCCGTCTTCAACGTCGCCGTATATTTCCGCCACTCGCTGTTCACGGCGGGAACGGCCGCCGAGGCATAGACCTTCGTTCCGTCCGCGCTCTCCAACCGCACCGTCAGCGGCCCGCCCGTGGGCGCCTGCGACCTCGCATAGAACGACGCCCGATACGTCGTGTTCGGTCGCACCGGAAAGCCCCAGTAGCCATCGTTCGCAATCCCCACCCGACCGCCGGCCGGCACGGACGACGCGTCCAGCCGCAGCGCCCGCTTGAGCACGGAATGCTCGATCGGCTTCTCATCCAGCGCGATTGTCCCCTTGGCCCCGCCATCCTCCACCACCGCCCAATGCACGGGCTCCTTGTCGTTGTCGCGGAAGATCCGGTTCTGGATCAGTTCCCCATACAGCCCCCCCTCGTAGGAATAGTTGATCTCCTCGGTCATCAGGCCATAGAGCATCGGGCTCACCTTCGCCGTCACCTTGCCGGCATCGACGTGCAGCACCGGCGTGGCGGAGTTCGTTTGCGCGACCGCCGCGGCGGCCATCAGGAGGGACGCCGCAACGGCGCCGAGAGCGGGGAACTTTTTTATCATGGGGAAAGTTTCGTGAAGGAAGCCGGACCCTACCGGAAGCGGAGGTGCGGGATCAACCCCTGTTCCGCAGAGCCTGATGGGAGTTTGCTGGGACCATCACGCGTAAGAACTACGGAGCGACCGCGTCACGACGGGACTCCGAACTTCGCGACCGCCGGCCCGATAATGTGTGCGCGTGATGCCCTTGCCTACGCGGGTTGCAACTCGAAAGGATTTGCCCCGGACCAACGCCTGAACTCTCGCTGCGGCGTTCCCTCAGATCAAATCGTTGACGATGTTTTCGAAGTTCCTGGCTGTCGCTGGGGGTTGCTTCGGATCGGGTTGGCTGGCGGCGAACGTTTCCAGCGGGGTGTGCTGGCCGGCCTCGCTCTCGGGCGACTCGACCGGCTTCGACGGTCTCGGCGGCTAGGGCGCGGTGCGCAGGATGGTGACTGTGGCGGTAGGGGAAAGGGTGCCGGCGGCGGTAACGGCACGGACGCGGATTTTGTTTTTGCCGGGCTGGAGGTGGGCGATGAATTTCCAGTGCGTGGTGCCGCGAGCCTTTTTGTAGGGTTGCGCGCCGACCTTGACCTCGACTTTGGCGGCGGTGGCGCCGGCGGTGCCTTTGAGGGTGTAGCGGGTCTGGGTGGTGGTCAGTTTTTGGGGTCCGCTCACGCGCACGGTGGGTGCGGCGGGCGCCGGCGTAGGGGTGGGATCGGGCACGACGGCGATGTCGTAGGGATTGTTCAATCCGGTGATGAGAGTGGCGTTGATCGTGGCGCCGGTGGTGGCGTTGTAAACGCCGATGGTGCCCGAGCCGGTGTTTGCGACGTAGAGTTTGTTCCCGCTCACCTTCAGGCCGATGGGGTTGCCGAGGCCGGTGATGAAGTCGGCGTCGATGAGGACCATCGTCGCGGCATCGTAGAGCGAGATTTTGCTGGTGTCGTAGTGCGAGATGTAGAGGCGGCCGCCGGAGACGGCGACGCCGCGAGGGTGGTCGAGCCCGGCGTTGATGACCGGGAGTGTGGCGCCGGTGGTGGCGTTGAAGGCACGCACGTAGCCGGAGTCCGTGTCGGCGACATAGATGATGTTCTCCGCCACGGCGACGCCGCGCGGTCGGTTGAAGCCGGAGAGGAAGGGCGGTGGCTTTGCCGCCGTCCCATCGGAGACGTGGTAGGCATTGACGACGTTATCGGAGACGTTCGAGACAAACAGGGTGGCGCCGTCCGTCGCGATGCCGTAGATGCCGACGCTGGCACTGGCGCCGCTGCTGAAACCAGCAACGGCCGCGCCGGAGGTGGTGTAGGCACCGACGCCGCCCCCGCCGTTATTGGTCACGAAGAGCGTGCTGCCGACGAGAACGATGCCGTTGGGCGAATTCAGACCGGTGACGAGGTCCGTGCTGCCGATGGGCGCACCGGCGGGGGTGAAGGCCTTGATCGAGTTCGTGCCTTGGCTGGCCACGTAAATCTGGGCGCGGGCCGTGCCGGCGGGAAGGACGAGGTGGACGGCGGCGAGAACGAGCGCGGGAAGCAGCAATCTCATGGCAACGGGAGGATGGCGTGCATGGGAAGGATTCGTCCATCGGGGGACGGCCGGATGGAGGACTCGGGGAAAATCGCGGCGGCGCGGTTACCGCCCTTGCCGGGTGACGATGAGGCGGAGGCCGACGGGGGGAGGCGTTGACGAGATTTTGTTACAGGCCGTGGTCGGAGTGGAGACGGCTGTCGTGCTCGGCTTCGGCGACACCTTCCTCGACGAGGGTCTCGGCGATGTTGGCCTCGTCGTCGAGCTCGAGGCGGTCGGCGCGGGCGCCGGTATCCATCGCGGGGAAGCCGTCGCCGGCGCGGTCGGCCTCGAGAATTTCGTCGGCGAGGTCGTCGGGATCGGTGGCGAGGGCGCCGAATTCCTGTCGGGCCTGGAGAAGGTCGATTTCGTTCGGGTGGGCGCGGCCGTCGGAGAGGGCGAGCTCGAGGGCGCGACGGTCGATGTCCTCCTCGGTGGCCTGGCCGACGCCGATGCCGCCGACTTCGATGTGGTGCTGTTTGATTTTCATGAGGATGGGATAAATCTCAGGGCTTCTACCAAAAGATCGCACGCGAAGGCGGCGGCGCTGGTAATTTTTTTCGACGGGGGAGCGAGGTCCCGCTCGCGCGATTGACCGGATTTTGCCCGAGCCGGGGTGGAATTGACCGGGGTCAAGGCGGTGGGTGGTTTTTCGGCAGGGAGGGGTTGGCCGGCGGGAGACCGAGTGCTAGCAACGGCGGGATGGACCGCTCCCCTCCGGCGGGCGGGATTCGGGGCGCGGCCTATTATTAGCAAAACTTATAGCGCCAAACCCTCAACCCTGCTCTACTTCCTCTCGTGAATGCCGAAATTCTTGCCCGGGTCCAGTTCGCTTTCACGATCATGGTTCATTACGTCTACCCGCCGCTGTCCATCGGTCTGGGCGGGGCGCTGGTGATCATGGAGGCATGCTGGCTGCGGACGGGGAACATTCTCTTCCACAACATGGCGCGGTTCTGGACGAAGGTGTTTGCGCTGACGTTTGCGATCGGCGTGGCGACGGGAATCGTGATGGAGTTCGAGTTCGGGACGAACTGGGCCACGTATTCGCGGTTCGTGGGCGACATCTTTGGCAGCGCGCTGGCGGCGGAGGGCATCTTCGCGTTTTTCCTCGAATCGGGCTTCCTCGCGATTCTGCTCTTTGGCTGGAACAAGGTGGGACCGAAGCTGCATTTCTTCGCGACGTGCATGGTGTGCGCGGGGGCGCATTTCAGCGCGGTGTGGATCGTGGTGGCGAATTCCTGGATGCAGACGCCAGCGGGGTATCATCTCGAGCGGATGAACAATGGCCATCCGGTGACACTGCCGGCGGATCACGCGGTGGTGGCAGCGGATCTCGGCACGGTGCGCGCGGTCGTGGATGATTTCTGGGCCATGGTGTTCAACCCCTCGTCCATGGAGCGCCTGTCGCATGTGGTGCTGGGCGCGTGGATGGCGGGGGCGTTCCTCGTGGTGAGCATCAGCGCGTATTATTTGCTGCGCCGGCGGCACGAGGAATTCGCGCGGGCTTCGCTGAAGGTCGGGCTGGCGTTTGGGACGGCGGCGACGCTGCTGCAGATGCTGAGCGGCGACATCACGGCGGTGGGCGTGTCGAAGAATCAGCCGGTGAAGCTGGCGGCGATCGAAGGGCTCTACGAGACGCAGGCGTATGCGCCGCTGGGGATCATCGGCACGGTGGACGCGAAGACGGAGACGACGCACGCGCTGCAAATTCCGGGGCTATTGAGCTGGCTGACGTATCACGACGCGGCGAAGCCGGTGGCGGGATTGAAGCAGTTGCCGCCGGATGCCTTCCTGCTGCGGTATCATCCCACGGCGACGACGGCGGAATTGCCCGCGATTCGAAAGACGTATTGGCCGAACGTGCCGGTGGTGTTTCAGACATATCATCTGATGGTGGGCGTGGGGACGGCGCTCTTCGCGCTGGTGGTGGTGGCAGGATTTTTCTGGTGGCAGGGATGGCTTTTCCGCGTGGACTGGCTGCCGACGCGGCTGCTGCTGGGGGCGTGCGTGCTCTCGGTGCTGGGGCCGCAGATTGCAAACCAGGCGGGCTGGTTCACGGCCGAGATGGGCCGGCAGCCGTGGATCGTGTATGAGTTACTAAAGACGTCACAGGCGCTCTCGAAGGTGGTGACGGCGAATCAGATCATCGCGTCGCTGCTGCTCTTCGGCGCGGTTTACCTGCTGCTCTTCGTGATGTTCATCTATTTACTGACGCGAAAAATCCAGCACGGACCGGACGAGGGCGACCAGTCGCACGAGATGCCGGAGAGCTGGAAGGCGGTCCTGCGCACGGACGATCAGGAGGCACGGGCATGAATATCGGCGGCTACTATCTCGATCTGCAAACGGTGTGGTTCATTCTCGTGGGCGTGCTGCTCACGGGCTACGCGGTGCTGGATGGGTTCGACCTCGGCGTGGGCGTGCTGCAGCTCTTCGCGAAGAAGGACGAGCACCGGCGGCTGTTTCTGAACGCGATCGGCCCGGTGTGGGATGGCAACGAAGTGTGGCTGGTGACGGGCGGCGGCGCGCTCTTCGCGGCGTTTCCCGAGGCGTATGCCACGGTGTTCTCGGGATTTTACCTGCCGTTCATGCTGCTGCTGTGCGCGTTGATTTTCCGCGCGGTGGCGATCGAGTTTCGCAGCAAGGAACCGTGGGGCTGGTGGCGGCAAATGTGGGACATTCTCTTCGCCGCGGGCAGCACGCTCTCGGCGCTGCTGATCGGCGTGGCGATGGGCAACATCGTGCGCGGCATCCCGCTGGACGAGCACCACGAGTTCGCCGGGACGTTCCTCGGCCTACTGAATCCCTACTCGCTCCTGATGGGCGTGACGGTGGTGCTGCTCTTCGCAATGCACGGCGGCATCTACCTCGTGATGAAGACCGAGGGCGAACTGCACGACCTCGTGCGGAGTTGGGTGCCCACCCTCATCGGCCTCTTCCTCGCGGCCTACATCCTGTTCAATTTCTACACGCTGCTCGCGCTGCCGCACGTGTATGTGACGGTGCGCACGCGGCCGTGGATCGTGCTCGTGATGGCGGCGGCGGTGCTGGTGATCCTGAACATCCCGCGCGAATTCCACCACAAGCGCGACTTCAACGCCTTCCTCTCCTCGTGCGTGGGCATGGCCCTGATGATGGCCGCGTTTGGCCTGACGTATTTCCCGAACATGGTGCTCTCGACGCCCGCGCCGGAGAACAGCCTGACGATCATGAACGCCTCGTCGTCGCCGAAGACGCTCTGGATCATGCTCATCATCGCGCTGATCGGCATCCCCATCGTGCTCACCTACACGACGTGCATCTATTACATCTTCCGCGGGAAGACGAAGCTGACGTCGCATAGTTACTAGCGCGCGCGGACGAGCCCTGGGTCCACCGTCTCATTGCGCGCGGACGCGGCACGGAATAACCCTCGCCGCATGGAAACGCCATCCGTTGCCGACTACGAAGCCGTCAAGCAAACCATCGCGGGCTACATCGAGGCGGCCCGCACGGGCAACGCGGAGCCGATGCGCCGCGTCTTCCACGAGGACGCATGGATCTTCGGGTGGTTCGACGGCGAGCCATTCAACGGGCCAATCAAGAAACTCTTCGATTGGGACGACGCCAACGGCCCCGCGCCGGACATCCGCACGGAGATTACCGTCGTGGAGATCGTGGAGACGGTCGCGGTGGTGCGGCTGGAGATCGAGAACTGGACCGGTTACCGCTTCACGGATTTCTTCACGCTGCTGAAAATCGATGGCACTTGGAAGATCACGCACAAGATCTTTCACAAGCATGCGAGTTCCGTCGCCTGAGCGGGTGGCGCGTTCCACCAGACGGGCAAAAGCGAATTGGTTGTAGGGAACGCCTCTCCGCGGCGTCCGTCACTTTGCTACGACTTTGCCTCGGCCTCGTGCAGGCCGATCGCGGCGCCTTGCGGATCCTTGATCACGGCGATGCGGCCGACGGTTGGGATCGGCATCGGGCCGAAGAGGGTCTCGCCGCCCAGGCTGATGCTCTGCGCGAGGGCCGCATCGAGGTCCGTCACGCTCACGTAGTTCAGCCAATGGCTGGGCATGTCGGGCACGGGCTTTGCCATCACGCCGCCGAAAGGCACGCCATCGAGCTTGAACATCGTATAGGGCGTTTCACCGCCGTCGAAGGGCTCCGTCTCCCAGCCAAACATAGTCTGGTAATAGGCAATCGCCGCGCCGGGATCGCTGGTGATGAGTTCGTTCCAGCCGATTTTTCCGGGCCTCACGGTGCATTCTTCGTCGGGATTTTCGGGGGTGCTCATGCCGCCCGTATGCCACGTTTCCCCGGCGCCGCCAAGCGACGATTTCGTGACGCCGCGCTTATTCCAGCCAGCGCGCAATCGGCGTCTTTTCCGGGATCGCGCCGATCACCGTCATCGTCATGCGCGACGGCCGTAGCGACGCCCGCGCGACGCGCTGGATTTCCCCGGGCGTCACCGCGCGCAGTCGCGCATGCACGATCTCGGCATCCGCCACCTCGCCGTAGAAAACGGTCGAATAGCCGATGCGCGAATTCTGCGAACCCGTGCGCTCGAGCGACATGCGGCTGGAGCCGATGGCATATTCCTTCGCGCGCTTGAGTTCCGCGGGACGCACGGGTTCCTCGCGCAGCCGGCGAAACTCCCGGCAGAGCAGGCGCAGCGCCCGCTCGAGATTCTTCGCGTCGAGCCCGATGTAAAAATTCAGCACGCCGGTGTCCTCGTATTGGCTCACGTTCGAACTCACCGAGTAGCACAGGCCGCGCTTCTCGCGCAGTTCCTGGAAGAGGCGTGAACTCACGTTCCCCGCGAGCAGGACGTTCAGCAGCGACGTCGCGTAGCGCTCCTCGCTATGCAGCGCGCAGCACGGCACGGCAAAGGCGACATGCACCTGCTGCGTGTCGCGCTCGATCACGCGGATCCGCGCCCGCTTCGCCAGCTCGGGCGCACGAACCGAGCGACTGCGCCGCCCGCGGGGCAACGCGCCCAGCAACCGCTCCACCCGCGCGAGCACCTCGTCATGCCGCACCGCGCCGGCCGCGCTCACGACCGTGTTGCCCGTGTGATAATGCGAGCCGCGATAGGCGAGCAGTTCGTCGCGTTGCAGGCCGCCAATGCTCTCGAGCGTGCCCGTGAGCGGACGCCCCAGCGCGTGGCCGGGCCAGAGTTCCTCCCACAACAATTCCTGCACGAGTTCGGACGGCTCGTCCTGATACATCTGGATTTCCTCGGCGATCACCGCGCGCTCGCGGCGAATGTCCGTCGCGGCAAAGCGCGGCTCGAGCACCATGTCGCACAATACCGCGCTGAGCTTGTCGAAATGGTCCGCCGGCGCCGCGCCGTAGTAAACCGTGTGGTCGTGCGTCGTCGTCGCGTTGAGGTAGCCGCCCACGGCCTCGACCTCCTGCCCGATCTGCCGCGCCGTGCGTCGGCGCGTGCCCTTGAAGAGCATGTGCTCGATGAAATGCGAGATGCCGGTGAGCCGTGCAGGCTCGTGCCGGCCGCCGACCGCGGCCCAAATGCCAAAGGTCGCCGACTGCGCGTGGGGCATCTCACACGTCACGACGCGGATGCCATTGGAAAGTTTCGATAACTGAATGCTCACGTAAGACTGGCCGCCGCGCGGGACTGGAGGATGAATTCCGCCACCGCCACGTCGCGGGGGAAAGTCACTTTAAAGTTCCAATCCGAGTTCTCCACCAAAAAGACGTGCCCGCCCGCGCGCCGCACGGCCGACGTCTCGTCCGTCACCTCCACGCCCGCCGCCCGCACACCCGCCATCGCGCGGCGCAATTCCGCGACGCGAAAAACCTGCGGCGTCTGCATGCGCCACAATCCCGCGCGGTCCACGACCTCGACGCATTGCCCATCCTCGCCCGCCCGTTGCAACGTATCCGTCACTGGCTCCGCCGCCGTCGCCGCGCCATGCGCAACCGCCACCTCGAGGCAGCGCAAAATCAACGCCGGCGTCACGAGCGGCCGCGCCGCGTCATGCACCGCGACGAAATCCACATCCGCACCCAGTGCCGCCAGGCCCGCCTCGACGGACTCCTGCCGCGTCGCGCCGCCGGGCACGATCGCCGTCACCTTCTCCGCGTCGACCAGCGCCGCTCGCACATCCGCGTCCCGCTCGCGCGCGCAGACCACGACGATCTCGCGCACCGCCGCGCAGAGTTGAAACGCGCGCACCGCGTGCCGGATGAGCGGCTCGCCCGCCACCGGCGTGAGGATCTTGTCGAACCCCATCCGTCGGCTCGATCCCGCCGCGACCAGCACCGCGCCAAGCGTCGCCATGTTACGCGAGAAGTTTCTGCACCTCGGCGCTCAGCGTTTTGCCATCCACGCGGCCGGCCGCCTTGGCATTCGCAATCTTCATCACCGCGCCCATTTCCTTCTTCGAGGTCGCCCCAGCCTCCGCAATGGCCTCGCGCACGAGTGCCGCGAGTTCCTCCGCGCCAAGCGCCGCCGGCAGATACGCCGCCAGAAATTCGATCTCGGCCTTTTCCTTCGCCGCGAGTTCGGCGCGGCCGGCTTTCTCGAAGCTCTCGATGGAATCCTGCCGCTTCTTCACTTCCTTGCGGATCACCGCGCTTGCCTCCGCGTCGTCGAGGATCGTGCCCGCGCCCGCCTTTTCGATGGCGGCGTTCATGAGCGCCGATTTCAACATGCGCAGCACGCCGAGCTTCGACGCCTCCTTCGCCCGCATCGCATCCTTGATGTCGCTATCAACCTGAGTCTGTAGAGCCATGCCCGGAAAATTAGACGGGATTAACGGAATTAACAGGATTTCCCCTTCCTTCGTAATCCTGTTAATCCTCCAAATCCTGCATAATCCTGTTTAGTTCGATCACCAGATGTCCGTCCGCACCCGCTTCGCTCCTTCGCCCACCGGCTACCTCCACCTCGGAGGCGCCCGCACCGCCCTGTTCAACTGGCTCTACGCCCGCAAGCACGGCGGCACGTTCGTCCTGCGCGTGGAGGATACCGACGCTGCCCGCAACACCGCCGACGCCTACGAGGTCATCTACCAGGGCCTGCGCTGGCTTGGCCTGCAATGGGACGAAGGCCCGGAGGTCGGCGGCGACTTCGGCCCGTATTTCCAGAGCGAGCGCAATGCCGTTTACGAAAAACATTTCGCCACGCTCGACGCAAAGGGCCTGCTCTACGAGGACGGCGGCGCCATCCGCTTCCGCTCCCCGCGCAAGACCGTCACCGTCGAGGATCTCGTCTGCGGCAAGATCTCCTTCGACATGTCGAATCCAATGACGCATCCCGACATGACGATCCGCCGCCCCGACGGCTCGTGGATTTTCCATTTCGTCAACGTCGTCGATGACATCGAGATGCAGCTCACGCACGTCATCCGCGGCGAGGATCATCTCTCGAACACGCCCAAGCACATCGAGCTCTACGAGGCGCTCGACGCGCGGCCGCCGCAGTTCGCGCACATTCCGCTAATCCTCAATCACGAGGGCAAGAAGCTCAGCAAGCGCGACGGCGGCTCCAGCATCACCTACTTCATCGACGGCGGCTACGCGCCCGAGGCCGTCGCGAACTACATCTCGCTCCTCGGCTGGTCGCCCAAGGACAACCGCGAGTTCCTCAGCATCGAGGAAATCAAGGACCTCTTCGCGCTCGAAAACATCAACCGCCGCAGCGCGATCTTCGACCTCGACAAATGTTTTTGGCTCAACGGCCAGCACCTCATGGCGATGGACCTCGAGCGCTTCGCGGATCTCGCCATGCCCTTCATCGCGAAGGCCGGCATCGCCTTCGGCCCCCGCGAGGCCCTGCTCGCCGCGCTCGCCATCGTGAAGCCAAAGGTGAAGCACCTCTCCGACGTGCCGGATTGGATCGGCTACCTCTTCGACGAAGCCTACGCCTTCGACCCCGCCGCCGTGGACAAGGCGCTCCGCAAGCCCGGCGCCCTCGAGCGCCTCGCGCAATTGAAGGACGCCTTTGCCGCCGTCACCGAGTGGACCCATCCCGCCCTCGAAGCCACGCTCAAGGCCACCGCCGAAACGCTCGGCGCGAAAAACGGCGAATTCATCCACCCCGCCCGCGTCGCCGTCAGCGGCCGCGCCGTCGGCCCCGGCCTCTACGAAATGCTCGAGGTCCTCGGCAAGGAACGCGTCCTCGCCCGCTTCGACCGCGCACTTACCGAATTCGCCGCATGAGTGACATCTTCGCCGCATCCGACCTGCTCGACGGCGGCGCGACCTTTCGCGCCCTCACGCCGCCCGCGCGCCTCTCGGTCTTCGGCGATCCCGTCGCGCATTCCAAATCCCCCGCTTTTCACAACGCCGCCCTGCGCGCCGCGGGCATCGACGCCCAATACGTCAAGATCCACGTCCGCCCCGAGGAAGCCGCCGCCGCCTTCCGCGCCCTCCCCGCCGCCGACTTCATCGGCACGAACGTCACGCTCCCGCACAAGGCCGCCGCCCTCGCGACCGTCGATGAAGCCGACGACTACGCGACGAAATCCGGCGCGGTAAACACCGTCCTCGTCCAGGGCGAACGCCTCCACGGCTTCAACACCGACGGTCCCGGCTTCGTCCGCGCCATCCGCGAGGAATTTTCCGCCGACGTCCGCGACCTTCGCATCATGCTCCTCGGCGCCGGCGGCGGTGCCGGCCGCGCCATCGCCGTCCAGTGCGCGCTGGAAAACTGCGAACGCCTCGTCCTCGTCAACCGCACCGCCGAAAAAGCCACCGCCCTCGCCCGCGAGCTCGCCCCGCATTTCCGCAGCGACCGCCTCGTCGGCCCCATCGACCGCCTCGCCGCGATTCCGCACGAACTCGCCGCGATCCGCGCGCAGCTCGAGCACGTCGATCTCGTCGTGAACGCCAGCGCCGTCGGGATGAAGCACTCCGACCCAGCGCTGATCCCGGCCGCCCTGCTCACCGCGAACCTCATGGTTTACGACGCCGTTTATTCGACGGGAAAAACCCGCCTCGTCCTCGACGCGGAATCCAGCGGCGCCCGCGCCGCCGGCGGTCTCAGCATGCTCCTGCACCAAGGCGCGCTCAGCTTCGAAATCTGGTTCAACCGCCCCGCGCCCCTTGCCGCGATGCGCGCCGCGCTCCTCGATTCCGTTTCTAGAACGTGAAGCCGAAGCCGATTTGCCAGTTGCCGACGGGGTCGCCTTGCTGGCGGTTGAGGTTGTAGCCGTAGTCGATGCGGATGGCGCCCAATGGCGTGTAAAGGCGCAGGCCGGGGCCGATGGCGACCTGGAGATCGGTGGGCTGGATGTCGCGGGCGGTGCTCCAGATGTTGCCGGCGTCGCTGAAGGCGGCCACGTAGATATTATTGTAAACGGGCCATTGGATCTCGGCGTTGAAGAGCAGCGTGGCGAGGCCGCCGAGGGGATCGCCGTCCGTGTCGCGCGGGCCGAGGCCGTCGAGCTGGTAGCTGCGGACGGTGTTGGGTCCGCCCAGGAAAAAGCGCTCGGGGATGGGGACGGTGGTGTTGTCGCCGTAGGGGAGGATGATGCCGGCGCGGTGATTGAAGACGACGAAGGGGACGAAGGGATGCTCGGTGGTGATCTCGCGGAGGGGCAGGTAGTAGGTGATCTGCGCGGAGACGCGGAAGAAGGAGGTGTTGCCGAGGAGGAAGGGGCTGGCGAATTCTTCCTCGTGCTGCAGGTAGAGGCCGGACATGGGGCTGAGGATGTTGTTCCGGGTGTCGTAGATTTGCGTGAAGGTGAGACTGCCGAGGGAGTAGTTGGGATCGGGCTGGTCGGGGTCGTTGCCGAAGACGACGGCGTTGGTGACGTTTTTGTAGCCGTATTGGAGGCGGTAGCCGGTGAGCGTGGTGGAGCTGAGATTGCGCGCGAGGGTGATGGTGCCGCCGGCTTCGTTGGCGCGGTAGGCGGGGAGCTCGCGGTGGGCGTAGGAAAGGCCGACGGTGCCCTCAAAGTCGGTGCCGAGCAGCCAGGGATCCGTGAGCGCGCCGGAGACGCCGTAGCTGCGCTGGGAGACGGTGCTGTCGATGGAGAATCGGTTGAGCGTGCCGAAGAAGTTGCGGTCGATGTAGTGGAGCTCGGCGTAGCCGCCGTCCCATTCGCTGAAGCCGACGCCGAACTGGAGGCGCTTCGCGGAGGTTTCTTCGACTTTGATGAGGAGATCGACGATGGCTGGCGGCTGAGGGGTGGAAGATGGGAGTTGGGAGTTGGGAGTTGGGGGCGGCCGGGGGATGCGCTGGACGTCGGCTTCGGCGAAGGCGCCGCTGAACCAGAGGCGGCGGGCGGCGTCATCGACTTTGGAGGCGTCGTAGGGGGTGCCGGGCTGGATGGCAAAGCGGGAGAGGATGGCGGCGGGCGTGGTGATGAGGCGGGTGCCGTCGCTCTTGGAGTTCTCCACGCGGATGGTGCCGATGGTGTAGGTGCGGCCGGCGTCGATGGTAAAGGCGACGCTCACGCGGCCGGTGGCGTTGTCGATGGTGGCGGTGGTGGTGACGGCGGCCTCGAGATAGCCGTGGTTGCGGAGCCAGTCCTGCATGCGATTGCGCATGAGGGTCTCCTGGTTGCGCTGGTAGGGAGCGTCGAGGGAATCCTTCACGACGCCGCGGAGGGTGGCGTCGTCGACCGGACCGCCGGTGAAGCTGACGGCATGGACGAAGTAGCGAACGCCCTGGTCGATGCGGAGATGGACGTCGATGAAGCCGTTGGTCGAGGGGACGGGTGCGGGAGCGGGTGATTGGCCGGGGGGCGGCAGCGGGTTTTCCAAGGTGACGGTGGCGAGGAGGTGGCCTTTCTGCGCGAGGGCGGTGGCGATGGCGACGCGGCCGGACTCGATGGCGCTCTCGACGTAGGGGAGCCGGCCGAAGGGGCGGAGGGTGGCCTGGCGGACGGCGGCGTTGAAGATCTCGTGAAGGCGGTCGGGCGGAATCTCGGATTGACCGTCGAAGGTGACGACGCCGATGGAATTCTGCTCGCCCTCGTGGATGACGAAGAGGGCGGCAGGCGGGCGCGAGGGGGTGTAGGTGTATTTGACGCCGGCCTCGCGATAGCCGCGGGAGAAGTAGAAGGTGCGCAGGAAGTAGGCGGCGTCGTCGGCATCTGTGACGCCGAAGTCGCCCTCGAGCGGGACATAGTAACGGTTCCGCAGGATGGCGAGGAGCTGGGCGGAGGCGTAGGAGGTGTTCCCCTCGAAGCGGATGTCGCCGGTGGGGACGGGCGCGGGTTTTGCCCAGAGGCCGAAGAAGGCCAGGATGGCGAGGAGCGGTCCTCGCATGGCTACCGGAGGCGGATGGTGTAGCGGATGCCCGCGTTGTAGAAGCCGTAGCCGTCGCGGCCGGTGGTGAGCGAGAAGCGGTCGGTGAGCCGTAGGTCGCTGACGAGCGAGGTGGTCTGCGAGGGATCCTTCGGCGGGACGACGCGGACGCTGAGGCGATTCACGAAATCATTGAAGTCGATGCCCATGGGCTCGAGCTGGCGGGCGATGCTGCGCAGGAGGATGATGCCGCCCTGGCCGGCGGCCGCCTCGCCGAGGCCGGCACCGCTCATGCCGGCGGGAGTGAGGCCGGTGGTGAGCAGGAGGATGAGGTTTTCCTGCGAGAGCGGCGGATCGGACCGGAGGGCGACGTTTTGATCGACGAGGGGCCCGTAGGCATACATCTGGACGTTGTAGCCGGAGACGTCGGTGCGAGCGCGGACGTCCATGATGGGCATGAAGGGGTTTTGCGCGGTGAAGTAGATTTTGCCGGCGGGGATGACGATGGTGCTGGCGGGAAGGTAGGCCTGGAGGTTCGTGAGGGTGACGACGCCATCGGGATACGGC
>Ga0070661_100000840_pt1 | contig 22051 bp, 27 predicted proteins | sample KBSC43metaG_FD_64663 | JGI IMG/M metagenome (GOLD analysis project Ga0070661, IMG submission 64663) | Corn rhizosphere microbial communities from Kellogg Biological Station, Michigan, USA - KBS C4-3 metaG | ecosystem: Host-associated > Plants > Roots > Rhizosphere > Soil ... | reverse complement strand
ACCTGCTGCAAGGTCAGCGCCTGCGTGGCGACTTCGCGCGCGGCATCGACGACGGCGGCATCGTAATCGGCGATGGCAAGCTGCAGCGCCGCCTGCGAAGCGCCGAAGCGCGCGTGCAGTTTGCCATTGTCGAAAACCGGCAGATGCAAGGCCGGGCCAATCGACATCGTGCGACTGCCGGCACTGAACAGCTTGCCGAGGTCGATCGACTGCAGTCCGAGCAGCGCGGAAATGGAAATGTCCGGATAGAACGCGTCGCGCGCGACGTCGGCGTCCCGCAGCGCCGCCTCCACGCGCCAGCGGCTCGCGGCCACATCGGCGCGGCGCGCGATGAGGTCCAGACTCGCATTCGCGGGCAAAAGCGCGGACGGTTGCGGCAGATCGCGCGCTTTGAGTTCCACGTCGGCGGGAGCAACGCCGAGCAGCGCGGCCAACGCCGCGCGCTGGATTTCCGCGGTACCGGCAAGCAGCGCGGCCTGTTCGCGCGCTGCCGCGAGTTGTGCATCGCTTTGTAGCACGAGATCCGGCGAATCGATTTCCTGCCGCGCGCGCGCGGCGGCGATCGCACGCATTCGTTCCTGCACGGTCGTGAGCTCGCCTGCGAGCGCAACCCGCTGCTGCGTCGCCTGCCAGCTGAAGTACGTGTCGGCGACGGCGCTGGTCAGCATCGCGGTCGCGGCGTCGCGTTCCGCGGAACCGGCGCGCGCGCGATCGGTGGCCGCGGCGACCGCGTGACCTTTGCGCCCCCAGAAATCGAAGTCGTACTTGAACGACAGGTTCAGATCGCCCTGGTTGTACCAGGTGAAGCCGAGGAATTTCGGCGGGATCAAGCCGTGTTCGCTGAGCCGCTCGCGCTGCACCTGTGCGTTCGCGTTGATGTCGAGCCCACCTTCGCCCGCGGCGACATCGATCGCGCGCACGGCTTCATCGAATCTGGCGCGCGCCACCGCGAGCGTCGGCGCGCCGGCGAGCGCACGCGATTCGAGCGCATCGAGTTGTTCGTCATGATAGCGCTGCCACCAGACCTGATCCGGCCACGCAGCTGCGACGGTGCCGGAAACGCCGGCGAGCGGCGCCGCGGTGGTCAATGCCGGCGCTTGCGGCCGTGGCGGAATCGCGCAGCCGGCCAGTGCGGTGACACCCGCGACGATCAACAAGGGGCGAAGCGTGCGCATGGCATCATTCCTTGACGTCGAAAGTTTCGAACACGGCAAGCAGTTTCTTCAGCAGGCGTTCGAGTTCGCGCTTGTCGCGGCTGTTTAGTGCCTGCATGCCACGTTCAAGTTCAGCCCAAACCTTCGGCAACACGCGCTCGATCAACGCCTGGCCCTTGCGCGTGAGTTCGAGCACGACACGGCGGCGGTCTTCCACGCCTGAGTGGCGCAGCAGCAAACCCTTGCGCGCAAGCTCGTCGCAGATGCGCGTCATGTTCGTGCGCGTTTCGCCGGTCGCCTCGCTGAGCATCGACGCGTGCACGCCGCGTTCGTTCGCGTACAGCATCATCATCGTGCGGAACGAAACTTCGTTGAGTCCCGCGGGGCGCACCATGCGGCCAAGGTTCGCCCCGAAGCGCGCGGACAAGTGCTTGATCAGGCGCATCAGAACCAGATCCTGCACCGGTGCGCTCGGCAGGCGCTTGGCTACGCGCCCGATGCTGGATTCGATGATGCTGAAAGTGGGGCAGGCCGGAAGCGGTTGCATCGACGATAGTTCATAATTCAACTATCGCAATACTAACCAGTACAGAAATTACGCGCAAGCCCTCGGCAACTCGCGATGAAATCAGCCGATTGCGGCCCAGCTCTTCACGCCGGCGGCGAAGCGCAAGCAGTCCATATGCCGGTTGTACAGCGGCGTCGGCGCAATGCGGATCGTGTCCGGTTCGCGCCAGTCACCGATGATGCCGTTCGCCGACAGGTGCTCAAACAGCGCACGGCCGGCGTCGCGCCCGGATTTCACGCGCAGCGAAATCTGGCAGCCGCGGCGCTCGGGTTCGCGGGGAGTGATAATTTCGAGAATATGCGAGAGCTGTGTTTCGACGAGCCGGGCGAGATAGGCGGTCAGCGCGAGCGACTTCTCGCGCAACCGCGCGACACCCGCCTGATGAAAGATCTCCAGCGACACGCGCAGCGGCGCGAGCGCGAGAATCGGCGGATTCGACAGCTGCCAACCGTCGGCGCCCGGCGTCGGCGAGAAATCCGGGCCCATCTTGAAGCGCGTGGTTTGATCGTGACCCCACCAGCCGGCAAAGCGCGGGCGCGTCGTGCGCGCGTGGCGTTCGTGCACGAAGCAGCCGGCAACGGCACCGGGTCCGGAATTCAGGTACTTGTAGCTGCACCACACCGCGAAATCGCAGCCGCTGTCGTGCAGGTCGACCGGCACATTGCCGACCGAATGCGCGAGATCGAAACCGACCAGGCAGCCCTTGGTCTGCGCGAGCGCCGTGATGCGCTTGAGATCGAATACCTGGCCGGTGCGGTACTGCACGCCGGGCAGCAGAACGAGCGCGATGCGCGCACCGTGTTCCTCGAGCGCGCGCTCGATCGCCGCGTCGGAGACGCAGCCGCCAGACTCGTCCGCTTCGAGCTCGATCAGGGCGCGCGCCGGATCGTGTCCGTGAAAACGGATCTGCGATTCCACGGCGTAGCGATCCGACGGGAACGGATTCTTCTCGATCAGAATCGCATGGCGCTCGCGCGTGGGCCGGTAAAAGCTCGTCATCATCAGATGCAGGTTCGCGGTCAGCGAGTTCATCGCCACGACCTCGGCCGGCTGCGCGCCGACCAGCTCGGCGAGGTGCTCGCGCACTTCATTGTGATAGGGCATCCACGGATGCTTGCCGCGGAAATGGGCTTCGACAGCCAATTGTGCCCAGGCATCAAGTTCATCGAGCAGCGCTGCGCGCACGGCGCGCGGTTGCAGGCCGAGCGAATTTCCGCACAGATAAACCTGCTCGCCGTGCCCATGCGGCGGAATCAGGAACTCGTCGCGAAAGCCGGCCAGCGCATCGGCGGCGTCGCGCGCGAGCGCCCATGATTCTTCGGCGGCGAAATCCGTCGCGCGGTTCATCGCGTCAGCCGGGTTTGGCGGAGGTCATGATCTGCGCGCAGCCTTTCTCGTAATCGGCCACCCACTGCGCCGTGGTTTTCTCCAGCATCGGACGCGCGCAGCGGATGTGTACGAGCACGCGGCCATTCAAATACCAGGTTTCGCGGAATTCGTAACGTGTCTTGCCTTCGCGTGCGAAAAAGCGCAGCACGCTCGCATCGACGCCGTCGTCGCGCTTTTCGTAGTCGGGCATCTGCTTGCCCTTGTTCACGTCGGCGTTGACGAGCATCTGGAAGTTGCTCGGGTCATCGAGCAGCTTGGTGTTGACGCTCACGCGCGTAGCTTCGCCGGTGCCTTCCTCGGCCGGATCTTTCACCTGGAACGCGACGGCCTGCGGATTGCCCTCGGTTTTCTGCATGATCACCGGCCATGCGGCCGGCGCGGTGAATTTTACCAAGCCCGAGTTGAGAGCAAATTCACCGGGCGTTTCGGCGGCGGCAGCGAAGGCGAGCAGGGCGCCCGCGGCGAGAGTGGCAAGTCGCGATGGCAACATGGGATCTCCGATCGGTGAAAACGCTGATTCAGTCGAAATGTGCGCGGGACAGGCCGAGCCAGTCCAGCGCGACGCCATGATACAGGCGTGCCTGCTCGCTTGGCGCGAGCTTGAGCGCAGCGATGCCGGCACCGGGTTCCTGTTCGCCGAGCGGGAACGGATAATCGGTGCCGAGCATCACGTGATCGGCGCCGGCGACGTCGAGCAGGTATTGCAACGCGCGCGGATCGTGCACGCAGGAATCGAAATAAACGCGGTCGAAATATTCGCGCGGATTGCGCGAGTTGTCGGTGGCGACAAGGTCCGGGCGCATGCGGAACCCGTGTTCTATGCGGCCGATCGTGTACGGAAACGAGCCGCCGCCGTGGGCGAAACACACGCGCAGCTTCGGCAAGCGCTCGAGCACGCCGCCGAAAATCAGACAACACGCCGCGCGCGACTGCTCGGCCGGCATGCCGACGAGCCATGGCAACCAGTATTTGGGCATGCTGTCGCGGCCCATCATGTCCCAAGGGTGCACGAGGATCGCTGCCCCGAGGTCCGCTGCCGCCTCGAAGAACGGAAACAGTTCCGGTGCGTCGAGATTCCACATATCCACATGTGAACCGATCTGCACGCCGCACAGGCCGAGCTGCTCGATGCAGCGTTCCATCTCCTGGATCGCCAATGTCGGCGATTGCAACGGCACCGTGCCGATACCGGCGTAATGACGGGGATGCGTGCGGCAGACTTCAGCGGTGTGATCGTTGAGGAAGCGGTGCAGTTCCAGCGCCTGACCGGGTTTTGCCCAGTACGAGAACAGCACCGGCACTGTCGAGATCACCTGGGCCTGGACGCCGAACTTGGCGTAGTCGGCGATGCGGTATTCGGCGTCGAATGCATTCGCCCAGACTTCGCGGAAAAACTTGCCGTCCTTGTAGATGCGATGACGGCCCTGCGTGCGCACCATCACCGGGAAGCGGTCGTCGCCATACTTGTCGGCAAGATTCGGCCACTGCGGCGGGAGAATGTGCGCATGCGTGTCGATTTTGAGCATGCGCGAATTCTATCAGGCGGACGTGCGCTCTCGGCTGCCGAGCAGATGCGCAAGCGTATTCACCGTATCCGTAATGCGGTCGCTGCCTTCCATCCAGGCGATCGCGCGCAGACGTTCCTCGTCGTCTTTTGCCGATTGCACGGTGCGCTGCAACTCGCTCTGCAGTGCACGCAACGCGCCGTCGCTGGCCGGCGTGCCGCCGCTACGCAGCGCGGCGGAGAGTCTTTGCAGGGTCGCATCGACCTGATCGGCGAAACGCACAACGGCGGAGTCCGGCGCGGCCGCCGGCGCATTCTGGCGCATCGCCTCGAGCGCCATCGCCGCGCGCAGAAAACGGTTGGCGTTGGCGAATACGCCTTCGGCGACGGCCAGGGCGGGCGCGTCGAGCCGCGGCTCGCCGCGCAGCCGGTCGAGCGAGGCTTGTGCGTTCGTGCGTGCGCGGCGCGAGGCGGCGCGCACATCGGCGCGCACGCGCGTGTCGTTGCCGAGCACCGCGGCAAAATAATGCCGATACGCGTCCAGCAAGTCGGCGAGTGCACCGCGCACGCGGCCACGCTCCCACGTCGGCCAGATGACATAGGCGAGCAGGGCTAGGGCGCTGCCCAGGCTCGTGCCGATCGCGCGTGCGCTCATCGTGTCGGCCGGGGAGAGACCGGCGAAGCTCAGCAGTACGACGATCAGGCCCGTCAGCAGCATGACGCCGAGGCCGTAATGCATCGTCGCCAACTGGCGGAAGCCGAAACAGAACAAGGCCAGCAAGCCAATGCGCAGCCAGGGGTTGCCGAACGCGAAATGCACGAGCGCAGTGGTGAGCACCATGCCGGCGAGCGTGCCGAACACTCGCAGCAGGCCGAAGCTGAAGGTGCCGGCAAAATCGGGCTTGAGCACGATCGCCGTCGTCATCGGAATCCAGTAGCCGTGCGGCAAGCCGCTCACGCGTTCGCCGGCCACCGCCAACGCGAGGCACACGCCGCAACGGATCGCGTGGCGGCAAGCGATCGAGGAAAGGCGCAGGTTCGCACGCAAGATCGCCAGCGCATTGCGCAGGCGCAGTTCGCGCGGCAAGCGCGCTTCGACGGCGTCCAGACGCACTTCGCCGAGATCACCGGCGAAATCCGTGTTGCGCGCGGCGGCGCGCAGTTGGCCGCCGAGCGCGCGAGCGTGCGCGAGTGCAATCAGCATTCGGGGCGAAGCGACGGTCTCGGTGGATTTCGCCAAGGCGTCGAGGGCCGCATCGAAACCTTCCAGTGCCGCACTCGCGGCGAGCGCGGGGGCGCCGGCGTCGAGCGCGGCGGCGATCGCGTCGAGCGCGCGGGCGGCGTACTCGCGCAAGCGGGCGATCGTCGCGTCATCGCCGCTTGCACCGAGGGCGAGCAATTCCAGGCGAATGCGTTCGATGAGTTCGGCGAGCACGCGGAACGCATCCATCGCAACCCCGCGCGCGCGATAGCTGCCGTGCAGGAAATTTTCGACATCGGTGAGCGCCTGTGTCGCCGGCGGAGCCTGGGCGGCATCGTCCGGTCGCCGTGCGCTCGCTGCCAAGCCGCGGCACAGATTGGCCAATGCCGTGCGTTCCGGGATGTAGCGCTGCAACGGCCACGCCGCGATCGCGAACAGCGTGAGCAAGACACCGCCGGCAAAAATCAGCAGGGCAGGTCCGATCGCATCGGCCGCGTTGCGCGGTTCGGCTGCGGTGACGACGAGCAGGATCATGCTCGTCAATCCGATACGCGCGGCTTCCGGACTGAGCGCGACGAGCATGCCGCCACTGAATCCCCAGATCAGTGCTGCCAGCGTCATCGACAGATTGTCGTCGCCAAGCGTGTAGCCGGCGAATGCGGAGAGGCCCGCCGCGGCGGCGACGCTCAACATTCGTCGCATGCGCAGCCGGTATGGCCCGGCCTGGTCGGAAAACATCGTGTTCAGCGCGCCGGCGCAGATGCCGAGGCCGATGCCGATGTGACCGCTGCCGACGCCGATCGCCAATGGCAACGTGACCGCCGCGGTATTGCGCAGGGCGACGGCCACGGGTACGTCGCGCGGCTTGAGTTGCAGAAGGGTTTTCAGCACGGGTCGCAAATGATAGCCAAGTCGCTGCGCCAGCGGCGTGTTTTCGGCGAGGAATGGCGGTGGCAGGCGCGCGAACGTTATGCGCGTCACTGAATCTGGCATACTGTCAACGTAGTATTGCGATCGACAATACGCAGCATGTTCAATACGCCATGAATCCTACCGCCGTCGCCGTGCTTACCCGCAGTGCAGGCGCTGCCGCGCAGGACATCTTCCGGCGTATCTTTCCTGGAACGCCGACCACCGAGCAGTTCAAGGCTGCGCAGATCGCCATGGCCGAGGCGGCGCTGCCGGCGATCCGGAAGTTCGGCGAGGATTCGAGCAAGGCCCCGCACAACACCGAGGCCTACTACGCGGCTGCGGTACTGGCGATCACTACCGCCGGCGTGCGCGCAACGATGTCCGCAAAGGCGCCTCTCGACGCACCCGTCGAGCCGGCGGCGCCGACGCAGTCGGGCGGCAAGCGCGTAGCTTAGCGCAGCTGCTACTGGCAGCCGCGCAGCAGGAAGACAATGATCAGGATCGGCAGCGGTACGCCGATCAACCAAGCAAGTATGTAGCCGATCTTGCCTTCCTGGCTGCGCATCCAGCGCGTTCCTTGTTTCCAGTTTCTGTCCATGCGGCCAGTAAGCCGCGATTCGCGGCCGCGTTCCGTACGCTGGCGCACTACTCGGACCGATATCGTTCCGGCGCCGGATTCACGTGCCCGCACGCCTTGCACGTGCGCGCGTCCACGGACCGATAGAAACGCTCGAACACTGCCGGGAAATCCGTTTCGATATGGTTCAGCACGAAAAATTCTTCGTAAAGCTTGTTGTTGCAGCGTTCGCAGAACCACAGCAGGCCGTCTTTTTCGTGCGCCAGGCGCTTGCGTTCGATCACGAGACCGATCGAGTCCGCTTCGCGTTGCGGCGAGTGCGGCACACGCGGCGGCAGATAGAAAATCTCGCCGGCGCGAATCGGAATGTCCCGCGCGCGGCCATTTTCCTGGATTTTCAGCACCATCGCGCCCTCGAGCTGGTAGAAGAACTCGGGGCCTTCGTCCCAGTGATAGTCGGTGCGCGCGTTCGGTCCACCGACGACCATCACGATGAAGTCGCCGTCGATCACGCATTTGTTTCCGACAGGCGGCTTGAGCAGGTGCCGGTGTTCGTCGATCCATTTCTGGAAATCAAGTGGCGGCGTCAACACGTCAGCGGCCTTCCGCAATTGCAGCAATACACTTCAATTCGATCGCAATCGGCGTCGGCAGCGCGCTGATGCCGAGCGTGGTGCGGCACGGTTGCGCGGCGGCGAAATATTCGGCGTAGATCTGGTTGTAGACGGCGAAATCGCGCGCCATGTCGGTGAGGAACACGGTGACGTCGACGAGGTCTTCCCAGCGCGCGCCGGAGGCTTTCAGAATCGTGCGCACGTTGGCGAACACGGTGTGGCACTGCAGCGCGATGTCGTACCCAATGAGCTTGCCGGCCGCATCGAAGATATTGCCGGGAATCTCGTTGTTGACCGGATCGCGCGGGCCGACGCCGGACAGGAACAGCAGATTGCCGACCCGGCGCGCGTGCGGATAGGCACCGACCGGTTTCGGTGCGCGCTCCGCGTGGACGATTTCGCTCATTGGGTCGGCGCGTCCGGTTGGCCCTCGCGCTGGTCGCGTTGCGCCAGCGGGCGGGTGTTTTCCACGACGATTTCCGAAACACCGAGCACGCGACTGTTGCGATCGGTTGCCGTGAGCCGATATTTGTCGGGTCGCAGGAACAATCGGCTTGGCGGTACGTCGTGCGAAGTCGCCTGCTGCTCGAGCGAACTGGATTCCCGCGGTATCGAAATCATCGCGCGATCGGCCGCGACCGCATCGTCGTGTTCGTTCGCGTAACGCGCCTCGACCAGGCATGGCAGCTGACCGCGGCACAGATCGCTGGACACCTTGTATTCAGAGCGCAGTCCGCCGATAGCGGCCCAGTCGGGGCGCTGCTGGAACGTCGTCGTCGGCGGGAAGAATACGCTGATGTCGTATTGTTTCGGCTTGAGCGTCCACGCCTTGTCGCCGTTGACGAAAACAGTGGGTTGGGTAAGCCGGTGCGACTGCGTGACCGCGGTGTAGTAGGGATGATTGCGGTCGATCAGCGCGTGTGAAATCAGCATCGTCTGCTCCACGCACAGCGGATCGATGCCCGACATTTTCTGGAAGAATTCGGCCATGCTGCTGCCACCGAGGTATTTGCCGGATTTCTGGATGTGCGCGAAACCGGCGTTGACGATGAGCCGCGCCTGCGGATCCTGTTTGAATATGTGATACAGATTCTGCGCGCCGGCCAGCTCGCGGGCGTCGCCGGCGCCGGCATTCTCGACATCGTACGCGACGATCTTGAAGCCCAGTTTGACCGCCGTGCGCACCATCTCTCCATATAACGGCTCGTTGACATAAAAGCCGCTGTCGGGCGTCGGATAGCCGCGCTGCTGCAAGTCCTTGTCGGTGCGGTACAGCGTTTCGGCCGCAAAGTGGGTGAAGCCCTGTTCGCGCAATTTCGACAGCAGCTCGATCGTCAACGTGCGCGTGATCGGCGCGCTGTGCGCTTCGTTGAAGAATACGGCCCTGCGATTCTTCGTCATTTCGAGAATCACGTCGGCGGCCGGGCGTGCGAGGTAGCCGTCGCCGAGCGGCGATGGCGCATCGTCGGGCTGCGCCGGCTGCGCGATCGAAAAGCTCGCGGCGGCGCCGGCATAGTCGCCGATGAAGGTCTGGAACCACGACAGGTACTGGCCGAAGATCACCTGGAACGCGCGCTCGTGGTTGGCGTCGTACTGGGCTTGCATGTGCAGATACTTGCCAAGCAGGCCTGGCTGTTTGTTCGCCTGGCGCATGATCTCATCGGATTTGTCCGCGGCCGCGAGTTGGCGCTGGCGCCATTCGCCGGCCGACATTTCTCTTTCCGTGGGGCTGACATTGATCGTTTCGGCGGCACATACCCCAATCGTCATCAGCATGCCGGCGGCGCACAGTTGTCGCGGATTCATGTGTCCCCCAGTTCGATGCACACGTTTTTCGGTTCCGTGAAGAAGCGCAGCGCTTCGACGCCGCCTTCGCGGCCGACGCCGCTTTGCTTGACGCCCCCGAACGGCGTGCGCAGGTCGCGGCGCATCCAGCAATTGATCCAGACGATGCCGGATTCCAGCCGCGCAGCCACGCGATGCGCGCGTTTCAGGTTCGTCGTCCATACGGACGCAGCCAGGCCGTAGGCCGTCGCATTCGCCACTTGCACGGCTTCATCTTCGCCATCGAACGGCAGCAGCGTGACCACCGGACCAAAGATTTCCTCCTGATTGGTGCGTGACTGGGGACCCAGATTCTCGAGCACGGTGGGCGCCACGAACCAGCCGTCGGCGCAGCGTCCATCGAGCTTGACTGCATGTCCGCCGCAAAGCAGCTTGCCGCGTTCCTCGCGCGCCAACGCGATATGGCCGAGCACCTTGTCGAAATGCGCCTGCGAAACGAGCGCGCCGAGGTGGCTTTCCGCATCCTGCGGATCGCCGACGCGCAGCGCCCGCACCTTTTCCACAAATGCACTTTTGAACTTCTCGTAGATGCCGCGCTCGACGAGGATGCGCGAGCCGCACAGGCAAATCTGACCCTGGTTGGAAAACGCCGAACGCACGACGGTATCGAGGTTTGCAGACGTGGCGTCCCAGTCGGCGAAGATCACGGTCGGATTCTTGCCGCCCATCTCGAGCGACACTTTCTTGAACTGCGGCGCGGTCACGGCCGCGATGAGGGCCCCGGTGCGCGTGCTGCCGGTGAATGAAACCGCTTTGACGTCTCGGTGCTCGATCAGTGGCTGGCCCACGTCCGGCCCGGTGCCGTGCACGATGTTGAGCACGCCCGGCGGCAGGCCGGCCTCGATGCACAGCTGCGCAAACATCCAGGCCGTGGCCGGCGTAATTTCCGAAGGCTTGGCGACGACCGTGTTGCCCGCCGCCAGCGCCGGCGCGATTTTCCACGTGAACAGATACAGCGGCAGGTTCCACGGCGAGATGCACGCGACGACGCCGAGCGGCGAGCGCAGCGTGTAGTTGATCGCCTCGTTGCCCATCGCGTGCGCTTCGGACGCAAACTGCGTTGCCGACGCCGCAAAGAAACGCAGGTTGGATACCGCACGCGGAATATCGACGCTGCGCGCGAGCTGCACCGGCTTGCCGCTGTCCCGCGATTCGGCCTGCGCGAATTCATCCAGCCGCGCTTCGAGCCGGTCGGCGATGTGGTTCAGCAGCAATGCCCGTTGTGCGGCGGGCGTGGCCGCCCACACCGGAAACGCGCGCTGCGCGGCGGCAATGGCCGCATCGACGTCGCTTTTCCCGGAATCCGGACAGTCCGCATAGGCGTGCCCCGTGGCGGGCTCGAACACGTCGAGGTAGCGCGCCGTACGCGGCGCACACAGGCGGCCGTCAATGTAGTTTGCGAGCACCACGGGAGCGGACATGCGCGCAGCTTAGCGCCCGGCGCGCTCGCGACTCAACTCAATGCGCGCGTTCTTCCGCCGTCGACGGCTATGCTGACGCCGTTCACGTAAGCCGCCGCCGGTGTGCACAGGAACGCGATCACATTGGCGATCTCCTGCGCCTCGCCGAAGCGGCCCGCCGGCACCCCGGCAAGCATGCCGCGGGCGATGTCCTCCTCGGATTTGCCCGCGGATTTCGCAGTACCCGCGATCAGGCCACTCAGGCGCTGGGTTTTCGTATAGCCGGGCAGCACATTGTTGACCGTGATTCCCGCGGCAGCCAGTTCACCCGACAATGTCTTGGCCCAGCTTGCCATCGCCGCACGCACACTGTTCGATACACCGAGATTGGCCAACGGTTCCTTCACCGACGTGGAGATCACGTTGACGATGCGTCCGAAACCGGACCCGCGCATGCCGGGCAGCACGGCCTGCAGCACGATCTGCGCGGCGATCAGGTGCTGGCCGAATGCGCTGCGGAATTCATCGATGGTCGCCGTATGGGCAGGGCCAGCCGGCGGACCACCGGTGTTGTTGACGAGGATCTGCACGGGCTTGCCGTGTGTGGCCGCCTCGACTTTTTCTTTCAGCGCGACGTGATCGTTCATGTCGACGGCGATGAACGCGTGCGTCTGCGCGCCGGATTTCGGCAGTTCGCGCAGCAGCGCTTCGAGCGTCTCGCGCGAGCGCGCGAGCGCAGTGATGCTCGCACCGAGGTGCGCGAGTTCCAGCGCGGTCGCGCGACCGATGCCCTGGGAAGCGCCGCAAACCAGCGCGTGTCTGCCGGCAAGGTTCAGGTCCATTGCAACTCCTTGTGAGTATGGAAACCGCTACATCTTGCGCAGCAGCTTTTCCGTCATCAGCGGCAACAATTCCTCGTCGGTTTCCGCTTGCGGTGGCGTGGTGGAATCGAGATCGAACCCCATCAACGCCGCGTCGTCTTCGTCGAGGCCGTCCCAGGCGCGAAATTCGGCATCGAGCAGCGCGGCGTGGGCGCTGTCCTCGTCGTCGTAACGAAGGATTTCGCCGGCGGCGTCGAGCACTTCGGCGATGCCGGGTTCGAGCACGCGCAGCCGGGCCCAGACGATTGTATCGCCGAGCGAGGCGACCCACCATTGTTCGAATTCCTTGTCCATGCGCGGATTGTAATCCTGAGTGCCGAAAATGGCTGTCGATTTTTGCCATTCCCGTTCGACGTCATTCATGAAAGCGGGAATTCGAGTCGTTTGGGCTTGTCGATTTCAAGGATTCCCGTTCGACGTATTCGATGAACACAACCCAAGGAGAACTGCGATGCGATTCTGCGTAATGGTCAAGGCAACCCACGAAAGTGAAGCCGGTGTGATGCCGAGCGAGAAGCTGCTTGCCGACATGGGCCGCTTCAACGAGGAACTGGTCAAGGCCGGCGTGATGCTGGACGGCGAAGGGTTGCACCCGAGCAACAAAGGCGTGCGCGTGAAATTCAACGGCGCCAAACGCAGCGTCGTCGACGGCCCGTTCGCCGAGACCAAGGAACTCGTCGCCGGCTTCTGGCTGTGGCAGTGCAAGTCGCTCGAAGAGGCGATCGAATGGGCCAAGCGCGCACCAAATCCATTCGAGCACGGCGAGTCCGAACTGGAAATCCGCCAGATTTTCGAAGCCGAGGATTTCGGCGCCGAATTGGCCCCCAAGCTGCGCGAACAGGAAGAACGCCTGCGCGCAAAGATCAACAATTCTTCTTCCACTGAGTTTTTCGACAGGAGATCGAATCGTGAAATATTTCAGCATCTACATTCCGAACGCGAACACGAATCCGGCACACAAGCCCACTGCGGAGTTCAAGGAAAAAATGGACAAATTCGTCGGCGAGGCGATCGCGCGCGGTGAGTTTCTTTCCGGTGGCGGTTTTCTGCCGCTGAAGTCGCACGGCGCGGTCGTGCGCCGCACGAACGGCAAGCACAGCGTGATCGATGGCCCATATACCGAGGCCAAGGAACTGCTCGGTGGCTTCGCGATGCTGCAATACCCGACGCGTGAAGCGGCGATCGAAGGCGCCAAGCGCTTCATGGACGTGGCCGGCGACGGCGAGTGCATCACCTATGCGCTGATGGAACAGGAAGAGTGCCTCGACGAACAGGCCGCTGCGTAGTCCGGTGCTTGCGGCTCTTGTGTAAAAACCCGCGCGATGTTTTGATCGGCCGCCATGACGGCGGCCGATCTGAATCGAACCATTGCAGCGGTCTGGCGCATCGAATCGGCCAGATTGATCGCGGCGCTCGCGCGCATCGTGCGCGACATTGGCATCGCCGAGGAGCTGGCGCAGGACGCGCTGGTCGCGGCGATCGAACAATGGCCGCAGGCCGGCGTGCCCGACAATCCGGCGGCCTGGCTCATGAGCACCGCCAAGCACCGCGCGATCGACAAGCTGCGCCGCGACGAACTCGTGCAACGCAAGCATGTGGAACTCGCGCACGAGCTCGAATCCGCGTTGGACGACACGAACGTGAGCACCGAAGCTGCTCTCGATGATCCATTCGGCGATGACTTGCTGCGCCTTGTGTTCACCGCCTGTCATCCGGTGCTCAACACCGAGGCGCGCGTGGCGCTGACCCTGCGCCTGCTCGGCGGCTTGACCACAGACGAAATCGCACGCGCGTTCCTCGCGTCCGAGCCGACGATTGCGCAGCGCATCGTGCGCGCCAAACGTACGTTGAGCGAAGCCGAGGTGCCGTTCGAAGTGCCGCGCGGCGCGGAATTGATCGAGCGCCTGGGTTCCGTGCTCGAAGTCATCTACCTGATTTTCAACGAGGGCTACACGGCGACCGCCGGCGAAGACTGGATGCGCCCGCAACTGTGCGAGGAAGCGCTGCGCCTCGGCCGCATTCTTGTTGGACTGATGCCGGACGAAGCGGAGGCGCACGGCCTCGTCGCGCTGATGGAGCTGCAGGCCTCGCGCATGCACGCGCGCACGGGTCCGAACGGCGAGCCGATCCTGCTGCTCAAGCAGAATCGCGCACGCTGGGATCAGCTGCTGATCCGTCGCGGTTTGAAAGCATTGGCACGCGCTGAAAAGCTTGGCGGCGCGCGCGGACGTTACACGCTGCAGGCGGCAATTGCGGCGTGTCACGCGCGGGCGCGCGAAGCCGGCCAGACCGATTGGTTGCGCATCGCGCAGCTCTACGCAACGCTGGCCGAAGTCGCGCCGTCGCCGGTCGTGGAACTCAATCGTGCGGTTGCGGTATCCATGGCCGATGGACCCCGAGCAGGACTCGAACTCGTGGATTTACTCGTCGCCGAGCCGGCATTGAAGTCGTACCACCTGTTGCCGACGGTGCGCGGCGACTTGCTCGAAAAGCTTGGACGCAACGAAGAAGCGCGCAGCGAGTTCGAACGCGCCGCCGCGCTCACGCGCAATGCACGCGAACGCGAGCTGCTGTTGCAGCGTGCTGCGACGGCGTCAAAACAATGATTTTGCAAGAGGAGCAAAGATGTCTTACATGCTGTTGATCATGGAACAAGCCGAGCGACGCAAGAATCGCGCACCGGAACAGAAGTTGGCCGAACTCGACGCAATGCTGAAATTCCAACAGAGCCTGAAGACGCGCGGAATTCATCTGGGCAGTGAGTCACTGCGGTCGCTGACCGATGGCACGCGCGTGGGCAAACCCGTGGACGGGCCATTCGTCGAAGCAAAGGAATTGATCGGCGGTTTCTTTCACCTCGCCGTCGCCACGCGCGAAGACGCGCTGGCGATCGCGCGCGAATGTCCGGCGGCGCAATACGCGACCGTCGAGGTGCGCGAGGTCGGACCTTGTAATTCGGACTAGAACTCCGCCGAGCCCGGCACGCGCGGGTATGGAATCGCGTCGCGGATGTTCGAAAGCCCGCACACATAGACGACGAGGCGTTCAAACCCGAGGCCGAAGCCGGCGTGCGGCACGGTGCCGTAACGGCGGAAGTCGCGGTACCACTGATAGTGCGCGGGATCGAGCTTGAATTGCGCCATGCGCTTGTCGAGCAGGTCCAGGCGCTCTTCGCGTTGTGAACCACCGATGATTTCGCCGATGCCGGGCGCGAGCACGTCCATCGCGGCGACGGTCTTGCCGTCGTCGTTCAGGCGCATGTAGAACGCCTTGATCGCTTCCGGATAATTCATCACGACGACCGGGCGGCCGACGTGCTTCTCGGTAAGGTAGCGCTCGTGTTCGGTCTGCAGGTCGTGGCCCCATTCGACCGGGTAGTCGAATTTCTGCCCGGACTTCTTGAGAATCTCGACGGCTTGCGTGTAGTCGATGCGCTCGAACGGCGCGTTGATGAACGATTCCAGGCGCGAGATCGCGGTTTTTTCCTGACGCTCGGCGAAGAACTTCATGTCGTCCATGCGCTCGTCGAGCACGGCCTTGAACAGGTACTTGAGAAAATCCTCGGCCAGCGCCGCGTCGTCGTTGAGATCGGCAAAAGCGATCTCCGGCTCGATCATCCAGAATTCGGCCAGATGCCTTGTCGTGTTCGAGTTCTCGGCACGGAACGTCGGTCCAAATGTATACACCTTGCTCAGGCTCAGCGCGTAGGCCTCGACATTGAGCTGGCCGGACACGGTCAGGTACGTTTCCTTGCCGAAGAAATCCTGATGCCAGTCGATCGCGCCCTTGTCGGTGCGCGGCAGATTGACCATGTCGAGCGTGGAGACGCGGAACATCTGGCCCGCGCCTTCGGCATCGGACGCCGTGATGATTGGCGTATTGATCCAGAAGAAGCCGCGCTCGTGAAAATAACGATGGATCGCCTTGGCCAGGCAATCGCGCACGCGCGCCACCGCACCGAACGTGTTTGTGCGCGGACGCAGGTGCGCGACCTCGCGCAGGTATTCCATCGTGTGTGCTTTGGGCTGGATCGGGTAAGTTTCCGGATCCTCGACCCAGCCGACGACTTCCACCTTCGTTGCCTGAATTTCGAAACTTTGGCCTTTACCCTGTGATTTCACCAGCGTGCCGCTGGCGATCACGGCGCAGCTCGCCGTCAGCCGGGCGACTTCGTCGGTGTAGTTGGCCAGCGTGTTCGGCGCGACGACCTGGATCGGATCGAAGCACGAGCCGTCGCTGACGTTGACGAACGACAAGCCGGCCTTGGAGTCGCGACGCGTGCGCACCCAGCCCTTGACCGTGACCTCGCTGCCTTCGCCGATCGAACCCGATAACGCCTGTTTGACGCTGACCACCGACATGCCTTGAAACTCCTGAAGAAAAGCACCATGTTCCCGCCTGCAGCAGGGCGCGAATCATAGCGGATTTTCATTGGTACAATGAGCGACATGAACATTCAACTCACCGCCGCTGCGCGCGAGCGCATGCAGAATTTCCTCGCGACAAAACCCGAGGCCGCGGGCGTGCGCTTCGGCGTGCGCAAGACCGGCTGTTCCGGCTATGCGTACGTCGTCGACATCGCCGAGCGCATCGACGAGGGCGACCGTGTGGTCGAGCAGGACGGCGTGAAACTCGTGATCGATCGCAAGAGTCTGCCATTTGTCGACGGTACCGAGATTGATTTCGAACGGCAGGGTTTGAATGCCTCGTTCGTGTTCCGCAATCCGAACGTGACCGGCGAATGCGGCTGCGGCGAAAGCTTCACGGTCGACGAACAAGCGGACGCGTGAGTCGCCAGCCGATCAATCTGCGCGACAAGTTCGGCCGCATCCGCGAACACTGGCAACCGCGCGTCGTTGCCGAGATGAACGACTACCAGTTCAAGCTCGCCAAGATCCAGGGCGAGTTCGTCTGGCACAGCCACGCCGAGACCGACGAAGTTTTCATCGTCGTCGACGGCCAGATGAGCCTGGAGTTTCGCGACGGCAGGGTGGAGCTCAAAGCCGGCGAGATGTACGTCGTACCGCGCGGCGTCGAGCACAAGCCGATTGCCGTGGATGAGTGCGCGATCATGCTCGTCGAGCCGCGCGGAACCGTGAACACCGGTGACGTCGGCGGCGAACGCACGGCCCCGAACGACGTCTGGGTGTGATTGCCCGGTCGCGGTTGCGGCAAACCCCTGATTTCAGCTACAATTACCAGCTCGCCTTCACCGGCGAGACCTTGCCTCACCGCCACGCGGGAGGCTGCCGATGCGGAATTTCCCGCGCGGTATCCACAAGGAGACAACATGCGTCACTATGAAATCGTGTTTCTGGTCCACCCTGACCAGAGCGAGCAGGTGCCCGCGATGATCGAGCGCTACAAGGCGCTGATCGAAGCCGACAAGGGCAAGATCCACCGTCTCGAAGACTGGGGCCGCCGTCAGCTCGCGTACCCGATCAACAATCTCGCCAAGGCGCACTACGTGCTCATGAACATCGAGTGCGGCGCGAACGTGTTGGGCGAGCTGCAGTCCGGTTTCCGTTTCAACGACGCCGTGCTGCGTCATCTGATCATTTCCAAGGAAGGCCCGGTCACCGATCAGTCGTTCATCCTCAAGAACAAGGATGACAAGGGCAGCCGCCGCCGCGATGACGAAGGCTTCGGCTTCGGCGACGATGACGACCAGCCGCGCCGCGAACGCACGCCGCGTTCGGCCCCCGCCGCCGCACCGACTGACGCTGAATAAGGAGCACAGCCATGGCCAAGTTTTTCCGCCGCAAGAAATACTGCCGCTTCACTGCCGAAGGCGCGACCGAGATCGATTACAAGGATCTCAACACGCTGCGTCAGTACATCAGCGAAACCGGCAAGATCGTGCCGAGCCGCATCACCGGAACCAAGGCGCGCTATCAGCGCGAATTGACCCAGGCGATCGGGCGCGCACGTTTCCTCGCTCTGTTGCCGTATTGCGACAACCACTAAATAGCTGGTCCATTCGGACAGCGTGAGCTGCGCCGGCGAAGTGCCGGCGCTAACGAATCGGAGACATCCATGCAACTTATTCTGATCCAGAAAGTAAAGAACCTCGGCAATCTCGGCGACAAGGTCAACGTCAAGCCGGGGTACGGCCGCAATTACCTCGTGCCGCAAGGCAAGGCCGTGCCGGCCACCGAAGCCAGCCTGGCTGATTTCGAAAAGCGCCGCGCCGAGTACGAAGCGAAGAACAATGCCGTGCTGGGCGCCGCCGAGACGCGCAAGGCCTCGCTCGAAGGCGCGACGGTGACAGTCAAGGCCAACGCCAGCCCCGAAGGCAAGCTGTTCGGTTCGGTCGGTCCGCGCGATATCGCCGAGGCGTTCAGCGCCGCCGGCCATCCGCTCGAGAAGAGCGAAGTCATCATGGGCGAAGGCCCGATCCGCCACACCGGCGAGTTCGAGATCCACGTGCACCTGCACGCGGACGTGCATACGACGGTCAAGGTGACGGTCGCTGCCGAAGATTGATCGGTTGGTCGGAAGAAATGAAGAAGGGCGCCGCAAGGCGCCTTTTTTCTTTTTGCTCGAACTTGTGCGTCGACCATTCATCGTTTCACAGGATATCCACAGAGTTATCGTATCGCGCGGTGAGACGCGGCTGAGTATGATCAACGGTCGTTGCTGACAAGGGATCGCATGGCCGCTTCACCTGACCGCTTCGCGCCTGCGCGCGTGGACGCACTGCGCGTGCCGCCGCACTCCATCGATGCCGAACAGGCCGTGCTCGGCGGCCTGATGCTCGATGAGCGTGCGTGGGAGCGCATTGCCGACAAGCTCGACGAGAGCGACTTCTATCGCAAGGATCATCGTCTGATCTTCCGCGCGATCGGCGAGTTGTCGAACAAGAACCTGCCGTGCGACGCCGTCACGCTCGGCGAATGGTTCGATTCGAACGGGCTCGCCGAACTCGTCGGCGGCACGAGCTACGTGATCCAGCTTGCGAACTCGACGCCGAGCGCGGCGAATATCGCCGCGTACGCGGAAATCGTGCGCGAGAAGTCGATCCTGCGTCAGCTGATCGATGCCGGTACCGAAATCGTCGGCGACGGGTTCCAGCCGGAAGGGCGCAGTTCGCAGGAGATTCTCGAAACCGCCGAGCAGAAGGTGTTCCATATCGCCGAATCCGGCGCGCGTGGAAAAAAAGGTTTCGTGCAGATGCGCTCGGCGGTAAAGGAAGCATTCCAGATCCTGCACCAGCGCTATGAGAGCAAGGGTTCGGTTACGGGACTGGCCACCGGCTTCGCCGACCTCGACGAGATGACTGCCGGCTTGCAGCCGTCGGACCTCATCATCGTGGCCGCGCGTCCGTCGATGGGCAAGACCGCGCTCGCCGTCAACATGGCCGAACATGCGGCGCTGAAGTCGAAGAAAGCGGTGGCGATCTTCTCGATGGAAATGTCGGCCTCGCAGCTCGCGTTCCGCCTGATCTCCTCGCTCGGCCGCATCAACCAGCAGCACCTGCGCACGGGTGATATCCAGGAAGAGGAATGGCCGCGTGTGACCAGCGCGATCACGTTGCTGTCGGAGGCAAAGATTTTCATTGACGACACGCCGGCGCTATCGCCGGCCGAATTGCGCGCGCGTGCGCGGCGCCTGAAGCGCGAACACGACGTCGGCCTGATCGTCATCGATTACCTGCAGCTGATGCAGGTGCCCGGCAACAAGGAGAACCGCGCCACCGAAATTTCAGAAATCTCGCGCAGCCTGAAGGCGATGGCAAAGGAAATGAACATCCCGGTGATCGCGCTGTCGCAGCTCAACCGCTCTCTTGAACAAAGAACCGACAAACGTCCGGTGATGTCGGACCTGCGCGAATCCGGCGCGATCGAGCAGGACGCCGACGTGATCCTGTTCATCTACCGTGAAGAAGTCTATGACAAGGAATCGCCCAAGAAGGGATCCGCCGAGCTCATTATCGGCAAGCAGCGTAACGGCCCGATCGGCACGGTCAACCTGACCTTCCTCGGCCAATACACGCGTTTCGAATCGATCGCCTCGGAAGCGCACGGCCACTATCAGTGAGCCGGGCGGCCGTCGCGACGATCCATCTCGGCGCGTTGCGCCGAAATTTTGCGCGCGTGCGCGAGCGCGCCGGCGGCGCGAAGATCATGGCGGTGGTCAAAGCCGACGGTTACGGTCATGGCCTGGAGCGCGTCGCGAGCGCGCTGAGCGATGCCGACGCCTTCGGCGTCGCCGCGCTCGGCGACGGCTTGCGTCTGCGCGCGGCCGGGATTACCAAGCGCATCGTTGTGCTTTCGGGCCCGGACGAGGCCGCCGATCTGCCTGAATTCCAGCGTCTTCAGCTCGACGCGGTAATTCATCACGAGTCACAACTCACATGGCTCGAAGCCGATCGCAACATGCTATCGACAGGCGCGCGCTCAGTACGGGTCTGGCTGAAACTCGACACCGGCATGCATCGGCTCGGCTTCGCGCCCGAGCGCGCGCGCGAGGTGCACGCGCGGCTGCGTGCGCTGGCGAATATCGACGCGGACATCGTGCTGATGACGCACTTTGCCGCGTCCGACGAATTCGACAATCACATCACCGCCGAACAGATCGCGCGCTTCGATGCGATCGCCCGCGAAATTCCCGGCGAACGTGCGCTGGCCAATTCGGCCGGCGTGCTCGGCTGGCCGTCGGCGCGCGGCGCCGATCCAGGTCCCTACTGGGTGCGCGTCGGCGGCTTGCTGTACGGCTTGTCGGTGATCGATGGAAAATCCGGTGCGGATATCGGCTTCGAGTCGGTCATGACACTTTCGACCAAGCTGATCGCCGTCAATCGCGTGCGCAAGGGCGAGCGTGTCGGTTACGCGGCAACGTGGGAATGTCCCGAAGACATGAACATCGGAGTGGCTGCAATCGGCTATGGCGACGGCTATCCGCGCAGCGCGCCGGCCGGCACACCGGTACTCGTCGACGGCGCGCGAGCCGCGATCGTCGGCCGTGTATCGATGGACCTGATCACGATCGATCTGCGCGGCGCGCCGGACGCGAAGATCGGAGACCGCGTCGTGCTGTGGGGCGGACAATTGCCGGTCGAGACGATTGCCGCACACGCCGGCACGATCAGCTATGACCTGACCTGCGGCATGACCAAGCGCGTGTTGTTCGTGGAAGACCAAGCTTGATATGAGACTGATAACGGGCTAAATTCGGTCCGGTCCAACGGAGAACGGCATGAGTCTGGCCAAGTCGATCAAACCGATCAGCTATTTCAAGGCCAATGCCGCGGAGGTGCTGGATCAGATCGCCATTTCAGGCGAGCCGATGATCATCACCCAGAACGGAGAGGCCAAGGCGGTAGTGCAGGATATCGTTTCCTATGAAAGAACCCAGGAAACGCTGGCCATGCTGAAATTGCTCGCGCTGAGCGAAAAAGACATTGCTGCAGGCCGCACCAAGCCGCTGCGCGATGTGATCGAGCGCTTGCGCGCGAAGCACAAGCGTAGATGAAATACGCGGTCGAAATCGGCGCCGCGGCCGAGCGCGACCTCGAGTCGATTCACGATTTCATCGCGGTCAACGACGGAGTGGAGCGCGCGGTCCACGCTCTCGATGCGCTCGTGCGCGCAGCGCAATCGCTGTCGACATGGCCGCAACGCGGCAGCCACCCGCGCGAGCTGGAAGGCACGGGCAATGCGCAGTATCGTCAATTGATCCACAATCCGTGGCGGATCGTTTACCGCGTCGAAGGCAAGCGCGTTCTCGTCGTGCTCGTCGCCGACGGCCGCCGCGATCTGCGTACGCTGCTGATGCAGCGCCTGCTCGGGGCGTGAGCGCCGCTGGCGTCTCAACGCGCGCGACGCGGGCAGGTATCATGGCGGGATTGCCGAATCCGGGAAGCGCGCATGGCGTGGTTGCAGTGGTACCACCGTGAAGACGATCTGACGCGGGTTTCGTCCCCATGCCCGTATTGAACTGGATCGGCAAGGACGCCGTGGTGCGTCACGATGCCGAGGTGCCGTTCCGTCTGCTGCACGACGTC
>Ga0070661_100000836_pt1 | contig 22133 bp, 20 predicted proteins | sample KBSC43metaG_FD_64663 | JGI IMG/M metagenome (GOLD analysis project Ga0070661, IMG submission 64663) | Corn rhizosphere microbial communities from Kellogg Biological Station, Michigan, USA - KBS C4-3 metaG | ecosystem: Host-associated > Plants > Roots > Rhizosphere > Soil ... | reverse complement strand
GCGCAGAGATGTGGACGCGGCTGCATGCGCTGTTCACGGCGGGCGGGCCGGAGAATGCCGACGCCGCGCTTGCACTGATGCGCGGACACTCCGTCGCCGACATCTCACCCTTCCCTAGATTCGGATATTGGACGCCGAAGAGCGGCGTGACGACCGAGCTCCCGGCTGTGGAAAAGCCAGCGGTCCCCCTACTGTTCTATCGGGCTGCGCTCGAGGGGGCGGGGACGGCCGTTCTGCAGGCATTGATCGGGGAGATCCGGCGGCAGGGACTGGCGGCGGTGCCGCTCATGATCTCGACGCTCAAGGAGGGCGCCTGCGTGCGCTTCGTGCAGGAGGCGCTCAAGCTGCACCGGCCGGAGGCGATCCTCAATCTCACCGGCTTTGCCCTGGGGGTCGATGGACTGGAAGGCAAACTCAATCCTTTTGCGGGAGTCGATGCGCCGGTGATCCAGCTCGTCCAGAGCGGGCGGCCCGAGGCGCAATGGGCGACCGACATGCAGGGGCTGTCTGCAAAGGACCTTGCGATGCAGATCGTGCTGCCCGAACTTGATGGGCGCATCGGCGGCATCATCGTTGGGCACAAGGCGGAAGCGTTGTGGCACGCAGCGACGGAGTGCCCGTTGTCGGCGTACGCGCCGGATCGCGACGGCATCGGGCGTGCCGTGGCGCTGGCACGGAACTACGTGCGATTGAGGGCGACGCCGCGCGCGGACCGCAGGGTTGCGATCGTGCTGGCGAACTATCCAATCCGCGACGGGCGGCTGGCGAATGGAGTGGGGTATGATGCGCCGGCGAGTACCGTCGAAATCCTTCGGCACATCGGCGCGACGAACATCCCTGCCGATGGCAATGCCCTGATCGAGCTCCTGCGGGCCGGCCCGACAAACGCACGCCCCGAACGGGGCGACGGTGTTGCATTCCCCCTGGCGCGATATCGGGAGCTGTCTGCGGCCCTGCCCGAGAAGGTGCAGCGTGAGGTCTTCGCGCGCTGGGGCGCGTCGGAGGCTGATCCGTTTGTGCGAGGTGGATCGGCGTTCCATCTGCCGGTAGTGATGTTTGGCAATGTCGCGGTGATGCTGCAACCGGCGCGGGGATATGACCGGGACGAGACCGCTGCCTATCACGATCCGGACCTTGTGCCGCCGCATGCGTATCTCGCGGCGTATCTGTGGCTGAAGCACGAGTTCGGTGCACATGCGATCATCCACAATGGCAAGCATGGATCGATGGAGTGGCTCCCGGGCAAGGCGGTGGCGCTCGATGCGGCCTCGTATCCGGCGCTGCTCTGGGGCGAGCTGCCGCATCTTTATCCGTTCATCGTCAACGATCCCGGCGAGGGCACGCAGGCGAAACGACGGGCGGGCGCGACGATCATCGATCATCTCGTGCCGCCGCTGACGCGCGCGGAGACTTACGGCCCACTCAAGGATCTCGAGGCGCTGCTCGACGAGTATTACGCAGCGAGCGGTATGGACCGTCGGCGGCTGCGTGATCTGCGGCGGCGGATCCTCGATTTTGCACGGGACGAGCGGCTCGACCGCGATGTGGCGCTGCCCGGCGATGAGACCGAAGCGCTGAAGGCGATCGATAATTTTCTGTGCGACCTCAAAGAAGCGCAGATCCGAGACGGGCTCCATGTGTTCGGGCAGTCGCCGACGGGGCGGCTGGAGCGCGATCTGCTCGCCGCGCTCGCGCGCGTGCCGCGCGGAGAGCAGCCAGAGGATGCTTCGCTCATTCGGGCGCTGGCGGATGATCTGAAGCTCGGGTTCGATCCGCTGACGGCGGAGTTGGGAGCGGAGTGGAAGGGACCGATACCTCAGCCGGTGCTTGCGGCCCCCACCCCCGGCCCCTCCCCGCAAGGGGGAGGGAGGCGATCGATCCGCACGATCGGAGATGTCGTCGAGGTTTTGGAAGGCCAAGCGGCGGAGATGATCGAGGGCGTCGCCCCTGCCCCCGGGCCGGCGTCGGCGGCGGTGCTGGATGAGATCGAGCGTATGATGCGACCCAAGCTCAGGGATAGCGGACCCAATGAGGTCAAGGCGCTGATCGATGGGCTCGATGGCAAGTTCGTTGCGCCGGGACCGAGCGGGGCGCCATCGCGCGGTCGGCTCGATGTGCTGCCGACAGGGCGTAATTTCTACTCACTCGACAATCGCGCTGTGCCGACACCGACGGCATGGGAGCTGGGACGGAAATCGGCGGAGACCCTGCTGATCCGGCACTTCCAGGACCAGGGTGCGCATTTGCGCTCGCTGGCGCTCAGTGTGTGGGGCACCTCCAACATGCGCACGGGCGGCGATGACATCGCGCAGGCGCTGGCGTTCATTGGTGCAAAGCCGGTGTGGGATCCATCGTCACTGCGGGTCTCGGGTTATGAGATCGTGCCGCTGGCCAAGCTCGGGCGGCCGCGCGTGGATGTGACGCTCAGGATATCGGGGCTGTTCCGCGATGCGTTTCCGCAACAGATCGCGCTCTTCGACCGAGCCGTGCGGGCGATCGGAGCATTGGACGAACCCGAGGATCAGAACCCTGTTTCAGCCCGGATGCGGAGCGACGCGCTCGGGCTGATGCGAGACGGCAAGAGCGAGGCCGATGCGGCGATGGAGGCTGGGCATCGCATTTTCGGCAGCAAGCCCGGAGCCTATGGAGCCGGGTTGCAGGCGCTGATCGACAGCGGGCGATGGGACACAAAGGGCGATCTGAGCCGCGCGTTCCTCAACTGGGGGCAATATGCCTATGGCGCGCATGCGGCGGGTGTGCCCGAGCTGGCGCGATTTGCGGCGCGACTCCGTGAGGTCGAGGCCGTGGTGCACAACCAGGACAATCGCGAGCACGATCTGCTCGACAGCGATGATTACTATCAGTTCGAGGGCGGACTCGTGGCGACGGCGGAGGCACTGTCGGGGCGACGGCCCCTCGCCTATCACAATGACCATTCGCGGCCCGAGCGGCCGGTGGCGCGGACGCTCGAGGAAGAAATCTCGCGCGTGATGCGCAGCCGCGTGGTCAACCCCAAATGGATCGATGGGGTGAAGCGACATGGCTACAAGGGCGCGTTCGAGATCATTGCGACGGTGGACTATATGTTCGCGTTCGCGGCGACCACCGGGGCGGTCAAGACGCATCATTTCGACCTCGCCTTCGAGGCCTTCGTCGACGACGACGTTACGCGGGACTTCATTCGCGTGAACAATCGCTTCGGCTATGACGAGATGATCGACAAATTCAACGAGGCGCGGGCAAGGGGCTATTGGACGCCCCGATCGAACAGCGCCGTTACATTTCTGGATGCACCGAGATGAGCGACAAGCAGCCCAAAAAGACCGACCTCATGAGCGAGGCGGAGCGCGACGCCTATCACGCGGAGAAGATGAAGAAGAAGAAGGACGCGCGCACCCGCATGCTCGCGACCAAGACCGAGGAGCGCGGGCTGCTGATCGTTCATACGGGCAAGGGCAAAGGCAAGTCGACGGCGGCGTTTGGAATGGTGTTCCGAGCGATCGGGCATGGCTTCAAGGTCGGCGTGGTGCAGTTCGTCAAGGGCGCCTGGGGAACGGGCGAACGCGATGTGCTCGAGAATTATCCGGCGCTCGTGACGATCAAGGCGATGGGCGAAGGGTTCACCTGGGACGTGGCGGACCGGCAGCGCGATATCGCGGCGGCGCGCGCGGCGTGGGAGACCGCCAAGGCGATGATCGCGGACGCAGCCTACAAGATGGTGCTGCTGGACGAACTCAACATCGTCTTACGCTACGATTATCTGCCGCTCGACGAGGTTCTCGAGGTGCTGCGGAACAAGCCGCGAGATACGCATGTGATCGTGACCGGCCGGAACGCCAAGGACGAGCTGATCGAGATCGCTGATCTTGTGACGGAGATGACTGAGATCAAGCACCCATTCCGCTCAGGCGTGAAGGCGCAGGCGGGGATCGAATTCTAGGCGCGCTTGACCGCGATATGTTATTTAGTTACATCGCCTCCGACTGAGTTCGGAGCGTCTTCATGAGCCTCGTCCAATCCGGCGCCGCCCTGCGCGTAGCGGTGGCTCTGATCATTTCCGCCCTGCTCTGGCTCGTCATCGGGAGCCTGTTGTGAGCGGCATCGTGCTCGACGATTTGACGCTCGGTTATGGCGGACACCCGGCGGTGCATCACCTCAGCGGCAGTTTTGCGCCGGGCTCGATGACGGCCGTGATCGGCCCGAACGGCTCGGGCAAGTCGACCTTGCTCAAGGGCCTGATCGGCGCGCTGAAGCCGCTCGGCGGCACGATCTCGCGGGATGATAGAGCACTGGCCTATCTACCGCAGAGCGCCGAGATCGATCGCGCGTTTCCCGCGACGGTCAGCGAACTTTGCGGCCTCGGGCTCTGGCGCAAGCGCGGAGTGTTTTCGGCGTTCGGGCCGACCGATCGCGTGCTGATAGAAACGGCGCTGGCGCGCGTGGGGCTCGAAGGATTTGCGCGGCGGCCGATCGATACGTTGAGTGGCGGACAGATGCAGCGGGCGCTGTTCGCGCGCGTGCTGATCGAAGATGCGCCGCTGGTGCTGCTCGACGAGCCCTTTGCGGCAGTGGACGAGCGCACGGTAGGCGACCTGGTGGCGCTGATCGAAGCCTGGCGCGCCGAGGGTCGCACCGTGATCGCGGTGCTGCACGATACCGAACTGGTGCGTGAGCGTTTCCCGCAGACGCTACTGCTGGCGCGGGAGCCTGTCGCGTGGGGGGCCACGGCGGAGGTGCTGACTCCAGCCAACCTCAGCCGCGCGCGCGCGATGCCCGAGGCGTGGGATGAGCGGGCGCCGTGGCACGAGCCGCATGCGCACGAGCCTCCTCACAGGCACGAGGAGCATGTGCATTGAGCCTCGATGTGCTGTGGGCACCCTTCGTCGAATTTGCCTTTTTGCGACGGGCTCTGGTTGGGGCCGTGATCCTGGCGCTGAGCGCCGCGCCGGTGGGCGCATTCCTGATGTTCCGGCGAATGAGCCTTGCGGGCGATGCGATGAGCCACGCGATCCTGCCCGGTGCGGCGGTTGGATTCCTGCTCTCGGGGCTTGCGATTCTCCCCATGACGCTAGGCGGGTTTGTCGCGGGATTGGCGGTGGCGCTGCTGGCGGGAGCGGTATCGCGGCTCACGGCGCAGCGCGAGGACACGAGCCTTGCCGCTTTCTACCTGATCTCCCTGGCGCTAGGGGTTCTGCTCGTCAGCCTCAAGGGCTCGAATGTCGACCTAATGCATGTGCTGTTCGGAACGGTGCTGGCGCTCAATGACGATGCGCTGATCCTCATCGGGCTCGTCGCAAGCATCAGCTTTGTCGGCCTCGCGCTGATCTGGCGGCCGCTCTACGCCGAATGCCTCGATCCGATCTTTCTGCGCAGCGTAAGCCGCTCGGGGCCGGTGGCGCATTTCATCTTTCTCGGGCTCGTGGTGCTCAATCTCGTTGGCGGCTTCCAGGCGCTGGGCACGCTGCTCGCGGTCGGGTTGATGATGCTGCCGGCTGCCGCGGCACGCTTCTGGGTGCGGCGGCTCGAGGCGGTGATCGGGCTCGGCATGGCGTTCGGCGTGCTGTCGGCCTATCTGGGACTGATGGCGTCGTATTATCTGGGGGCGGCGTCCGGTCCAGCGATTATCCTCGTCGCCGGGATCATCTATGTGCTGTCGCTGATCGGGGCGCCGCGTGGAGCGATCCTGAGCCGCGTACTCCCTGCCCGCCACAGGGTGGCGTGATGCACTGGCTGGCTCTCCTCATTTCCCTGCTGCTGAGCTCGCCCGCTATCGGGGCGCCGATCCAGGCCGTCGCGAGCTTTTCGATCCTGGGGGACATGGTGAAGGCCATCGGCGGCGACCGCGTGGAGGTGACCACCATCGTCGGAGCAAACGCGGACACGCACGTCTATGAGCCCAAGCCGTCCGATGCCGCGGCCGTGGCGCGCGCGCAAATCTTCTTCGTCAATGGATTGGGCTTTGAAGGCTGGATGGACCGGTTCGTGCAGGCCACAGGATATAGAGGTCCGCTGGTGATTGCGAGCCAAGGTGTGACGCCACGCGACTTCGTCGATGATGGCGTGACGGTGACTGACCCTCATGCCTGGCAGAGCCTCAGCAATGGTTTGATCTATGTGCGCAACATCAGAACGGCGCTCTGCAGGATCGCTCCTTCCTCGTGCGGCGCTTTCACGGCCAGCGCGCAAGACTATTCCGAGCAGATACTAGCGCTCGATGTAGAGGTGCGCGCGGCTGTTGCCACGGTGCCGCCGGCTGAGCGCAAGGTGATCACCACGCACGATGCGTTTGGCTATTTCGGCGCGGCATACGGCGTGAGCTTTCTCGCGCCCGAAGGCATCAGCACCGATGCCGAACCATCGGCGGCGGGCGTCGCGCGACTGATCGAACAAATCCGCAGCACCGGCGTGAAGGCGCTGTTCATCGAGAACATGACCGATCCGCGGCTGATCGAGCAGATCGCAAACGAGACGGGGATCACTGTCGGGGGCGAGCTCTATGCCGACGCGCTGTCGTTCCCTGGTCGGGGAGCGGGCAGCTATCTCGAGATGTTCCGGCACAATATCGGACTGCTGGTTCCGGCGATGAAGGGAGATTAGCCCATGGCAGATGCGCATTCGCATGCGGGTCACGACCATATCTGGGCCGATGATTTGACGCACAATCAGGAGCTGGTGCTCGGCGCGCTGGCGCACGCGGACGGCCCGCTCAGCGCTTACGACATCCTCGACCGGCTGCGCGACGACGGGTTGCGGGCGCCGCTGCAGGTTTACCGCGCGCTCGAGAAGCTGACTGAGCGCGGGCTCGCGCATCGGCTGGAATCGCTCAATGCCTTTGTCTGCTGCGCCGATGCGGATTGCCACCGGACAGGCAGTAGTGCGTTTGCGATCTGCGAGCGCTGCGGCAAGGTGGAGGAATTCGCCGAGCGGGCGATCGAAAAGCGCCTGCAGGACTGGAGCAAGGGCACGGGATTCGTGCCATCGCGCATGACGATCGAGCTCAGGGGATTGTGTGCGGGATGCGCCGCGGCCTGACGGTCAGCTCGCGCGCTTGACCGGCGGGGCGAGCAATAGTTGCGTCAACGTCGTCACAGGCATCGGCGCAGCGAACAGGGCGCCCTGGAACAGGGTGCAGCCAAGGCGGACCAGCCGGGCCAGATCTTCGCGACGGTCGACGCCCGGCGCCGTAACGCTCATGCCCTCGCCGCGGATGGTCTCGACGGTGATGGCAGCGAGGCGCTCGCGGGCGGGCACCTGATCGAGCCCCCGGGTGAGTGCCGTGTCCAGCCGGGCGCCATCGAACATCGAATGGTTGACTGCCTTGATGGTGGTGGGCGTGAGAGCGAAGCGATCGAGCACGACCTGGACGCCGGCCTGGCGGAGCGTCGTGACGACCTCGGCGATCGCATCGAGCGGCGGCAGGCGGGTGCTGTCGACAGAGAGCAGGAGCCGGCGCGCCGGAAAACCGGTGGCGCCGAGCGTGCCGAGCGTCTTTTCCGCGAACTCCGGATTGGATAGCTGGGTGGAGGTTGCCGCGATGGCCAGAGTGGTGCCGATCAGGGGCGCGAGTTCGTCGGTCGCATGGCGAATGGCCAGAAGCCCGGCGCGATCAAAGAGCGCGGCGCGCGCTATCGACTCGAGCGATTCCTGGGTCAGGACATTGGCAGGGCCGATTTCCCAGCGCAGCAGCGCCTCGACGCCGACGAGGGCTTCCGCCCGAACGTCGAACACCGGCTGATACTGGATCGCGAAGTCGGATGGGCGCACGCCCTGAAGCTCGGGCAGCGGCGCCTCGGCGAAGCTCTCGAGTGGACGGGACAGAGGCTCCGGTGCCACGGAAGAGGGAATGTGCCGGCTCTCGGTCTCGGCGATTTGGGCGGCAGCATCGATCGCGTTCACCCGAGCGACGAGCCGGCGGCGGAGGAAGCCAAGGAACGCGACGAGGATCAAGCCAAGACAGAAAAAGATGATCGCAACGACCACCAGCGAGCGATCGAATGCCGCCCCGCCCGGCCGATCTGGCGACCAGGCGATGGTCCCGGCGACATTGCCGGCCGCATCGACCAGCCGAATCGAGGAGGAGTCGTCGCCGGGGGTTTCGACCAGATTGGCCACCGGCAGCTGGTAGTGGACCGAGAAGTCCTGGAGCGTGGCGGTAGTCAGATGCTTGGCGATCCAAAGGATCCGGCGGGTTTCCCGCGGCACGGTCATCGAACCGGGGGTCGACTGATGAATAGAGATGGCGGCAAGGCCGACGACCCCCTTGGGGTCCGCTGCAAAATTTGTCTCGGTCGCGGCGTCGCCGGAGGCCGCGATGTCCTTGTCGAGCGCGGTGAGCATGGTGGGCGCCGCGGGGAAGTAGTTCGCGATGGTACCGGTCAGCTGGCCGTCATTGTTTTCGCCGAAAAGGACCTTACCGGCGGAGTCGGTGACAAGGACGTTATCGTAGCTGTCGCCGGTTCGCGCCGTCGTCCCCCAGGTCGAATCCATCCAGGCGGGATCGGGATTGACCACGACGTTGAGATACGCCTCGTTCCAGGTGCCCTCGTCCGAGGCGTTGCTGCCCATGTCGTTGAGGAAACTGTTGAGCGCGGCATGCATGGCGATGATGCCGCGCCGATCCTCCACTTGGTCGATCTCCTGCGCCATATAGACGAGCGCGCCGACCACCAGGATCACGCCGAGGACGTAGTGGAGGAAGGCCGGAAGCGCGACCGCGAGCGCGAAGGTGCGCAGCGGCTTCTTGCCGTAGGGCGCGGGCGCGACAGGGGCAGGCGGCGGCGCAGCGTCGCTCCTGGGCAAGGCCGGACTCCGGTTAACAGACCGTCAACCCTACCAAGGCGGAATTAATATCCGGCTAAGTGGCGGCGGCCGTTCGGCGGGCCAGGCGGGCCCGGATGTGTTCCGGATCGGCCTTGGGCGTCGCGGCAAAGAGCGCCCGCGTGTAGGGGTGGCGCGGGTTGGCGAAGACCTCTTCGCGCGTCCCCTGCTCCACGACATCGCCCAGATACATGACCATGACGTCGTCGGCGATGTAGCGCACGACGCTCAGATCATGACTGATGAAGACATACGTGAGCTGCAGCTCATCCTGGAGATCAGCGAGGAGGTTGAGGATCTGCGCCTGGACCGAGAGATCGAGCGCCGAAACGGGCTCGTCCAGTACGAGCAGCGACGGATTGAGCATCAGTGCACGGGCGATGGCGATGCGCTGGCGCTGGCCGCCCGAGAACATGTGCGGGTAGCGGTTGAAATGCTCGGGGCCGAGGCCGACGCGCTTCAGCATCTGGTGTGCGCGTTCGGCGCGTTCCGAATGCGGCATGCTCGTGTTGATGGCCAGCGGCTCGCCGAGCACGTCGCCGATCTTCTGGCGCGGATTGAGCGAGCCATAGGGGTTCTGGAAGACCATCTGCACCTTGCGGCGCAGATCCTTGCCGACGCTGGTCTTGCGGATGTCGATCGCCTCGCCCTCGATGAAGAGCTCCCCGGAGGTTTGCGGGTCAACGAGCGTGAGGATGCGCGCGAGGGTCGACTTGCCCGAGCCGGACTCGCCGACGATGGCCAGGGTCTTGCCCTTTTCGACCTTGAGCGATGCATCCTTGACGGCGTGGACGATGCGCGCGGGGGCAAGGCCGCGGCTTACATGGTAGTCGCGCGTGACGTGGCGCGTCTCGAGGACAGCCGTCATGTCGCGGTCTCGCGGAAGTCGCCGATGGTCGGCAGGCGGTCGCCGGTCGCATTCTCGGGCAGCGCCGAGAGCAGCGCGCGTGTGTAGGCAGATTTGGGCGCGGTGAAGAGGGTGAGCACGTCGGACTCTTCCATCTTGTGCCCGCGATACTGGACGACGACGCGATCGGCGGTCTCAGCGACGACGCCGATATTGTGGGTGATCATGATGAGCCCCATGCCGGTGCGCGCCTGCAGGTTCATCAGCAGATCGAGGATCTGCTTCTGGATGGTAACGTCGAGCGCGGTGGTAGGCTCGTCGGCGATGAGCAGCTTGGGATTGCAGGCGATGGCCATGGCGATCATCACGCGCTGGCATTCGCCGCCCGACATCTGGTGCGGGAACGAGCGAAGACGATCGGCGGGTCGGGTGATGCCGACCTGGGTGAGGAGTTCGACGGCACGCGCCCGGCGTTCGGACTTGTTCATGCCGAGATGGAAGCGAAGCACTTCCTCGATCTGGAAGCCGACCGTGAAGCAGGGATTGAGCGAGGCGATGGGCTCCTGAAAGATCATCGCGATGTCCTTGCCGATGATCTTGCGCTTGTCCGCGCGCGGCATGGCGAGGAGGTCGTGGCCATCAAAGCTTAGGCGATCGGCGGTGACCGTTGCGCTCGGTGGCAGCAGGCCCATGACGGCCAGCATCTCGACGGACTTGCCCGACCCGGATTCGCCGACGATCGCCAGGACCTCGCGGGAATCGACGCTCAGGTCGATGCCCTCCACGGCGTGGAACAGGCCGACGGAGGTATCGAAGGAGACCGTGAGGTTGCGGATTTCGAGCAGCGCCATCGTCGTCAGCTCCGCTTCAGCTTCGGATCGAGAGCGTCGCGCAGGCCATCGCCGATGAGGTTGATAGCGAGGACGGTGACGAGGATGCAGAGGCCCGGCAGCGTCACAACCCAGGGCGCGCGCAGGATGAACTGGCGGGCTTCGGCGAGCATGGTGCCCCATTCGGGGGTCGGCGGCTGCGCGCCCATGCCGAGGAAGCCCAAGGCCGCGGCTTCCAGAATGGCGTTCGAGAAGCTGAGCGTCGCCTGCACGATCAGCGGTGCGAGGCAGTTGGGCAGGATCGTCAGCAGCATGATCCGGATCGGTCCCGCGCCGGCGAGACGGGCCGACACCACATACTCACGCGGCTTTTCGGCCATGACGGCGGCGCGGGTCAGGCGCGCGAAATGCGGCTGGAGCACGATGGCGATGGCGATCATGGCGTTGACGAGGCCGGGGCCAAGGATCGCGACCAGAACCAGCGCCAGCAGCAGCGACGGGAACGCGAGGATCACGTCCATGATGCGCATGATGACGACGTCGACGATGCCGCGGAAATAGCCGGCGATCAGCCCGAGAATGACGCCCGACGCGAGTGAGGTCGTCACCACGATCAGGCCGATGAGGAGCGAGAAGCGCGAGCCGAAGATCAGTCGCGAGAGCATGTCGCGCCCGAGATTGTCGGTGCCGAAAATGAACTGCCAGGTGCCGCCCTGCTGCCATACCGGCGGCGCAAGCAGGAAGTCGCGGAACTGATCGTCAGGGTTGTGGGGTGCGATCACCGGCGCGAAAAGCGCAATCAGGACGAGGAGCACGAAGACGACGAGACCGATCAGTGCGCCGCGGTTGCGGCTGAAGTACATCCAGAACTCACCTAGCCGAGCGGCGCGGCCGGTGGAGACGATGGGGGCTATTTCGGTTGAGGTATCTGCCATCAGTGCACCCGAATGCGCGGATTGATGACGGCGTAGAGGACGTCGACGATGAGGTTGACCACCATCACGACGACCGCGATCAACAGAAGGCCGCCCTGCACGGCCGTGTAGTCGCGATGGCCAATAGAATCGATCATCCACTTGCCGATGCCGGGCCAGGAGAAGATCGTTTCGGTCAGCACGGCGCCGGCGAGCAGCGTGCCGACTTGGAGCCCGATGGTCGTAACAACCGGGATCAGAGCATTGCGAAATGCATGGAGCGCGGTAACGCGGCTCTCGGTCAGGCCCTTGGCGCGTGCGGTGCGCACGTAGTCTTCGCCGAGCACTTCGAGCATCGCCGAGCGCGTCTGGCGCGCGATCACGGCAAGCGGGATGGTCGCGAGGACAATCGAGGGCAGCACCAGATGCGAGACGGCGGACTGGAACGCGCCCTTTTGTCCAGAGAGCAGGCTATCGATCAGCATGAAGCCGGTGATCGGCTTGAAGAAGATCGCAAGGTCCATGCGGCCCTGGACCGGGAACCAATGAAGCCCGGCCGCGAAGACGATGATCAGGAGCAACCCCCACCAGAAGATGGGCATCGAGTACCCGACGAGCGCGGTCCCCATCGTCACCTGGTCGACCCAGGTGTCGCGCTTTGCAGCTGCGAGCATGCCGAAGAGGACGCCGAGCACGATGGCGATGATCATCGCGCAGAGGGAGAGTTCGACGGTGGCGGGAAAGAGCTGGAAGAATTGCTGGGTGATGGGGTGCTGATTGGTCAGCGAAACGCCCAGGTCACCATGAAGCGCGCGCCATACATATGAAAGATACTGCTCCCAGATGGGCCGATCGAGACCGAAGACGTGAAGCAGCTGCTCGCGGCGCGCGGGGGCCATCGAGCGCTCACCCGCCAGGACCTCTACCGGGTCGCCGGGGAGCAGTCGGATAAAGCCGAAGGACAGAATCGAAATCCCGACAAATGTCGGGATGACCAGGGCCAATCGATTAAGGATGAAACGGAGCATGGGAAAAGGGCGGAGACCGTGTGGCCTCCGCCCTGAATGCGGTTATTCGGAAATATCGGCGTTTTCGAAGTGGTGCAGGGCAAACGGATCGATCGTGTAGCCCGTCACTTTCTTGGACATCGGCATCACCGCCAGAGAGTGGGCCAGAAGGGCGACCGGAGTATCCTGGTCGATATAGGTCTGAGCCTTCTCATAGAGTGCGGCGCGCTTACCCTGATCGGTCTCCTGAATGGCCTGCTTCAGCAGGGCATCGAAGTCCTTGTTGCACCACTCGGCACGATTGCCGCCACCGACGGCGTCGCAACCGAAGTTGGGCGACAGGAAGTTGTCCGGATCGCCGTTGTCGCCGTTCCAGCCGATGATCACCGCACCGTCACGATCGACGGGCTTGCTGGTAGAGAGGTACTCACCCCAATCGACCGTGTAGATCTCGACGGTGACGCCCACCTTGGCGAAGTCCGCCTGGATCATCTGCGCGGCAGTCTTGGCGTCGGGCATGTAGGGACGGCTGACGGGCATCGCCCATACGCGCATCTTCAGATCCTTGACGCCGGCGTCGGCGAGCATCTGCTTGGCCTTGGCCGGATCGTACGGGTTGCCCTTCACGTCCTTGTTGTAGCCCCACATGAAGGTCGGCAGCGGGCTGGTGGCGACTTCGCCGAGGCCCTGATAGACGGCCTTGATCATGGCCTGCTTGTCGATCGCCATGTCCAGCGCCTTGCGGACGTTGACGTTGTCGAACGGCTTCTGCTGGGTGTTGAACCAGAGCGCACCGAAGTTGAGCCCGTTCTCTTCCAGCACTGTGAGATCGGCGTTGGCCTTGAGGGCATCGACGTCGGCCGGGTTCGGATAGACCATCACCTGGCATTCATTGGCCAGCAGCGCCTGCATACGCGCCGTGGGATCCTTGTTGATGGCGAAGACGAGGTTGTCGATCTTCGGCTTGCCGCCCCAGTAGTCCGGGTTGGCCTTGAAGCGGATGTTGGCGTCCTTCTGGTAGTCGACGAAGGTGAAGGGGCCAGTGCCCACCGGCTTGTCGTTGAGCTGGGCCAGATTGTTAGCCTTGGTCAGGCTGTCGGCATATTCCTTGGAGACGACATCGGCGAACTGCATGGCGAGGTTTGCCAGCATTGGCGAGCTCGGGGCCTTGAGGTCGAGCTCGACGGTATAGTCGTCGATCTTCTTGATGCCAGCGACCTGGTCCGGCATCGACATGTCGCCCCAGTAGGCATAGGTCGAATCCGGCAGGTAGGCCGCGAGCTTGTTGGCCGATGAATCGATCTGGCGGCCGAACGAATAGACCACGTCATCCGCGTTGAACTCGCGGGTCGGGGTGAAATAGTCAGTGGTCTGCCACTTCACGCCGTGACGCAGGTGGAAGGTGTAGGTCTTGCCGTCGGCCGAAATGTCCCAGCTCTCGGCAAGCCCCGGCTGCACTTCCGTGGTGCCCGCCTTGAACTTCAGCAGCCCTTCATAGGATGCGATGTTGACGTCGAGCGTCGTGCCGCCTTCGTAGAGGGCAGGATCGAAGCCCTCGGGCGAGCCTTCCGAGCAATAGACCAAGGTCTTGTCGGCAAGCGCGCTGCCCGTCATGGCAGCGACGATGGCCCCTGCGGTCAGCAGGGTGTGTCCCAATTTCATGGATGTCTCCCAACAATTCTTTGCTCCGGACTTGCGGTCCGGAGCTTGGCCGGGAGCAAAGCCTTTTTTGGCAGGTGGAGCAACAGAATAGTTGACCGGCTGGTCAAATGTGCGACCTCGCACAACCTGCCTTGGCTTGCGTAGCGTAACGCAAACGCGATGGAACGGCGGTGGAGCCTGCCCGCTTCATTGCGCGACCGAACATCTCTCAAAGGAACTGACTTTTATGGGTAAGCGGCGACTGGGGCGGACCGATATCGACATCGAGCCGATGATCTTTGGGTGCAACGTGCTGGGCTGGACCCTCGAGGAAAACGCGGCGTACCGGGTGCTCGACGCGTTCCTCGATGGCGGGTTCGCCGCGTTCGATACCGCCGACGTCTACGGTAAGGGCAAGTCGGAAACGATCCTGGGCAATTGGATGAAGGCGCGCGGCAATCGCGCCAGGGTGCATGTGTTCACGAAGGTCGGGGCCTCAAACGCCGAGGGCAAACGCGACCTCAGCGCCAAATGGATCGCGAGCGAAGTCGAGAATTCGCTGAAGCGGCTGCAGACCGATATGATCGATCTCTATCAGTCGCATTTCCCCGATGCACAGACGCCGCAGGACGAGACGCTCGAGGCGTTCGACCGGCTGGTGAAGGCGGGCAAGGTGCGCTGGATCGGCAGCTCGAACCAGGATGGGAAGCTGCTCGGTGAAGCGCTGGCGATCTCGAAGGCCAAGGGCTTGGCACGCTACGAAACGATCCAGAACGAATACAATCTCTATGACCGATCGACCTTCGAGGGCGCGGTGCAGGACATCTGCGTCAAAGAGCATCTCAGCGGCATCGGCTATTTCAGTCTCGCGCGCGGATTTCTGGCAGGGAAATACCGCAGCGCGGCGGACGTCGATAAGAGCCCGCGCGGCAAGGCAGCGATCGACAAATATCTCAACGACAAGGGCAGGCGCATTCTCGCAGCGCTGGACGCGGTGAGCAAGCGGCGTAACGCCCTTCCCGCGGAGGTCGCTCTGGCGTGGATCGTGGCACAGCCGGGGGTCGGTGCGCCGATCGCGTCGGCGACAAGTGTCGAGCAGACGCAGAGCCTCATGAGGGGCGCACGGCTCGAACTCTCGACGGAAGACCTTGGCGAGTTGGCCGCAGCGGGACGCTAACCCGCGACGGTGCCGAAGAGGGCGCCGACCGCGTAGGTGACGATCATCGCAAGCGCGCCCCAGAAGGTCACGCGTAGCGCGCCCTTCCAGAGCGGGGCGCCTCCGGTCTGCGCGCCGAGGGCGCCAAGTATCGCCATCACCAGCAGCGATACGACCGCCACCACGGGGACGACCGCAGAACCGCTCGCGACCCACGCGGCGACCTGGGGAAGCGCCGCACCGCCGACGAACGTGACAGCCGAGGTGAAGGCGGCCTGGATTGGATTGGCAGACGAGACCTCGGTCAGACCCAGCTCGTCACGAATGTGAGCCGCGAGCGCATCCTTTTCCATCAGCTGGCGCGCGACCTGATGCGACAATTGCGGGTCGAGACCCCGCTTCTCGTAAATCTGCGCGAGTTCTTCGAGCTCGATGTCCCAATGTACCTCGAGCTCGGACTTCTCGCGGGCGATGTCAGCGGCTTCGGTGTCGGACTGAGAACTGACCGAGACATATTCGCCCGCGGCCATCGACATTGCGCCCGCGACAAGAGCCGCGAGACCGGATAGAATGATGGTCTGGTGCGGCGAGCCGGCGGCGGCGACGCCGACGAGGACGCTCGCGACAGAGACGATCCCATCATTGGCGCCGAGCACTGCGGCACGGAGCCAACCGATGCGATGAATGTAGTGCGCCTCGGGATGGATCGATCGGCTGTCAGCTGACAAGGTAGCCTCCATCGACGGGCACGACGGCACCCGTGATGTAACGCGCCAGTGGTGAGCAAAGGAAGAGGGCTGCTGGAGCAACATCGTCCGGTGTCCCCCAGCGTCCAAGCGGCATGCGCCCCAGGAGCTCTGCGTTGCGCGCCGCATTGGCACGGGGCACTTCGGTCATGGCGGTCTCGATCCAACCCGGTGCCAACGCGTTGACGCGAACCTGATCGGCGGCAAAAGCAACCGCGAGCGATTTGACGAGCCCAACGAGGCCCGCCTTGCTTGCCGTGTAGGCCGGCGCGTGCGGAGCGCCGAAGAACGAAAACATCGAGCCGATGCCGAGCATGGCGCCGCCTTTGAGTTTTGCGCGAAATGCAAGCGCGAGACGCATGGCGCCCGTGAGATTGATATCGAGCGCTGCTTCGAAGCCGGGTATCGTCCACTCCGCCGCGCGGAGGTTCACGCCGGCGCAGTCGACGAGGGCGGAGACGGTGGTAAAGCCCGCCGCGTAAGCGTCCACCGCGGCGTTATCGCGAACGTCGAGCGGCTGCAGCTTGAGTCCGGTGGCCGAAACAGAAGCGACCTCAGCATCGGTTGCGCCGGTCGCGTGAACATCGGCGCCCGCATCGCGGAAGGCCGAGGCGATGGCGAGACCAATGCCGGAGGTACCACCGATGACGATGGCGGTCTTGCCGCTATAGAATTCCGACGCCCACATCAGCGCACGAACTGCTCGACGTACTCCGCACCCAGGCCGACGGCCGTGTAGTGCCGCCGGCACATGTCGATCTTGGTGAAGACATCCTCGAAGCCGATCTGCTTGTTGGCCTCATCGAGATAGACCATGCAGCCCGAGATGTTGAAGAAGGTGATCATCTCCGGACAGTCGGCCGGCACGGTCAACGTGTGAATTTCGCCGGGCGGCTCGAAGACATAGGAGCCGGTTTCGGCGATCCAGTCGTGCTCGAGGTAGTTCCAGCGGCCCTTGATGACGTAGCCGTGGACGGGCGCGGGATGGAGGTGCCGGCTCAGGATGCCGGCGCGGCGGACGCGCAACAGATTGCACCACTGGCCCTGCACGGTGTTGAGCAGGAGCGGGCGAAACCAGACGCCTTCGGCCTGCGGGACCCAGACGCGTTCGTCCTCGGGGATTGCGATGATCTGCGCTTCCCTGGCGGCAAGCGGGTGGGCGGAACCGTTGAGTATGTCGTACATGGCGCAAGGGTGCCCCAAGGGGTCGAGGTTGTAAATTGCCCAGTGGACGCGCAACAGCGAATGCGGACTCGGCAAGCTCGGACGGCGGGTCTAGAAGAGCCGCAGGAGCTTCGACGTGACCACCCTCATTGACGCGCTGCCCGCAGGCCGGGCGCAAAAGACAGCCTTCGCCATCATCTTCGCCGTGGCGTTCTGCCACCTCATCAACGACATCATGCAGTCGCTGCTGACCGCGATCTATCCGATCCTCAAGGCGAGCTACGGGCTCGACTATGTGCAGCTTGGCCTGCTGACCCTGACCTTCCAGTGCACCGCCTCGCTGCTGCAGCCGCTGATCGGCATCTATACCGACAAAAAGCCCCTGCCCTATTCGATCGCGACCGGTATGGCGTTCACGCTGATCGGGCTCGTGGTACTGGGCTTTGCGCGCGAGTACTGGCTGCTGGTGATCGGCTCGGCGTTTATCGGCTTCGGCTCGGCAGTGTTTCATCCCGAGAGCTCGCGCGTGGCGAGGCTTGCATCGGGCGGGCGGCATGGTTTTGCACAATCGACGTTCCAGGTCGGTGGCAATGCCGGACAGGCGATCGGCCCGCTGCTCGCGGCGTTCGTCGTGGTGCCGCACGGGCAGAGCTCGATTGCCTGGTTCGGGCTCGCCGCCCTCTGCGGCATGCTCGTGCTGGGCTGGGTCGGCCGCTGGTATTCGGCGCACATGCGGGCGCAGGCGAGCCGGGCGAAAGCGCCGACCACCCTGCCCTTCGATCAGCGGACCACGGTGGTTGCGTTCGTGGTGCTGATGCTGCTGACCTTCACCAAGAACATCTACACCGCCGGGATGGCCAATTATTTCACCTTCTACCTGATCCATAAGTTCGGACTCGAGGTGCAGCAGAGCCAGCTGATGCTCTTCCTTTTCCTTGGTGCATCGGCGGCGGGCGTGTTCATCGGCGGGCCAGTGGGCGACCGGTTCGGCGCGCGCTTTGTGATCTGGTTCTCGATCATCGGCGCGGTGCCGTTCGCGCTGCTGCTGCCCTATGCGGATCTCTTCTGGACCGGCGTGCTCTCGGTGATCATCGGTCTGGTGCTCTCGTCATGCTTCCCGGCGATTGTCGTGTTCGCGCAGGAATTGCTGCCGGGACGCATCGGCATGGTGGCCGGAATCTTCTTTGGCTTCGCCTTCGGCATTGGCGGCATCGCGGCGGCGGTGCTCGGAGCGCTCGCCGACAGTAAGGGCATCGATTTTGTGTTCCAGCTGACGAGCTATCTGCCGCTACTGGGGTTCCTGACGATCCTGTTGCCCCGGATGCGGCCACATCCAGGCGACCAGCCGGCGCCCGCTGCTACCAGTTGAAGTCCGCGACGTTGTGGCGGGCACCCAGCAGGAACGCATCGGAGACGAGGCGGAGCGGGGCGTCGGAGACATCCGACTTGCCCTTCTTGAGCAATTTCGCGAAGTGCTCGTAGATCTGCTCGTATTCTTCCGAGGGATTTTCGATCACCGGCGCGCCATTGACGCGTAGCACCGTACCGCCCTTTTCGAGCTTCAGCTCATCGCCGCGGCCGGTGACGATCCGGATCGTCCAGATCTCACCGGACTCCTCGAGCCAATTGAAGCCGGCTGTCAGCTTGGGCTGGCTGGGTTCGGCGGATTTGAAGACGAGCTCGGCGTCGATGGGCGTCTGACGGTTCGCCGGGAAGCTCAGCTTGGCATTATCGACGAAGACCGGGAACGGCATGATCTTGGTGAAGATCGAGAGCGCGTTGATGCCCGGGTCGAATACGCCGAAGCCACCTGGCTCCCAGACCCAATCCTGGCCGGGGTGCCATTTGCGAACGCTCTCGCGCCAGTCGATCCGCACCTCGCGCACGCCGTCGCGCTTGAGGATCTTCTTGGCCGCATCGACCGCCTCGTTGTAGCGGCTGTGCCAGGTCTGGAATAGAATGCCCTTCTTCTTTTTAGCGTAAGCGACGAGATCGTCGAGCTCGGAGATCGTTGGCGTCGGCGGCTTTTCCATCAGCACGTGCTTGCCAGCATCGATGGCTTCGCGGACATAGGCGTGGCGGACGCCGGGCGGCGTGCAGATGGCGACGAGCTCGACCTTCGGCAGCGCCTTGAACAGCTCGGCCTGCGTCTTGAACACCGGCAGGTCGCGATGCTGGATCATGCGGGTCGAGACGGTGGCGGCCACCTCGAAATCGGGAGATTTGTCGATCACCGGCAGGTGCTGATCAACGGCGATCTTGCCGACACCAACGACGGCGATTTTCTTTTTCGACATGGACGCACTCACTCCTCAGCCAGACGCGCCGGTGAGGTAATACAAAGCGGGCGCGGATGGGAAGGGCGGCGGCGCCTAGCGGATGAGGACGGCGCGGAAATCATTAACGTTGGTGCCCGTGGGCCCGGTGACCAGGAGGTCGCCGGCGGCCTTGAAGGCGGTGTAGGCGTCGTTTTGGGCGAGTGCCTCACGTGGATCGATCCCGGCCGCCCGCATGCGCGCAGCGGAGCCGCCATCGGCGAAGGCGCCGGCATTGTCTCCCGCGCCGTCGATGCCGTCGGTATCGGCCGCAAGCGCGGCGACGCCAGGGATACCCTCGATGGCGAGGGCGAAGCTGAGGAGGAATTCCGTGTTGCGGCCGCCTTTGCCGTTGCCGCGCAAGGTGACGGTGGCCTCACCCCCAGACAGCAGCACTGTCGGGCGAGCAAAGGGGCGGTCGCGCAGGGCGATTTCCTTGGCCAGGGCCGCATGGACAAGGCCCACATCGCGTGCCTCGCCCTCGACCGCATCCGACAGGATGTGTGGCGTGACACCGAAACCTCTCGCGCGCGTCGCTGCGGCGTCGAGCGACAAGCTCGCCGAGGCGATGATGCGACAGGTGTTGGCGGCAAATCTGGGGTCGGCAGGGTCGGGCGGGAGATTTTCGGATGAGGCGAGCAGCGCCGCGGCGGCTGGCGGAAGCGCGACGTTGTGAAGGGTGACGAGACGGCGGACGTCGGCGCGCGACGACGCCATGGGAATTGTTGGACCGGACGCGACGAGCGCCGGGTCGTCCCCCGGAACGTCGGAGACGATGAGCGTGGCAACGCTCGCGGGAGCGGCGAGCGCGGCGAGCCGGCCGCCCTTGATGGCGCTCAGTTCATTGCGAATGCGGTTCATGACGCCGATGGGCGCGCCGGAGGCGAGAAGCGCGCGATTGACCGCCTGCTCGTCCTCGAGCGAGAGACCGGGCCCCGGTGCCGGCAGCAGCGCCGAACCGCCGCCCGAGATGAGCGCGACGACGAGGTCGTCCGGGCCGAGACCATGGACCTTGCCCATGATGCGGCGGGCAGCCAGATAGCCCGCCTCGTCGGGGACGGGATGGCTGGCTTCGACGATTTCGATCTGCGACGTGGGCGCGCCATGGCCGTAGCGGGTGACCACCAGACCTTCGACCGGCATGCCCCAGGCGCGCTCGAAGGCCTGGGCCATCTGGGCCGAGGCCTTGCCTGCACCGATAACCACCGTGCGGCCCTTTGGCGGGGCCGGCAGATTGGCGGCGACGGCGCGCGCCGGATCGGCCGCGCCGATTGCGGCGGAAAACAGCTCCTGCAGCAGAGGGGTGTCCATGGCGTCACAATGCCGTTATCCCAAGCCGGTAACCAGCCCTGCCCCGCCCATGTCCGACCGTTTCGCGATCTATTTTGCCCCGCAGCGCGGCTCGCTTCTCGACCAGCTGGCGGACGCCTGGCTCAAGCGCGCCGATGTCGCGCCACTCGCGGTTTCGGCACGTCGCTATGGGTTTCACGCAACGATCAAGGCCCCGATGCAGCTCAGCCAGGATCGCAAGGAGCTCGAGCGGGCTCTGGCGCAGTTCACAGCGCGCCGTCGGCCTGTAGCACTCGACGCGCTGGGGCCGCGGTTGATAGATGGATTTTTGGCACTCACGACCGAGCCGCAGCCCGCCGCGCTGACGAATTTTGCTGAAGAGGTGGTGACGGCCTTTGAGCCCTTCCGTATGCCGCTCGATGCCGCCGAGCGCGAGCGGCGGCTCAAGGCGCCCCTGACACCGCGGCAGGTCGAGTTGGTCGACCGCTACGGCTATCCGTATGTGCTCGAGGAGTTCCAGTTTCACATGACGCTCACCGACCGGCTGCCGGGGTACCTGCGAGGCCAGATGATGGCTTATGCGCGCGCGTGGTTTGCGGCGGCGCTCGACCAGCCGGTAGCGCTCGATCGCCTCGTGCTCTTTCGTGAACCGACACCGGGGGCCAACTTCGTGCGGCTTCAGGACTATCCGCTGGAGCAGGCGTTATGACCGAGACCGTCTTCAGCAATGCGAGGATTGTGCTTGCCGACGAAGTGGTCACGGGGAGCGTGCGGGCGGTCGATGGGAAGATCGTCGCGATCGATCCCGGAACCGCGTCGGCAGGCGAAGATTTCGAGGGCGATTACCTGATCCCCGGCCTGGTCGAGCTTCATACCGACCAGTTCGAGAACCACTATCGACCGCGCCCGGGCGTCTATTGGAACACGCTCGGGGCGCTACAGAGCCATGATCTGCAGATCGCCGGGTCGGGCATTACGACAGTATTCGACGCGGTGCGGATCGGGGCCGACCCAGAATTTCCGGGCATGGCCCAGCACGTCGAGGAGATGGTGGGCGCTATCCAGACGGGGGTCGATGATGGGCGGCTCAGGGCCGACCATTTCATTCACCTGCGCTGCGAGTTGCCGACGCCCGATGTCGCGGAAATGTTCGAGCGGCTGTCGCAATTGCCGCTGGTCAAGCTTGCCTCGGTGATGGATCACACGCCGGGACAGCGGCAGTACCAGGTGATGGACGGCTATATCCAATACTACAAGGGCAAGCTGAACCTGACCGATGCGCAGATGGACGAGTTCATCGTCCGGCGGCAGGACGAGCAAAAGCTATATGCCGAGGTCAACCGCAAGGCGATCCTCAAGCGAGGACACGAAGCTGGCATCGCCTTTGCGAGCCATGACGATGCGAC